>Ga0187827_10000552_pt1 | contig 58799 bp, 48 predicted proteins | sample ETNtaG_39_FD_167969 | JGI IMG/M metagenome (GOLD analysis project Ga0187827, IMG submission 167969) | Marine microbial and viral communities from oxygen minimum zone, Eastern Pacific Ocean - ETNP2014_SV_150_PacBio MetaG (Illumina Assembly) | ecosystem: Environmental > Aquatic > Marine > Hypoxic...
TCTTTCTTTTTTCTTCCTCTTCCTGAACCTTTTTTCTTGCTTCCTGAATCTGCTTGAGTTTAGCTATTTCTTCGGCTTTTCTTGCTTTCTCCGCTTTATTTCTTTCTTCCGTTTTTTTTTCTTTTTCCGCTCTTTTTACTTTGTTTGTTTCTTCTTTTCCTTTTCGTTTAGCTTCCTTTTCAGTAATTATGAGACGTAACTTCAATTTCCTTTGAAGCCTTTTCAATCTCTTTCTTTTTACTTTTAGCTCTTTGTCAGCATCAGGTTTTTCTGAACTTTTAATCAATTCTGAAAGTTGACCTTTCAAAGATCCAATCTTTTTCTCTAATTTTTCTGCAACGGGCATATTACCTCCTCTTGAAATATCCATTAAATATCCGCAATTAGATTTCGACATAATATCAAAAGTGTAGAATCAAAACAAGCATAATGTCCTGGCCAAAAATTAACATTGCTGTCCCATTATTAGTTTTGTATAATTAAAATTTACTGCAGAAAAGCTGAGTTAAAAGTCCTGGAACAGGATAAAGCCAAGCTTCGTAGCTCTGCAAGGCAAGGGGTGGACACGCTCGCTAAACAATTTCACTAATTAAACTTTACTTACGGCACCGTAGCCAAGTGGTAAGGCTGAGGTCTGCAAAACCTCTATCCCCGGTTCGAATCCGGGCGGTGCCTCCAACTTCCCATTTATTATCAATAAGTTGACTAAAAAAACCCCAAATACTCGGATTAAACTTGTATTAGGAACAGCTCAAACTTTTTTATTAACTCCCCACATTGATACTTTTCTTTTTTCTTAACTGAATTATTTTTTTAGCTGGTTTGTGAGTGAATGTAATATCCGGTTAGCGTTCCAATTGAAAATTAAAGGGCCGGTGAAGTTGCGCCGTTTAGTGTGGGATGGTCATGATATTAAACTGGCCGGCAAATCATCTCAAACAACAGGCAGGGAAGCCCATCTAGCAGTGTTGTTTAGCAACCTTAGAAACTTTACTGCTTTTTCAGAAAACCAACTGCCATATGATGTCATCCATTACCTGAATCGCTATTTCTACAGTATGGGTAACGCCATTTTGAAACAGAATGGTCATACCGATAAATATATGGAAGATGGCATCATGGCTTTATTTGGCCTGCACGAAAATGACTCATCCGCCATTTGTCTCAACTCGGTTTCGGCTGCTTCAGATATGTTAAAGAGTTTGGATTCTATTGATCATTATGCTAAGAAATATTTTGAGGTTAAATTTGAGATGGGAATAGGCATTCATTTTGGTGAAATGATACTAGGAGATTAGGGCACCCTGACAAAATTCAATTTACTGCCATAGGTGACACTGTAAACCTGGCAAGCCGCATTGAGTCTGCAACCAAGGATGCTCAAGCTTCCATCCTCATATCTGAAAGCGTCTATTGTCACATAAAAGATAAGCTTCAAACAGATCAAGTTGTTGAAACCGAACTTAAAAGAAAAGAAGGTTTGTATGAACTTCATGAGGTCAAAGGGATCCTTTAATTTCTATCGGCACTTTATTACTCAAATTTAGCGGTAAAACCATAACAAAAAACTATTGTTGTTAATTGCTTACTGCTGACTTTTTCTTCGAAACCTTAAGGGTAAAAATAAATGTTGACCCTTTCCCCTCTTCGCTTTCGACTTTAATCCTTCCCCCATGCTGTTCGATAATGTCTTTGGATATGGCCAATCCCAAGCCGGTGCCTCGGATCGATTTAACACTTCTGTTATTTAACTGTACAAATTTTTCAAATATTTTGTCTAATGATTCCTGTGGAATACCTATCCCCGTATCAGCTATTGATACTTTAATATACGGCTCCGCAGTACCATTTTCATTAATTATTGTGATCAGGGAAGCATTAACATTTACAGAACCTTTCGGTGGAGTGAATTTAACAGCGTTATTAAGTAAATTAGAAAAGACCTGCCCCAGCCTTTTTTTATCTCCATATATACACGGCAGTGCTTTTTCTACTTGACTATTTATCGATATTTCATGGGTTTCTCCATCGCCTTGAAACACTTTTATAAAATGATCAATTACTTTTTTGATATGAATTTCTTCCCGGTTATATTCCGTTAATCCGGCTTCAATTTTTGAAATATCAAGAAAACTGTCAATCAAGCTGCTCAGTCTTACACTTTCATCTTTAATAACCTCAGCATATTCACTTTGCCCCCTATTCGATCGATCACCGTATCTCAACAGCAGGTCTGAATAAGAACGAATAGAAGTAAGTGGGGTTCGAAGATCGTGGGCCACCATATTTAAAAAATCAGTTTTCTTTTTATCTATTTCTTCTAAGGAGCGATTCACGCTTTCCAGTTCATTTGATTTGTTTTCTAATTGCTTATTTAACTTTAGCAGATCCTCTGCCATTTTAGCTTTTAATTCCGCTCTTTGCCGGTCCGAATTCAATTTATAGAAATAAATTAAAACACTCACAAACGATATCAGGACAATTACAAACAAAATAATTCTAATTCTATTGCTTTTTGACATGATATTTATGATTTCATCAAAAGGAAGTTCGGAACCGATATACCACTTCTTATCAACAATTTCGATAGGCATAAATCCTACCAATGACCTTTCACCAATTTTATGATAATAATCCAGAGGCAGGTTAAAACTATTTTCTTTTTCTAGCAAAATAGCTTCAATCGCTTTATCATGATATTCCTGCGGCAAACCAAGAGAACAGTTCAGCAATTTACCGGAAATATCAAATAGCCAGGCGTGATCGGAAAGATTACTTATTATCTCATAGATAATATTCATCTTTATATTCATAATAACTATTCCCTTTTTTTGCTTAACGAGCTTTACTGGCATCGCTAATCGGATCACCTCCGAATGCGGAATTTCTATATTTCCAAATTCTCTGTTCAACTCAATAGGAGATAGATAAATTTGGTTAAATTCCATACTCATGGCTCTAGAAAAATAAAACTCTTTTGACTTATCCTGTAGAATTTTAACTGGGTTAATACTGCCGCCTTTTTGTCTTTCCACCCTGACAATTTCCTGCCCATTCAAATCAATAAACCGCAACTGGCTAAGAAATCTATGGCCCTCTAACGTGGCAAGGAATTGACTGGTAAGAGCAGATTTCCAAAGCTCAATTTGTTTATCATCTTTTTTTTCATTTGCAGTAAGCAAGTTTTGCATAGCGAAACCATGTGCAGCGCCAATAAGTTCATCCTTGGCCATTTTAAAAATTTGCTTAATTTGATTCCCCCCTGTTTCCGCAAATGACACCTGGCTATTCACCACCTGATTTGCAATTTGATTTTCCATAATCTGCTGAAGGCGTTGGAAAAAGAAAACAATAGTTCCCACGCTAAGAATCATAAAAACAGTTAATATAGCAATTTTATTTTTCATTTCTGTTTCTATTTAAAGCTTTTAAGCTAGTTTAACGTATAGGAATTTCATTGTCGGGATTCCTCGGTTGCTTCGCTTCCTCGGAATAACAGGTGGGCAAAAGTGTTATTTCGAGTCCTTCACTTGTCATTCTGAGCAAAGCGAAGAATTTTCTCCTTTGGCTCAGGACAGGCTCCGAGAGAAATCTAACTTGAATCGTATAGGAATTTCCATTTTTATTGCTAATAAAGATAGTTACAGCTCACTAATCCCCCTCGTGGGGAACTTAGGGGGGGTATAATTAATCTGTCATTATTTTAACATCTCCTGCTGACGGCTGAATACTTATTTTGACGGAGACGCTTCACTCAAATCTAGGATTGGGTGCTTTGAAGAATACTCAGTCTTAACAGATTTATTAACTTCTTGAAATTTCCTAACCACCTCAGCAATCTTTTGAGAATGTTCAAGAGCAATTTTCATCTCTTTTTTTACTTTTTCTTTATCATCAGGAAAATCATGAAGTAAAAGTTCTAAATTTCCCATAATGCCTGCCAACAAATTGTTAATCTCATGGCTTAATGTGACTGCGGCCTCGGTAATGACACTTAATTTTTGAGATTCATTGGCTTTTTTAGTCAGCCTTATTCTCTCTATCGCCCTGTTGATTACAATGAGTACCAGGTCAAGCTCGTAAGGTTTAATCAGATAATCATAAACACCGAGTCTTAAAGCATCTATGGCTGAGTTTAAAGACACAAAAGCGGTCATGGCAATGACAGGGATATCTAAAGATTTGTTTCTAACGTATTCACTCAGCTCAATACCGCCTATCCCCGGCATTTTAAGGTCAGTTAAAATAAGATCTATATCTTCACTATCTATAATCTCTATTGCCTCTTTGCCGTTGACTGCGGTAAAAATCTCATACTTGGTTTCATTTTTTAAAAAAATTTTCAGACTCCTCAATTGATATTCTTCATCTTCAACTAAAAGAATTTTCTCGTTCTTAGAATTTTCCATTATGATTCTTCTCTAATTGTTTATATTACTAACCCTGTTCGTTCAAGTCCAATCCAGTTGGTTCAAGCCTCAATCTTAAACCAATAACTAAAATTTACTACGATCAATATAATAATACTTTTAAACTTTATACTCAAAAAGCAAGCAATATACGTACCATACAGGAGAAAGAACGTCACATTATTAAGTCATGATAAATCAATAAATTACAAATCTAGTTTTTTTTTAAAAATTATCCATGTGGCGGAATTGTAACAAACTACTGATCTTATAGATTTGCAAGTTTTTTCAATCATGTTGAAAAACATGTATTGCTTGCGCTTTTATGCTTGCAGAAAGTTTTGATCCTTTTTGTATAGAAAGGTCTATAAATGATCGTTTTGTTATTAAAACAACCAGTGGAAAACCACAATCTAAGGTCAATTTTACCGTAACACCCTGTAGAGAGATATCAATAATCCTACCGAAAAATCGATTTCTAGCACTGCTTTCAGGGACATACCCTTTCTCAAGAATAATTTCTTCTGCACGAACACAAACAGCTACTTTCGGTCCCATTACCCCTGTATCCAGCGCAACAAATCTACTTTTACCAATTTTTATATCTATCAATCCTTCTGATCTGTCAACTATATCACCAATCAGGACATTTTCCATTCCAACAATGGCAGCTACTGAAGGATCATCAGGTTTGGTAAATACCTCATTAACCTCCCCCATTTGAACAACCTTGCCATCACTCATTACTGCAATGCGGTCTCCCATGATAATAGCCTCTGTTCTGTCATGAGTGACAAATATTGTAGGAATTTGCAGTTTTTTTAAAATTTTCTTAAGTTCTCTTTGCAGTATCTCTCGTGTCGGCAAATCAAGGGATGATAAAGGTTCATCAAGAAGCAACAATTTAGGCATCCGGATAACTGTCCTCGCAATGGCTACCTTCTGTTTCTCACCTCCCGATAAAGAACAGGGTTTTCTTTTTTCAAGTCCTTGAAGATTAAAAAGACTGACGAGTTCCCGGAATCTTTTTAGTTTTTCCTCTTTAGGTACAGGAAGATTATAGATGATATTATTTTCTACAGTCATGTGAGGAAAGAGAGCAAAGTCTTGAAAGAGCAAACCAACCGGTCTTTCCTGAGGAGGAATAAAAATTTCATTTTCCGTATCTTCCCATGTTTCCCCTCCAAATTTTATTAACCCTTTATCTGATCTATCAAGTCCTGCCAAAGTTCTGAGGATTGTGCTTTTGCCTGCTCCAGATGAACCAAAGATGACAGTCCATGACGAATCGGCAGGTATAATTAACATTGTACTTATTTTTTTGTCTCCACTGAGCCGCTTTTTTATGTTTATTAGTATTTCTGGTGCCATAAGGTCAAATCCTTCCTATTGATCAAATAAACCACTGAAAGAACTGTAAAAGAAACAATAAGAAGAAATAAAGAAGTCTGTCCCGCTTCCTGATAATTTAACGCTTGAACTTTATCATAAATATCTATAGACACTGTCCGCGTAACACCGGGAATATTCCCGCCTACCATTAATACAACACCAAACTCTCCCAGTGTATGCGCAAAAGAGAGTACCAATCCGGTAACAACTCCCGGTACAGAAAGGGGTAAAATAATTGTCAAAAAAGTTTTTAATTTAGACGCCCCAAGAGTCCAGGATGCTTCAATAAACCTCTTATCAACTGAATCGAATGAGGTAATAAACGGCTGTACAGCAAATGGAAAGCTATATAATACAGAGGCAATGACAAGACCCTGAAAAGAAAAAGGAAGAGTGGTCCCAAACAGCCCCGTATATACCCGGCCGAGAAAACTATTTGGACTGATTGCGACAAGGACATAGTAACCCAATACCGTAGGAGGGAGAACAAGGGGTAGTGCGACAACCGCTTCAACCAGAAACCTGAATCTCAACTTTGAAAAACTTATCCAGTAAGCCAAAGGTATGCCAATTAAAAAGAGAATAGCAGAGACAATTGAGGCAAGATTTGCCGTAAGTATTATTGCTTCCCAGTTCATTATTTTTCTCCTTCCTTAGATGCTTTGAATTTACCGCTGAGATAGCAGAGCGGCATGGCCGAAACCAAAACTACAATCCCCTGTATCTCCATTTTTTAGCGGAGAATTTTGGGAGAGAATTCCCCCCTAACATGTCCTTCCGGGAGAGGTTGTAAAAATATTATGCAGAGCTAAACTCAGCTTTGCTATGAAAAACACACTTTTACAAGTTTACAGTGTAGCGGTTAATAATAAAATATTTTTGCCATGCAAACTTCGCGGTCTCTACGGTTAATTATCCTTCCGGTACATTAAAACCGTAGCGCATTAAAATACCTCTTCCTTCCTTGCTTTGCATAAAATAAGAAAATTCGTTGACCAATGAATATTTTTTAGTTCTTGTCAATATAGTAAATCCCTGTTCTAAGGTAGGATAAGTTTCGGCAGGAATTTCCATGAATAAAACGCGTCCGTATTCTTTTGCTTTTATAGCAAGAGAAAGAGCAATAATTCCTGCCTCTGCTGCTCCGGATTCTACAAACTGTGCGGCCTGAGATATATTTTCTCCCAATACGAGTTTTTCTTTGAGCGTTTCATAAATATTTTGACTTTTCAAAAAGGCCACTGCCGCCTTGCCATAAGGCGCATGGGCAGGGTTGGCAATAGCAATTTTTTTTACGGCTGTATGAAGCAGTGATTTTATGGTTAATTTTTTTTTTTCTATTACGGAATCAACCGGCGCCATCACAACCATTCGTCCAAAAGCATAAACTGTAACCTCTTCGCTAAGACCTCTTTTTTCCAATTCCTCAGGATATTTTATATCAGCAGAAAAATAGAGGTCAAAAGGGGCTCCATTAATTATCTGATTAAAAAAATTACCAGAGGATCCATAAACTATTTCAACCTTAATGTCAGGTTTCTTTTTTTCAAAAATCCGGATGATATCATCCATAGCAAATTTAAGGTTTGAAGCTGCTGCAACAAGAATTACGTCCTTTTCTTTGGATGTTGCAACATTAATAGACAAAAAGGTTACACAGGCGAACAAAATAATGCTAAGGAAATGAATTATTCTAAAATTTATAATTGTTTGCCTCTTTCTCTGTCTTTTTTAGAAAAGCTATTAAATTAGAGCGAAGTTTCCAGAATAAAACTATTGCTTTTTCACCATGTTTGGTGAGAACGGTACCACCGCCGCCTTTTCCTCCGGTAAAACGATCCACCAGTGGCTTTTCTGATAATTTATTCATAGAAGCCACCAGTTCCCACGCATTCCGGTATGACATCCCCATTGATTTTGCTGCTTTAGTTATCGAACCGTAATCCTTTATTCTTTCTAAAAGAACAACCCTTCCATACCCAAGAAACGTCTCCTCTTTTTTGGATATCCATATCCTGCCATTTATCGAGCATTTATTTTCATACCTGCTACAGATGCCGGTTCTTTTTCTCTTTTTTGTTTTATGTTTTGGTTGAGATGTTTTCATTATCAGCGTAATATACAAAAAGGAATAACCCTTGTCAACGAATTTTTATTTGCCTCAGCGAAATTTTAATGATTGATTTAATAAGAGAAAATATTTAGGACTTATTTGAAAGGAAGAACAGAAATTGTTTGTCAATTTAATTGCTGTGATAGTCAAAGATCTTTTGAATGATCTTTGACTAAAAAAAAATCATCAGGCGTGTTCATGTTAAAAAATGGAGATAAATGATCGTCTTCAAATTTGAATCCCTCTATAATATTGCAGTTTAACTCTTCTACAACATCTTTCAGCCCAAGGAAACCTCCAGCCAGTTTTTTTTTATAGATATCAAAACACTTTAAGGAATAAGCTGCGTGCAGAAAGTGTAATTTTCCTCTGTGTTTAGGTATCACGGCATCATAACCTTCGAGATTGTCAATTATTTTTCTAATTACGCTTGTACTCGCAAACGGCATATCACACGCCGTAACAAAAATATCCTTGGAAGAATAGTGGAGCGCAGTATATACCCCCATTAAAGGCCCTTTTCCTGCGAGTATATCGGGATATGTTTTTAAATTGAACTCTTTGTACAAATCTTCGTTATTGGTAATAATAATATTTTCTTCAAAGACCTCGCTCATCGCAGCTATAATTCTATCGATTAGTCTCTTGCCATTAATCTTAGCCAAGGCTTTTTCGGAACCAAACCTTCTGTTTTTCCCTCCAGCCAGAATCACGCCTGTTATTTTATTTTTCTGGAATTTCAAAGTGTCCTCAAACTTTAATTTTATAACTTTAAATACTTTAGTTTACTTTACACTTTAGGCACTTTAATGATAAGATACCAAATTTCCAAGAAAAATACCAAATTATAAGGAGCTAAAAACCATGAAAGATGTAACATTTAAAAACGAAACATTACGGACAGCAACTGCCGGTTCAACCGTCAAATGCTCCCATCAATCTATTCAGGCCATTCAAAACGGAACCGTTCCAAAAGGAGACCCTCTGCCTTACGCAAAGGCTGCCTGTTTTTTAGCGGTAAAAAAAACTCCTTTCCTTATCCCCCACTGCCATCCTCTCCTTATCGAAAGTGTGGATGTTGATTTTAAAATAAAAGGGAATGAAATTAAAATAGAAGTTATAGTAACAGCGTCTGCAAAAACCGGAATGGAAATGGAAGCCTTAACCGGTGCAAGTGTAGCCGCTCTTACCATTTACGACATTTTAAAGCCCATAGATGATGAAATTGAAATTACATCTGTCAAACTTTTAGAAAAAAGGGGCGGCAAGAGCGACTTTAAGGTGGCTTTACCCGATGGATTTAAAGCTGTTGTTATCGTCACATCAGACAGTGCCTCCCAGGGAACAAGGGAAGATAAGTCAGGAAAAACTATTGTAGAGACTCTTAAAAAATTTAGCGTTAAAAACATCGATTATGAAGTACTACCGGATGAAAAAGAATTAATTAAACAAAAAATTGAAAGTTACTGTGCTAATGGAATACATATGGTTATTACTACCGGAGGCACAGGTCCTGGCCCGAGGGATGTTACTGTTGAAGCAACAAACGAAGTTATTAAAAGAGAACTAGCCGGTATAGCAGGGGCGATCAAGGCTTACGGACAAAAAAGGACGCCATACGCCATGTTTTCCAGGGGCTTAGTAGGATTAAATGGAAAAACAGTGATTATCAATTTCCCCGGTTCTGCTACAGGGGTAAAAGAATGCATGGACGCAATATTCCCCGCTATATTTCATATTTACCCAATGATGGAGGGGAAAGGGCATTAATTAGTAATTTTCTATTAACAATTGTCGTTAGCAACTGACAGATGGGTAATAATCTACTTTTATCCTCCGCCAAGAACAATCTTTTTGTTTTCAGTCTGGCTGTCTTTCTTTTTCCCGACCGAAGTACCACATAAAGAACAATAATAATTAAAGAGGTCTCCGTCCGGAAGAACCAACAGCAGCCTCTCCCGAACCTCTGTTGCTTGTTTGCACTTTGGACAATACAACGAAGAAGCCTGAAATTTTTTAAATTCTCTGCCTTGCATGAAAAAATAATAGCAAATATTCTAAAACAAAACAATTGTTAAAAAGTTTTTAGATAGATATTTATACAATATCAGGGTTGACATTATTTTCTCGATGCATCATATTAACATTTTATTAATAAATTTTTTAAAAGGAGATATAAATGTCCGGTGGAACTTATAAGTTAATTGAACTTGTAGGAACTTCTAAAGAAAGTTTTGAGGATGCGGTTAACAATGCTGTTAAAGAGGCCGCAAATACAATAAAATACCTGTCGTGGCTGGAAGTAGTTGAACAACGGGGGCACATTACTGATGGGAAAGTTTCCGAATACCAGGTAAAAGTTAAATTATCTTTCAAGATTCAAAGATAATTTCTTAAAGCGGAGAGGCTCCGCAACTGAATGGAGCCTTCGCTCTGATTAGCAAACAAAATAATGCTCAAAAAAAACAAGCTTTTACATAGCAATAGTATAATGCATGTTAAAAAAGAACACGAAACAAAATGTAAACTTTTTAGAGAAGCTTTGCTAAAAGATTTCAAATCCAATAATAGCAAACCTGACCCTTTTACTTTTACGGTTCATTTTCTAACCTTTAAAAGAAGAGCTCTCAATACAGGATTAACTGCTGTAGATGCAAAAAGAAGTTCTTCTTCAATAATTGATGTCCAATCTTTATGAATAGAAACTTGTTGTGAATAGTTCAACATCTTTTCCCTCAACGTATTGGCATACGAGCCCGTGCTGGAAAATAAATGTTTTAGCTTCTCCTCAGTGAAAAGGGGTCAGGTTCATTCTTGGCGTCATTTAATTCAACATGCAGTAAAGAATGGACTTAACCGCTTTTTCTTCTTTAATTTTGCCACAGCAAATAATTTTAGATTACCTTTACCTTGTCACTTTTTTTGCTCTGAAGATCCAAATAAGCTTGTAGGAGGTTTTGAAAATTAGGATAGATAGTGGTAAATCAAAGAGTTATTTTTATATATTTGTCATTCTTTTTTTCTTCATCATTTTCCACACGAACAACCTTAGCCATTAAAAAGATTTCAGTTAATTTCTCGCCTGACCTTACAACCATTTCAAAAATCGAAAAACACTTGCCTTTTTAACTTCTTTATTGTACTTTTTCCTTTTTTTTTAATACACTTCTCAAATGGGCAATTTAAGAATCGCACTGGCACAGGTCAACATGACCCTGGGTGACTTTGAGGAAAATTCCAAAAAAATAATTTATTTTATTAATCGTGGAATTTCTGATCAGGTGGATATCATTACATTTCCTGAACTGGCTATTTCTGGATATCCGCCGGAAGATTTGCTTTTTAATAATGATTTTTTAAAAGCCAATAAAAAGTTTCTAAGCAAAATTGTTTCTCATGTGAACAATATAACAGCCGTAATCGGATTTGTGGATCATAAAAAGTTTACATATAACGCAGCGGCTATTATATCAAACCGAAAACTTGTTGATGTCTACCATAAGGCACTTCTTCCAAACTACGGAGTATTTGACGAAAAGAGATATTTCATGCCAGGGGCAAGATATCCTGTTTATAAGTATGGTGATATTACTTTTGGCGTGAACATTTGTGAGGACATCTGGGTTGATGAAGGACCTGTTTCAAAACAATGCAAAGATGGCAGAGCAGTATTGATTTTTAATATTTCCGCTTCACCATATCACGCGGATAAAGGGAGAGAGAGAACTAAAATGTTTTCGGAAAGAGCCCTGAAAAACAATGCTTTTATGGCTTATAACAACCTGGTGGGCGGCCAGGATGAATTGGTATTTGACGGTCATAGCCTGTTGATGGATAAAAAAGGCAAGTTATTGGCTGCGGGGAAACAGTTTGAAGAAGATTATATCCTTTATGATTTAAATATTAATCCCAAAACCAAGTCAAAAAATACAGGTAAAAAGCCTTACTCAAATGTTGTTTTTATCAGAAATGTGATAAAAAATAAAAAGTATACGAGCATTCAAAAAAGAAAAAATATTGCGCTCAAACCTCTTGAAGAAATTTTTAAAGCCCTGGTTTTGGGAACGCGGGATTACGTAAAAAAAAGTGAGTTTGAAAAAGTTGCCGTAGGGTTAAGCGGCGGCATCGATTCTTCTTTGACAGCGGCAATAGCAGTAGAAGCTTTAGGAACTCAAAAAGTAATAGGTGTAACCATGCCGTCACCTTATACATCTAAAGAAAGCTTAAATGATGCTAATATCCTATCACTCAATTTAGGTATTGAGATTTTAACTCTGCCTATTAAAAAGGCAATGAAAGCCTATACAGAGATCCTATCTGAAACTTTTAAAGGAAAAAAAGAAGATATTACTGAAGAAAATATCCAGGCCAGAATCAGGGGTAATTTGCTAATGGCGCTCTCCAACAAATTCGGATGGCTGGTTCTGACAACAGGAAATAAAAGTGAAATTAGTGTGGGATACTGCACTCTCTACGGAGATACGGCAGGGGGTTTTTCAGTACTAAAAGACGTCCCTAAAACTATGGTTTACCGCTTATCATGTTATATCAACCGGACAAAGGGTATAAAAATCATTCCGGATGATGTAATAAAAAGACCTCCGTCCGCAGAACTGCGTCTAAATCAGAAAGATCAGGATTCTCTGCCTCCATATGATATTCTCGATGCTATTCTGCATGCCTATGTAGAGGAGGATAAAACTCTCAATCAGATCATTTCCAAAAAGTTTGAAAAAGGTTTAACACTGAAAGTTCTTGATTTAGTAGATAAAAGTGAATATAAAAGACGGCAGGGTCCACCGGGAATAAAAATTACACCAAAAGCTTTTGGAAAAGATAGAAGAAGACCAATTGTAAATAAATTCATGAAAAAATGCTTTTAAAGAGGTAAAATGAAGTTCGTTCCAAAAAAAATGTTTTTTACAAAGGGGCATGGTACTCACCGTGATGAGCTACGTTCGTTCGAGCTTGCCTTAAGGAGCGCAGGGATTGAAAAATGTAACCTTGTACATATTTCCAGCATTTTACCTTCTGGCTGCAAAATCATTAGTAAAAAAGAGGGTCTTAAACAGTTGGTGCCGGGTATGATAACTTTTTGCGTGATGGCTCGCGGCAGCAGCGATGAGAAGAACAGGTTATTAGCCGCTTCTATCGGGTGTGCCATACCAACCGACAAAGGGACATACGGTTACCTGAGCGAGCATAAAGCTTACGGAGAATCGGAAAAAATCGCCGGTGATTATGCCGAAGACCTAGCGGCGGGTATGCTTGCCTCTACCTTGGGTATTGAGTTCGATGAAGATAAAAACTGGGACGAAAAAAAAGAAGTTTTCAAAATCAGTGACAAAATTGTTCGTACAACCAATATCACCCAGTCTACTGTTATCAAAAAAAAGGGATTTACAACTGTTGTTGCTGCTGCAATTTTTTTGTTTTAAAGTACTTGACATAGAAAGGATTGTTGTGATAATTTTTACCCACTGCAGATTGACGTCATAAGGTGAAAGCAGGGAAATATGACAAAAGCTGATCTTGTTGAAAAAATTTCTGACAAAATCGGTCTGACAAAAAAACAGACCGAATTGGTTGTGAATACCATTCTGGACTGTATTACAAACGCTTTAGCTATCGGGAATAAAGTCGAGTTGAGAGGTTTTGGCAGTTTTCGTGTTAGACGCAGGAATCCCAGGTTAGGAAGAAATCCTAAGTCAGGAGCTAAAGTCGAGGTCCCAGCCAAACAAGTCCCTTTCTTTAAGACCGGAAAAGAATTAAGAGAAATGGTTGACGGCAAAAAAAGCAGTTAGCATTTCATTTTCTATCTTTTCTAATTCCTTAAAAAAAATTCCGCCCTTTCCCGTTTCCATGTTATAACCATTAATCATGAAATATAATTTTGACTGCCGCTATTTCACCGGTGAAAAGCCTTGCGAATTTAAACAACTATGTGAAGGCTGCGATAAGTACAATCCCATGGGATTCAATATCTTAATTATCAAACTTGGAGCTATGGGAGATGTTCTACGCACGACACCATTGATTGAAGGACTGAAAAAAAAACATCCTAAAAGTTATATTACATGGTTAGTCGATCCGGCCTCAAATGACTTGTTAAAAAACAACAAACAAATTGACCGTATTTTGCATTTTTCATTAAACTCAACCCTTACATTAATGGTTCAAGAATTTAACCTGTTGATTTGTCTGGAAAAAGAGGTTAGAGCGGTTGCTTTAGCCGAAAAAATAACCGCAAAAAGAAAAGTAGGCTTTGGTTTGACCAAATACGGCAATCTCCGTCCTTTTACCAAAGAAGCTGAATACGCCTTTCAATTGGGTATTTTCGATCAGCTTAAATTTTTTGAAAATAAGAAGACGTATCAAAAAATTATCTTTGAAGCAGTCGGTTTAAGTTACAAAGGAGAAAAATATCAATTGACCTGTTCCACGGAAAATGATGAATTTGCAAATAAGCTATTTAAAAAACTTAATTTTAACTCCAAAGATTTCATTATAGGAATCAATGCTGGAGCAGGATCGGTATTTGCCAACAAAGCATGGACACTTGAGGGATATGTTGAGGTTATTAAACGGTTGAACAAACAGACTGGACTAAAAATATTGCTCATGGGTGGAAAATCTGAAACCGAAATTAATAAGGAAATCAAAAATAAGATGAGTGGACCGTTATATGAAGCTGGGAATCATAACTTTCTCCTGCAATTTTCATCATTAATAAAGAAATGTGATTTGGTGATTTGTGGTGATACACTTCCCATGCATTTGGCCATTGCTCATGAAAAACATGTTCTGGCTCTGTTTGGACCCACATGCCCACAGGAAATCGATCTTTACGGAAAAGGTGAAATCATTTTCTCACCAATAGAATGCGCACCATGTTATAAAGGGACTTGTAATATTAAGAACCATTGCATGAAAATGATCTCTGTAGATACTGTTTATGATAAAACAATGCAATTGGTAGAAAAAATTGGAAATGCCAAATTAGATTCTTCGCGGAGTTTATCCTGAACCAATTCTGGAAATTCTTCTCTTCGCTCAGAATGACACTTCTGTGCTGTCATTCTGAGGGAGCGACGCGACCGAAGAATCTCTACATTAAAATTCCTGTACGTTTAATTAGCGAAATTAGTGGTTAAACTTTAAAATGAAAACAATGGTAATGATCCCAACCTATAATGAAAGAGAAAATATAAATAATTTAATTAATGATATTCTTTCTCTCAATAACGATATTTCAGTTGTAGTGGTGGACGATAATTCACCGGATGGAACGAGCCAACTGGTAGAGTCCTCTTTCAGCAACAACTTGAGGGTAGACCTGATATGTCGAAAAAATGACAAAGGGAGGGGAACTGCAGGTATTGTTGGCTTTGAACATGCATTAAAAAAAGGGGCGGATTATATAATTGAGATGGATAGCGACTATTCTCATCATCCAAAATATATACCTACATTTTTAAAGGAAATTCAAAATTCTGATGTTGTTATCGGGTCAAGGAATGTTGAAGGCGGAAAAGAGCTCGGTCGAAGCGGTTTCAGGGAATTTATTACATGGTTCGCCAATTTATATATTAGGATAATTATGCGCATCAATGTCAAAGACTGTACTTCAGGTTACAGATGCTTCAGACGACGGGCATTAGAATCCATTAGACTTGAAAAAATGGTATCCAAAGGACCTTCTATTGTTGAAGAGATTTTGTATGCCTGCCATCTAAAAAAATTTAGAATAAAGGAAATACCCATAGTTTTTGAAGATCGTACCAGGGGAGATTCTACAAAAAATTTATGCCAATACATAGATACAGCATGGAAAACCCTTCAATTTAGATTTAAGATGTAAGAAGCGTTTTGACAGAACATACAGGATAAAGAGGGCGGGTTCAGCATGACAATTACTCTCATATATCATAAGTCATTGGTTATTTGTTATTGAGAATTGAAAATATTTAAGAGTCAATTGTTGATTCTTCTATTGCTGACCGTTGAAAGCTGACTGCTAACAGCCGTATTCCTGTTAGTATATTTAACATTTTTTAAAGTTTAGAGATATTATGGCTGGAAATAGTTTTGGAGATGCCTTTCGAATAACCACTTGGGGCGAATCACATGGACCAGCAATAGGAGTAGTCATCGACGGATGCCCTGCAGGTATTCCATTAAAAAAAGAGGGTATTCAAAATGAATTAAACAGGAGAAGCCCGGGTCAGAGCTCTATTACTACATCCAGAAAAGAACCGGATAAAGTAGAAATTTTAGCTGGCTTATTTGATGGTATTACAACAGGCCAACCTATTTCCCTCCTGATAAAAAATCAGGATGTAGACTCGTCTAAATATGAAAAGATAAAGAATCTTTTCAGGCCGGGTCATGCGGATTTTACCTATCTGGCCAAGTACGGCATCAGGGATTATCGCGGTGGTGGGAGATCCAGTGCTCGTGAAACTACAGCCAGAGTAGCCTGCGGAGCTGTTGCAAAAAAAATACTTCAAAAAAATAAAATTGCTATTACCGGCCATACAGTTCAAATAGGGTTCATTAAGGCAGAAAAATTCTCCCAAAAAGAAATAGAAAAAAATCCTGTGAGGTGTGCCGATAAAAAAGCAGCACAAAAAATGGTTAATGAAATTCGTCGGGCAAAAAAAGCCGGTGATTCTTTAGGCGGAATTGTTGAAGTAATCGCGAAAAGAGTACCGCCTGGTTTAGGGGAACCGGTATTTGACAAATTAGACGCGGATATAGCAAAAGCAATGATGAGCTTGGGGAGTGTAAAAGGCATTGAGATCGGAAACGGCTTTGCCGTTTCTTCTATGAAAGGCTCGGAAGCTAATGATGAGCTGATTGTAAAATCCAAAAGAATTTCAACAAAAACCAATCATGCCGGTGGTATAGTTGGTGGTATTTCTAATGGAAACGATATTATTGTGCGATTAGCCGTCAAACCCACCGCCTCTATTGCACAAGAACAGCGCACAGTGAACCGGAAAGGCAGGCCTAAAAAGATAAATGTTGAAGGCCGCCATGATCCCTGCATTTGTCCCCGCATTGTCCCAATAGCAGAATCCATGCTTGCCCTTGTCCTCGCGGATCATCTGCTCAAACAAAAAATCGCTTCCATAAAATAATTCCTTATTGCCAATAATCGGCAAAAATTCCTTTCAAGCCCTGTAAGAGTGACACAAAAATTCCTCTTTAGAAAAGGGGAAATTTAAAAAATTTTTCATCCGTGCAATTCTGTGAAATCCGTGAGCTAACACACATTATTTATTTTACCTGAGCTAACCATATAGCTCTTTGACTTTGATGGCGGTAATTGGTATTTTTTATAGAACTAAAATAAAACACCTTCTCACACTGAGCCTGCCGAAGTGCAACATGCGGAAAATTGCTTTATACTTCGACAAGCTCCGCATGACAATTTTTTCACGACGACATTTTTTTTAGCTATCAAAGGTTTTCTTATGAAACTTTCTGAGTTTAATTATCACTTACCAAAAGATTTAATTGCCCAACATCCCTTGTCCTCCCGGGACAATTCTCGACTGATGATACTGGACAGGAAAAACAGTTCTATTAACCACAACACTTTTTCTAACTTCCCGGATTATTTCTATAAAGGGGATCTGCTTGTGCTTAATAATACGAAGGTTTTTCCCGCAAAATTGATCGGCAAAAAAAATACCGGCGGGAAGGTGGAGATTTTGCTAACGCAAGAGATTGAACCGGGAATCTGGAAAGCTATGATTAAAAGTTCCGGCAAGCTAAAAGAAAATACAGAAATCACTTTCAGTCTCAGTGGCGTTTCCGCTGTGATTGTCGGGAAAGATAAAAGCAATCTGAGTGATGAAGAATACAGAGCGCAACGGCTCATTCAATTTGACAGCAAAGAAAGTGCTAAAAAAATTTTAGATAAGGTCGGGCTAATTCCCCTGCCTCCCTATATCAAACGAAATCAAGGCAAGCCTTCATCCATACTGGATAAAGAGCGTTATCAAACCGTATATGCGTCTAAGGTCGGGGCTATTGCCGCTCCTACAGCAGGACTTCATTTTACTGAGGATATCCTCAGTAGGTTAAAGAAAAAGGGAGTGGAAATAGCAGAAGTAACTCTTCATGTGGGCGCCGGAACATTCAAACCTGTAAAAACCGAATTCATTGAACAACACTCCATGGATCCTGAATATTTTGAAATTGATCCCCCTTCCGCAAAAAAAATAAAAAAAGCAGTATTAGAAAAAAGGAGGATTATTGGCGCAGGTACCACATCATCAAGAACCATTGAAAGTATCAATATTGAAGGGAACACTGTAAACCCGTTGAGAGGCAGGACAGACCTGTTCATATACCCCGGGTTTAACTTTCGGTTTGTAAACGCGCTTTTAACTAATTTTCATTTACCCGGATCAACTCTACTGATGCTGGTTTATGCCTTTGCAGGAAAAAACTTAACGCAAAAAGCATACCGGGAAGCCATTGAAAAAAAATACAGATTTTACAGTTATGGAGACGCAATGCTTATTTTATAGTAGCGGAATTCTTATGAAGATTAAGAAACGCCGGAATTCACAATCTGTTTGAAGTATTTGCCTGACTTGAATCTCACCACACGACGGGCTGAAATAGTCGCCTCTTCTCCTGTTTTGGGATTCCTCCCAACCCTTTCTCTTTTTTCTTTTACATGGAAAGAACCGAACTTTCTTAAAATAACCGGTTCTCCTTTTGCTAAGGTCTCTTTAATAAGAGCAATAATAGATTCAATCGCTTTCTCAGATATATTTCTCGGTAATCCAACCCTCTCCGATACTTCATTAATAATGTCTAGCTTAGTCATGGGACCTTCCTTTCTTATTAGTGAGAAATAACATATCCAAATTTTAAAATCAACTAAAATATTGGTTCATTTGATTATTTTTTTAAAATACTATTTGCAAATTTATTTTTGTTTTGTTACTATGCAAAATTCTTCTTTGGTATAATATTCTTTGTCAGGATAAATTTAATGCAATTAACAGGCTTAAAGTTTGGAAAAAAATTATTAGATTTGGTCGAGTTCCCTGTGACTGCTGTATTGGATGAAGAGGCGTCAGTTGAAGAAATTAAGAACCTGATCGCAAAAAGAGGGAAAATTGTCATAAAACCCTGTTTTATGGGCGGCATCGGAAAAAAAGGGAAAGCCGGCCTGGTAAGGATAGTGGATCACGTTTCTGATGCCCTCGATGCCAAAAGAGAACTTTTTTTTGCCAGGCACCGAAATAACAACCAGATTGTTCATGCAAATGGTGTAACTTTTGAAGAATTTATTCCATCTGATGTGGAAGTTTATTTCAATATAACGGCTTCCACTATCCATAGAAGACCTACCTTTACAATAACACCCTTCGGTGGCGTGGATATAGAGGAATTACCGGAAGATAAGAAAAAAACGGTTGATTTCGACCCGATTACCGGAATAAAGGCATTTCATATTAATGACACTTTAGTTGAGTTGGGATGTCCAAAAAATTGTATTAGCCCCCTGGTTCAGCAACTTCCGAAATTGTGGGAACTTTATAATAATTATGGACTTACAACTTTAGAGTTAAATCCAATTAGAATGAGTAAGTTGGGTAAGAGGCCTATACCTGTAGCCTGTGATATTAAAGCTTCATTTGATCAAGACAATCCCGCATTTAAACGACTTGGCTTTCCGCAGGAAATATTTGACACCGAAGTTACTGATTTCGAGGCAGAGATTAATACATTGAGAACTTACCAGGGACAAAGTGATGTAGTAGAAATTAATCCTAAAGGAACCATCACACCATTTATGTTCGGTGGCGGCGCAAACAGCGCTGCAACTGAAATTCTTGCCGAACGCACCTCTATTTCTAGTGATTTCGGCGGAAATCCCCCTTACGAAAAAATGTACAGTATTGCAAGAATAGTATACAAGTACTGGCTAAAACAAACCAGTGTGCTTTTAGTAATAGGCGGAAAAGCGAACAATACTGACATTTTTGTAACATTTAAAGCGATTTTTGACGCATTAAAAGATCACTCGGCTGAGCATGGGGTTCATCCCTGTTATGTTGTAATTGGCCGTGGTGGACCCAATCTAATTAAAGGAATGGCTTATGCCCATGATACCTTAAACTCGATGGGACTACCCTATCGCATTTTTGCTCATAACAGCAGCATGATGCAAACTCTTTACTATGCCCTTGAAATAGACAAGTGGTGGGCAAAGGAAGGGAAAAAACAATTTTTAAAGCTAAAGAGATAGGAGAGATAATACTTCAATGAGCGGAAATAACAATAAAAACCCCTTTGACTATTACGTTGGCATTGATTCTTTGAAACAGCTTGTCAATAAGAATACCCGTGTATGCGTAATGAATATTTTAGGTGGAGAAAGCTCTAAAGTATCTCCTATTTCGCACGAATATAGCGGTGGCAATATTGTTGCCGGAGTGCAATACGGTCGGCCGGGACAACTCGAAACTAAATTAGGTACTATTCCTGTCTTTGGAGGTGTCAAGGAAGTTTGTAAGAACTATAATTTTGATACCGGGGTTATATACCTGCCTCCTACTGCCGTTTATTTCGCAGTGGCGGAGCTGCTGGATAATAATAAAAGTTTAAAAACTATAGTAATCATTACTGAAAAAATATCTGTCAAAGACTCTAGAATGGTCAGGGCGCTTTGCCAACATGAAAAAGTCGATGTTGTAGGAGCTAACTCTCTCGGAATAGCTAATGCCTGGGACAGGGTGCGTGTTGGAGGCGCTTTAGGAGGGAGCCATCCCGCGGAAAGCTTGAAAAAAGGTTCTATCGCAATCCACAGTAATTCTGGAAATTTCTGTACAACTATATCCGAATATTTGAAAACTGCCGGATTCGGGCTCACTACTGTTGTTAGCTCAGGTAAAGATATTTATGTCCATTTCGCATTGCCCGAATTTTTATATTGTGCTGAGAATGATCCGCGTACCAAGGCTGTTGTGCTTTATATAGAACCAGGCGGCTATTATGAAAAACAGGCATTGGACTGGATTCGAGAAAAAAAATTCAAATTCACAAAACCGATTGTTGCCTGTATTACCGGCAGGTGGAAGAAAGACATCACACGAGCCTGCGGTCACGCTGGGGCAATAGGAGGTTCCGGCGATGATGCTATCGTGAAAGAAGAATGGTTTGATAGTTACTTTGGCATGGAGGCATACAATCCAGATAAAGCAAAGGTCTCGAAAAAAGGAATAAGGGTTACCAGCATTCAATATATTCCTGAAGCATTGAAACTGGTTATGCGTAAACATGGGATTTCTCCAGATTTTCAACCGATTGGCGATCTTTCTCTAAAACCCTGGTTTGCAAATGATGTAGGCTTAAAACTTCCTAAAAAGCTTTCAATTCCTGTTGTAAAAGCTATAAAGCCTTATTGTGATGAAATAGAAGTTGTTAATAGACAAATCGGTGCCAACTATCTCAGGGATTCAATGAGAAACAAAAGCGGTGCCAGTAAAATGGACAGGAAGACACAAATTACTGAGCTGCATGGGCGTTCTATACTTGATTTGACCAGGTATTCTTTTGAAGCAAATATCTTTTTTGCCCTGACAAAAACCACATTAAAGAAAGAACAGCAAAAATTGCTTAATATTATTTTAAATTATTTCATAGCTTTAAACTCAAACTTACTGCCTGTAGTTACTCTAGGAAAAGATAATAACTGTACACCAAATGCCTACCTCGCTTCCGTGATCGCTCTTTTAGGAAATAACGCAAAGTTCAAGACCTTTAAGGACATAACCAGTAAGCTCATTTCATCATTTGCTGAAAATGTGGAATCCGATGTCAATGCCACAAATTATGATGCAAATGGAGCGGCAAAAAAACTTATTAGCATTTTAGGAACAAAAAAGCAGAATAAGGAAAATGAAGTTGTATCTTTACTATTCAAAGAATTAAATGGCCTTAAAAACAAGAACGGCATTGACAAAACAACTATAAAAATATTGGGGAATTTAAAATCAAAGAAAAAATCTATAAAGTGCGAGCTGGAGTTTTTGATTTGCTCCATATTGCTGAGTTTTGGATGGGACGCATTATCCGGTAAACGAATTTCAAGAGAAACAGCGGAAAACCTGCCTGTTCACTTCTCTATTCAGGCTTCTATGGTAGGCTTGAGTGTGATTAAACCGGAGAATAACATTTACTGGAAACGTATCACTACTATAAGCGACGTTAACCTGCTAAAAAAATCCTTTACTGAAACGTGCTTTCAAATCCTGTTCAACCGTAAACCATCAATCTCTGAATTAGCAGAGTTCAACTCCCTGCTGGCTCTAACCATCACAAACGGACCGGGAACTATCAGTTCCAAAGGTGCAAAAGAGAGCGTAAGCGCGAGGAATGATATTTCATTAGCTTATGTCGGTTTTATGACAAATGCAGGGCTTGCTCATGGTGGAAACGGGTTTGAAGCTGTACAGTTTCTATTGGAAAAGCTTGAAGGAGTAAAAATAGATACACCGGGGAATAAAAAACATAAAGTGAACTTAAAAAAAATGGCTGATAAAGTAGCCGCAGCTTATAAGGAATATAAAACACAGGCAAAAGCAAGAGGGATATTGAACTATGATAAAATACCCTGCACAAACCACCCTGTCTTTAAAGATAAAAAAGTAAACCTGGACCCACGGGAAGATTATATTTCCAAGCAGTTTGAAAGCAAAGGAATTTATAATATTTTTTTAGATTTTTATCATAAACTTGTCTGGTCCCTTTATGAAGTTGGCGCATCTCCAAAGGTTTTCTGTGTAAATATCGACGCGGTAATTGCAGTCATCGCATTAAAACTTATGTGGAAACAGTATTCCTCCAAGGAAATTACTCAAAAAGAAATGAGTGAAATAGTTTTCCTGATTTTTCTGTTTGCCCGTATGGTGGGTATCTCTGCTGAAATAGCTGATCATCTCGATCGTGGAACAGACATGGACTGTCGAACCCCCGCCAGCCAATGTTTCTTTGTTAGCTAAAGGAACATATTACAAAATATCCTGGATATCCTGTTTTCCTGTACGAAGTTTGACACATCGATAAAGCTCGGGAACCTAATTCCTCCGTCCCATGCTTTTTAAAAGCATAAAAATCCAACAGACTCATCTGTAATTTTTTTTAATGTCTTCTATTAAGTGTATAACGATAATAAATAATAGGCCTTCCATTAACTTTCTTTTCTTAGCAATCGTTCTGTTATTTTTAATGACCCGCATGGCTGATTTAACTACTCTTCCAATTTTTAATGACGAGGCCATTTTTATCGGCTGGGCAAAAATGATTAAGTCAGATATACACAATATTTATGACCTAGCCCAAGATGAGGAATCTGCTTGTTAAACACTTTCAAGTGAATTAAAAAATAACGGTAGAGGCACCCCAGAATCTTTTTGATAATTTCTAAAGGCAATGTATTTTTATAAGATCCTGATTGGATGACCTGAAATTTATTTGTTATTGTGTTTTTTTATATTTAAACATGAAAATTTTTGGCTTTAGTGAGAATAAAAAAACTAACCTATTTTTAATTTTTTTCATTTCGATTTCTATAAAGATACTATATTTTTACCATTTCAATGAGAATCCTTTTTTTCACTTCATCCATGAGACTTCTGACGCAATAAACTTTGATATCGGTGCTCAAAACTTTGCTTCCGGCGATCTTTTAGCTACCTCAGCCAATAATAGTTATTCACCCCTTTATAAATATTTTCTTGGTTTTATTTATATTTTAGCAGGCAGGAATCTTCCTGTGGTATGGGGAATTCAATTTGTTTTAGGAACAATCACTATTTTGCTGGTGTTTTTAATAACGTCGAAACTGTTTAATGAACGTGCTGCGCTTATAAGCTCCACTTTATATGCTTTATACGGTCCGGAATTAATGTACGAGGGAATTCTTTTAAGAGCCTCCTTTGTAACATTCCTTGGTGTTTTATCTCTTTATCTTTTAATTCAACTGGAGGAAAAAAGTAATTTATTAAGAATTGTGATAACGGCTTTAGTTATCTCACTCTTTATTCAAAGCCGCCCAAATGTCATATTAGTTTTTGCTTTATTATTTTTCGTTTCTTTTTATTGCACCGATAGAAAAAATCTAAAAATAAATCTATTCTTAAGCTTTGTTGTTTTACTGTTCTTTATTCCTTTACTAATACAGGCTTATATCGTGCATGGAAAATTTGTTTTTTTTGACTCAAGCGGAATATTAACGATTTTAATGGGGAATAACCCCGGTTATACCGGGGCTGAGTATCTGCCTGAATTTCGACATCCTGAAGATACTTCATTAAATTATAAGAAAGTCGTTTTTATACTTTTTCAAAACTTTATTTCCAACCCTGTAGAAATGATTACACTTTATCTCAGAAAGTTTTATTATTTCTTCAATTCATATGAGTATACTTCAAACTACAACTTTTATATTTTCCAGGAGTTTTCATTCTTGTTAAAAACTCCTTTTTCTAATTTTGCGTTTTTTTCTTCTCTCGGCTTGATGGGGTTTTTATTAAATGTTAATAATTTCAAACGATTTCGACTTTTATATACCTATATAATAGGAATAACAATGTCAGTCGTTTTATTTTATGTTGTTAGCAGGTTCAGAATCCCAGTTGTTCCATACTTTGCGATTTTTGCCGGAGTTTTTTTAGATAGGGTATGCACCTGGTGCGTATTTAGAAAATATAAAATAATAATTCTTTCTGTAACCACTTTTATAATTTTATTTTTTTTGTTTAATACCATTCCGGATATGTCCAAAAAAAATGAGGCAAATGAATACGGAAATTTAGGCAATGCCTATCTCAACATAGGAAATATAGAAAAAGCGGTGGCTGCTTATAACAAAAGCCTGAAAATTGATCCAAACAATTTTTATTCACATAACAATCTTGGGAAAGTTTACACAAAGCAGGGCCGGCTTTCTAAAGCACTCAGCGAATTTACAACGGCAATAAATCTCAATCCGGGTGAATGGGAAACATTTCATAACTTAGGTCTTGTTTATATGAGATCCGGTCAATTCAGCGAAGGGGAAAAAGCATTATCTTATGCGCGAAACCTTGCTCCTCAGGTATCTCAAATTTATTTTAGCCTGGGAAATCTTTATCAAAGTATGGAATTGTTTGATAAGTCTATAGAATCATACAAAAACTATTTATCGCTTGCAGGAGAAGACTGGAAAGGTTTTTTTCAAATTGGAAATGTTTTTAGTAAATTAGGACGTTTTGAAAAGGCTATTAAAGAATATAAAAAATCAAAGAAGCTTAACTCGAAGCACACACAAACTTTAATTAATCTTGGCAATGCTTATTCGTATATAAACAAACCTAGTTTGGCATTAAAGGAATATCTATTAGCTCTATCATTTAATCTTAAGGATCCTATATTTCATAATAATATTGGTATGTTATACGCAAGAAAGGATTTTTATTATCCTGTGAAAGCAGTTTATCATCTACAAAAATCTTTAGAATTAGATCCTGACCAAAATTCCGCTGAATCAATTAGAAAGTTAATTAATAAGTTGAAAGAATCTTAAAATATCTCAATACTTTATTAGTTTTTATCTTTGTGTTAATCTTAATTTGCTAATTATTAAAAATTTTAACAAGCGCTAACAGCATTTGGGTTTTCTTGTTTCTAATATTTATGATGATAAATGGTGTGTGAACCTTTTTTATTATCGTGCGTTTTCACCTTTACTTTAGTATTATTTGTAATAGGCAGGAAAGACTGTGCTGTATCGAAATAATACAGAAGCGGACTTGAAATATCAATTATGCGGTTACTCTGCAAAATCTTCTTTTTTGAGGAAGTTTTTTCAATCTATTTAATTGAATGAAATAACAAATCAATCTCAATGACCATAATTAAATTACAATGACTGAAACGAAGGCAAAGTGAAAATGTTTGGGTCATCGAGTTGGATTCTTCGTTTCGCTCAGAATGATACTTCTACCTAAGATATCATTCTGAGGGAGCACTATCTTCGTTCAGCACAGTTTTCGTGACTGAAGAATCTCAATATTAAAATTCCTAAACATTTAATTATTGGAACTTGAAAATTATTTATTATTTGGTGCTTGTGATTTGTAATTTTGCATTTCCTTTTGGTTACGGCTCCACCGCGTTATGCATATATGTTTGAAGATTTAATAAAAGTAATAAAAGAAAAACAAAAGTTTGTTATAACCACTCATATAAACCCAGATGGCGATGGGTTAGGGTCTGAGATTGCTTTCTTTCATTTATTAAAGAACCTTGGGAAAGAAGTCTCTCTGATCAATCAGGATCCTCCCCTGGTTACTTATTCTTTCCTCGATAAAAAAGGTAATTTTTGTGTTTATAACAGGGAGTTACACCATCAAATTTTTAAGTCTGCTGACGTCCTTCTTGCTATCGATTTAAGCAGCCCTGACAGGCTTGGAGCGGTAGAAGAAGAACTTAAAAACAAACATATTTATTCTGTTTGCTTTGACCATCATCCGCCGGATAAAAAATTTGCGGATATCCATGTAGTTAATGAAAACGCGTCTTCCATAGGCGAGATGATATATGATCTGGCAAAAGAAATGGGATTAAATGTAACTAAGGATATAGCTTTAGGTATTTATGTATCCATCCTCACTGACACCGGCTCATTTAAATACACAAATACTAACAGTAAAACACACGTGATTGCGGCAGAATTGCTAAAATTTGGGATCGAACCTTACAGTATTTATAAAAATATTTACGAAAATAATTCATACCAGAAAATTCTCCTTATGGGGAAAATGCTGAATACCTTACAATTGGATGAATCTAACAAATTAGCATGGGCTGTTGTGACTCAAAAAGCGCTTCAGGAAACAGAATTTGATTATAACTCGGAAGATAAAGAGGGTTTTATTGATATATTACGATCGCTAAATGGCATAGAGGTTGTTCTCTTGTTTTCTGAAAAAGAGAAAGATTTTATTAAAGTCAGCCTACGTTCTAAGGGTAATATAGATGTCAATCAAATTGCCATGAAATTCGGAGGCGGAGGACATCCCTTTGCTGCAGGAGTCACTTTAAATAACACAAAACTTGAACCAACAGTTCAAAAAATATTATTGGAAACCTCCAATTCCATTAAAGCATTTACTGATTCCCGGAAAGAATAAGTGCAAGCTCACGATAACTCGGCCTAGGGCCTCAGCTAAAAAACTGAACGCAGATGATACAGATTTGAACAGATATACGCAGATTTCAAAAAATCAAAATTTTTTAATCTGTGCTATTTCGTTTTATCTGTTTAATCCGTGCTCTATTTCCCACATACTATATATATGGAATCTATAATTCTTGTCCTTTTCATTTTCTTCTTCTCTCTTGAACGGATCGTCTCCTGTGGACTCAATGAACTCAATCTACGTCATCTTCTATCTCATAAAACCCGGACGCCAGAGTTTTTTCGTGATTCCATCGATGACGATACCTACCGCAAATCTGTCAGCTATACTCTAGACAAAGTCAAAATGACTCGTTGGAGTCTTGTTTATGACACTTTCATTACTTTATGGATTCTTTTTGGCGGGGTTCTTCCATGGCTGGAACAATGGTCGGAGTCTTATAATTTTAATTCCATTATCACCGGCATTTTGTTTATTTTTGGACTTAGTGTTATCTCGTTTCTCCTGGGATTGCCTCTGGAATGGATATCAATTTTTGGCATAGAACAAAAGCATGGTTTTAACAAAATGACTCTTCGCCTCTACATCAAAGACAAAATTAAAGGAATATTCTTGACTGTTCTGATTGGTGTTCCATGTCTTTATGCTATTTTGTGGTTCATGGAAGCTTCAGGAATGTTATGGTGGGTTTGGGTATTTGGTTTCATCATGGCTTTCCAGGTTGTTATGCTCATTATTTATCCTCTATTTATTGCTCCGCTGTTCAATAAATTTGAACCGCTGGAAGATGGAGAATTCAAACATGCTATACAGGCATTAAGCGAAAAGATTAAATTTTCTCTAAGCGGTATATTTCGTATGGATGGCTCCAAACGGTCGAGTCATTCCAATGCCTACTTTACCGGTTTCGGCAAAAGCCGTCGGATTGTATTGTTCGATACCTTAATGAAAGAAATGACCATTCCTCAAAGCATGGCTGTTCTGGCGCATGAAATGGGACACTATAAATTGCATCATATAAAAAAGATGATTGGAATTAGCGCAATCAGCCTCTTCGCTGGTTTGTTCTTCCTTAGTTTAATATATGATTTTGCTCCGCTGTTTAAGGTGTTCGGCTTGAACATGCCAAATAATCATGGTGCTTTAGTTCTATTTTCTCTTTTATCCGGAACCTTTACTTTTTATTTAAAACCATTATATTCAGCATTATCGCGTAAACATGAATATGAGGCGGATCGATTTTCAGTTAAAAATATTGGAGAAAAAAAATCTATGGAAGATGCATTATTACGGCTCACAAAACAAAATTTATCCAACCTTACACCTCACCCCTGGTACAGCACGTTTTACTACTCTCACCCCACCATAATGGAACGCATTCAGGCTATCAGAGCGCTTTGAAAAGCAGGAGGGTCAGAGGTGCCAAGGTTAAGGGTTTAGTGAAAGAAGCCGACTGCTTACTGGAACTACACATTCAGATCTGTTAACCGTTATCAGTTATCTATTTTTTATGCGGCTCAATAATTACTTTAATAGACTCTTGGGCGTTTGCTACTAATTGAAAACCTTTCGCAGCTTTTTTCAACTCTAAGCGGTGTGTAATCATATCTATCAGATTTATTCTCTTATGCCGAATAAATTCAATGGCGGCTTCAATATCTTCAGGCGCAGCTCCATAGGTTGGCATCAGTGTAATTCCGTTTCTCCAGAATTCATTTATTGGTAAAGGCACATCGATACCTGGTTCCGGAGCGGCAAAAAATAATACAACCCCTCCCCTGTCAACAGACTTTAATGCCTGAGAAATTGCAGGCATTGCGGCAGTACAGAGAATAACATGATCAGCGAAGCTACCATTATTTTCTTCTTTTATACGTAATGGAATATCTTCTCTTGCATGTAGAATAACATCCGCCCCAAATTGCTTAGCCGCTTTTAAACGAAAACTATTAATATCAGTAGCAATTATTTTGCTTGCTCCAGCAGCTTTAGCCATTTGTATGTGAAGCAAACCTGAAATGCCGCTTCCGATAACTAAAACAGACTGGCTTTGTTTAATACCTATTAATCTTTGCCCACGAACTACACAGGCCAGTGGCTCTATAAAAGAGCCTTCTTCATAAGATACATTATCTGGAAGAACAAAAACCCCTCGATCCACATTTATTTCTGGCACACGGAGAAATTCTGAAAATCCTCCGGGATCAAAATTTGTGGTGTGCAAGGTATGACAGGCTGTATGCTGTCCTTTAAGGCAATATTTACAAGTATTGCATGGAACATGGTGAGACACAAAAACCCTATCCCCTATCTTATAATTCTTCACACCCTCCCCTGCTTTCACAATGTCTCCGGCAATTTCGTGCCCTAACACACGTGGCGAGGTTTTAACCCGGTACCATTCCAACACATCACTGCCACATATACCGCTTGCAATAACTTTAACAAGCAGCTCCCTTTGTCCGATTTTTGGAACAGGTATTTCCTCCAACCGCACATCATCATTCTTATAATACATTGCAACGAGCATACTTTCTCCTGAGTAAACCCTGACCTACCCTAAATCTTAGTACCACTCTTAGAGTGATGATTTTATGCCGTCAGTTGAAGCGTAGCGGAAACTGAGGGCATAGGTTCAAACGTTTCTGGTGCTGGAGGCCTATCCCAGTGAACTGTGAGGCCTGATTGTATCATATTCTATCCGCCATTGCTCTATCAACACCTTGGCCTCAAAAAGAGTATTTTATAAAAGGTTATTTTGTTTTAAATCAGAGTGCAATAGGATATACTGAACGTTATTTTTATCACTAAATAAACTAAGATGAGAAGAAGGACTTTCTTAAAAAAGATCACCGGTTGCTCACTGGCTGTAATGGCAGGTGGTTTGGCTTTGCCGAATAGGGCTAAGTGTGAAGTTGTTAAACCTTTCGCTGAAATTATCTGCAATAATTATCTGGATGAGATAATCCGAAAAAGAATTATTGAGATAAAAAAGCAGAATCCCTTCCTTAGCCTCGGAGATTTGCACTGCCATTCATATTTTTCCGACGGGAGCTATTCGGTAAATAGCCTAATGCGCCGTGCTGCCTCTCTCGGGCTTGATTTTCTGGTCATCACCGAACATCTCACCCCTCAAAGGTATAATTATGAATGTTGCGTTGAATCAATTATAGCGCAAAGAAACACTTATGCTAACTGGAACTATAAAGATTTAAATCCTCCGGCCATATACCCGGCACTCGAAATAAGTACCCGGGATGGACATCTTATTGCTGTTTTCCCTGAAGAATATTTTGAGCCTAAACATCTTCGGGAAATAAAACAGTATTTCAAACATTTTTATTATTATGAAGCGCCCGTGGAGACAGTGGCAAAATTAATACGTAAAATGAACGGTGTTTCTATTATTGCCCATCCAAACATTGTTCGTTCACATCCTTTTGGAATCTCTTTGGATTATGCAAAAAAAAACCTTACAGAACTTGTAGACGCAATAGAAGACATGAGCACCGGCCATGGCTATCAAAGAGATTATTCAAAAGAAACAGGTCTTGCCTCTATCGGTTCCAGTGACGACCATTTAAATATTCTAATGGGCACCTCAGTTACTCAATTTGACCGGTCAGAAGAAAAAAATCTTATTCAGGCAATTCGCAGCAAAACAACCAAAGCAGTTCAGATTACTGACCTCTTAAGTTCCTTATTTACCCCCACCAATTTGTTTTTTAGTGTCTAAAAATATATCCCACTGATTTAGAAATAATTTACTTAATTCGCAGAGTATTTTTGCATTATAATCTTAATGCTATGAATAAATCATCCATTAGAGAAAGAATCAATGCACTCCGGGAGCAGATCAATTATCACAATCGCAAGTACTACGTTGAGGATGCTCCTCTCATCTCTGATTATGAATATGATCAGCTTACTGCCAAGTTAAAAAAGCTGGAGAAAGAATATCCTGAACTAATTGTACCGGAGTCACCTACTCAGCGAGTAGGCGGAGAGCCAGCGAAAGAATTTAAAACAGTCGAACATGCCGTGCCAATGCTTAGTCTTGACAATACATATTCAAAAGAAGAAATAATTGATTTTGATAAAAGAACAAGAAAAGGGCTTGATGAAGATAATATTGAATATGTGGTTGAATTGAAAGTAGACGGCTTAGGAGTTTCCTTGATTTATAAAAATGGACTATTGATAAGGGGAACAACCCGGGGAGACGGGGTTCGCGGGGAGGATGTGACCGGCAATTTAAAAACTATACGTTCTGTCCCATTAAAGATAAACATTAATGATGTTAAGTTAAACCTGTTTGAAGTGAGGGGGGAAGTGTATTTCAATCATTTGGATTTTAAAAAAATTAATCTTCAAAGGGAAGCTGTCGGCGAACCCCTTTTTGCCAACCCCCGTAATGCTGCCGCCGGTTCCATAAGATTGTTAAATCCCCGTATCACCGTTTTACGGCCACTAAAAATTTTTCTCTATAATTTGAGATCAGAAAATAACGGATTATTCAACACTCATTTCGAAGCATTAAAGATGTTAAAAACCCTTGGTTTTAGGGTTAATCCTAATATAGCGCTTTGCAAAAACCTCAATGAAGTTTTCCACCAAATTGATAAATGGCAGGAAAAAAGGCGCTCATTGAATTATGACGTGGACGGACTGGTCGTCAAAGTAAATGCCTTTTCTCAACAATATGTTTTAGGCGCTACATCAAAGCATCCTCGATGGGCAATCGCATACAAATATCCGGCGGAACAGACAACAACTCAGGTGGAAGATATCATGGTGCAAGTTGGAAGAACCGGTTCTTTAACCCCTGTCGCAAAACTTAAACCAGTTACCCTTTCAGGTTCCACTGTAGCAAGAGCAACCCTTCATAATGAGGATGAAATAAAGCGCAAAGATATCAGGATTGGCGACATGATAGCAATAGAAAAGGGGGGAGAAATTATCCCTAAAGTGCTACGGGTCTTATTTGAAAAAAGATCCGGTAACGAAAAGATTTTTTCTATGCCTAAAAAATGCCCTGTTTGCAGTGCTGGAGTTTACCGTCCGGGAGGTGAGGCAGTGTTAAGGTGTACCGGTACCGCTTGTCCAGCCCAATTGAAAGAGCGGCTTCAGCATTTTGCCTCCCGCAAGGCAATGGATATAAACCACCTTGGTTCTCAACTCATAGGTCAATTAGTGAAAAAAGGGATGATAAAAAATTTCTCTGATTTATATTTATTAAAGCAAAATGATGTTGCCGGCCTTGAGAGAATGGGGGGGAAGTCGGCTAAGAACCTAATAGAAGCAATCAATAAAAGCAAAAAGGCAGGCTTTAACAGGCTGCTGTTTGCCTTTGGAATTAGGCACGTTGGTGAAAGGGCTGCCTATTTGTTATCTAACAATTTCTCTTCAATAAAAGAGTTAAAATCAGCTTCAAAAGAAAAAATTGCAAGTATTCATGAGATAGGCCCAAAAGTATGTGAGAGCATTTTTTATTTTTTCGCTGAAAAGAAAAACGTTCAGGTTATAAATAAGTTAGAAAAGCTTGGCGTCAATATGGAATCGATACTAAACAAGAAGCAAAAAAATTTACTGCAGGGGAAACAATTTGTTTTGACCGGTACTTTAACAAAATATTCACGCGACGAGGTAAAAGAGTTGATTATAAACGCTGGAGGGCGGGTAACCTCATCAGTCACAAAAAATACCGATTATGTTTTAGTGGGGGAAAAGCCCGGCTCAAAATATGAAAAGGCCAAAACTTTAAACATTAATATAATTAATGAGGAAGCTTTTGAAAAAATATCAGGTCTCTTCTAACCGTCTATTTCCCTTATTTTTGTTTTGATTTTCCTTCGTAAATCAGCAGAAGGTCCGTTTTTTAAAGCCTGCTCCAGATAGTCCAGCGCGTTGTTTTTTTCACCCAAGGCATTATAGGCCACCCCTGTTAAATACATGGAATCAATGACCTTATTCCCGCTTCCATAGTCATCTATTACTACATTAAATTTTTCTATGGCTTTCTCATAATCCTCCATCCTTAAGTAGCACACTCCTATCCAAAAAACTACATTGTCTCGATAGTTTGTAGGGGTTCTCCGATTATCTAAGCTTTTAAACAAACGGAGAGATTCTTTATATTGTTTAATATTGAATAACCGAAGAGCCTTGTCATAACCCCTTTTGGCACCGCCCCTTGATACTCCTTTTGCTACTCTCTGTGGCGGTGGTGAGCTCGTTCTTAATTCTGCTTCAAATTCTATCTCATTGATGTTATCTTTTAAATCTTCTATTTGGGATTGCAGTTTATGGATGGTATCTTTTAATTCCTCAATTTCTGCCGAGTTTGCCGCTCCTTCTCCACTTCCTTCTCCGCTTCCTTCTCCTTGCATCTCTTCAATTTCACTTACGCGAGGGAAAAGAGAGCTAACTGTATCTTCGAGTTCTTCTAATTTTACTTGAGATTCCTCCTGGTGAGACTGTAACGTTTGGAGATTTGCTTTCAGTTCTTCCATTTCTTCCGGTTTAGCCTCTTCGAATTCTTCAAATTCGCTTTCTAGTTCCACTTCTTCCTCCTCATCACCCCAAAAGGGTATCCAGGCACATCCAGAAAATGAAATCGATATAATAAAAATAAATGTAATGAAATACACTATTCTAAAATTTTTGAAAGTTTTTCCCATGATTTCCTCCATCCAAAAAGATTCAAAGTTCAAATAACTAATTAGATAACCAGAACATATTAATACTTATTTTACGGTAATATCAAGAAAAACATTAGGTTTTTTAGATTTCAGTATTGATTGAAGTTCCAATAGCGAGTTTCAGTGTAGAGCATAGTTTTATTTTAAGTTTGCTCGCAAACCACGCTGTAAGCCCTATAGCAGTACGGCTCTTGGCTTGCTGTGAGAAATGCGCTCTAAACACTATTTAAAATGTACTTCAATATTTACTGAGTTGTCAAGGCTATAAAACAGCTACTTTGGAACCTTTTCCCAATCCTTTAAAAACTTATCAATTCCTATATCAGTTAAAGGGTGTTTAGAAAGTTGTTGGATTACTTTAAAAGGAATTGTAGCCACATGAGCGCCCATAAGCGCCGCATCATTAACATGAATAGGACTTCGGATACTGGCAACAATAACCTCTGTCTCAAAACCATAATTTCCATAAATTTCTAATGTCTGGTTTACAACATCCATTCCTACATGTCCTATATCATCCAACCTCCCGACGAAAGGACTAACATAACTTGCACCAGCTTTTGCTGCCAGCAGCGCTTGGAGGGGTGAAAATACGAGGGTAACGTTGGTTTTAATATTTTCTTTAGAGAGTATTTTTACAGCTTTCAGTCCTTCCGAGATCATCGGAATCTTAACGACTACATTTTTAGAGATTTTTGATAATTTTTTTGCCTCTGCCACTAGTCCTTCTGAGTCCAGAGAAATTGCTTCAAGACTAACCGGTCCGGAAACTTCCCTGCATATTCCCTTTACAACTTCATCAAAAGATCTCCCTGTTTTAGAAATTAATGTAGGGTTGGTAGTAACACCATCGACGACTCCTAACTTCTGTGCTTCACGAATTTCATTAATATCTGCAGTATCAACAAAAATTTTCATAAACACCTATCCTCTAAATTTTGTATTATTATTTGTAGTGCGCCCGGCAGGATTCGAACCTGCGGCCTACGGAACCGGAATCCGCCACTCTATCCAGCTGAGCTACGGGCGCATTGGCTTGAAAAAATTATAACAAAAAACTCTTCATTTAAAAAGCACTAGCGCAACAAAGCCTTGCTAAGCCACAGGTAAAAATGCAACTTGTTAAATATTAAATCACAAAAGACACGATATTGTTATGAGTCAGGTGGCGTGGGTCAAAAAAAGCAACATTTAATCCAAGGTACTTGTCCTTTGACTCAAATCCATAATTTTCTTCGTGGCTTTCGTGATCTTCGTAGTTATAAAATCTTATTTTGGTTGAGGCTTCGCGGAATCAGGCATATTATGCTCAGAAGTAATGACCGTATGAATTCCACCTCGAACGTAAAAGTCGCCAGTAATTTTCATATATCTAGGTTTGCATGCACTGACCAAATCGTCGAGTATTTTGTTTATGACTGCTTCATGGTACGTCCCCTCATTCCTGTATGACCAAATATATAATTTTAATGACTTAAGCTCTATACACAGTTTCTCCGGAATGTAAAAGATATCGATAGTAGCAAAGTCAGGCTGCCCTGTTTTTGGACACAAGCAGGTAAATTCAGGACATTCCATATGAATTTCATAATCCCGCTTTGGTTGAGGATTTGGAAATACCTTCAAAATTTCAGATGATTTTTTTGACACCGAACATCTCCTGATTTATGATTTTAATTTAAAATTAAGCAAAAAAAAAGCCCCCTTTTGGGGGGCTAAAAAAAAATACAAAACAATTGAGCTTAATACATTCCGCCCATTCCGCCCATTCCGCCCATTCCACCTCCTCCACCAGCGGGAGGCATCGGCATACTCTCTTTCTTTTCCGGAATTTCAGTAACCATTGCCTCTGTTGTAAGGATCAAAGCTGCAATGCTTGCTGAATTTTGAAGCGCAGACCTTGTAACTTTTGTCGGATCAATGATTCCTGCTTTTACCATGTCAACGTATTTATTTTTATTAGCATCATAGCCCATATCACCTTTTTCTGATTTCACCTTTTGAACCACAATAGAACCTTCAGCGCCGGAGTTCAATGCAATTTGCCGGATAGGTTCCTCTAAAGCTCTTGTTACGATATTTGCGCCGATTTTCTGGTCACCTTCTAAATTTACTTTATTTACTGTTGGGATTGCTCTTAACAAAGCCACTCCACCACCTGGGACGATCCCTTCTTCTACAGCAGCCCGGGTTGCATTTAAAGCGTCTTCAACTCGCGCCTTTTTTTCTTTCATTTCCGTTTCAGTTGCAGCGCCAACATTGATTACCGCCACGCCTCCTACCAATTTAGCCAGTCTTTCTTGAAGCTTTTCCTTATCGTAATCAGAAGTTGTTTCTTCAATTTGCCTCCTTATTTGTTTCACCCTACCGCTAATATCGGATTGCTTTCCTTTTCCTTCAACAATGGTAGTATTTTCTTTATCGATGGTTATCCGTTTGGCCCTTCCTAAATCATCAACAGAAATATTTTCCAACTTGACCCCAATATCCTCTGAGATTACTTGTCCGCCGGTAAGAATTGCAATATCATTTAACATTTCTTTGCGTCGATCACCAAAACCCGGCGCCTTCACAGCACAACAATTAAGTGTTCCACGCAGTTTATTAACAACGAGAGTCGCTAAAGCTTCTCCTTCAACCTCTTCAGCAATAATTAAAAAAGGTTTTCCCATTTTTGCAATTTTTTCAAGAATAGGAAGCAAATCTTTCATATTAGATATTTTTTTCTCGTGCAGCAGCAGATAACAATCACTCAAGACTGCCTCCATCCTCTCAGAATCAGTGGCAAAATAAGGGGATAAATATCCTCGATCAAATTGCATCCCCTCTACTATATCCAGATTGGTATCCATACTTTTAGCTTCTTCAACGGTGATAACACCATCCTTACCCACCTTATCCATAGCTTCAGCAATCAGATCCCCTATAGTAGAGTCATTGTTGGCTGAAATAGTCCCAATTTGAGCAATTTCTTTTTTATCTTTAGTCACCTTACTAATTCTCTTCAAGTATCCGGTAGCTGCTTCAACAGCTTGTTCTATACCTCTTTTAATTTCCATCGGGTTGGCACCTGCTGTAACGTTTTTAAGCCCTTCTCTGTAAATTGCCTGGGCCAGAACTGTGGCTGTGGTTGTTCCATCACCGGCTACATCGCTGGTTTTACTTGCTACCTCGTTTACCATCTGGGCGCCCATGTTTTCAAACGGATCTTCCAGCTCAATTTCTTTGGCTACTGTTACGCCATCTTTTGTAATGGTTGGAGATCCAAACTTTTTATCAAGAACAACATTTCTTCCTTTTGGGCCCAAAGTGGCTTTTACGGCTTCGGCAAGTTTATCCACACCATTCTGCACTTTTTTTCGTGCATCTTCACTATATAATATTTGTTTCGCTCCCATATTTCCTCCTTATATATAAAAAAATTAATCAATAATTCCCTGGATATCATCTTCTCTCATGAGAAGTAATTCTTCTCCATCTACTTTAATTTCAGTACCAGCATATTTCCCAAAAATAACTTTATTGCCTTTTTTAACCTCTAAAGGCAGCCTTTTACCATTTTCTGACAATTTCCCATTTCCTACAGCGATAATTTTTCCTTCCATTGGTTTTTCTTTAGCTGTATCAGGGATTATGATCCCACCTTTTTCGGTCTCCTTTTGCTCCAGGGCTTTGACCAGAACCCTGTCTTGCAATGGACGAACATTCATTTATATACTCCTTTCTACATTTTAATGATTGAAAAAATAGAACTACTTATGAAAAGCAAGAATAATTTGCCTCGTTGAGGCCCCGTTCATAAGCACATTAATGGAATTAAAAAATAATATCTTCCGCTTTTTTGTGCGGGGTTTAATGCCCCTTTCAAAATTCTAAAGGGGTTTACTTAATGTCATCCCCAGAAATTTGTTATTCACCTCCTTATTTATATATTTCATATCTGGTTGCGACTTTGCCACATTTTATCTTTTTGCTAAAAGCATTCACTATAAAACACTTAAACAATTAGCACTCTTTACTAAAGAGTGCTAATTATATTTATAATATGCTTACTCCAAAAAATCAAGGTATTATTAAAAAAAATTTATCTTTTTTAGGATTGCAGAACAGAATTTATGGAGTGATGAAGTATTTGGAGAATCTAATCGGGCTATTTTTTATATCGAGAATAGTGCTAAGGAGTTCATCCTGGCTTTAATTGTTTTTATGTTTGCCTTGTAACCAGCGCTGGAAGTAATGAGATTTACACATTCTTCTACTATATCAACATTTGAAGATTCAATACTACTCTGGACAATGGTTCCTAGATCACCGGTTCAGGGGCTTCCGTTTACTGCAGGGCCGAAGGCGTTTGACGCGATGAATAAATTATTTCCAAGTGAACCCTGTCCGCCTGGATTTCGGAAAGAAGACAGTTCTATTTGCCCTATTACCTGGCTTAGCCCATTAGTGATAGCCGAGTCTTGCCCGGAGCCTGACGCATTCACCCCAATTGCATTTCCGGAAATACTAATTTCCTGTTGAATTGGATTTCCGTTTAAGGTGACGAGTCTGCCAGCAGAATCTTTCTTCAAATTACCGTCGCGTAAATAGCCGGTTCCACCATTGGGTAAGCTAACTCGTAAAAAGCCCTGATGATTCACGGCTATATTTAGAGGATTATTTGCAAGCATGCGTGGCCCTTGTGTATGTACCGGTTGATTTGAAGTGATCTGAACGCCTTTTAAATTCCAGCCTTCTTGAAATGAAGTGACTCTTTTATTAAAACCAGCGGAGTGTATATTTGCAACGTTATTAGCAGTGTTGCTGACTTTTTTTAAAAATGCTCTTAATGCCGACAAAACTGAATTTATTCCACCGAGCATCATTTTTTTACCTTCTATCCCATTGTATCGGACAGAAAAATTGAACCTTTATTTTATATAAGGAATGTCTAAAAATAAAAGCAACATTACTGTAAATACAAAAAAGCTTGACTTAACCTTCCATCCATCGTATATTTGAAAAATTTATTTTTCAATGAAACAAACAAGAATTCAAATAGATATAGAATAAATTTAAAAGCATACTAAAGTTTATTAGTTATGGTAAGTTTTTTAACATCTATCACGTCATTTTTGGGCCGCGGAATAAGTTACGATAAAAATCCTGTGGACCATTTCAATTATAAAAACCAGCAAACTATTGATGATGAGAAATCATTTCATGACGGTTACACCAGTATTTATTCTCACCAAATTTCCTTAGAAAAAAAAATAGAATTGGCCATTTCCAAATCCCAAGCGTATTTACTAAGCCAGCAGAATGAGGAAGGGTACTGGGTATCGGAGCTTGAAGCCAACACAACAATAACATCAGAATATATTTTGTTCTATCGATTTTTAGGTAAAGTAGATATTGCGAAGGAAAAAAAAGCGGTAGAACTTTTAATGAGAACCATTCAGTCGGATGGGGGGTGGAATCTATACTATGGTGGACCAAGCGAATTAAGCACCTCAGTCGAAGCATATTTTGCTTTAAAAATGGCTGGAGTTTCAATTGACGACCCTGCCATGAAAAAAGCAAAGGTTTTTATTATTGATAATGGCGGTATAGAAAAATGCCGAGTTTTCACTAAAAAGTTTTTGGCTTTATTTGGATTATATGAGTGGGAAAAACTACCGTCAATGCCTGTGGAGATGATGCTTCTTCCCAATTGGTTTTATTTTAACATTTACGAGTTTTCGAGCTGGTCGAGAAGCGTAATCGTGCCTTTATTAATTATCCTTGCGAAAAGACCGGTCTGTTATTTACCTGATTCCTTTTCAATTGACGAATTATATGCTTCGAATGGGCATTCAAATTTTAAAAATAGCACTACTGCTGCCGATTATTGGAAGCTCTTTTTCAATTATTTTGATAAATATTTTTTAAAGGTTTTGGATAGCCATCCATTTCACTTTATGCGTAAAAAAGCAATTAAAAAGGCTGAAAAGTGGGTTATAGAGCACCAGGACAAATCGGGAAACTGGGGAGGTATAATACCCGCAATGATGAATTCTATTATCGCTTTGAGATCTTTAGGGTATGGTGTCGATGATATACGCATTAAAAAAGGGTTGGAGGTAATCGAAAGTTTTAGAATTGAAAACTCTGAAACTCTTTGCCTGCAATCTTGCATCTCTCCGGTTTGGGACACTGCTATTACATGCAATGCTTTAAGGAAATCGGGCATCCAGGACGATCATCCCGCTCTAATCAAAGCAGTCAACTGGTTAATTGACAGGCAAATTTTAAAAGAAGGAGATTGGAAAGTTAAGAATAAGGAAGGTGAACCAGGTGGGTGGGCATTTGAATTTGAAAATGATTTTTATCCTGACAATGATGACACCACTGAAGTATTAGTGGCTCTGAGAAATATTGCTGTTACACCTGAGAATAGAGGCTTAGAAGCTTTTAATAAAGGCCTGAGATGGCTCTTGAGCATGCAGAGTTCAAATGGGGGCTGGGCCGCTTTTGATGTTGATAATAACAAACGATTACTTAACAAAATACCGTTTGCAGATCTGGAATCGCTATTAGACCCGCCGTCTAACGACGTTACCGGCAGGGTGCTATGGCTTTTAGGAATCCTGGGCTATAGAACAGATTATTCTCCTGTAAGAGACGCTCTCAATTTTCTAAAAAAGAACCAGGAACCGGACGGAATCTGGTATGGCCGGTGGGGCGTCAATTACATTTACGGAACCTTCCTTGTTTTAATTGGCCTTAAAGCAATTGGTGAAGATATGAATCAGGGTTACATTCAAAGAGCGGTAAACTGGTTAAAAATTCATCAAAACAAGGACGGGGGTTGGGGAGAGTCTTGTAAATCTTATGAAGATAAAAATTTTATAGGGGTGGGAGCCAGTACGGCCTCACAAACAGCGTGGGCTTTGTTGGGTCTTTTAGCTGCAGATGAATCTACAAGTTCTTTTGTCCAAAAGGGAACTCGGTATTTGTTAGACCGTCAAAATAATGATGGAACCTGGGATGAAAACGAATACACTGGAACGGGTTTCCCAAAACATTTTTATATAAAATACCATATGTATAGAAACTATTTTCCTCTTTTAGCTTTGGCTGAATATTATTATCAAATAAAAAGTGATAACTGAGAATAATAGCTCAGCAAACAACATCTACCCCCTAACAGCCTGTCTCCTATTTTCTTATAGCATGAATTGAAGCTTCCCGTAACAAGGTGCGGGGAATCTTCAGTGTAGAGTATTATTCTATTTTAATTTCGCTCGCTAAACACTTTCGCAAACACAGATTCCAGGTTTCACGGGAATCTAATGACCATGTAAAACTATTTCAATTTCCTATAAAGTTAAGCAATATGAAATGTTTAGTTACAGGCTCTACCGGCTTTATTGGTTCAAATCTCGTTAAAGCATTAATCACAAAAGGTTTTCAGGTACGGGTTCTGATAAGACACAGCAGCGATAGTTTGAATTTAAAAAATCTAAACATTGAAGTGCATTACGGGGATTTATTAGATTACAAACTGCTTGAAAAAGCATTAAAAGGTTGCGCATTTCTCTTTCATGCAGCGGCACATTATAGTTTATGGGATGCTTCAAAAGACTTAATTTACAAAATTAACGTCGATGGAACAAGAAATATTCTGAAAGCCGCTGCAAAAACCGGAATTAAAAAAGTCGTTTATACCAGCACAGTTGGTTGCATCGGCATTCCAAAAAACAAAACCCTTGGAGATGAAAATACGCCTATTGACCTGTCAACTTTATCTAATAGCTATAAGCATTCAAAATATTTGGCTGAAAAAGAAGCTTTAAATTTCTTTGAGAATGGTTTACCGGTAGTTATTGTTAATCCAAGCACTCCAATTGGTCCCGGGGACATAAAGCCAACCCCCTCGGGAAAAATTATAGTCGATTTTCTAAACAGAAAAATCCCTGCATACATAGATACCGGTCTCAATCTGATTGATGTCAGAGACTGCGCCTTAGGACATATCCTTGCCTTGGAAAAAGGGAAACCAGGGGAACGTTATATTTTGGGAAACCAAAATCTTTCCTTTCACAAAATTCTATTGCTATTAGAAGAAATAACCGGACTAAAAGCACCTAAATTTAAATTGCCTTATTCTTTTGCTTTCATTGCAGCCTTTGTTAATGAAGTAATATCGGATTATATAACCAAAACACCACCAAAAATTCCATTAGGCGGGGTAAAGATGGCAAAGCATTTTATGTATTTTGATTCTACCAAGGCGGTTAAAGAATTGGGGCTACCTCAAACTCCTATAAAAGAAGCTTTTGAAGCCGCTGTAGCCTGGTATAGAGAAAACGGTTACGTGAAATGTTAGACTTTTTTTACTTATTTTTTTCTACTATTCTTTTTCGGCCTTATGTTTTTATTTTTCTTGCATTATATCTGGTTACCGCGATCCTGCAAATAGGTCCAGCAAGAACACTCGTTTTTACACTCCTTGCTTATTCCATAGCCTTTCTTTCAGAATACTCATCTACCAGAACCGGGTTCCCCTATGGTTTTTACAGTTATATCCAAACTACAATAGACAAAGAACTCTGGATTTCTAATGTCCCTTTCATGGATTCCCTATCATATACCTTTTTATCTTATTGCAGCTTTTCTCTCGCCATTTTTCTGAATCAGGAGATTATCCAAAAAAAAAATGATATTTCGATCATTAATTTTAAAAAAGGAATGCAACAAAAAACCGTCCTCTATTCCTCCGTAATTCTTTTTGTATTATTGGATGTAATTATTGATCCTGTTGCTTTAAGAGGCTCAGAGTGGTTTCTTGGACAGATATATCATTACCACAAACACGGGTTCTATTTTGGAGTGCCTTTATCTAACTTTGCCGGTTGGATGATTGTAGGATTTTGTATTGTTTATTTGTTTCAGAGCATCAATAGACGCTTCTTTTTAAATAGTCTGCCTGATAAAGCAAACGTCGAAAAAAATATCCCTTGCAAAGATATTTTTGGTCCAGTTTTATATTTTTGTGTAATGTTATTTAACATTTCAGTAACTTTTTATATTAAAGAATATTTGCTTGGAATTTGCGGGTTGATAATAACGGGATTTATTATGACAATATTTCTTAAGAAAATTCTGGAAGCAAAAAAAGTATAGGAAAATGAGTACAAATGAAAAAATATTGACCTACCCTAAATCTTAGTACCACCCTTAGAGCGATGATTTTATGCCATCAGTTGAAGCGTAGCGGAAACTAAGGGCATAGGTTCAAACCTTTCTGGGTAATGTTTTATCACAATACCAACTTTAAGGGTGGTCAGTTTTTTAGGGTAAAACCACAACGATTTCCATACAACGGGAAATCGCGGCATAGCCTTTCCACTTTTTTGCGGACATCAGCCGCTCTCGTCTCATTATCAGGATCACCCAGCACTTCTGCAATCCATCCCGCGATTAATTGCATTTGATCTTCTTTCATCCCACGGCTCGTAAGAGCAGGCGTACCTATTCTAATACCGCTTGTAATCATAGGTTTCTGTGGATCAAAAGGAATAGTATTTTTATTTACCGTTATTCCGGCTCTTTCCAGAGCAATCTCTGCTGTTTTCCCGGTCAGTTTCTTCGGCGTGAGGTCAACCAGCACAAGGTGTACGTCCGTACCACCAGTGACCAGCCTGAATCCGGCTTCCATAAGTCCTTCAGCAAGTTTTTTTGCGTTTCTCAAGATTTGATCCTGACATTCCTTAAATTCACCTCTCATTGCAAGTTTAAGCGCCACTGCTTTTGCGGCTATTATGTGCATAAGCGGCCCACCCTGAATTCCAGGAAAAAGAGCGGAATTCAAAGGCTTCGCGTAATCCTTGCGGCAAAGGATCATTCCTCCACGCGGTCCCCTTAGAGTTTTGTGAGTGGTAGTAGTCACAAATTCAGAATGAGGTACAGGACTGGGGTGAAATCCTGCAGCTACTAAGCCAGCAAAATGTGCCATATCAGTCATAAGAACCGCGCCTACCTCATCTGCTACTTTGCGAAATTCGGCAAAATCTAAAATTCGAGGGTATGCAGACCAGCCGGCAATAATTAGTTTTGGCCTCGACTCTTTGGCTATTTTCATCAAATCACCGAAATCCACTCTTTCTGTTTCCCGGTTCACACCATAAGCCGCTACATTGTATAATTTTCCGGAAATATTTAGTGGATGGCCATGAGTGAGGTGCCCCCCGTGGCTCAAATTCATGCCAAGTATCGTGTCACCCGGTTTGAGCGTAGCTACAAATACAGCTGTGTTGGCCTGTGTTCCCGAATGCGGCTGAACATTGGCATGTTCTGCTTCAAACAGCTTCATAGCCCGTTCTATGGCAAGGGATTCCGCAATATCCACAAATTCGCATCCACCATAATAACGTCTACCCGGGTACCCTTCTGCATATTTGTTAGTGAGCACAGAACCTTGAGCTTCCAGCACTGCCTCTTCAATAAAGTTTTCCGACGCTATCATTTCTAAAGTAAAAACCTGACGTCTCGTTTCATTCAAAATCGCTTCGTGAATCTCTGGGTCGGTTTCTAAAAGTTTAGACATCATTTATCCTTCTTGTTTTTCGTTTGCTTTTTCAGGATCATTTCAAAAGCTTCCTCAATCAAGTGCTCTACTTTAGTAAGATCCACATCATTCATTTTATCGAAATATTTGGAAACTACTTTGTAAACAACTGTTTCTAAACGATCATAATCGATTTTTTCTATACGCAGGTTATGGCGCCCACCCTCAAACTCCGTATCCAACCATGTGGAAACTATTTCTGTTGCCAGTTCCGATCCCACAATTCTCCCACCTAATACAAGAACATTAGAGTCATTATGCAGCCTGCTCATACGTGCAGAAAAAATATCATTTCCCAGAGCGGCGCGCACTCCAGGATAACGGTTTGCGGTAATGCTCATCCCGATTCCGGTGCCGCAGATAAGTATTGCCCGCTTGTCTACGCCATTCGCTATCCTCTCCGCTATTGTATGGGCAAAATCAGGGTAATCCACGGAATCAGAAGAATAAGTACCAAGGTCATCTATTTTATGTCCCTTTTTGACCAGGTATTCTGCTAATATATTCTTGATATTGAAACCACCATGATCGCTGGCTATTGCAATTCTACCCTCGCTGTTATTCATAATTAATCATAAAAAGAATTATTACAGAACAACCTTAAACCTAAATTTTATTATAAAGACAAATTTTCTGTTAGCAAGATTAAATTAAAGCTTCATACTGCAAATCTGAATCTTCAGAAGTTTTTCTATACTTGCCTAATTTTATTTTTTTGTGCATAATTTTCACTCCCATTAGAATCTCTATAATCAAATCTACATGTTAAAAAAAACTCCTTTAAATGAAGTTCATAAAGAACTAAAGGCCCGGATGATAGATTTCGGCGGGTGGGAAATGCCGGTTCAATATAGCAACGTTATTGAAGAACACCAGGCCGTACGAAACGCCGCGGGACTGTTTGATGTGAGCCACATGGGAGAAATAAATATTTCAGGCCCGAAAGCAGAAGATTTTTTACAGTATATTATTACAAACGACATCAAAAAACTCGCGGTTGGCAGGATACTTTATACTGTGATGTGCTATGAAAACGGAGGAATAGTGGATGATTTCCTAGTGCATAAAGTTGCAGATGACCATTATATGCTTTGTGTGAATGCTTCCAATACATACAAAGATTTTCAATGGCTTTTAGAAAACCAAATCTATGGTACACAGGTTATAAACGTAAGTAGCGATACCGCGCAGTTAGCTCTGCAAGGGCCGGCTGCGGAAAAAATTTTGCAGCAGGTTGTGGCTATGGACCTAAGTGATCTGCAACATTACCACTTTAGAACTGAAAAGGCAAAACGCGTAGAAGTCCTTATAGCCCGGACAGGATATACGGGCGAAGATGGTTTTGAAATCTATTTTAAAGAGGATTACGCTGAATATCTTTTTAGAAATATTTTGGAAGCAGGAAAAAAAAATGGGATAATGCCGATTGGTTTGGCCGCACGAGATATCCTGCGATTAGAAATGGGTTATGCTCTTTACGGGCAGGAAATTGACCGAAATCACAACCCGCTTGAAGCAAATTTAGGATGGATAGTAAAATTTGATAAAGGAAATTTTATAGGAAAAGAAGCTTTAATAAAGATAAAAAAAAAAGGTCTAAAAAGAAAACTAGTAGGATTTGAATTGGTAGACAGGGGAATCCCGAGAGCCGGGTATAAAATTTTTAAAAACAGCAAAGAAATAGGAGAAGTAGTTTCAGGAACCTTCTCTCCCTCATTAAAAGAAGCTATTGGCACAGGATATATCGCAATTGAGCATTCCAATGTCAACGAGGAAGTTGAGATTAGTATTCATGGGAAAAATAGAAAAGGAAAAGTTGTAAAAACCCCTTTTTACAGGAGCCAGAAGTCAGCGGGCAGGAGTCAGGAAAAAAATTCTTAAGAACTTTTTTCTCTTTCTACAAACCCTGATAACTGAACTCTGATCCTTGTCAACCGATTTTTTTTGGAGGAAAAGTATGGAATTTCCGGAAAGTCTTTTATACACAAAAGAGCATGAATGGATCAAAGTGGAAGCTAATGAAGCAACAGTAGGAATAACAGACTACGCTCAAAAAGAATTGGGTGATATTGTCTTTGTAGAGCTTCCAGATGTTAATGAAGAACTGGAGCAATCAAAAAGGTTTGGCGTAGTGGAATCGGTTAAAACTGTATCAGACTTGTTTTCTCCTTTAAACGGAAAGGTTATAGAAGTTAACACTTCACTTGAAGCGGAACCCGAGTTGGTTAACGCATCCCCCTTTGAAAACGGCTGGATGCTTAAATTGGAGATAAAAAACAAAGAGGAAATAAAGACCCTATTGTCCGCAGCGGACTATAAAAAGTTCGTAGAAGAAGAAAGCGGTTAATTATTTTAGATTTTAGATTACACATTGCATGTTGCAGATTCTATAAAAAAATCTAAAATCAAAATAAATGGAGGTGTTTTTAGATGCAAATCAAAATAGATTCATCACTGCTTGAACTGGTAGAAGGGGATATTACGAGGCAAGATACGGAAGCTATCGCAAACGCGGCCAATCAAAGTTTGGCAGGTGGCGGAGGTGTGGATGGAGCTATACACAGGGCTGGCGGTCCCACTATTATGGATGAATGCAGGAAAATAGGAGGTTGTCCTCCAGGAGAAGCAAGACTAACTACCGGGGGAAATCTTATGGCAAAGTATGTGTTTCACGCAGTAGGACCAATATTTAGAGGCGGTGCTCATGGAGAACCTGAACTATTAAAAAATGCTTATTTGTCCTGCTTAAAGCTTGCTTCAGAAAATGCAATTAAGAGTATTGCCTTTCCTTCTATAAGTACTGGTGTTTATGGATATCCCATTGAAGATGCAGCAAAAATAGCTCTGGCTACAGTAATTGATTATTTGAAAACTCATCAGAAAATTAGTCTCGTACGATTTGTTTTATTCGGATCAGATGCTTACGGTAAATACGAAAAAGTGTTGAAAGGACTTGGAAGTTAACAAAAGCAGCAATTTGAAAGAAGGAAGAAAGCCGAAGTGGCGGAATTGGTAGACGCGCTAGGTTCAGGACCTAGTGTCCGCAAGGATGTCGGGGTTCGAATCCCCGCTTCGGCATTTTAATTATCCTTTAAAATTAATTATTTGCAACGCTAAAGTTAACATAATATGTGCTTCTGCGTGCTGAAAATCACTTTCTTTGCAGCTCTATAATTTGCGCTAACCTCTCCCGTTCGGCATGAGCACTCGTGTTTTAGGTGTTAACCTCATTTTTTGAATGTAAAGCATATCTTCTTCTAAAATTCTTATCAAACTGAGTAAACATTTCAGGTAGAAAAAAATTACTTCTATATTTCCTTTCCCAGTACAAGAGCCAGTAAAGCCATCCTTATAGGGACACTGTAAAAGCTTTGTCGAAAGTACGCGGCATTTGAAAGGGAATCTACTTCGGCTGAAATTTCTTCGAGCCTTGGAAGAGGGTGCATTATTGTAATATCCTTTTTTGCTTTTCCTAAAAGCTTTTTATTAATGATATAACAGTTTTTAACCCGCTCATATTCCGTTAAATCTTTAAATCGTTCCTGTTGAATTCTCGTATCGTATAAAACATCTAATTCAGGCAAAACCGATATCAAGTTGCCTGTTTCTTTATATTTAATTCCTTGATCTTTTAGAAAGGCCTTCTCATCTTCCGGCATTTTTAAAATTTCAGGGGAGACGAAATAAATTGTAACATCATAATGGGCAAGGAGATAAGCTAATGAATGGATAGTTCGCCCGAATTTTAAATCCCCCACCATGGCAATGGTAAGATTGTCAATCCTTCCTTTTTCTTTTTTGATTGTGTACAGATCGAGAAGCGCCTGAGTGGGGTGCTGGCCGGGACCATCGCCAGCGTTAATAACCGGTTTGTCGGAAGCTCGAGCCGCCTGCTCCGCAGACCCTATCTCAGGATGCCTTATCGCTATAACATCAACAAAATTGGCAACAACCTTTGCAGTATCGTGCAATGTTTCTCCTTTGATAATAGACGAAAAAGGAATACCTGTTGAATTTATAATATTTCCGCCTAACCTGAGCATAGCGATTTCAAAACTCAACCGCGTCCTTGTGCTCGCCTCAAAAAATAGAGTAGCTAAATATTTATTATTGAGTAAATCGGATTTTTCCTCCCCTTTCGCTATCGACTCCATATTTGAAGCAACTTTAAAGATATATTCCAGCTCTTCTTTGCTGAACTGTTTGGCCGAGAGGATATCTTTTCCTTTAAAATCCGTCATATTATAAATCAGGCTCATTACCGGTTATTAATCGAAAAGCTTCCAGATATTTTGAACGGGTATTGTCAACAATTTCTTCTGGTAGTTCAGGCGCCGGAGGTTTTTTATCCCAATCCAGTGTTTCAAGGTATTCCCTTACATACTGTTTATCATAACTTTTCTGCGCCCTCCCTTCTTCATAATCATCGAGGGGCCAGAACCTAGATGAATCAGGAGTTAAAATTTCATCAATAAGAATTAACTTATCATTAATGAGGCCAAACTCAAACTTCGTGTCGGCTATAATAATTCCCGCCTTATATGCTTTTTCATAAGCCTTTTGATAAATTTTAAAAGATTTTTCCTTCAGGCGTCTCGTCAGTTCCTTTCCCAACTGGTTTTCTACTTCTGAAATCGATATATTTATATCATGACCTGATGATGCTTTTGTGGAAGGGGTAAAAACAGGTTCCTGAAGTTTTGATGACTCTTTTAAACTTTCAGGCAGGGCAATGCCGCATATAGAGCCGGTTTTTTGATAATCTTTCCATCCAGAGCCGGAGATATAACCTCTAACAATGCATTCCACTTCAAGCGCTTTGGCTTTTTTTACCAGCATAGACCTGTTCTTTATTATTGCTTTCGCGTTCTGTAATTCAGAAGGGAAATCATTTATATCACAACTGATAAGATGGTTTTCAACTATGTCAGAAGTCTGATCAAACCAGAAAGAGGACATCTGTGTTAAAATTTTACCTTTATCAGGTATGCCGTTGGGCATTATCACATCGAAAGCAGATATCCGATCCGTCACGACCATTAGAAGTTTGTCATTCAGGTCATAGACGTCTCTTACCTTTCCACTCCGAAAAAGTTTGTAATGATTAAGCCGGGTTTCTTGAACAGTTATTTTCATGGCACAACGCGGCCAGGGGCCACAACCAAATGGAGCTACCGCTCCGGCGGTACGCAAAAAAAATTTGTAAAAAAACACAATACTGTAAGTTTGCAGTAAAGAGAGACTAACACAAAAAAAATGTTTAAGAAAGTGAGGATTGATAAAGAAATAAAAATTGAATTAATTAGTTCATTATGCTTAAATAAATGAAAAAAATAGAACCCTGTTGAAAAAAAATCATTTCTAAAAACATGGTTAGGCAGACTCGCCATTACATTCCAAACATTAACTTTTTTCAAGATTCTAATTATCAATTAAAAAAACAACTTTTGATAAGGAACTAAATATTGGCATTAGCTATTGACAAAATCAAAGAGAACTATTCATTTACTGACTGGGATGCAAAGGTTCTCATGAGACTGGCGTCCATCATGGAAAAACACACCAATGACTTTACGGATGAATTTTATAGAAAGATAAAGACGTTTAAGAATGCTTCAAAATATCTCAAAAATGAGAAAATCATCAAAAAACATCGGGATGCCGTTCAAGGATGGTTTTTAAAACTTTTCCAGGGACCTTTTGATGACGACTATCTCTATTATCTCGAAAGGATAGGCTATACGCACGTCAAGGTGGAGCTTCCTTCACATTACGTCAATGTTTCTGTTAACTTCATCAGAAATTACTGCACAAAAATTGCCATAGAGGAGGTGCCGGACTGTGAGGAGAGATCGGATATGATCGTTTCCCTAGGCAAAATTTTGGATATGAACCTGGACATATTAACGAGTTCTTACATCCAAGAAGAGAAAAATATCTTCTTCATATCAAAAAAAGCAGAGGGTAAACTTATCAACTTTGCTAAGAGGTTTTCCTACGGATTGAATCTTGTTCTCTTGCTAGGTCTTGTTATCCTCGGTATTACCGTTCTTGGCCTTTTCGGTTATGACTTAACCCATATCTTGTCCGGCAACATAGAGAAAGGGCTTCTCGCTTCACTCGGAAGTTTATTAATGCTCTGGGTGGTGATCGAGCTTGTGGATACGGAAGTTGACCACCTTAAAGGAAGCAAGTTCTCAATCAAGATATTTGTCAGCGTTGCCATGGTGGCGATTATAAGAAAAATCCTAATAACTTCTTTGAAGAGCGATGAGCTAAATACCCAGATATTTCTGGTTATTTCCTTAGGTGTTCTTGGCGCTATTCTCTGGATTATTTCAAAAACCGAAAGTACTTAATCGTGAGAAGCACTTTTTAATATCTCTCTATAGTTTTAAAAAAAAAGCGGTTTTTAATTCGTAAAATCTTCGTAACCTGAGGTTCCAGTACCATTATCCCCCTCGAAGAGTTTCAAGGTGTAGAGATGATAGTACAAGCCTTTCTGTTTTAACAGATCTTTATGCTTGCCTTCCTCAATGATTTCTCCCTCATCCATTACCAGTATTCTATCCGCGTGCTGAATGGTGGACAAACGGTGGGCAATTATAAATGTGGTACGGAAAGACATAAAGTTTTCCAAGGCTTCCTGTATTAAAGATTCCGACTGGTTGTCGAGCGAAGACGTTCCCTCATCTAAAATCAAAATTCGTGGATTTTTCAGGATTGCTCTTGCAATTGCAAGGCGCTGTCGTTGTCCACCGGAAAGTTTAATCCCCTTTTCCCCAATAGTCGCATTATACCCTTCCGATAATTCCGTAATAAAATGGTGCGCGTTAGCTGCTTTTGCCGCTTCCATAAGTTCATTTTGTGTTGCTTCGAGTTTTCCATACAGAATATTTTCCCGGATAGTCCCTCCAAACAGGGAGGTTTCCTGGGGAACTAACGCAATCTGCGAAAGGAGTGATTTTAGGTTAATCTCTTTAATGTTATTGCCGTCGATTTCTATGGAACCACCAAGAGGGTCGTAAAAACGATGGAGTAAATTTATCAGCGTTGTTTTCCCTGCGCCGCTGGGGCCGACAATCGCAATAATCTCTCCAGGAGAACATTCAAAATTTATATCTCTCAGAACAGGAATACCGGGAGTATATTCAAAATAGACATTGTTAAATTTTACTTTTCCTTTTACATGTCCGATTTTAGGAGCATTTGGCACATCAACAACTTCAGGCTGCTTATCGAGAAGGTCAAATACCCTTTGCATTGCACCCAACGCTTCCTGAACCTGTGTATAGAGACGTGCGAAAGTGCCCATTGGCCCGGCAATCATTACCGCGTAAAGAATAAAGGCAATGAGTTCTCCTGGCGTAATGTTCCCTTCAATAACTTGAAGTCCACCAAACCAGAGAATGGCTGTAGCAATCGAATAGGTTAAAAATATTAGTACAGGACCAAAAGTCGCAGAAAGTCTTAAGCGGGATAGAGACGTCTGAAAGGTTTTCTCAACCTGGCTTGAAAACCTGCCTTTTTCATAATCCTCCCGGACAAATGATTTTACTAATCGTATGCTTGAAATAACCTCTTCTAGGATAGTCGTAACACTGCCTAATTTATCCTGAACTTTGACGGAATACTTTTTTATTCTAACCCCGTAGTACTTGGCAGCAGTTATAATCAATGGAACAAGGAGAACAATCAGACCCGTCAATTTCCAATTCATGTACAGAATAATGGTAATGCCGCCTAAGAACAAGATTACCTGTCTAAAAAAAGTCATCGGAATATTCACGGCGGCATTTTGAATAACGGTGACGTCATTGGAAAACCGGGAAATGATTTCACCTGTACGACGATTGTCAAAAAAATTGATGGAAAGTGACTGAATCCGCTCAAATAAACTAATTCTCAAGTCCGCGGTAACCCGCTGGCCTATATACTCCATCCAGTAATTTCTGAGGAAAGCAACTATCCCGAGAACAAGAAACAGGATCACAAGACCAATAGATATTTTTCCCAAAAGTCCGCCATTTTTATCAACAAACACAGAATCAATAAGATGACGGACGACCCACGGCAGGGTGAGCGTAATAGCAGTATAGGTTATGACGCATACTCCTGATAAGATTATGTAACTAAGGTAGGGTCGAAAATAAGAATAAATCTTTTCGATATTTTTCCGCTCTGTTTTTAATTCTGATTTAGTAGATTTAGCCAACAAACTGCCTCGTTCTAATCGAATAAAAAAGAAGACTTTAATTCACTAATTACACAAATTAATTACCACAATTTGCCAAATTCGTTTTCCATTCAATTATTTGCACTGATATCAAAGTAAACTATATACTATAATAGGAATCAACTTTCAATATAAAACCTAAAAATATTTTGGACCGGTTCAAACTCATATCTGATTATTCTCCCGCAGGCGACCAGCCTGTGGCAATAGATTTTCTCAGCAGAAATATTGAAAAAAATGTCCCTCATCAGCTTCTGCTGGGAGTTACCGGTTCTGGTAAAACCTATACAATCGCCAATGTAATCGAAAAAGTTCAAAAGCCTACCCTGGTTATCGCTCAAAACAAGACCCTCGCAGCCCAGCTTTATTCGGAGTTTAAAACATTTTTCCCGAAAAACGCAGTTAGGTATTTTGTTAGTTATTATGACTATTATCAGCCGGAAGCCTATTTGGCTCATACAGATACTTATATAGAAAAGGACGCTTCGATTAATGAAGAAATAGATAAACTAAGACACGCGGCAACCTCGTCCCTATTAGAGAGACAGGACATCATTATTGTTGCCTCTGTTTCTTGTATTTACGGTTTAGGTTCCCCTGAAGCTTATCATGGTTTGCTCTTACGGTTGGAAACAGGCCAGACCATAGACAGAGACAAAGTGCTCAGCCGACTGATTGAAATTCGCTATAAACGAAATGATATCGATTTCCAACGAGGGACATTCAGGGTGAGGGGAGATATCGTTGAAATCCTTCCTGCTTATGAAGACAAGGAGGCTGTCCGGTTGGAATTTTTTGGCGACCTTTTAGAAAATATTTATATTATTGACCCTTTAACAGGTGAAAAAATTAAAAAACTGGACTTTGTCGCTATTTACCCGGGGAGTCATTATGTAACCACACGGGAAACAATTGAAAATGCTATAAAAGAGATTAAAACCGAGCTCAAGGAAACAGAAGATAATTTTTTGGCTCAAAAAAAATATGTGGAAGCTCAACGTATTGAGCAGCGCACCATGTATGACCTGGAAATGATGCTTGAAATCGGATACTGCAAAGGTATCGAGAATTACTCCCGTCATATTACCAGGCGTCAGCCGGGAAAACCTCCTCCCACGCTTATTGACTATTTCCCTGAGAATTCTTTAATTATTATTGATGAAAGCCATGTAACCATACCGCAGCTTAACGGAATGTACAAGGGAGATCGTTCCAGGAAAGAAAGCCTGATTAACTTCGGTTTTCGACTTCCATCCGCTTTTGACAACCGGCCTTTACAGTTCGAGGAATTTGAAAAAATCGCCCAACAGGTGGTTTTTGTTTCCGCAACCCCGGGACCGTATGAAATGGAAAAAGCAAAAGATTTTGTTGCAGAGCAAATAGTTCGACCCACCGGTCTGATAGATCCTGAGATTGAGGTACGGCCGGTGAATGGTCAGGTTGATAATCTTTTTCACGAGATTAAATTAAGATCCGAGGTGGGAGAAAAAATCCTTGTCACTACGTTGACAAAGCGTTTTGCAGAAGATTTGACGGAGCATTTAAGTGACTTAGATTTGAAGGTGAGATACCTTCACTCGGATATTGATACCTTAGAAAGAATAGAGATAATCAGGGAACTCCGTATGGGAAAGTTTGATGCTATTGTGGGGATAAACCTGCTGCGGGAAGGGCTCGATATCCCGGAGGTATCGCTTGTAGCCATTCTGGACGCCGATAAAGAAGGATTTTTAAGGTCTACCACATCCCTTATTCAGACATCCGGAAGAGCGGCAAGGAATGTGAACGGGAAGGTTATTATGTATGCCGATACTGTTACCGGCTCCATGAAAGCCGCCATAGATGAGACCAGGCGAAGACGTGAAAAACAGGCAATATTCAATAAAAATAATGGCATCACTCCTGCGTCCATCAAGAAAAATATTACTGAAATATTTGAAAGCGTTTATGAAACGGATTACTATACCGTTCCACTGGTGCGGGAGGACGAAGAAAAGTATGGTTCTGATGAAGATATGATGAAAGTTGCAGAGAATCTGGAAAAAGAAATGAAAAAAGCAGCTCAAAAATTGAACTTTGAAAAAGCAGCTCAACTGAGAGACCGCATCAATGAACTAAAGGATAAGGCAATAGGAATTTAGCCTCTAAATGGCCTTTTGGCTTCAATAAATTTTACTAACTTTGCTTTGTCACCTTCAGGCAGGTTTTGAAATTCAACACCTACCAGATTCTACAACTCGTTGCCGACTATCTTGTCTTTAGACAGGTTCTTTACGACGCTTAAAATATTGATAACTTTTCCGTGGTAGAAAACTCAACTGAGAGGGGAATACGTTGAGAAGATATTAACTTCCGTTTGCTGGCTATTAAAACCCCACCAAGGCTGACTCCAGCGTTGTAGCCTTATGGCGGAAATTTTTCGCTTCCGGAGTAGACGCGCTCAAATCATTAAAAAACGCGGGAGGGCAAATATCCAGTCTTGCTTGTTTCCTGATCGACATCCTTTCATAGTGCATTGGGAAGTAATAAAAATAAGATTTATCGGTGGTTTTGTTATAGACATGACGGTGGCAGAAGAACTCAGGACAGAACCTTTATTAATCAACCGTATTACAATATTAGTATCAGGGGCTATTTAAAAGTCTCCAGTGTTGACCTCTAGACAATCGAGTAATATAAATGCGCCTAATTTCCAACCACTAACAGTTGCATCATATTTAATATCTCTTAATCTAATAGTAATAACCAGTCCGATTTCCAGAACGGAAGTAACTTCATCTACACGAGTAGCTTCACCCATAAGTCACCATTCAAGCTGTTGATATCGCAATTTTTACTTGTTGATCCACCGCTGGTTCTAGCGAAAAACTGCGTAAGATGTCAATATCTTTACATTTGTAAATCAAATCAGGGTTTATTCTTTTCGAAAAAAAGCAATAGCGGATGGAATCAAGCTTAAACCTCTTACATAATCTTCATAATTTTTCGCTGAAATATACATCTGTGTGGAACCGCCTCCATCCAGATTAAGAACCTCGTATCCTCCAATTTTTTTTAATTTTAAAATATACCGAAGCTTGTTCCAGCTGATTCCTCCAAACTGCGAACTTGTAGCGTAAATTATTACATTTCCTTTTTTATCTAAAGCGATTCCAGAACGATGGTGAACAGCATGAATATTTTTTAACCCAATTGTATTTTTCCCACTACTTATCAAACGTGGACCCACCTGGACCACGTCAGATGCATCTATTTTGGGATCAAATCTACTGGAATGAACAATATTGGGCCGCCCGTGTCTCATAAAAAAAACACCGGAATAAAGACTATGAGAAGCTACTTTACTGTTGATTACTTTGCCATTACACCTCAAATAAGCAAGAGGACTCCCCTGCACATCAAAATAACTACTGTTAATTATTGCAACGCTACCGCTCAATTTCGCTAAGGTTTTAACATTCATTCTTTTTTTCCCATAATTTTTGCTGCATAAAACACGAATGTTAAATAAGGCAGGATTGAACTTGTAAAGCCTTAATTGTGTCTTTTTTTTTTCTGACTGATTGAATAGGTTTATTTCTTGTAAATCCATCCCTTGTTCGATGCTTTTCCATTCGGGCAAAAGTTCGATGGAATATTTTTGATCCTTCACATTAGGTAAAAAAATATTTTTATTTTGGATTTTATCGGAAGACTGTGCGGAAGATTTCAACAATAAGGCTGTAAAAAGGAAAAGTAACAACAAAAGAACAGAAAAAAATTGATTCTTCTTTTTGAAGTATGTTAAAAGGGATTTAAGATGCTGTTTTTTTTGCAAAGTTTTCATTCGACATTTAAAAAACAACGTTTTGAATAAGGCTTTTCAATACTAATTATTTATTGCTAACTGATAGTTGAAAGTGTTTAACGAACGCATTTCCCTTGGATGTCACGTCCCATCAAAACGATACCACCTAAATCCCATATACCCGAGACCACCATTTTACTATGTTATTTTTTCTTAGAATTTAAGTCAATATTTTTCATAATAATTTTTCCTTTTAATCTATAACTTTTCCCTTTAAAAATGGATATATCCGCTCTATCAAAGATTCGATCTATGGTGGCATTTGCGAGAACGGGGTCCTGGAAAACTTGTGGCCATTCATCGATATCTCTGTTTGAAGTCAGGATCATTGCGGAGCTATACTTTCTTCTATCTAAAAGATCAAAAACCTCTTCCGCGATTTCCCTGCTCATAGTAGTAACCCCCCAATCATCTAAAATCCATAATTTTGCTGAAAGAATTTTTTTAAACAGGGAGTCGAGATTATTTTTTAACTTTGCTTGAAGAATATCCATTGCGAGCTTTTTGAGATTAGTACAATAGACCCTAAACCCCTTATTGGCCGCCAGAACTCCTAAAGCCAAAGCTATATGAGTTTTTCCGGTTCCCGGTTGTCCCAGGAGAAGGCAAATTTGATTATTTGGAATAAAGTTAAGTGTAGCTAATTCCCGAATTTTATTTTCATCAATAGTCGGGTTAAAAGAGAAGTCAAAGGCTTCTAATGATGTAATCTCGGGGAAATGAGCTTTTTTCATGCGGGCCATCAAAGCTTTTTCCTTCCTGGCGTCTATTTCCCGCTCTAATAAATCACTAATCCATGTAAAGGACACCGCTTTTTTATGCTTTGAAAGGACCTGCTCCAGTTCTGACGCAGCAGTGTTAAGTTTAATAGCTTTAAATTGATTCCGTACTGTTTCAATATTCATTTTAGCTCCTTTTGAATTTAACAAAAAACTCTCTATCCATTAATTTAATAACTGTTGATACTCCTTAATAGGCCTTACAAACTTTAGTGACATATCATTAGATTTCCTCCTTTCGCATTCTTTTTGTTCAAAGGTTTCCCCCCCCAATTCCAGTAAGTTTAAAATCGTTCGATAACTATAACTATTAATGGATAAGGCTTTTTTACAGGTGTCATTAATTTTCAAAAAAGAATACTTCTTATCTAAGGAAAGAATTCCCCATATTTTACGAGTATCAATAAAACCATTTCCTTTTATCAATAGATTGATTATTACTTCTTCCACATAAGGGCCTATTTTTGCAGCTCTTTCCCGGTAGTAAGAATCATTTTCCAGTTCCCGTTCCCAGGGTTTCATATGGCAGGGCTTGGTACTTTTTGATTTGTAAGAACTTGTAATGCGATCGTGAACTTCTACGAGTTTGCCTTCATGATAGATGGATACTTGTTTAGAATTAGCAATGACTACCGCTCTTTTTCCTGTATATTTTTCTTCTACAGAATAGTATTTATTATCAAAACGAATATGCCCATCTTGTCTTATCTTGCCCTCATGAAACTGTTCCACCTCATAGGCAACTGCCGGTAAAGGTTTTAATGCCATTGTTTCTTTCTCTAAAAACAGATCTATCGGTTTTGTTCGAGTTGTGGCATGAATCCGTTCATTAGCAATGACAATCTTTTTATTAATGTATCTTTGAGATTCCTCGATCCCGTACCATTGATCTCCATGAGCCTCATAGAGCCTCCTTACAAAAGGCATCATCCTTTCTACTTTTCCTTTTAATTCCGGGGATCGAGGAGGAAGACACTCTATTTGTGTGCCATAATGGGAAGCAAATCGTTCATAGGCAGGGTTGAGCAAGGGTTCATATTTACACGCTTTTAGGGCAAAACATTTGGCATTATCGGAAGTAATCCGGGTTGGGACTCCTCCCAACTCTTTCATCATCTCTTCTAAAGAGCTTAGAGTGGTTGGGACATCGTTACTCCATACCAATTGCACGATCAGATATCTTGAATAACCCATTACCCCCAAAAACATCCAAAGAGTCCGTTTTTTACCGGTTTCAGGATTCAGGACATCTCGAAGTTTGCCCCAGTCAACGATAAGAGCTTCTCCAGGAGTATGAATGATCTCAGGGATTATCCTTCTACGGGCATTTTCTCCGACTTCTACAAGATTGTGGCGATGTAAAAAACGATAAAAACTTGATCTGCCTACACTTACGCAAAGCTCTTCCAATATTGTTACTGGATGCCAACCGGACTCTAAACGTTCTGTAATCCATTGTTTATATTTCTGTAGTTGCTCGTCTGTCTCAGAACGCTTGATGCAGCGCCCAT
>Ga0187827_10000553_pt1 | contig 58747 bp, 54 predicted proteins | sample ETNtaG_39_FD_167969 | JGI IMG/M metagenome (GOLD analysis project Ga0187827, IMG submission 167969) | Marine microbial and viral communities from oxygen minimum zone, Eastern Pacific Ocean - ETNP2014_SV_150_PacBio MetaG (Illumina Assembly) | ecosystem: Environmental > Aquatic > Marine > Hypoxic...
TTAAGTTCCTGCATTTTTTCAGCAACTTTCTCTTTCTCAAGTGAAACAGCTGCTTCAAGTAACGTTTTGAATCCTTCGGGAGACTTTAGGTCGTTATCATGATAATTGTTTAGGATACTTTTTGCAATATTTGGATCTAACATCTGTCCTTTCTTTGATTTAAGTAGAATATCCATCAATTTCTTTTGAAGAGGAACTGTTGCCTCTTGCGGAATTTTTTGTACAACATCTTCAATACTAGTCAATAATATCGCTAAAGAACAAGTTCCTAAATTAGTGTTTATCTATCTTTCTTTAATGTAAATCATTGTTTCAGCAACTTTCTGAAGAAAAATATTGACCTCTCGGTTGCTTATTGGCGTAGAAATGCAGCCTAATCCTTTTGGTGCTATCATTGCGCCGTTTAGAAGCAATCCTAGAAAGAAATTAGATTTCCTTATCCTATCTTCTCTCATAGTTGATCTGTAATCAATTACTTCTTCAGATGTGAAATGAACCCCAAATAAGGAACCTGATTGGGTTATCTTTGTGTCTATGTTTTGTTCAGAAAATACTTTTTCTAGACCACGAACAACATCAGTAGTTAGACCTGACATTTTTTTGTAATTATCTTCAGTAAGTTCCTCAAGTAGTGCCAATCCTGCTTTTAAGCTAACAGGGTTTGCGTTAAGTGAACCCGAATGAGGTATTCTGTTTTCTCTTCTAGGGTCAAATTGCACCATAATATCTTCTCGTCCACCGAATGCACCGAGTGGAAAACCTGCACCAATGTTCTTACCTAACGCCGTAATGTCGGGTTTGACGTTATATTTTTCTTGAGCTCCTCCACGTGAGATTCTGAACCCTGTTACAACCTCGTCGAAAATGAGTAGAACATCGTTTTTTTCTGTAATTTCCCTAAGAAACTGCATAAATCCTTGTTTAGGTGGAATAATTCCAGCTGAGCCAAGTACTGGCTCTACTATAATTGCTGCTAACTCTTCTCTATTATGGTGAAGAAGTTTTTCACATGCTCTTTGGTTGTTGAACGGTAAGATTATTGTGTTCTCTAGAATATTTGTTTGGATATGTGGTCCGTCTGGTACTGGGTTTGGTTTCTCATTTGTGCCTGTGTCTACTAGTTTTGGGTTGGTGCTCACCATAGTATTTTCGTTTGTTCCGTGGTATGCTCCCTCAAATTTTGCAATTTTTTTGTTTCCAGTAAATGCTTTTGCTGCCAAAATTGAGAGTGAAGTTGCTTCTGAGCCTGAATTTGTGAATCTTATGGATTTTATGGATGGCATTCTTTTGTTTATTGTTGTTCCAAGTTGTTCTTCGTTTTCTGTTGGTGCTGAAAAACTTGTTCCGTTATTAATCTGAGACTTTACTGCTTCAACTATTTTTGGGTGTGCGTGCCCAAGTATAAGAGACATGTAGTTATTGAGAAAATCAAGAATTGTGTGATTATCAATATCCTGTATCCAACATCCGTTTCCCTTTTTTATATAAATGGGGTATGGTTTATGAAAACTTATTTCTCTTGTACTTCCACCAGGTAAAATGCTTTGTGCTCGTTTGAACGCATTATATGACCTCTTGTTTTTTTCCTTGAAGAGCTGTTCTAGGATCTTGGAAGCCTCAGAAAGCATGTTTTTTTTATTATCCGGATAGCGTATTTAATGCTTCCCGAACATTTTCATAATTGATGGGAACCTCTCTTTTTCTCTGTGAGGAAGCCAAAGAGCATTAGTGAATTCAGTTTCAAATGATGGGTCAGAAGCTAACTCAATGTAGCCGGTGTTTATTGCTATTTCTTCTGCTTTTGATCTGAGTTTTTCAGAAAGTAGGACAAGTCTTCCACCTGAGCCTGCGGTGTTTCCTACAAATTGGATTTTGTTGGTTGGTATCTCTGGGAACATGCCGATAGTTAGAGTGTTGGTAAGGTCAATATATGTTCCGAAGGCTCCCGCTATGTAGAGTTTCTCTACATCATTAGGTTTTAGGTTTAGTCGTTTCAGTAGAATATGTGTTCCTGTGTAAACTGCGGCTTTTGCTAATAGAATCTCTTGAATATCATGTCGAGTAATTGTTATGTCTTTATTGATGCTTGTATCTTTCTGCCAAGCTAAAACAAACTCTGTGTTTTCTCCAAGGATTCTTAGTCGTGGATTGTTGAGTTTCTTGTTGAATCTTCCTATATCATCTATTACGTTGGTTTTGAGAAGTTGGGCTACTGTATCAATTATTCCTGAACCGCATATTCCTCTTGGTTTTGTTTCGTCTATTGTTTTGTAGCCAGTTTCAAGGGTTTTTGGATCTATCCAGACTGTTTCTATTGCACCTGATGATGCTCTCATTCCATGTTTGATTTTTGCTCCTTCAAAAGCTGGGCCTGCTGGAGCAGAGCAGCAAGTCAGTTTATCTTTGTTCCCAACAACTATTTCTGCGTTTGTTCCTACATCTATTAACATACATGTTTCTTCTTTATTGTAGATCTCGGTTGCAAGTATTCCGGCTACGGTGTCTGCACCAACAAAACCTGCTATAGGTGGTAAAGCATGAACATATGCCGCAGAATTTGCTATCATCCCAATATCTTTAGCTTTCACATCGAAACTGTTCTTAACAGCAACCGGGAACGGTGATTGACCCACATACTTTGGTGAAATACCGAAAAATATGTGGTGCATCGCAGTGTTTCCAACCACTGTAATATCATAAATTTCATTTTTTGTAACGTCAAATTTTTTACAGGAATCTTCAATAAGTTTATTGACACAACCAATAACTATCTTTTGGAGGCTGATTCCTTTCTCTTCCGATTCAGTCCAATAAGTTATACGTGAAATAAGATCTTCTCCAAAAGATATTTGAGGATTTGGAAGAGAAACTGCTGCTAATAATTCACCGTTCTTCAAATCCACGAGATAACCCGCAACTTTAGTGGTTCCAACATCAACAGCGAAACCAAGTGTTTGACCTGCTTTGTCTTTGGGTTGAAGTGATAGAACTTCTTTGTTATTCCATAAAGTTGCGTTTATGCTCCAATTTCCTTCTCTTATAACATCTGGGAGTCTTCTTATTGCATCTATGCCGATGGAAACATCTGTAAATCCGTTTTCACTTAGGGCCTCTAAAAGGGTTTCAGAGTCGCTTTTCGATTCTTGTTTCTTCTTTAGTTCAATTATTGTGTCTTTAACTATGGGAGACATTTGGAATTGAGGCATTATTCCTTGGATCACTATTCGTTGCTGACTTATCTTACTTTCAGGAGGTACAATAACGCTCAAAAGTCCTTTTTCAGAAACCTTGCATTGACAAGCTAACCTGTAGCCGTCATCGAGTTCTTTTGTTGAGAGAATTTTTTTCTCTGTTTCAGTTGGTAGTTCTGCGAGGTTTTTTCCTTTCCCTAGAACTATTTTGCATCTTCCACATAACCCTAAATCTCCACATGGAGCTTGAATGTCTATTCCCATCTTTCTTGTTGCATCAAGAACAGTGGACCCACTTTTGATATCAAGATGTTTACCTTCCGGTAGAAATGTTATACTCGTTGAATCATTCTTCCTGTTCCTTCCTGTTTCAGATACCAAATTGACCTATACCTGACTCAAATTCATCTACAGATTTATTGTCTTCGGTTCATAAAAAGAAAATGTTTTTTGAAGTAATTATGCACTTTTATTTTTAGGTTGTAATCTATATATAAAATCTGTAAGAAACATTTACATTACCAATATATTGTATTGACAGATGTTTACTTTCCAGTAGGTATTAGTATGAATTCAAAAAGGGGGTTAATTATTGATAAAGAAACTCCATAAGATTTCTTTATTATTGTCATTTGTAATTCTTTTGATTGTAGCAATTGCTCAAGTCTCGTATGGGGTCACTTGGAATATTGGAACTCTAGATTCAGGTGGAGATGTTGGCGCTTTTTCTTCTATTGCTGTGGATGCTTCTGGTAATCCTCACATAAGCTACTATGATAACATGAATAAGGATTTGAAGTATGCTGTTAAGTCCAGTAACATATGGGCAATTACAACTGTAGATCCAGATGGAGATGCTGGCGCTTTGTCTTCTATTGCTGTGGATGCTTCTGGTAATCCTCATATAAGCTACTTTGATGGCACGAATTTTGATTTGAAGTATGCTGTTTTGTCTGATGGTGTATGGATTATTGAGACTGTAGATTCAGATACCGCTGTTGGTGGTTTGTCTTCTATTGCTGTGGATGCTTCTGGTAATCCTCACATAAGCTACTATGATGTCTCGAATGGTGGTTTGAAGTATGCTGTTTTGTCTGATGGTGTATGGATTATTGAGACTGTAGATTCAGATGGAAATGTTGGCGATTTTTCTTCTATTGCTGTGGATTCTTCAGGTGATCCTCACATAAGTTATTTAGATGGCACGAATTTTGATTTGAAGTATGCTGTTTTGTCTAATGGTGTATGGATTATTGAGACTGTAGATTCAGATGGAAATGTTGGCGCTTTGTCTTCTCTCGCTGTGGATTCTTCGAATAGACTGCACATAAGCTACTATGATAACTCGAATTCTGATTTGAAGTATGCTGTTAAGTCAAGTGGCACCTGGATTATTGAGACTGTAGATTCAGATGGAAATGTTGGCGATTTTTCTTCTATTGCTGTGGATGCTTCTGGTAATCCTCATATAAGCTACTATGATGGCACGAATTTTGATTTGAAGTATGCTGTTTTGTCTGATGGTGTATGGATTATTGAGACTGTAGATTCAGATGGAGATGTCGGTGTTTTGTCTTCTATTGCTGTGGATTCTTTGAATAGACTGCACATAAGCTACTATGATAACATGAAATATGATTTGAAGTATGCTGTTTCATCAGAGCCTGTACAGCCTAAATCTCTTTCAGGACAAGTGGTTACAACTACAGTCCCTAATACTGTGGCAGTTACTACGGCCTCTGGATTACAATTTATAAGTGGAGAAACCGCTATTATCGTTGCTGCATTTATAATTCTTGTCTCAATTGGAGTTTTTATTATTATTCAAAGGAGAAATTAATGGTTGATCAAAAAAATGGATCTAACAATACATAGAGCACAAATAAGTGGTCTTACAGCAAAATAATAATCCCAGTAAACCAATAAATGGAATAGTCTACAGGTCCTTGCAAAAGCAGAACCTATCTCTTTTTTTGTAAACCATTTTTTCTTTAGGCTTGAGGTTTCTTAACCAATTCGAAAAAGTGGTAGTGTTCTATCTGGCTTTTTACCTTCTTCTAACCCTAGTTGTTCTTGCGCAGCGTTTACCATAGCTACTGCAGGGAATACATATGGTGCAGTATGAAGTGGACCATATAAACAGAAATCTCCTCCTACAGCAGCAGTTACAGCCGCCGCTGTGGCAATACTTGGTCTTCTTGCTTCTTGACCAAACTTCTTTTCAAGTCCTCTCCAAGTTGAAATTGCATTATGCGAACCATTTCCAGCAGGTAACCCCAACTCATTTTTAATTTCTAAAATAGTTCTACTTGCACTTCCTAGACTTGGGACATCTATTACGCAACTATCGATTAGAGTTTTGGTCACTCCATATTCTTCAAGTTTTGGAAGAAGTTCTTTGATAGTGCTGATTCGTCCTGCGGCAGTAAAAACCGTTGAAGCATAAGCTAACAGTAAACAACTTTCAATCTTGGCCTCTCTTATCTTCTCCAGTTCTAACTGTTTGAAATCAGGTGTAATCGAATTATAGATTATTCGGTCTTTTAAACCCCACTCAGTCACCAATTCTGTTCCTGCTATTCTAACATCATCTGTAGAACCATCCATAAAGATTGGGGCATCCGATGTTTCAGAAGCAAATCGCAGAAATTTCTCCATAGATTTTGCAGTAGATGCTATAACATCAAGGGCACAAGGAATACCTGTCTTATCAGAAAGCTCTGCCTGAAGATTCATCTGGCGTTCAGTCTCTAAACGATCAAATTCTCCATTAACCATATCTTTCACAACTTTATGTTTAGCATAAAAAATACTTCCAACGAGAACCATAGGCCGTTCACTTGGGGAACCACCTATAGTTACGCCAGATATCTCAAACTTCTTTTGTTCAGATTTAAACTCCCACATACTGCTTCTGAAAATCCGGACGTGGAGTATAACTATTAAATCTTGCCGAAACATCTCTAGCTGGAGAAACCCATCAATGAAAAACGAAAACAAAATAGATCAAGAAATATATGCAACACTTCGAAAAATACCGGGTTTTGAAGGACATATAAAACTAGACAGCAATGCTAAACAAAAGATCCTAATTCTTGAACAAGAAGCCGGAAAAAAGGCGGTATTAGGTGCCATTCAAGCAGAAAACCAAGGAGTAACCAACGCATTGAATCGACAAATCACTTATGCTATTGCTTATAGACCTATTCTATTTTCAACCTTCAAGGATAAACTAGACAAATCATCTGTACTTATGATGTCTGGAAAAGAGATACTAGGTGAAGAAATATCGGATTCAAAAAAAATTACAAAACTAAAAACAAGAAAAGATGTTATGTTATTAGGCTCAAGCTTTGTTCTTTACAAAGACAAAATACGGAAAGCAAAAGAAGAATCTAAGATAGTTCTTCCAGAACGAACCTTTCCACCCCTGCAACAATTAGCAAATACAAAAGATAGTACTTCGGGAAGCCCATCACCACCAGTAGATATGTTTCTAAAGTCAAAAATGAACATAAATACTGATGATCCAGATGTAGGAACAGTAATTGTTGGCTTAAACCTAAAATAAGAAGAATTAATTTGAATATAATCTTATGAAATCTTTAAAGAAATAAGAAGCAAAATATTTTCTTACATTTCATAGTTTTATAATGATTTTTTTAGTGAAAGACGAAGTCAAAATACTGTAGGTAGGTAGAAAAATATATAGCTAACGCGGAAGATGTGACGATATGAAAGATGAAGATAACCATGGACTTATGGATGTAGTGGGTCTAGGTAATGCAATAGTCGATGTTCTAATTCATGAAAGTGATGCATTCCTGAACGATCATGGGATAATCAAAGGCGGTATGACTTTAGTGGATGAGAATTACGCGGCAAACCTTTACAGGGCAACAAACTCCACTGTAGAGATGTCTGGAGGATCTGTTGGCAACACGATAGCTGGCTTGGCGGCTTTAGGTAGTAAGGGATCTTACATAGGCAAGGTACGTGATGATAAGCTTGGGAATATCTTCATTCAGGATCTCAAAGATATGGGTGTAAAATTCGAAACATCACCTGCATCATCGGGACCAACCACAGCTCATTGCTTGGTTATTATTACGCCAGACAGTCAACGTTCTATGTTGACCTATTTGGGCGCCTCAGTAAAGTTGTGTCCTGAAGATATTGTTGAAGAGACCATCCGTAGGCATAAAATAACTTTTCTTGAAGGTTACTTATGGGACTCACCATGCTCGAAGGATGCTTCAATTAAGGCAGCAAAGATAGCTCATGAAGCAGGTCAAAAAGTTGCTTTAACTCTATCTGACTCATTATGTGTTGACCGCCACCGAGAATCATTCCATGATTTTTTAGACAAATATGTTGACATCTTTTTTGCAAACGAATCGGAAATCATTACCCTATATGAAGCCGAAGATTTCGAATCAGCTCTCAGTAAGATGAAAAATGAAGATAACCTGGCATTAATTACACGCAGTGAGAAGGGTTCAATAATCGTTTCTGGAGAAAAAAATTACATCATCCACCCTGAACCAGTGCATAAGGTTGTGGATGCAACAGGAGCAGGAGATCTTTATGCAGCAGGCGCACTCTATGGTTTAGCAAACGGGCATGATCTTGAGACTTGTGGTAAAATAGGATCAATAGCAGCGGCAGAAATCATTAGTCACGTCGGCGCAAGACCAGAAGCTAATTTACGAGAACTTACTGGGAATCTATCTGATTAAAAAAGATAGGGACTTTTAATCACGCCATTATAGGGAATTTTGAATAAACATTAAAAAAGGCTTTTTTCATTTCTTCTTGTGCAGTGAAATGAAGAATGAATGATTTTCACCTAAATGAGAAAGCAAAAGTAGGTGTTTTGGGTGGTTCCGGATTCTATTCAATGATTGATAATGCCCAAGAAATTGAGATTGATACACCGTATGGGAAACCGAGCGGAAAAATAGCTTTAGGCGAGATAGATGGTGTAAAAGTAGCTTTTCTACCAAGACATGGAAAAAAACACGAATACCCTCCACACAAAATACCGTATAAAGCCAACATTTGGGCATTACACAGACTTGGTGTAGAACGAATAATTGGACCATGCGCTGCAGGAAGTCTTCAACCGCATATCAAACCTGGTGATTTCGTAATCTCAGATCAATTCATCAATTTTACAGATGGACGAACCCACACCTTTTATGATGGCCCAATCACTACACACATAAGCGTAGCTGACCCATATTGTCAAGAGCTTCGCGAAGTAGCAGTAAACATAACAAAAAAACTAGGCATTTCAGTTCATAATACAGGTACGATAGTAGTTATTGAAGGCCCAAGATTCTCCACTCGAGCAGAATCCAAGTTTTTCACAAGCAACGGCTGGGAAGTTATCGGTATGACTCAATACCCAGAATGCACCTTAGCTCGAGAATTAGGCATATGCTACGCGAATATATCTCTTGTAACCGACTACGATGTTGGGCTTGAAGGAAAACCCGGGCTAAAACCTGTAGAATTTGCAGAGGTCGTTAAAGTTTTCAGGGATAATAATGACAGAGTAAAGAATCTGATCTTAAACATGATACTTAAAATACCGGAATCAAGAAGTTGTAGTTGCAGTAAAGCCCTTGATGATGCAGTAATCCAAGCTTAACAAAATATTGAGTTGAATAATAATAATAGATCTTAAGAAAAAAATTAGAAACATACCCGATTTTCCAAAACCCGGTATTCTATTCAGAGATATTACAACATTACTTCAAGACCATGAGGCATTCAAGTACGTAATAGATACACTAACAGAAAGATGTAGAACCCTTGGAATAGATGTAATTGTCGGTATAGAAGCCCGTGGATTCATAATAGGTGCACCAGTTGCTTACAACATGGGTGCCTCATTTGTGCCTATTAGAAAGAAATCAAAACTTCCGAGTAAAACAATATCCACATCATATGATCTCGAATACGGTTCTGAAACTATGGAAATGCACAATGACGCAATAGTTTCCGGTCAAAAAGTAGCTATTATCGATGACCTTTTAGCAACAGGAGGAACAGCAAAAGCAGCAGTTGAACTTGTAGAGAAGATCAATGGAAAAGTAGCTGATATCGAATTCATAGTGGAACTTACCCCCCTTAATGGAAGAAAGAAACTCGAAGGTTACAATATATTCTCAATGTTAAGCTACGATGAAGCTTAATTCGCACATTTATTTATAACATATACTTGGTAAACATGTAGTGCAAATGGGCGAAATCTCCGAAGTCTCAGAGAAATATGTGAAATCTATCCTAAAACCCCGTAACCCCGATTCAAGAAAAGGCGAAAATGGATCAGTAGCAGTTATTGGAGGTGGAAGGCTATACCATGGAGCACCTTTTCTTACTGCATCTTCAGCTTTACGATGTGGAGTAGATCTTCTATACCTATGTGTTCCACAGACAATAACAACAGCAGTTAGAGCACTTTCACCCAACATTATAGTGATCCCAAGGCCTGATGTTAAACTCACACCAGGTTCAGTAAACAAACTTTTGAGGTGGCTTCCTAAAGTTGATTCCATTGTTTTAGGACCTGGACTCGGAATTCAAAGAACTGATGGGTCGTGTAAACTTGTTCAAGAACTATCTTCTAACAGAGTAAAAGTAGTACTCGATGCAGATGCATTAAGAACCGATATTGTAAATAAAATTCAGGGTAAAAATGCTGTAATTACTCCGCATATCGGTGAATTTAAACGTCTATTTGAAATTGACTTAAATATATCTTTAGATGAAAGAATTGATGCAGTCAAAAAAATGGCTGCGAAGAACGACATAACGATACTTCTTAAAAGTAGAGTTGATATAATCTCTGATGGAACTAAAGTGATTTTGAATAAAACTGGATCTCCCGCAATGACTGCTGGGGGTACAGGTGATATCCTTTCAGGCATAGTAGCTGGTTTGCTCGCAAAAGGGTTAGACGCATTCGAAGCAGCAACTTTAGGGGCATTCTTCAATGGGCTAGCTGGTGAAAAAGTAGCGGAAACAAAGGGATTCCACCTACTCGCTTCTGACGTAATTGATGAGATCCCAAGCATAATGATGAAGTTCGAGTAATCTATCGAAAATCTTCTCTATTTTTCAATCTTCTTTTTCGATGCCACTGTTTTTGCCTGTTCCTTTGGCGGATTCTTGAGATTTTCTAGTATCTTATCAACTAACGAAACAATATCTGGATTGCTGTAATCTTCTATATGCCCAAGATCTGAAAGTTTCGGTATCTCTGGATCAAGAGGTATTACTCCCAAGAATGGTATCCCGATTTCTTTTGAGTTTTCTTCACCTTTAGATCGTCCAAATATTGATAAATGTTCATTACAACTTGGACAATTAAAATAACTCATATTCTCAACAAGCCCAAGTATTGGAATTTTCATAGTTGTGGCCATACGAATAGCTTTCTTGACTATCATTAAAGCTAAATCTTGGGGGGTTGTTATTATCACTGAACCATTCACAGGCATAGATTGATAAACTGTTAGAGGTGAATCACTAGTTCCAGGTGGTAAATCTACAAGTAAGAAATGGAGGTCTCCCCAATCTACATCAGAATACATCTGTCTTATCACCTGATTCAAGATTGGTCCTCTCCAAACAACAGCATCATCTGGTTTTTCCAGTACAAGGTTCATAGAAATTACCTTTATTCCTAGCTTGGTTTGAGCTGGAAGAATACCTGTCGGACTTCCAGTAACTCGTTCAGTTAACCCAAACACTTTGGCCATGCTTGGACCAGTAATATCCGCGTCAAGAATCCCTACATGATAACCACGTTTTGCAATTTCGGTAGCAAGGATAGCTGTAGCAAATGATTTTCCTACACCCCCTTTCCCAGAAGCTATCGCTATAATGTTTCGAATACCCGCCTTTGACATTTTAGTTATGCCTGTTACAGGTTGTTGATTACTTACAGGTACTTTATTTTCAACTGAAGATCTTTTTTGAATTTTCTCTCTCACTACTTCTAGTTCTTCCTTACTCATAGTTTCAAATTCAATCTTTACAGACGAAGCATTCCTCAAAGCAGCCGATACATCTGTTCTTATCTTATCTACAAGTGGACAACCCTCAGCTGTAAGAGCAATTTTCACATAAACATCATCATTTTCTACTCTTACCTCTTTAACCATGCCAAGATCCATTATACTCATTTTAAGCTCCGGATCCATAACTGGTTTCAAAGCTTCCAATACTGCTTTCTTATCTAGTGCCATCTCATCTCACAATCTCTAATACTCAATATTTATTTTGACAAAAAACAGCGTTATAAATCTGGCTGTATTGTTTATAAATCAAATAATATTCAACAGATAGAACATTAATCGTTGTATAAAAAAATGGGTCTAAATTATTTATTTGGCGGTATCTTATTCTCTAGGAATAAAGGTTCAGCATTATATCTTGCTCCAACTTTGAGCTTATCAAATTCATCTTTTGTAAACACGTTAAACTGATTATATACACTCCAATATTTATGACCACTATCACCGAAAATTACTATTCCAACACCATCCTTCACATTATCGCTAAGATCTAGAGCAGCACGGAGAGTAGCTCCTGATGAAGGACCCAAAAACAGGTTCTCCATTCTTCCAGCTTCTGCCAATGTGTTGAATGCATCTTCATCAGAGATAGTCCTCCAATCATCAATAACTTCTACACGTCGTTTAAGTACATCAGGCATCTGTGACTCCTCAATATTTCTCAATCCTTGTAAATGATGGTCTTTTTGTGGTTGTACCGCAGTAACCTTAATCGCTGGATTCTTCTCTTTTAGGTAGGATGAAACTCCGGTTATAGTTCCACCGGTTCCTATACCTGTTATGAAATGTGTTATCTTGCCTTCTGTTTCTTCCCATAATTCTGGGCCGGTAGTCTCGTAATGAGCTTGAAAATTAGCTTCATTCTTATATTGATTTGGCATACAATATTTCTTAGGATTACCTTTCACTATCGCTTCAGCTAACGCTATTGCTTGGTCAGTTCCTGGACCTACTCTGGGACATAAATCATCATCTGTTTCAAGCATCTTCACACCCATTGCTTTCATAATGCCTTTAGTTTCTGAACTTACTCTTTTTGGGACTACCATTTCAGCTTTGTATCCGAGAGCTTGACACATCCCTGCCAAGGCTACTCCAGTATTTCCTGATGTCGGTTCAATAATGATGCTTTCACCTTTCTTGAGAATACCTTGTCGTTCACCTTCTTGAATCATCCACCAAGCTGGCCTATCCTTAACCGAACCAAATGGGTTGGCCCATTCAAGTTTAGCATACAGTTTCATCCCTCGGGAACCCACTTTTTTTAGGGGAATTAGGGGTGTATGCCCTATTTTATCGAATATTCTATGGAATGGATTAGTTTGCACAGCCAAGATAACCGCCGAAGAAAGAGTTTCTTAAACAGGTTAAGGCTGGACCAGACTACAGCATAGACAACAAGCAAAATATGTGCAGGTTGTAAAGATGTCTCTGTCCATTATTGCTCTTTCCTATTCCTGAGCTAAATTCAAGTACAATAAAACCATTTCTATTTAGAATAGAATCTAACAAGACGTCAAGCATCTACTGGAAAGATTTATCAAAACTTAGTATCCCCCCAAATAGTAATCACCAGTGAAATAATCAAAGTGGACCACAAAAAAATTCTTGAAAATGCAAGGAAGAATATTGAAGAAGCTGAACAGTGGCATAAACGAACCAATGTACGTGAAATAGTGTTTGGTTTTAATGATGGTTCAATTTCATTACTTGCTCTTCTCGCTGGAGTAACCGGCGGATCTTTTGCACAAGACCACATCATTGTAGTGGGGATTTCAGGAGTTATTGCTGGCGCTATATCTATGGGTATAGGGGCATACATCTCATCCAAATCTGAGATAGAGCACCATAGGAGTGAGATCAATAGAGAAAAAATAGAAATTGAGCAAGTACCCGAGGTAGAAAAAGAAGAGATCAGAATTATGTATCGAAATAAAGCATCTTTTAATGATGAAGAAATTAACATGATTGTGAATCGAATTACTAGTGATGAGGAAGTTTGGCTTGACGTAATGATGAAAGAAGAATTGGGGCTTATTGAAAAAAGGTTTGAACCACCATTCAAAATAGGTTTGATTATGTTAACTGCATTCTTAGCTGGAGGTATGATTCCCATACTTCCATTCTTTCTAATACCGACACCACTAAACAGCCTGATAATCTCTGCCATCTTAACATATTTGTCCCTATTTATTATCGGATGTTGGAAGACCACATTTACAGACAGACATTGGATTGTATCCGGCCTTGAAATGGTCGGGATAGGAATAGTAGCTGCAATCATACCTTACCTGATAGGCGAAGTACTCTTATCTTTGGTATTAACCGGCGCATTCACCTAGTCTTATTCTTCATTCTTCTGGAGATTGCACGAAACATTTTCCCCTTCACAATATGGACACAATCCTCCATCACAATCTGCATCAGGCACAAATCTCTTACAATCACGACAATAACCAACGGCCATATTATAACAAATTCAAGATTGGTTCCTAGAAACTAATAAGTTCTCTTATTCTTAGGTGTGAATCAGAAAATAATAAAAAAATAATTATTTTTAAATTCAAAAATCCATATATACTCAATTACACAAAACCTAAATGAAATGGTTGAATCCACAAAAGCAAAAATCAATATGAATGAAGGAATTATTGAAGTGGAAGGAAGCGAAGATTTTATCATAAAGCTTCTTGATAAGTATGGAAAGAATTTTGTAAATGAATCAGTTACAGTAAAAACTTCGAAGAAAAAGTCTCTTCAAAAAGATTCAAAAAACGTTAGGCAGGAAACCATGATAAAAAAACACGTTGACCAAAAACCAATCCCCATTAACCTAGAGGGTGATGAACATAGCCCTTCTCTTAGTGAGCTCTATGCTAAGAAATCACCACAAACTCACCAAGAGGCAGTGACTTTCTTCTCATATTACGTAACCAAATATTTGGGGATTCAAAATGTACACATGGGACATATTGTTTCCTGCTACGACGAAGTCAACGCAAAAAAACCCTTACAAATTGAACGACTTTTCCAAGAAATAAAAATCTTCACCGGATGGCTTGAATCAGGTGATTTACCACAGACTACAAAGATTACAATAAACGGGGAGAATTTTGTTGAAAATGATCTACCCGGTCATTCAAAAACAAAATTAAACGTTATTCAATAATTCGGATAAAGCTCAAAATTTATTCAATTAATTCTACATCCTCAATATTAACAACTATATACAAATTATCTTCTAGTTTGATTTTTATGTGTTCATATTCTACTGAATCAATAACACCAATCATGTCTTTATACATGACTTTATCACCAGATGAAAAATTAACTAAATTCATAAAATCACGTCATCATATCTCATCTTTAATTCCAAACATCTCAAATGTTATGTCCATTTGTCTCAATATATTGCCAATATTGTGAATAAAAAAAACAGTCAAACGATTCTTTTTGTACTAACCATGGGAGGAAATAGTCGATCGTAATCATTTCTTACTCTGTTGGGATATAATCGAGTGGTTGTAGTGTATTCATTCACATGTAATATGTTATGCAGAAGTAGTATTATCTTATTTGAGTTATAGGTATCGTAGTATCTTGTAACAATTATCTCTTTCAGCAATCGGTCTATTCATATTTTTGATTGAATGTAATATTTCCTGAGTCTTTATATCTCTAACTTGTTTCCCGGTAGCAGGTATCACTTCTTCATCATAAAGCGTACCTCCCCAGTCATTGGCGCCATTAATTAATGCTATCTGTGCCATCGAAATGCTGTTAGTCAGCCATGATGACTGGATATTCCGGATAAGTTCTCTGAAAACTATTCTAGCAGCTGCAACTATTCTAAGGAGCTCCATTCCTCCCGAAGAATGGGTGACTAATCCGTCTTGCTCTAGCTTAGTGGACCCAGACTCAAAATTCCAGCCTATAAATGCCATAAATCCTCCGGTCTTCTTCTGTAACTCCCTTATCGTGAGAAGGTGTTTAGCCCTATCAGTCTCGCTTTCGATATGTCCATACATCATAGTGGCTGAAGTAGGGATATTTAGCTTGTGTGCCTCTTCCATGACTCTCAACCATCCATTAACAGATGAAAGGCGCCGCCCAATCTTCTTCCTAATTCTATCTACAAGAATTTCTCCACCTGCACCTGGGATAGAATCTAGCCCAGAATTTTGCAAGCGTTGAAGTACCTCCTTAATACTTACCCTTTCTTTCTTTGAGATAAACTCTATCTCTGAAGTGCTTAATCCATGAATAGCTAAATTTTTGGTCTTCTCTTTGATGCCATGAAAAATCTCTTCGTAATATTCAATGGAAATCTCAGGATTCACTCCACCCTGAATTAAAACCTGTTTAGTATTATATTGAGACCAGGCCTTAACAGCTCTATCAATCACTTGACTAGGATTCAACGTATAACTATCTTCATCACCACTATTCCTATAAAATGCGCAGAAATCACATCGCACAGTACAGATATTCGTGTAGTTTAGAATCTGGTTTGGAATAAATGTGACTGTATCTCCTACTATCTCCTTTCTGATTCTATCCGCAACTAAGCCGATGAGATGAGTATCCTGAGATTTCATTAGATAATTTATGTCTTTAAATCCGAGTCTGTCACCGTGAAGAGCCTTTTCAAGAATACTGTAAATGTCAGAGTCACGGAGTAATAGACCAAGCATTTTTGTGTCAATAACCATAGCTCCTCAATCTCTTGGGAGTAAAGGAAATATAATGCACTATTTTTGTATTTAAGAGATTGCGAACTTTAGAGACCATTATAGCTGATTCATCTGCTTCCAAGGCACTTGAAAAGGCAATTCATGGTGAAGAACTTGATTTCAACGATGGGGTCTCTTTAATGAATATTGATGACATTCACCTACTGGGATTAGTGGCTGATAATGTCAGGAAGAAACTTGTTGGTGACAAAGTTACTTTTGTATCAAGCTATAATCTGAATTACTCGAATATATGTGTAGCGAAATGTTCCATATGCGCATTTTATAGACCTTACAAGAAAGGAAAGAAAGTAAGCGGAGGGTATACTCTCTCAGTTCCTCAAGTATTGGAGCGCGTAAAGAAAGCAGTCAATAATGGAGCCACCGAGATTCATATAGTCGGTGGACTTAATCCTGACCTTCAGATCGAATTCTACGAGAATATCTTCAGGGGTATCAAAACTAAGTGGCCTAATGTAACTGTAAAGGCGTTAACAATGATTGAAATTATCTTCATATCTAAGTTAACTAATAACTCAATTACTGAAGTTTTCTCACGGTTTAAGGATGCAGGGATAGATGCTAATGCAGGTGGAGGCGCAGAAATCTTTAACCCTGAAATAAGAAAGATTGTTGCAGCTGCCTCTAAGTGTAGTGGTGAAGAATGGCTTAATGCAGCGGAAATAGCCCACAAACAAGGAATTCGAGGCAACTCCACAATGCTTTATGGTCATGTTGAAAAGACTGAGCATAGAGTAGATCATATTTTGAAGATTAGAGAATTGCAGAAACGAACGTCAGGGTTTTTATCCTTTATTCCATTAAAATATAGTCCAGAAAATACTGAACTTTTAATTTCTGGAAGAGTTAATGGTCCTTCTTCAGCATTTGATGATTTAAGAGTTTATGCAACTTCGAGACTTCTTCTAGCAGGTAGTATCAACAATATTGCAATATATTGGGTTGCACTGGGTAAAAAAGTAGCTCAGATTGTTTTAACCTATGGCGGAAATGATCTTGTAGGGACAGCCCTAAATGAAAAAGTTTACAGATCTACAGGTAGAAATGAGATAGCTACTAAAGAATCTATTGTCCATATTGCAAAAGAGATAGGCAGGATTCCAGCGGAAAGGGATACATTGTATAATGTTCTAAATTATCTGTAGGTGATGCTAAAACGATTCGAATAGGCAGAATATCTTTCAGCCATAGCGACTCCGCATTCTACTACTTTGAGAAGAACAAGTTTGAGGATGTGAAGATAATTTCAGCGACACCGAAAGAGTTGATGCTGAAGGTAATTTCTGGAGAACTAGATATTGCTCCTGTGGCATCTGCCAGTCTAATCGCTCATGAACGAGAGTTGGAGGTGGTGCCAGCCCTATCTGTACATAGTGTCGGCCCATCACTAAGTTCTATCGTAGTCTCTGATGGTGAAACTTCCATACAAAACGGTGACTCAATCGCGGTAACAAACCATACAGAAACATCAATCATGATGCTTAAGATCATTCTTGAACGAAAAGGCATCAATGTAAATTTTGTTACTAATATAGGGGCAGATGCTAAAGATCTCCTAAGTGAAGCTCCCTTCGCTCTAACAATAGGGGATGATGCTTTAATGTCAACGATTAATGGTTATAGAACTATCTATGACATAGGTGAAGAATGGTGGAATCTAACGCATACTCCAGCTGTATTTGCAGTAACAGTAGCCAACTCAAATATCTCTCAAAAAGAACCGGAAAGGATAAGAAAAGCAGTTGAACTGCTCTCCAAAGCCGTTAAGTATAGAGAAGAAAGCCTTGATGAAATAGCTCGTCATGCATCAATCAGACTGAATCTTCCAGTCAAACTTCTTCTACAATATTTTCAGATGATTAAACTAGATTTCAATAATGATGTTGAGAAAGGCTTGAAACGGTTCCTAAACGAAATAAAAAAATAAATCTACTAGACGTGAAAACTTCATAGAAAAATATCATATAAATTCTAGCGGAATAGATGGTAAAAGCCCTTGCTTAGAAGCACGATCAAATAATGTCTTAAGAGCTTGCTCTCCCGTTTCACCCATATTTAAGGTCAAATCATTTACATACATATAGACAAAGCGTTCAACTATATCGCGCGGTATGTCTCTAGCGTATTGCATAGCGTAGTCAAGTGCATCTTCTTTATGATCAAAGGCATAACGGATAGAATTTCTAAGAACATCCCTAAAGTCACGAGCAAACTCTATCCCTAAATCCTTTCTGGATACATCTAATCCAAGCGGAAGAGGTTGACCCCCTGTCTCTTTATTCCACCACTTTCCTAAATCTAAAATATTGGTCAAATTATGCTGTTTATGAGTGATCTGACCTTCATGAATAACTAAACCTACGTCAATATCACCCCTAACAACAGCTCCAATTATCTTATCGAAGCTCATCTCCACGACATTAACGTCGCCAAGAGCCATCTTGAGTACGAGATTGGCAGTAGTTAATTTTCCAGGTATAGCTATAGTTTTATTTGGAATTTCGTCTAGAGGAATATCGTTGCGTGCAACTAGAATTGGACCATACCCTATTCCTTGACTGCTACCTACACTAAGAATATAATACTTGTCGCTTACATATCCGTAAGCATTCGCAGATATAGCTGTAACCTCCAATTCTGCAGCGCGGGACCGTTGATTCAAACTTTCAATATCCTCAACTATGTGAGTTAATTCCGCATTTTTCATATTTACTTTGTTCTTCACTAGAGCATAATACATGAATGCATCATCAGCATCAGGACTACGGCCAATTCGCACTTTCATATATAGACTTGAAAACCAAATGTCTTTAAAGATTTATTCTATTTGATTCAGTCTTCTTACATTTCACAATTACTACTCCGCCTAACATTCTGGTCTGAAAGGATACTTCAGAAAAAATTTCTTCAAAAAGGTTCTTCTGCTCTTCGTTGGTGAGAAGCTTCTTGTAAGTTGTATAAAGAGTAGTGAAAAGTAAACCTTTTCTTCCAGCTGCAATAAACCCTAGTAACCCAACGAGATATCTCCAGTGTATACCGATTATCCACCGAAAAAATCGATTATTCGGTTTCCCAAGATCAACAATAAGAAAACTGCCCCCATCCTTCAAAACTCTATGTATTTCTGTCACAGCAAAATGGAGATTCCCAGCATCTCTTAAGGAAAAACCTGTCATCACAACATCAAAACTCTTATCTCTAAAGGGAAGACTCTCAAATATCCCGAGAGAAAAATGAATACTTTTGTCTACAATACGCCTTCGTGCCTGAGAAAGCATAACCTTCAGTGGGTCAAGCATTACCAAATTCCCTGTATCCTGTACGGATTGCAAGAGTATCTGACTCATAACTCCAGGACCAGCACCTGCATCCAAGACTATGTCATTTGATTTAATGGTCTTCAAAATTCCCTCTCTTCTATAAACTAAATCTTTACCAAAGGATATGAAGTGGTTGACTCGGTCATAGACAGGGATTATCTGAGATAATACATCTATAACTTTATCCCATTCTTCATTAAGTCCGCCTGTTTTCTGATTCATACATCAGCACCCCAGTATATACCTGAAGAATTTACACTTCCTCTTCTGCCAATTCAGTGAACCCTTATATTAACCATATCTATCATATCGATTTAAGTGAAAAAACATGGTCTTTGACAACTTATGTGACTTTATTAATGTACTTGAGAAAAAAGACAATCTTCGAAGAATTTCAACTGAGGTTAATGTCGATCTAGAGATGGCTGAAATTCTAAGGAGAGTAATGTACAATAAAGGCCCAGCAATTTTATTTGAAAATGTCAAAGGTTTCGATATGCCCGTACTTGGAAACGCCTTCGGTACTATGGATAGAATGAAGATATCTCTTGATACAGATAACTTCGAGAAGATCGGATCAAGACTTACCGATATTCTTACGCAGAAAATGCCATCCGGCATCTTGGGAAAGGTCAGTGCACTCCCACGATTGGCTGAAATGGCAGGATTTGCTCCTAAGATTGTTAAAAAAGGTCCAGTAAACCAGATTATTGAAACTGATTCTCCTACCTTGTCCTTCCTTCCAGCCCTTAAAACTTGGCCCAAAGATGCTAGTCGTTTCATTACATTTGGACTTGTATTGACAAAGAATCCTGAAACTGAAATTCGAAATATTGGTGTCTACAGGATGCAGATTTATGATGGTAAAACAGCAGGTATGCATTGGCAGATACATAAACGAGGTGCACAGCACTTCAAGATGGCTCAAGAAGAAAATCGGAAGATAGAGGTAGCGGTGGTTATTGGTGCTGACCCAGCCACCATCTATTCAGCTGTTGCTCCAGTTCCTGAAGGTTTGGATAAGTTCCTTTTCGCAGGGATCATGAGAAAGAAAGGAGTTATGTTAACCAAATGTAAAACAATTGACCTTGAAGTTCCAGCCAATGCCGAGATTGTTTTGGAGGGTTATGTTGATTCTGAAGATATGAGAGTTGAAGGTCCATTCGGAGACCATACAGGTTACTATACCGCTCCCGACCTCTATCCTTTATTTCACTTAACAGGAGTTATGCGAAGGGAAAAACCAGTTTATTTGACTACAGTTGTGGGTAAACCAATACTTGAGGACGCCTATATAGGAAAAGTAATTGAAAGATCGTTTCTTCCCCTTATTCAAGTCTTCCAGCCTGAAGTTGTGGACGTCAATATGCCTGCCGCCGGATGGTTCCATGGATTAGCTATAGTCGCAATAAAGAAGAGGTACCCTGGTCAAGCAAGGAAAGTTATGATGGGACTATGGGGTCTTGGCCAATTTATGTTAACAAAAATGATAGTAGTGGTGGACAATAACATTAACGTTCATGATATTAATGAAGTTATTTGGGCAGTAACCACAAGGACTGATCCAAAGCGCGATACTTTGATTCTGGATAATGTTCCCACCGATACGCTAGACCCAGCATCTCATTTGGTAAATTTAGGGTCTAAACTTGGAATAGACGCTACAGTGAAGTGGAAAGAGGAAGGATTCACTAGGGAATGGCAAGAGGTTGTGAAACCAGATCAAGAGACAGAGAAACTTGTTGACTCTAAGTGGAAAGAATATGGAATAACAGAAGATTCTACGGGTTAGATCTGGACAAAGTAGCTTATAATAATAATAATCCCGATTAGACGTGCTATGTGAGACGTTATAGCCATATGCGGAATCAGTTCATTAGAATTCCCGTAATTTTCTTTCAACCCCTTTGCTACTCTTACAGTTAAAGGAAGAATTAGAAGTGATAGCAACGCTAAGACAGGAATTATTTTTAGAGCTACACCTAGTATTATCATAGAATAAGAAACAATATGAAAGAACTTGTGAAAGGCAGCTGCTCTCTGTTTCCCAAGACGTACTACAATGTTCTTTCGTCTCTTGGCTTTGTCTGCATCATAGTCTGGAAACTCGTTGATAAATAGAACAGAAGTGGATAGAGTCCCGAATATAAGTCCTACATAGAATGGTTCAAAATCCAATCTGATAGTCTGAACTAGATAGGTTCCCAATACGATGAATGCACCTTTAAAAACTAAGAGAAGTTCACCTACCCCCCATGCTATGAGCCGCGTAGAGTAGAAGTAGGTTGAAATAGCAGCGAAAGCTAATATTGGCAAGATTAAGAAGCTCTGGGTTAATGTGAGATAAAGACCTATGGTTATACCGCCAACTAGAAAGAAGATTCCAGCTTTATACACACTTAAAGGAGCAAGAAGACCGGCAGGAAGAACACCTGTTCCTCCACTGAAAGGGGTTCGTGTAGTGATTAGGTCTATTCCACTTAGATAGTCAAAATAGTCATTTAGTAAATCTACACTGATGTGGAGAGAGATGACGCCTAGATATGTTAAAGCAGCTAGAAACGGGTTAATTAGACCGAATCGTCCATAAGATATTGTGAGACCAGCTGTGACGGCTATAATAGAAGCTGATAGAAACTTGAGTCTAATAATCTGGAGCCAAATTTTTAGCCGAGTCATTAAAATCACTTTTTGATGTTAGATATTATTTATCATGCAAATATCTTTCCTTATATATCATTATAGATAGTTACCGCCGTATTGCTTCCCTCAGATGAGCTTACTAAGATAGGATTCGTAAGGAATGGAATAGTTGAAACTATAGTTTCAACTTTTGATAAAAACCAGAATCCTATAGCAGCCCCAATGGGAATATCTTCTGAAGATGAAAAACATTTTACATTATCTGTATACAAAACAACGAAAACATACGTGAACCTTAAAGAAAAGAAATGTGGTGTTGTAAACATTACATCAGATCCAATTTTGTTTCATAGAACAGTGTTCAAAGATGTAAATCCTGGAAATAAATTACCAAAAGACTGGTTTACACACGCATCCAAAGTTGATGCACCATATTTACGGAACACTGATGCATTTATTGAATTCAAGGTCACTAATCTAACAGGGTCTGGTGAAAAAGCAAAGATTTTGTGTAGAGTACAGAAGATTGCTAAATCTAAAAAGAATTCACTTCAAGTTTATCACAGAGCCAAATCAGCGGTAATTGAAAGTATAATTCATGCAACCAGAATAGAGGTTTTCATAGTGTCTGGTGAAGAAAAAAAAGCAAAAGAACTTGTAGATTTAGTGAATCATTACACCAAAATTGTAAATAGAGTTGCTCCAAATTCAATCTATTCAGAAATTATGTCCGATATACAAACTCGAATAAAAAAGTGGACTAAAAAAAGATGAAAGTCAAAGTCAAGACTCCTTCGAGGCTTCATTTGGGAATTATTGATGTAAATGGAGAATTAGGCAGGATGTTTGGTTCAATTGGATTGTCTATTAAACAACCCAATGCAATAGTAGAATTCTCTGAATCAACAAACATGGTTATTGAAGGAGAATATCAGGAACGTGTTAAGAACACTGCTGAAAGAATATTAGGTCACTTCAGAATTGATGAACTCTGCCAAATCAAAGTGTTGCAGACTATCCCATCCCATGTAGGACTTGGTTCTGGAACTCAACTTGAACTTGCTATAGCTTTAGGTCTATCTGAACTCTTTAATTTTAAAGCTCCTATCAATCATTTATCTGAAATCTTAGGTCGAGGAAGTGTATCTGGAATAGGAACCGCAGCTTTTGAAATAGGCGGCTTCATAGTCGATGGAGGAAAATCTACTGACGAAGAAAGAAAGAATAATGCTCCCCCAATTATGGTCAGACATGAATTCCCTGAAGATTGGTTTATGGTAGTGGGACTTCCTGGGATAAAAAAAGGGATAAGTGGAAAAGATGAATGTCGTGCATTTGAAAAACTACCTTCGGCTCCGACTGAACTCGTGGGAAAAATGTGTAGACTTCTATTAATGAAGATGATTCCTGCACTTCTAGAACATGATATTTCTAGATTTGGATCCGCATTTACTGATTTTCAAATTATGACTGGAGAAACTTTCAGCAGTGTGCAAGGAGGTAAGTTTGCAGGAGGACCAGTATCAGAGACAGTAAAATTCTTACTTGATGAAGGGGCATATGGTGCTGGACAGAGTTCTTGGGGACCAACAGTTTATGGATTGGTGGAAGGAAAAGCCGAAGCAAAAAAGCTATTTGAAAAAGTTCAGAACTTTTTAGATTCTAATTTTGGTGGTTACGCATTTTACACTCAAGCAGATAATAGTGGTGCAGAAGTTTTGGTGGAAGAAAGTTAATTATTCCTAACTTAAGAATAGGATGTTAAGATTCAATGCAAGAAAAAGGATTTAGTGAAGAAAAAATTCTTAAAATCTTACAAAAGAGATTATGCAAGGACCAAAAATACAGCTCAGGTAAAATTTTAGCTTCTATGTGCACTAATCCTCTTGAAATATCTAAGAAGACCTATTCTATTGCATTGGAAAAAAATCTTGGGGATGAATTCCTCTTTCCAGGTTCCTCAAATCTCGAGAAAGAAGTCATTTCCATGCTGGGAGTTCTTCTTTCAAATTCTCATGCAGCAGGCCACATTGTTTCAGGTGGAACTGAGGCGAACATCACAGCACTCTGGGTTGCCAAAAAGCAATGCAATAACAGAAAAAATGAAGTTATCATCCCTATTTCTGCACATTATTCATTTGAACGAGCGGCTGATATTCTTGGATTAAAACTCGTTGAAGTACCTTTAACGAATGAATTCAAAATAGATATATCTGAAGTTGAAAATGAAATTAATCGACAAACACTTGCCATAATCGGGATTGCAGGCTCTACACTTTTGGGAACTGTGGATGATATACCTAAACTCTCAGATATATCTCTTGAAAATGATGTATTCTTGCATGTTGATGCTGCATTTGGAGGGTTTGTAATTCCATTTCTAAAAGATCTAGGACTTTATGAAGGAGTTTTTGATTTTGAGGCTCCTGGTGTTAAATCAATAACTATTGATCCTCATAAGATGGGGTTGTGTCCCATTCCAGCAGGAGGTATTCTGTTTAGAGATACGTCATTTCTTTCTATAATAAATAGATCAGTTGATTACATAGGTTTAGGTAAAGTGAATCTAACAACTCTTCAAGGCACAAGGCCTGCTGCTCCATCAATTGCTGTCTGGACAGCTATGAAAAGTCTTGGAAGAAGCGGGTACAGATCAATAGTGAAGAAATGCATTGAGAATACTGCAATTCTTTACGAAGAATTAAAAAAGTTGGATAGAACTCAAGTAATAATCAAGCCCACAATGAACATCATTGGGTTTACTTGCTCAGGTGTAGATGATAAATTGGTAGTTGACAAGCTCTTAAAGAAAGGATGGATATTGTCTCTTTGCCAAACTTGTATTAGAATTCTAGTGATGCCGCATACTGAAGCGAAGCATCTTAAAGAATTTGTTTCTGATCTAAATGATGTTTTATTATCAATTAAATAATCTTTTTAATCATTTTTCAGTTTTTTAATTAGCTTTTATTGAATTTGAGTTTCTTTTATTTATGATAATCTTTTGATGATGTGGTATCCGAATTTTGTTTTTACAGGGTCTGATATCTCTGCAACTTGAAGCTTAAATGCTGTACTCTCAAATTCATTTACCATCTGGCCTCTCCCGAAATAACCCAGATTTCCTTCTCTTTTTGCACTGGGGCATAACGATAGTTCACGCGCAAGTTTTCCGAATTTTTCTCCTTTTCTAATTCGCTCCATAATTTTAAGGGCTTGATTTTGTTTTTCCACTAAAATGTGTGCACATTGTATTTTGTTTACCATAGCTATCCCCGTAATCACCTGATAATCAGGCTTAAAAGATAAGCTTTACATTGAGAATAGGCAGTATAACAATATTCTTTAGATTAGATTCTCTTAACTATCATAAACTTGCCTTAAAAATCTCTATATGTGCCGTAATATTCCTTATCTCACCCTTTTCGATGATAATAATTCATAAAACTACATATTATTTCATTAAAATATGGTTATCTCCACTTATGCGCTCTTAATTAAACTTATAACGACATAAAGAGTCCGTAAATGGTATATTAATCCATCAACCAACCATCAAAAATAAACGTGAAATATATAACCGGTCATAGGGGGGTAAATATGGGGTGACAGTAGTTGAGTTCAGACGACCTGCTTGATTTCTACATTTTAGTGAGGGGTTTTGTCCTGTTATACGGAATTCTAGTTTTGATATACGAAATTCAGGCTCTTGCAAACACTGAGTTTGTTTTTCCTTTTGATGCTCTTAAAGTGGTCGTTGGATTATCAATGGTCGTATTTGCAGTAAGACCCAGCATTATCAAACTGTTCTTTAGAAAAACCTAGCTAAAATGTTATACTATTTTTTCAAGTAGGAATATGTATATTAATATGTTTTTTTACATATGGAAAAATGGACCTTACAGAAATTCAGTTTATTCTAACTATAATTATTGCAATTGGAGTATGGATACCTGCATATTACATCATAAAAGACAGACGCAAAATATAACAAAAATCAAATGAACTATTGATCTTGAATTTTATGTGTTAGTTCTCTTGTTACCACATCTTCGACAGAAGGTATCTGATTTAGCTATCTTTTCACCACATTTTGCACAAAATTCGGTTTCACTATTCTCTTTTAGAGGTTGAGCTTTGGGTTCCACAATTACCTTTCGGGGTGGTGGTGTTACCTGATAATTGGATAATTGTTGTCTGTATTTAGATTCTAGTTCATCATACTTTGCTCTATCTATTCTACCAAGTTCATATTCCTCTTCCATTCTTCTTAATTTCTGTATGATTTTATCTGCCTCTTTCATTCTTCCAGATAAATTGGTTATTCTCTGTTTTATGGTCATTGGGTCACTAACATCGAAGAAATTAACTTCAGTAATATTAGATCCTGGAGTATTTATTCGAATACTCCCTAGATTCATTGTTCTACTCAAAAATGCTTGTTGGACTTGAACATCGGTTATCCATTTATAACGTGCCTCAGAGGTTTTTCTACTAATTAGTCCATATTTGGAATAAACTCTTTGATTAGTGAGAACGTATTCGGTTGAATATACCCTGAAAAATGCTATAAGAAAGAAAATGATGCCAATCCAAAACCATATCATACCCGAGATAGATACTTCCAAAAAAAGACAAAGAACACCAAGTAATAACAATCCTATTTGAGACAGATAACTCCTACGTCCACGCCATTCAATTCTTTCTCCTTTAGAAAGACTAAAGCCAGCTGGTATAGTTAAGAAAAAATAGTATAAACTCCCAATTATTTATAGGTATGTTAAGTTTTCACTTGCTAATATGCTTACACATTGCTCTTGAGTATGTTATAGACTATTCTTAGATATATTTGCGGAGTATTATGTTGGATTATGCGAATACATTAAACGAGTCTCTTTATTTTTATAAATGGAACTCAGGATAAGCGAGCCCGCCGGGATTTGAACCCAGGACACCCGGGTTAAAAGCTTCACCGAGAAGATTTCTCTTCCCACCGGTGCTCTCCCTGGCTGAGCTACGGGCCCAAGATGTACTATACCCGTAAATATCCTGTGTATATACCTTACTTCTTGATAAGCTAATTATAAATTCAATATTTGAATTATTTAAACCCAAAGTATTTAATTGGATATATTCGAAAGTGATGCTGTCGCCCTGGTAGTATAGAGCGGCAAAGATCCAACGTAGATAATTGCCGTGTATAATTCGGTCCAGTATGCGAGACTGTCACTCTTGTGACCCGGGTTCAAAAGATGGTGGAAATTTCAAGCCATCGGAATATCCCGGCCAGGGCGCCACTTCTATGTATTATCATTGCTCCCTTTTTTTAGACAAAAAAATAATATTGTTTAATGACTGCAATCTATAAAATATTTTCTTGAATGATATTCATTAAACATTAGGCTTATGAATCATGATTGGAAACCCTCAAGACTAACTTAAATGGTTCGAATAATAAATCGGCTTCTTCCGGATTTCCCCATTTTAAACCTAATTTCAACACTTCATCTTTTGTGAATAACTCGTCATAAACAAAAACATCTACTCCTTTGTCCGCCAAAAGTTTGGTCAAAGCTAAATTACGACTATGATGAACTTCTTTGACTCCTTTTCTATATGATATCCCATTAATACACACTTTTACTTTAGAATTTGGTTTTTTCAACTTGTCTCCTTCTTGAATAATCTTCTTAGCCCAAAATTCTATCATTTCATCATTTATTTCACGAGAAGTTCTAAGTAACTTAACATCAAGATTTTTACCTTTCTTCTCCATTTCTTTTATCAAAAACCACGGATAAAGAGGAATACAATGTCCTCCTGCACCTGTGGAAGGTAAATGAATATCACAATAATCATGGTTAGCCCACTTTCTTGCCTCAAAAAAGTCTAGCCCCAGTTCATTTGAAATCTTATACAATTCATTAGCTAAAGCAATATTGTTATCTCTATAACATCCTTCAATAATTTTGATAAATTCAGCTACCTTAGCAGACGAAACAAGATGCAGATTAGGAATAAATAGTTTATAGACATCATACGCTTTTTGTCCGCTTTCCTTATCAACACCACCTATCACTTTCGGAAATTCCCGTAGTCTAGATATGCTTGAACCTGTCATAATTCGTTCAGGAGAATTTGCAAGATAAAAATCACCAAGCTTCAGATTACTCCCTTCTTCAAGCCAGTTTTTCACCAAGGTTTCTGTAGTCATTGGAGGTACTGAAGTCTCTAAAACTATAATGTCTCCTTTCTTAAGAATATGTCCAATATTGGTAAATGCACTCTTTAACGAAGAAAAATCTGTATTATTATTCTCATCTAAAAATAACGGAACAATAACAATGAAAATTCCACAATCTTTCGCATTATTATATTCAGATGTGGCAAACAGATTTTTCCCTCCATGTTTCTTTATTAATTCTTGAAGTCCTGGTTCTTCTTTAATTGGATTTGTTCCACTATTGATCAATTCACACCTTTTTGAATTAATGTCAATACCAGTTACGTTAATACCGCTATCAGCGATAACTGTCGCAAGAGGCAGACCTGCCTTCCCGAGACCGATAACTGAAACTTTCATCTTCGCCAATTCTAACTATTTCTGCGAGAAGTAAATCTCTTTATAAGTACTTCATTTTTCCATTAATAAAAGGCTAATAGATTAATCCATAAGAATAAAGGTGCTGTACGTAGGTTATTTTAGGTTGACTCAAATCGGGATTAAAAGATCTAGGTTAATGTGGGCAGTTTTTTTGAACTTTATTTTATGGGGTTCAGGTGGGCTTCTATTGAAAAGAGGCCGAATAGAAGTTTTTGCAATTGCTCTGCATATCTATCTCTACATTTTGTTTTTATTAATTGGAGTTTGGTTACTCTGGTTTCCAATATCTGCACTAGGAGGGGCTTATTTTGCATTAGATATAGACCGCAGATTTAAAAAAGAGAAATAAGTTGTTTTCTATTTATGATATCTTTCTTACAAACATGACTAGTTCTAGTGCAAGTGTAATTGCTGCAATTATCCCAACAACAGTAATCCAGACTGAAGCTGATGATACTCCTGCACTAACTGAATCTAAGTTAGTTTTCATTGTATCTACAGAATCAATAGATTGGTTGATATCACTTGAAATTGTTTGACCTGATTCCACAACTGATGTCACAACTGTTGTTTGTACTCCATCAATTGCTAAAATGATTGTCTCTTCAGACAATTCAATCTGAGATCCAATATTGGATTCTATATCTGATTGGGATGAAGAAATTTGACCATCTATTTCGGTTACTGCTGAGGATATTGCTCCCTGAAGGATATTTCTTGAAGATAATACTGTCTCCTCAATTATTGTTTGAAGTGAATTGATTTTTTCCTCAAGGTTATTAACATTATTCTGAACTGAAGAAATAGCATCATTTACATTCTCAACAATATCACTTTGGGCCAAAGCGATTCTATCCACTATAGTGTTCTCTACATCATTCAAGTTTGCCTCAGTAGCAAAACGCTCAGTAATATGAAATGTTTCAACCCTAATATTGCTTGTTCCGTTAGCTGTTCCCTCAACTTGAACAACATATGTTCCCAGCTCATTTGGTGTATAATCAAAATAAAACAGACCCGTATCGATGGCTACTAAACTAATTGTTTCAGGTGCAACCTGCCCAACACTTGGAAGATGAACACTTGCCGTTTTCACAAAAGGATCTATGGCTGTTCCATTATAATTGAATAAAATCACTACTCTAATTTCGTCACCTAACTGATATGAAGATCCAGTTCTTACAATTATCTGTAAAACCAAAGGTTGGTCTGGAGTATCATCCTTTGGAATAACAGGTGGTGATGTGGATACAGTATATTCAATATATATTTCTGCAGATTCACCTGTAGCTGCATCTATTGCCCTTGCAAGATATGTTCCATATGGCATCATTACAGTAGGAATTTCAGGAAAATTGAATACTTCAACGACATACTGCCCATCATCACGAGTATTCGATTGATCAACTCCTACAAGATTCCCGGCTGGGTTATAGATTTGAATTGCGACCGCTGACCCCGGTGTTGCTGTTCCCAAAATAACTAATGTATCACCTGGATTATATTCCGTCTTACTTGCCACCACTGTAATTGAGGCTGCCAATACGATTGGACTTGATAGAATAAGAATTAATCCTAAAACAATAAATGTTCTCCTTATATTCATCCATACCCGCCTTAGTGTTTCAAAACATCACTACTTTTGTTTAAATTGGAAACACTCAATAGTATTTTACAAGTGAATTAAGAGGTTTGACAAAATCCAGATATTATGGTTATTTTTTCAACAAATATCTCAATTCTTTCTTTCTAGTAATGATAACTATAACATTCAAGCTAATCCTTTAAAGTAGAAGATATTTGAAGATGTGCCAAGCTCCGGTAGTGTAGTCCGGTCAAGCATGTCGGCCTCTCACGTCGACGACGTGGGTTCGAATCCCGCCCGGAGCACTTTTTTCATCTTATGATTTTATTTTTAAAAATCTCAATAATTACAGATTGGTTTCTTTATAAAATAATGGAATTATAGAATATTTTGAATCGTTACAGAACACATTACAATAACTGAATCGATTAATTCTATCCTTTCCATAATCCTATTCCTAAACCAATTAATAAGGATGCTGAGGCGTAGGGTATTACATCAAGTAATCCGTAACCTGAATCAAATAACCTAGGTAGTACCTCCATAGATGTATCGTAAATATCATGTACTGTTAAACTAACATATCCTGTTGCAGCAAGAATTGTTATTAGTGAACTTATAGCTATTACCAGCTTTATAGTTCGTCTGATTATAGCTCCTAGAAGTAACCCAATCACAAGAGGCATAATTATGGGAAATAGCCATGCATATTCTGGTGGAACAGACAAATTGTTAAATTAATTTCTTTAGGCCACATATAAATATTATCTGCTCTTATTTCATTTATTTCCCAATATCGTGATTAACTTTTGCATTAATAATTTATGAAAAAAAGAATATTTCGCAATCTTTAAGGACTTGCCTGTTTCTAATAATAATATGGCTTCTGCAGATTATTCTTCTCTTATAGGTTTCGTAATCATTGCCTCCTTAATATTATTTGCAGCCTCAATAAAGATAGTGAAGGAATATGAGCGGGCAGTAATCTTCAGATTGGGTCGATTGATAGGGACAAAAGGACCAGGGATGTTTCTAAGAATTCCCATAATAGATATATTTAATGTGGTTGACCTTAGAGTCATTACCTTTGACGTGCCTCAGCAAAGTGTCATAACTAAAGATAATGTAACTGTGGAAGTTAATGCTGTAGTATATTATCGAGTATTTGAACCTGAAAAGGCAATTGTTTCAGTTGAAAATTTCAACTTAGCTACAGATTTATTGGCTCAATCAACATTAAGGGATGTTTTGGGTCAAGTTGACCTTGATGAGCTTCTCACTGAGCGGGATAAGTTAGGAAAACGGATAACGGACATTATTGACAGTTCAACCGATCCTTGGGGTGTAAAAGTAACAGCACTTGCGATCAAAGACGTTGAATTACCGGATGTTATGCAAAGAGCAATTGCAAAACAAGCTGAAGCAGAGCGTGAAAGACGAGCTCGAGTTATTATTGCGGAGGGTGAACACCAAGCATCCGAAAAGATGGCACTAGCTGCGGTGCAATACGCAAAGAATCCAAGTGCCATACGGTTGCGAGAACTTCAAACAATGACTGAAATTGCACGCGAAAAGAACATGGTGGTTGTAACTACAGCTGGGGCTCCTCAGGATCTTGCAACAATACTTGGCCTTGTGAAAGCTGAAAAGAAAAAATAATTCCATCTTCAAGGTGAATTTATGTTGCACTGCAGAAGATTGTTAATCTGTTTCATATCCCTATTTTTGTTTATACCCGGGTTTGCTGTTGCGGAAACGCCTAACTTAATGATTGTAACTCTTGAAGGCTCAATATCTCCTATGTCATATGAGCTTGTAAATGAAGCATTGGATAGTGCTTCTGCATCTGGGAGTCTAATAATTCTCATAATCAATACACCAGGTGGTAACTTGGATGCAACTTTCAATATAATTGAAGCAATAGAACAATCTGATGTCCCAGTTATTGGTTATGTCTTTCCTACTGGATCTAAAGCTTGGTCAGCAGGAACCTATATTCTTCTTTCTACAAACGTTGCAGCAATGGCACCACACACTATTCTTGGATCTGCTCAGCCAGTTTTGATGGATCCATTAGGTGGTGCAGTACCTGTGGAAGACCCAAAAGTCTTGAATGCTCTGGAAGCGTTTTTGGTTGAGAAAGCACATATGCATGGTAGGAATGAAACAGCTTCTCGTCTTTTCATACTGGAAAATTTGAATCTTTCAGCTGAGGAAGCAATTGAGAGTGGTGTGATAGAAATCATAGCTTCTTCAATTGATGAGTTAATTGAAATGCTTGATGGTACTGAAATTGATACTGCTGAAGGACCTTTAACTCTCAAAACATTAGATGCTGAAATTGTTCAGTGGTCTCCTAGTTTAAGGGTAACTGTTCTTCAATTTCTATCTGAACCAGTGTTAAGCTACCTATTATTCATTATCGGAATTTATGCGCTTATCTTTGGCGTGACTTCTCCTGGTTATGGAGGGGAAGTTCTAGGGGCAATCCTTGTTATTTTGGGTATAATTGGTCTAGGTATAACAGGAGTAAATTTTGGTGCAATCATATTGCTGGGGATAGGCACTATTTTATTATTGGCTGAATTATTTACACCAGGATTCGGTATTTTGGGAGGAGGTGGGTTATTCTCTATGTTAGTTGGTGGCATGTTAATGATCCCAGCTGGCCCTTGGGTAGTGTCTCAGGAGTGGTTGAATACTCTGAGAATGACAATCTTATTTGTCCCACCAATTGTGGGATCTTTTTTCATCTTTGCTGCCTATAAAATCCTCAAAGCTAGGCAGTTGCAGCCCTTTATCAAAGGAGTGGTTGGTGGTGTAGGCGAATCTGTTGATAACCTTTCTCCAAATCAATTAGGATTTGTTCTCTATCAAGGTGAATATTGGAAGGTAAAAACAAGATTTTCTATCAAACGAGGTGCAAAAGTCAAAATTCTAAAAAGAGATGGAATGCTTCTGACTGTTGAGCCTATTGAAGAAACGGTGGAGTAAATCTTACATCCTCTAACATCATGAACTATGTGAATCATTTGGGTAATCAACCACTAAATATTATTGGAATAACTGGATCACCTGCAACCGGAAAGAAATCCATAGGTAAAATAGTGGCGGATAGTCTTAAATACAAATTTCTGGATTTGAATAAGATTGCATTAGAATCAGGTGGTGTTCTTTCTGATGGTGAAGATTTTGAGGTGGATACTGATAAATTAAGGAAACAAGTTTTGCGAAAAATTAAGGGAAGAAAAGTAGTGTTGGTTGGACATCTTCTTCCATTCATTCTTTCACAAGATGAAATCGAGTTTGTAGCAGTCCTGAGATGTTCCCCAAAGGAGCTGGAAGCGAGATATTTCAAACGTGCTTACTCGAATAAGAAAATTAAGGATAATATTTCATCAGAGATACTTGATATATGCTTCGCGAGTGCATTGCGTAGTTTCGGACCAAGTACCATTGCTGAATTTGATACAACTGAAAGACAGCCTAATGATATTGCTAAAGACATTAGGCTTGTTTGGAGTGGTGATGCAAAAAGGTCATTTGGGAAGATTAATTGGTTATCTGAGATATTTACAGAAGATCTTATTAAGAAATATTTGGATTAAAAGGAAAAGAATAAGGAGTCATTTATTTACGCCTTAAAATATAATCTGGTGAATTTCAAATTGGAAGGTGATGATACAACTGTTGCAAAAGGTGCCACATCAATCTATTTCTCAAACATTGTTATCCTTGGTATGAACACTATTTATTTCATAATAATAGCTAACCTCTTTTCAACAGCCGAAATAGGTATTTACGCTGGAATCCAGCTTATTATCTTTGGTTTTTCGACTCTTACTAATTTCTCACTTCCACAGATAATTCCAACCAATATTATGATTCCGCAGGCAGTCACTAAACTTATCCCTGAATTTCTAGGCCGAAATGAAAAAGGAAAAGCTACTCGAAGTTTCTTTATTATTATACTCATCGCACTAACAATAGCCACTATTCTTTCTCTTCTTCTTTACTTTCTAGCAGAACCAATTACACAAACATTATTTAGAGGTGAAGCGAAAATATTATGGATTCAACTTCTCGCCTTGGATACATGGATTTTTTCGATGAGCCAAGTCTTCTATGGTGGATTAGTTGGACTGAAGCGTATCCCAAGAGCTAGTTTATTTTTAATAATTTCATTTGCAGTAAAATACATTCTGGGAGCAAGCCTAGCAATTGCAGGACAAGGTCTTCTAGGCATAATGATAGCATTTGTAATCGGAGATATTATCTTTCTTATGCTAACCAGTATCTCGTGTCTAAAACCTCTTTGGGTTAACCATGAACAAGTATCTCCGAAATTCATAATGAACTATTCACTTCCATTGTTAGTAACATCATTAATCATTTTCGGAGTCACTCAGCTTGATAAGATATTCGCCTTCATGCAATTAGAGTTAAGTGATTTAGGAATATACAATATTGCTGTAACAGCTGCTACAATAGGTGCATTTGCACCTAATGCTATTACCACCGCTTTAGTGCCAAGCTTATCTACTTTGGATGCAACTAAAAAGATTGATGAATTTAAGGAATTGGCAAAAACTTACACCCGTTATGTCACCTTAATTGCTACTCCAATGTCATTTGGAATAGCGGCTCTAGCCTCAGGTTTTGTTCAGCTCTTTGGACAGCAATATTTACCTGGGGCTTTACCTGCAACAATTCTGTCTGTTGCAATAGGTCTGACTGCCATTTCATCAGTCTATAATGGTGAACTTTTAGCAACTAGTCGTACAAAAAGTATTATGCTTGTAAACTTGGTCGGTCTTGTCATTTTAGGCATAGGTTTAGCAATTCTTACACCATTGTTGGATTTTGTGGGTGTTGCATTGAGTAGATCCATAATGATAGTTTCAATAGCGATATTGTTGGCGTATGTTACACATAAACGAGATCTCTTCGTTATCGATGGTAAAGCTTATCGAGACTCTGTCTTTGCAGCGTCAGTTATGGGTATTATTCTCTTTTTGATATTGAATTTTATTAGTGGGTACAGAAGCCAAATCATTTCACTAGTATTTCTGATTCCTGTAGGGATGGTCATATATCTAGTAATTCTCCGTATTTTGAAAACATTCCAACCTGCAGATATTGAATTTATTAGAAAATTCCTTCCCAAACGTGCAGAGGGATTAATCCAAATTATATCCAAGATTGTTGGGATAAGCTAACTAAGCACATATTCTTCTATTCAACAGATATTTTTATTGAATTTCCATCAATATCTGTAGTCATCCAATTTACTCCTTGAATAGGTTGGTCCATTATCTTAATCTTTTTTACGCGAACTAAAAATGTCAATTCATCAAGTTTTGTATCAATACTCTCTTTCCAAATAGAATCAAGACCAGATACATATGCGGTATCCAAAATTTCAGTAGGATTATATCCTCTTTCTTTCCGCAATGCTTGAAGTCTTCTAGCTAAATCTCTAACATTTCCATCAGAAATAAGATCTGCATCACGTTCTTTTTGGAGTGCTATAATCATGCCTTCTTTCACTGCAACTACATGATCATTATTAATTGATATATGCTCTAAAATCAATTCATCTTTCAATATCTTTATTTTATTTCCTTCTAATTCAACAGATATTTCACCTTTATCCTTCAATTCTGAGTAGATTTTCAGAGAATCCGCTGTTGCAAGATATTTCACAAAAGATTGCATTTTGGCTTTAAGTTTACTTCCCAGAAGATCATATCGTGGAGTAATCTTAACTCCTATAGGAGTGCCTTTTAGTTCTGTTGTGAATAAAACATCCTTAATGTTTCCTTGGTCTTTAATTAAGCCCAAGTACTTTTCCATTTTTTCTTTATCCTTAAGAACAACTTGAGCTGATTTGAGAGGCCACCGCCTTTTCAGCTTTGCCTTCATTCGTGCAGAATTCATTAATGATATGAGATGTAAAACCTGCTGAACTTCTTCTTCAAGTTCTGGAAGAAGGAATCTCTCTTCCACAGTTGGCCATTTTTCCATTAGTATGCTTTTCTTTTCTAAGAACGATTTCTGATATAGATGTTCTGTAATATACGGTGAAATTGGGTGCAATAAAATGTCCAAAATCTTAAGAATGTAAGCTAAAATTGCATATATTGCTAATCTCCTATTCAATGTTTTTGGACTATCGTCCCATATCTCTTTTCTGGTCATTGGGACATAAGTTTGACTTAAATCATCTATGAGAAATCTCTCTATTGCTCTTACTGAAGATTGAAATCTACAGTTTTCATTGTCTTGAGTAACTGACTTTATAATTTGCTGAAGTTTAGAAAGAAGCCAATCATCTTGATCTTTTAGAAGCGATTTGTCTGAAGCCCAATTTATTGAGTGCAGATTTATGTTAAATTTATCATATTTACTGTTCTGCAACAAATATAGATGTAGATGGTAGAGTGTACTAAGTACTTGATATGATCTAGTGTTCATCTCTTTAAAACTAAAGTTTAGACTATCTATTGGACTCGCCTTCCACACCATATAAAACCGCATAATATCTACAGGATTCGACTTCAATGATTCAATTCCTTCAACCATATTTCCAAGACTCTTGCTCATCTTATTCCCTTTTTCATCTAAAATATGGCCCTGGAAGAGAAAAGCTTTGTACGGGGCTTCAGATTTTTCTGTGAATATCACATGTTCAATTAAAAGAGTATATGCCCAACCCCTTGTCTGATCTATCCCTTCTGTCAGAAATTCCACTGGAACTAATTCTTTATACTCATTGTTAGTAAATGCTGCATATGGAGCTGCACCACTATTATGCCATGTATCCAGAACATACGGTTCTCTATTTGCAGTATTACCACATTTGTGACACTTAACTTTCACTCGATCAATCCATGGCCTATGCAACTCAAAATCTGGACCATCTGGAATAACTATTGCATTTTCAATTATCTCCTTTCTACTGAAAAGCCCTATCTTTTCATTACATTTAGAACATGCCCATATTGGTAAAGGAGTACCCCAAACACGATCTCGAGATACACACCAAGGAACTTTCTCTTTGATCATCTCAATAAAACGATTCATTGGTGGAACGAAGAAGTAATTTACTTTCTTAGCTGCCTCTATTGCTTTATCTCCTAATTTTTCAACCCAGTAAAAATATTCTCGTCTAGCCATCCAGATAAGTTTATGATGTGATCTCCAGCAAGTAGGGTATTCATGAGTTATCTTTCCTATCTTCACTAAACTTCCCCCTTTCCTTAGAATTTCCACAACCTTTTCATCTGCATCTCTAACAAGGAGCCCCTCAAAATCCCCTGCTTCAGCATTGAATCTCGCTTGATCATTTATGGGATTAAAAACTGGAATACCCCGACGTTTCGCTACCTCAAAATCTTCTTCTCCATTAGCAGGAGATAAATGAACCATTCCCGAACCTGTGGTTACATCTACAAAATCCTCAGCTACAACACTGTGTACTTTCTCATTTTTATGATTCTCTACCTGCATGGGTACTTGCTTTGCAAGAGGATATTCATACCTTAATCCAGCTAGGTCTGAACCCTTAATTCTATCATGCACCATGTAATCATTAACACCCAACTCATTCATGATTTCCTCTAACCGAATGGTTGCTACTATCCATTTTTCAGAACCTACACTCACAACAACATATTCTTCATCTGGTTTAACACCAACCATCTCATCTGTTACAACTGTAAATGGCATAGTTGTCCAAAGAACCAGGTATCTATCATCTCCTTCAATTTTCACCTTATAATATAACGATGGGTCTGAAACTTTTTCATATCCTTGACTTACTTCAGCATGGCTTAGAGAACATTGACAACTTGGACAATAAGGCACTACCCTGAAACCCTCTCCAAGAAGCCCATTTTTCCAAGCTTTCTCAAGGTATTTCCACTCTCTCTCTATGTATTCATCTCGATACGTCCAGTATGCCTTATCATAATCCATAGACATACCTAAAAGAGCATCTGCTTCCCTCCATTTTAAATTAAATTTTTTTATCAATTTCTTACAGGATTCAACTATCTTTTCTTCACCTACAATTTTTAGATTCTCTGCCTTACTTCCTGTCAATCCTAATTCTTTCTCTGCTTGTAATTCCACTGGTAATCCTTGCGTATCCCAACCAGCTCTAAAGACGAGATTCATACCTTTTAATATGGAAAAACGGTACCAAAGATCTTTCAGAATACGTCCACGCATATGTCCAATATGTGGTTCACCATTCATAGTTGGAGGGCCTTCCACATAGCCAACAGGAGAATTATTTGTAATTTTCTCGGAGATAATATGTCTTACACTAATATCTTCCCATAATTTACGTACATCATCCTCGATTTCTTTTGGGTTAAAATTCGGATTTAGTATTCTATCCGTTTTATTATCTTTCAAATAAGATAATCTCCATTTTCATTTTTTCAACCAAACTGTATTTCACTTTTAAAATACGCTCAATTTCAATTTCCACATTCTTCGCGTGAATCCAATGAACAATAAAAACCTATCCAAGATATGTTTTAAAATCATAATCTATCTAAAAAATAGATATTGGAAAACTAAATTCCTTTGAAAAGTCTGTCTGCTAAGAATCTGGGTAATCCGACAGTTTTAATCTTCTTTGCTGTAGTTTCAATATCGTAAGGTATTGCTTTGTGTATTACTTCTATGTTTTCATTCTTTTCTTTCAATATTACGTATTGTGCTTTAGAATTTTTTGATCTGGGTTGGCCAACAGAACCTGGATTAATCACTATGCCGTTTTTCCCTTTCCATGTAAACGGGATATGTGTATGACCTAAAACGATGATATCAACTTTATTCTTTTTTAAATATCCATTGAATAGGTGTTCATGAGTGGCAGGATGAACATATTCAAAGAGATTGTTTGTTGGGCTTCCATGAACCATTAACATTTTAAAGTCCTTCAATTTCACGATATTTATCTTGGGAAAACTGCCCAAAAATTTTTTTTCAGCTGAATTTATTTGTTTTGAAGTCCAATTGATAGCTGACGTGGCTATATTATTAAACCATTTTACATCACCAGTTAAAGTTGCGTAATCATGGTTCCCAAGAACGGCTTTTACTTTTTTTTCTTTAGCCCATTGAATAATTTCTTTTGGATTAGCTCCATAACCTACAAAATCCCCAACGCAGTATATTGGTAAATTAGGTATCGCCTCTGATATTGCATCAAGTGCTTCAAGATTTGAATGAATATCTGAAATGAGGATAATGTCCATTGGTTATATCCTTAGATTCTAAAGTCTGTAAATAAATCTATTTAATTAAAAGGGGAGTGTTCCCAACTGAGACAGTATCTGTAATCACGTTAACTTTTTTTTGTTTTTAGTTGAATATGTTATACCTAGTCTCTTATCGCTCAAACATCTTATCTAATTTGAATAGTGTAAATATCTATGTCAAGTTTCACAAAAAATTGGGCAAAATCACCAAGCGGAGGATTCGGAGATAAAGTAAAGGGTGCAGTGAGGTCATCAGGACCCCTGAAACCACGACTTGAGCAAGCTACGAGAAGGATTCAAATCCAGATCTCAAAGCTTGATACAGCATCGACAAAACTAAAAGATAGAGACAAGAAAATTTTCGCTAAAGTAGTAAGTGCAATTCAAAAACACGATATGCCACATGCATCAGTTTTTGCTAATGAACTTTCGGAAGTTCGAAAGATGAATCAGATGGTTACCTCAGCTCAACTAGCTTTGGAACAAATAACCATGAGGCTTAACACTGTGCAAGAGCTAGGCGACATAGTCGTCACTCTCACACCTGCAATGTCTGTCATTCGAGGCGTAAAAGGTGGACTAACAAGTGTGTTGCCTGAAGCAGAAAACGAGATAGGCGAGATAAGTGGATTACTTAGCGGTATCTTAGTGGATGCTGGACAATTAGGAGGATCAACATTGAACTTCGAAGCAGCAAACGAAGAGGCAGAGAATATCATGGCTGAAGCATCAGCCGTTGCAGAACAAAGAATGAAAGACAAGTTCCCAGATCTTCCAGCTCCTGCTGAGACATCGCAAGCTGGAACTGTAAGCTTCGGTTAGCCCAAAAAACGGAAGAAGAAAATGTGGCAGTTGCACCATTTCGGTATCGGTTTATAAAAACTACCTCCGAGATTGGCGCTGCTGTCCACATTACATATTTTTTACACGTGAAAAAAAGTAGTGTTTAGTTTGATTTTGGAAAAGAGAAGATTCATCGAAATCTATATCTAAATCCTAGTGGTGATTATTTTTGAACTTAGATCGTATTCGTATTTTTGGAGGTGGAGATGGAGTAAAAAAGAAACTCATTTCAGCTGCGAAGCGTATTGAAGTTCATAAACGTGAGGTTACATCGCTTCGTCTTAGACTTGAAAATAGAAGACAATCTCTTTTTGAGAAAGTTGTACGTTCTATTGAAAATAAAGAAGAAGATAGTGCCAAAGTCTTTTCGGTTGAACATACTGAGTTGGCAAAAGTTTTGAAGGTTGTAAAAGTAAGTGAGCTAGCTTTAACGCAGATAATTATACGCATAGAAAGTATTCGTGATGTAGGTGATGTTTATTCAAATATGAATGAAGCATTCAAGATTATGAAAAGTGTAAATAGTTCCGTTTCAGGAGTTGTTCCAACCCTTGAAAATGCTACTGAAGAAGTTAATGCTACCTTATCTGAAACACTTACAGATCTTGGAAATCTCTCTTCATCTGTGTCATTAGATGTTCAACATGAGAATGGACAAGAATTATTAGAAAAAGCGAAATTATATGCAGAGGAAAAAGTTCTCGAAATGAATGAAGGAATTCCATCATCTATTCTTTCTGCAAGTGGAGATTCTTTACTTGATAAAGCAAGAAGGGTTGCTGTGTTAGCTACTGGAGAAGTATCCGATGAAGATGATTTTCAACTAACCATGTTGTCTAAACCAAATGGAAAGAAACCAATAGATGAAAAGGTATACGAATATATACTGAATAATAACCAGCGTTTGAATGTTGTCAATGCAGCAGCAACACTTGATCTACCTGCAGAAGAAGTGGAGAAATCTATCTTCAAACTGGTATCAGAGGGTAAATTAAAACCACCTCATACAGAAAAGTGAAAAAAGTTTGTCAGCAGCAAAAGAATTAGAGGACGCAGCGGGTAAATATGCATCTGAGGCTATTCGATTTGATTCTCAAGGTGCCAGAGGTATGGCTGTGCAAAGTTACCAACAAGCTATATCCACTCTTATAAAATTGGCAAAGATTTACCCAGATTATAATCTGAATAAACTCTACCTGGATCGTGCAACTACCTATCAAGAGCGAATTAAAGCTCTTTCTTCAATTCATGGAGATTCAATAATTGATTCACAATCAGATGAACCAATGCAAAATGTTCAACCAAGTAATGAGTCTCAGTCTCCTCAGGTTGTTCAGTCGCTTAAGGCATCTTATGACGAGCTTATTCTGAAAGAAAAACCTAATGTTCATTGGGATGATGTTATCGGGTTGAATGCATCTAAAAAAGCTCTCAGAGAATCAATTATTTTTCCGGTGCAACGTCCTGATCTATTTCCACTTGGATGGCCTCGGGGTATTCTGATGTATGGTCCTCCTGGATGCGGAAAAACTATGCTTGCAGCTGCAACAGCAACAGAAATAGACGGCTATTTCTTAACAGTTGATGCAGCAACAATAATGTCTAAGTGGTTGGGAGAGGCAGAAAAAAATGTAGCTAAACTATTCAACTCTGCCCGAGATATGCTAAATAACGGAGCACAATCTGTTATAATTTTTATTGATGAACTCGATTCTCTACTTGGATCTAGAAATCAAGAGGTAGGTGGTGAAATTCGTGTCAGGAACCAATTCCTCAAAGAAATGGATGGGATTATTGATAAAGGTAAAGTTCTTCATTTGTATATTATTGGTGCTACAAATAAACCTTGGGCTTTAGATTGGCCCTTTCTTCGGCGTTTCCAAAGGAGAGTTTATGTTCAATTACCTGACAAAGAGGCTAGAATAGAGATGTTTCGAGATTATACGGCATCTATCAAATTAGATAACGTTCGTCTGGAAGATCTTGCTGATCTCACTGATGGGTACTCTGGAAGCGACATTAAGGATGTTTGTCAATCAGTTCAGATAAGTGTTGTGTCAGAACTCTTTGCTAAAGGTGAAGCTGAAGATAAAGATTCAAAACCAAGGGAAATAACTTTAGATGACTTTAAAAGAATTCTAAATAATCGAAGGCCTAGTGTTTCGGGTGAGATGCTTCGAGCATATGTCCAATGGTCCGAAAACTACAAAGCTCTCTAAGATATGTTGTGATTTCGAATAATATCCAGATTATCTTAATCACTAAATTATAATTGATTATTTTTGGTGAATGTTTCTTTTATCTTTTCAACAATTGATTTATCCAAATAAATATGATCAAATATAGTGCCTTCAGATTCAAAAATCTTTAAATTTTCTACTATAGGCTTGTATTTTCCTCCAGCAATTCCGTTCGCAAGTATTGCTGAACCTTGTGCAGCTTCTTTCACGTTTGCGGATTGTTTTTTCACTGTTCTTATTTCATTAATGCTAAGCGGTTTTGTTCTTTTATTTAGCATAGAAATAATGTCTTTTCTAAAGGTGTTTATCCCTAAGAATCTACCACTTAATAATATCTCCTTAGGCAATTCTTTCATGGAGACAATTAAAGAGAAAACATTTTTTATAATTCCTTCCTGAAAAGCTTCATATGCTGATTCAGTCTTTTTATTCACTTTTGTTTTTCTTATAAAATCCTTAATATCAATCGAGAATGGGTCAATTCCAGCTAATGAAGATACGCCACCAGAGAATAACAGCAATCTTGAATAATCCTGAAGTGAGTTAGCGATAGCATACGCAAGTTCACCATCCATGGTTCCCATCCCTAGATATCCCATGTTTCCTGTTGTTCCACCAATTCCATCCACTAATGCACCTTTTTCAACTGCCATCGCAGATGTATATGCAAATCCAATCTCAATTAAAATAAATGAAGTTTCAGAGTACTTAATTTTAAGGGTTTCAGCTTGGTCCTTCATAGCTATTATAACACTGAATAATTTGTCTGCTGTCCCCATATCGATTTTCCCAGCTTTTCTAAATCTAGGCACTGTTGGGAGATGTATTACCCCCGGAGTAAACCAGATATTTAGATCACTAGCTTTTTTCATAAGAAACATAAGTTCCCTTATCCCCAATATTCTTAATCGTCTTTTTATATCGCCCTCAGAAACGAATGTCGCCATAAGAATTTCAGAATCATTGGTTTCAGATGCTCTTTTTGGGGTAATACCGTAACCACTTGGACCTACAATTACATCCAACTTTCCTGTGGATTTGGTGAGATCCCTCAGAACATCTAGAACAATTTTTGGATTTTTAGTGAATTCATCTCGAAGAATTGTTTTGTCAATTAATATTTTTTTTGTTTCATCATCGAATCCAAATATATCAATACTCTTAGTCCCGGGGTCTATTCCGATGGCTTTAACCATCTTTTTTCATCACTGAAATTCCACTACTATGAATATGATGCGCTAGCTCCTCTATTATTTGATTTTGTGTAAAACACGTCTCCACCTCCAACATTTAACATATATTGTCTTAATTCATCTTGAATCATATTTGCCTTTTTTTCCCCATCCACAATCGAATAAAATGTTGGTCCCCAACAAGTTTGACAAGCACTTGGAGCACCTTTTTCAAGCATCAGTTTTATTCCATTTTCCACTATTGGATCACAATATATCGCGTCTTCTTGAAAATCACTCCAGAATCCTCCAAGTCTACTATTGAACTTTGTTAGTGCTTTTCCGAAAGTAATTAAATCACCTTCTAAGAAACTTGGCAATATTTGCATTAAGACCAGTCTCGAAAGTTCTGCTGAAATTTCTTTCTTCATTGGTTTCAAATTGTTTAAAACTTCGTCTTCATTGTATTTTATATCTAAGATTTTGGGTATTGGAGATTTGGGGATACACACTACAAAAAACCAATTCTCAGGAATATCCTTCCTAAAAATTAATGGAGGAATCATTTTTCCTTTCATATCTGTTCTAAAACCACCATCAAGAATCAATCCCCCTAACTTAAACCCATATGTCCCTAAAGCTGTTACTGTTCCTCTACCAAGCTTTAGAGCCATTTCCTCTAAACTTACATCATCAATTCCATAAATCTTCGATAATGCTGTACCAATCCCTAACGCTAGTGCTGTTTGAGAACCCATACCAAGATGTTTCGGTATGGAGTTTTCAATAATTATTTCAGCTCCACCATTGATATTGAATTTCTCAAAAAAACTTCGCGCATATTTTTTGGCATTTTCTTGGTCTTCACCTTTGATTTCTATTCCATTGGATTTCCTCACCGTAATCAACGTCCGTGGAGAATCGATAGTGAAACCAAGAGTTCCATATATTCTACCTAAATCCCCTGTTAGATCAGGATTACCAGCATGTAAATGAGCTGGAATGGATAATCTTACTTCTTTCAAATCAGTTCACGATACTTACATGTGCCAAATTATAATATTTTTCGATGTTCTATGGTAATAATCTATCTTGGTCTCTAGGATATAAAACTACTTCACGAATATTCTCCATACCAGTTAGAATCATTAAAAATCTATCTAACCCGAAACCCCATCCTGAGTGAGGTGGCATACCCCACCTAAAAGTTTTCAAGTGGTCTTCAAAGTTCTTAGGAGACAATCCTGATTCTTTTAATCTTTCTTCTAATTCTTTGCCATCTGAAACACGTTTTCCACCTGAAGAAAGTTCTAAATGACCAAACTGAAGATCAAATGAAAGTGCCTTTTTACCATCAGTTGTTCTAGCAATATAAAATGGTTTCAATTTTGCTGGCCAATCTATTATCCAGAAGTATTCAGAATGAATTTTTCCTAATACTTGCAAGTCATGATCCTTCAAGTCATCACCGTCTTTTATTTTGATTCCTTCTTGTTTCAACTCATTTATAGCTTGGGTATATGTTAACTTTTGGAAGGGACGCTTTGGTACCTCAATCTTGTGTTCAAGAGTTCGTAACTCATTAGAACATTTTTCAATTACTTCTGCTGTGGCATTTTCCACCATTTTTTCAGCCAATTCCATAACATCCTCTTTTTCTGCAAATGCTGCCTCAATATCTACACTTATGAACTCATTAAGATGTCTTCTTGTATGAGATTTTTCCGCTCTATAGTAACTCGCAATCTCGAAAACTCGGTCAAGTGACATTGTTAACTGCTCCTTAAACAGTTGTGGACTTTGAGCTAGGAAAGCATCTTTTCCAAAATAATCGAATGGAAATAGGGTTGCACCTCCTTCAGCAGCCTGACCGATAATCTTTGCTGTATTAACCTCTAAAAATCCTTCATCAGAGAGGGTTCGATGAATAGATTGTAATGTGATATGTCTTATTTTGAATATTGCCATTGTTTTTACATTACGAAGGTCTAATGCTCTTGCATTGAGCCGTGTATCGATTGATGCATTAACTCTACCCGTTGGGTCTAGAAGCAATGGATGGATTGCTTCCCCTAAAATATGCATTTCTTTAGCCTGTATCTCCTTGGGAATGCCTTTTCCCTTTCCTTTACTTAAAATCCCTTTTAATGAGACAATACTCTGTCTTGGAACATTTTTTGCTAAAACAAATATCTCGTTTGATGTTTTATTTTTATTGAATACAACTTGTGATACGCCTGTTTTATCTCTAATTGTTATGAAGATAAGTGAACCCATAGGTCTTATATCTTCAATCCATCCTGCAATTGTTACATTAGCACCTATCTTTTCTGATAATATCTCTTTACAATAATGGGATCTCAAAAAAGGACTCATCAACACAAGTTTGCCATTTGATTTAAGTTCTTTCAAATTCGATGAGTAACTCTATTCCTATCACTGCCTTTACCACCTTCTTAATTTGCTTTAGATTTAATGGAAAACGTTTAGTCTTTCTTCCAGGAATAATTACTTTTGTGAGTTTACTTCCATCAGGCAACCATACTACATTTATGGTTAAAATTTTTACAGGGAAAAAAATGTTTTCAAGAGCCTGTCGATTTGATGTTTTAATATCTGTAATCCACAACTTGCTTTTCAATTCATTTTCCAATTGTTTAAACAATGATTGGTTTTTTCGAAGTTTGTCATGACTACCATTGCTCATCACTAGAACAGTGCCTTCTTCCATTTCCATACCCTGAATAAGAGCTGTTTTGTCTAATTCGGGAATCTTATCCATTAGCTTTGAGAGTTTCTTTGAAATATTTACATCAGATTTGGTGATATGTTTATTTTTTAGTTTTGTTTCGCATTTTTGGCAAAGTATTCCTGTTTTTGCGTCGAATGAGCAAATTGGTAATTGCAAGTTAGTGTCCAAACTGGGTTAAAAAAAGGATTAATAAAAGGTTGCTGAAAAAATAGAGTTGTCGTTTACTATTTTGTTAAATGTATCTCCATTGAGCTTACGTTGTTGAGATTTCCTGTCTCTACACTCTTTACTTGTTCGGTGTTAATATCAATGCCTTTGACTGTTACATCTGTGGCGAATCGTTTTGTGATTATTTGGGCTACATCAACCGCTTTGCTGATGGCTCTTCCACGTGCCTTGATATTTACCACATCTGCCCCATTTTGAATGAGGGTTAATCCTGCCAGAACATAGTTCATAACAGGTTTTTTTCCTATTAGTACTGTATTTCCTTCCATTTTCTTAGATCACTTTGTATCCTGTATGCTGGTTAAAGTGGCTTAAATATATTCCGTATCTAATTATGTTCTTAATTTTAGTTTTCTAATTGTTTTTTTACAAGATTTGACTATATTGATGTTCTAAATGATTTTTTTTGCTTAGATTAACTCTATGACTAAGATAAAATTGTAGAAAAAAAAGCGGATAAAAAAATTACGTCCGCTATGTTATTGTCGGTTATGAAAAAGCATTCTTTCTATAGACGCTTACTATTCACTTGGTGTTTCTTCGCTCGATGTTTCTTCACTTGATGATCCATCGACTATTTCTGCTTTTGCAAATCTAGGCGCGACATCTATGATCTTAATTTTCGCTTGTTGACCAACCTTTGCTCCACTTACGAAAATTATGAAACCTTCGATTTTAGCTATTCCGTCACCGCGGCGGCTTATCTCTGTTATTGATACATCGTATTCTTTACCAGTTTCAACGGGTGCAGGTTTTGAAGACCTAAATCCGCCAAATCCACCACGATCACGTCCTTGTCCGTAACTCATTCTTTCAACTCCTAACGTTTCGATACGTTGGAACATGGGATAAAAAAACCCAAATATATACTTGCCTATTCTTGTATCAGATAATTATTTTTGGACTAAAAGATAATAATGGGGGTGTGAGCGTTGGGTGTGTTATGCCGATTACAGATGTTATAAAAAAACAGATTGCACAGAAGAGAAGACTTTACTTTAAGATTTGCATGAAATGTGGCCGAAGGAACCCAATATCGGCGTCTAGGTGTAGGGGTTGTAAAAGCTCTTCACTTAGAAAAAAGAATACATCTCTGGGTGTAAAGAAATAGCATTTTTATTGGTTTACAACTCTTAAATTATTATAGCAATAATGCTGGATCAAACAAAATCGGCGGCACAAACATTGGACAAATCGTTATCCTTATTCCTAATATATGTGGTGAATCTTAGGCGGGCCGATGGTCTAGTCGATGAAAGATTTTGAGAATACTGCTTTCGTCGGGATAGCCTGGTTAGGACACTACCCTCACACGGTAGTAGCTCAGGTTCAAATCCTGGTCGGCCCATTAATCATTTTGTGTTTGGTTTTATTTAACTAAATTAATGCAATTTATTGTGCTAGTTTTCTGTTTTATTTGTTTCAGGTACCAATTAGGTGCAATTACAAGTATGCCCAAACTGATAGTAGTAGAAATATAATACTGCATCTAGTATGCTTTACAGTTGGATAATAACTCCAAGATAATTATGGTCGTGGCTGTGTCCTTGAGTGTAGGTGTAGCGCTAGGTTTCTTTATACCATCGAATATTCTTGAGCCGAGTTCAAGATATGAATTGGTTACAGGGTCTGGGATGAACCCTGCATTACCGGATGATCTTGTAGTTGTTCTTGATAGGTTTACTTTGGTCAATAAGGCTACGAATCAAAATTTGGAGAAGTTCATGATGCTAGGGGTAGTGGATGGAGTCTATGAGAAGGGTGGAGATGTTTTTGAGACATACGTTTTGAGTTTCGAGGATAGATATGAAGGTGCTGAGGCCGATAATGATTACTTAGATGTCATAATTGAATTCAAGCGAGTAAGAGGTGACGACTCTGTGACGGTTAGGATGGTTCAGCTCGGATTGGATTCGATTGATGTATACCTTGATGGTGAACTTATTGGAAGCATAAGACCAGGCATAGAAGTCCAGGTCAAGACTTGAACCTTACAAATAGTGCTGAAGGCAGGACTTTGACACGCAAATGCGTGCGTAATGTGAGTTTGAACCTGTTTTTAGTTACAAAAATGTTGTGAATCCTGGTCGATTCATTACGGTATAACGTTAATGTTTGAACGATCTAAATACAACTGATTATTTTTATTTAACAAATGGTTTATGCTTGTAACTATCGCTGAAAAAGAGCGAAATCAAGTGAAAAACATATATCAATAAATTAAGGCTGCTTGATTAATGATAGTTATGTGGTTGTTAAATTGATCTATCATTTATATCTGTGATTAGTCTCATATGTGTTTCTTTGATTATTTTAATGGCGTATCTGAGATGATTAAGTCATGAATATTGCAACTAATAAATACTTGTGACTCATTACATGTGTGCCATGGCAATCGATACAGCAGATACAGCTTTCATATTAATTTCTGCGGCCCTTGTGCTGCTTATGACTCCTGCACTAGCTTTCTTTTATGGAGGACTAGTGAGGAAAAAGAACGTACTTAATACAATAATGCTAAGTTTCGTTCCAATAGCACTTGTCAGTCTACAGTGGGTATTTATCGGATATAGCTTATCTTTTGGTCCAGATATAGGTGGTTTTATAGGGGGTCTGGATTGGTTTGCTCTGAACAATGTAGGTTTAGACCCTTCACCAGTTTATGGTGATACTATCCCCCACCAAGCTTTCATGATATTCCAGATGATGTTTGCTATAATTACACCAGCTCTCATAACTGGAGCATTTGTAGATCGGATTAAATTTAAAACATTCATTATGTTTGTACTCCTCTGGACCACCTTGGTATACGACCCTATAGCACATTGGGTTTGGGGCGGAGGCTTTCTAGGAAACTGGGGTGCATTAGATTTCGCCGGTGGAAATGTAGTCCACATAAGTTCAGGTGTCTCTGCTCTTGCAGCAGCATTAGTAATTGGTAAAAGAAAAGGTCTTGGAAAATCATCGATGGAACCTGCTGATATACGGTTAGCAGTACTAGGTGCTGGTATTCTTTGGTTTGGGTGGTTCGGATTCAATGCTGGAAGTGCTCTAACTTCTGGGGCTCTTGCTACATCTGCATTCGTAGTCACTCATATAGCTGCGTCAGCAGCAGCGTTGACTTGGATGATTGTTAGCTGGATAAGGCAAAAGAAACCAAGCGTGGTGGGTATTGCTACAGGAGCCGTTGCAGGGCTCGTAGCGATAACTCCTGCAGCAGGGTTTGTAGGCCCTATGGCTGCCGTTCTTATTGGGATCGGAGTCGGTGTAATTTCATTTTTTGCAATAGAGTTTAAGAATAAAATGGGCTTTGATGACTCCTTAGATGTCTGGGCTGTCCATGGAATTGGTGGAACATGGGGTGCTCTTGCAACAGGTCTATTCGCATCAGCAGTTATAGGTGGTACTGACGGTCTGTTCTATGGAAATGCTAGTCAATTAGGAATTCAGGCTGCCAGTGTTGGAATTACTTGGATCTATGCCTTTGTAGTTACATTCGTTATACTGAAAATTCTAGACTTGACTATGGGTCTACGTGTGGATGAGAAAGAGGAAGAAACAGGTCTCGATATATCAGTGCACGGCGAAAGAGTTCCATAATTGATTTAATTGAAAAAAATTGAAGCAGTTATCAGAAGTGAAAAGCTGAGTGAGGTTAGGAAAGCTCTTCTTGAAGCGGGTATTCTAGGAATAACCGTCTATGAAGTTCGAGGAAAAGGGCGCCAAAAAGGTCTGGAACTTCAGTTTAGAGGGAGGCAGTATAATGTTGATTTGTTGCCTAAAACTAAAATTGAGTTGATGGTTAGTGACAAAGATGTGGAAAAAGTTGTGGATCTAGTGAAAACGACTGCTTATACAGGGAATATTGGAGATGGTAAGATAATGATTCTTCCATTAGAAAACATAATCAGGATAAGAACAGGCGAGAGTGGCGACAAAGCTATTTAGCTAATCCAGATGATGAAAAAACAGATTAAAATTTTCACATTGAAGAATATTATCAAGTCTTAATATGAATATAAATTTCCGTAAGGCCTTGTTGAAACAGGTTTTAATTTCTTAAATTTACTCTCCAAAATCTCATCAACCTTACATCCAAAATGTTTCGAATATTCTTGCACTGAGTGCTCGACTAAACGGTTATCTTCTTGGTCTAATTGCTGTACTTCAACCTCACGACCTATTCCTCGTACATCTCCCCTTAGAATGATTGAACCCCCATGCATTCCGGTTCCAACATAATCCGCGTTATGGATACCACCTTTAAGATTCAAACCTAACATTATGATTACACCGCCAGCCATATATTCTCCAAGAAAATCTTGCGCAGTTCCACCAATAACGATAACAGGTCTTAACCCTTGATATTCCTTTAAATGAACTCCTGTTCTATATCCTGCATTTTTCTGTATGAAAATTTTACCTCCACGGGCAGACATGCCTGTAATATCTCCAACATCACCATGAATTATTATTTCCCCTGAATTCATAGTATTCCCAGTTGCGTCCTGTGCGTTACCATGAACAACAACTTTTGATCCATCCATAAAAACTCCAAGGTCGTTACCAGGGACACCAAATATCTCAATATCGATTAATTCTTGAATTCCAGCAGCTATGTATCTTTGACCTGAAACGTTTTGAATGTCTATCTGTTTATGTCCGTCCCTTATTGCTTCCCGTATTCTCTCATTTAATTCTCTGGTAGCAAGATTTTTTGCATCTACTACAAATTTTGATATACTACTCTTTGTATTCATTAGAATTCTCTCTCAAATTCCTGCAGGTCTTACACCAAGAATTTCCATTTCTTGTTCACTTAATCCCACACCTCTTAGTTGATGTCTATTTCCACGAAGACTCTCGATAGAATTTATTCCCATACCGCCAAGCATATCTTTGATTTCCAGAGTCCATGCACGAACAAGATTTGCAACGCGTTTAGATTCCATTTTAGGGTTAATACGTATACTTATGGAAGGATTCATTGTTGTTAATCCCCACGGACATTTTCCTGTATGACATTTTTGGCAGACAGTACAACCCATTGCAATTAATGCTACAGTCGAAATATAACACGCATCTGCCCCTAGTGCTATTATTTTAAAAGCATCACTACTGCTTCTAATTCCTCCACCAGCAATTATCGAAATCTTATCTCTTATTCCTTCTTGATTGAGCCTAGTATCAACACTTGCGATGGCCATCTCTATTGGAATCCCAACGTTATCCCTCATGACAAGTGGTGCAGCACCTGTTGAAGCCCTCATTCCGTCAATTGCGATAATATCTGCGCCGGATCTTGCAATACCACTTGCAATGGCTGCTGAATTGTGCACTGCAGCGATTTTAACAATAACTGGTTTGGAATATTCTGTTGTTTCCTTTATCGCATGAATCAATTGAGACAAATCTTCTATTGAGTATATATCATGCTGAGGTGCAGGTGAAATAGCATCGGTTCCTGCAGGTATTCTTCTAGCTTCTGATATTTCTTTAGTAATTTTTTCTCCTGGAAGATGACCTCCTATTCCTGGTTTTGCTCCTTGACCAATCTTAATCTCAACGGCTGCACCAGTATCAAGATATTTCTTGTGAACACCATATCTCCCAGATGCTACTTGAACAATAAGATTTTTTGCATATTTCTTAAGTCTGGGGTGAAGTCCCCCCTCACCAATATTTTGATAAGTTCCACTTGAAGCTGCTGCCATAGCAAGAGACTCTTGAACATTAATGTTTACAGAACCTAATGACATGGCTGAAAACATTATTGGTGTTTCAAGTAGAAGTTGTGGGGATTCAGAAGTTTCAATTATTGAGTCTCCATTATTATCTGAGATAGTGAGTTTATCTGGTTTTCGACCTAAGTAAGTTTTTACCTCCATTGGTTCTCGTATAGGATCAATTGAAGGATTTGTTACTTGACTTGCATTTATCAGAAGTCTATCAAAATAATTGTAATTTGGTTTATCACATCCCATAGATGTTAGAAGTATGCCTCCTGATTCTGCTTGCTTCATTATGTTGTGTATGGACTCTTTATTCCAAGAAGCGTTTGGCCTATACTGAATAGGAGTTGGGATTATTGATATTGACTTGTCTGGGCAATAAATCATGCACCGATGACAATCCACACATTTAGATTCATCTATTGATATCTTGTTTTCGGCCTTCATATGTGAAAAAACATCAAAGGTGCACTGAATCACACATGCTTTACACACAGTACATGTATCCGTATCAATACGAACGTTATATTCTGGTAATCGACGACTTCTTAACAATTTTAAAACCCAAATTAACTTACATTCTTATGAAGCAAAACCTTCATGACATCTTGCTATAACCGGTTCTCCCCCTTTAGGATGATGCACCTCATCAATATCTGGAAGTATCTTGATAATTGCTGCCTCTTCAGATGATAGAAGGAGCATATCTTTTCTTCTTGCTGCAATGATAGGGCGAAGCTTCAATCTATCTGCCAAACCTACCATTAAACCGTGATTAGCAAATATTATACTAAATGGGCCATTCATTAATAATTTGTCATACGTAATACGGAGACGGCGCAATAGATTTCTTTCGCCTCCAGACATTTTTTCAATATCTTTCCAAAGTGGTGGTGCAAATATCTTCGCAATTATCTCTACAGGTAGCTGGTGTTTCCTTTGTAAATAATCAAGCGCAAGAGCAAAGATCTCTGTGTCTGTTTGAAATGTACACCTATATCCTTTCATTTCAAGGAAACGTCTGTTAGTTCCGTAAGATGAAATTTCTCCATTATGTACAACTGTAGACTCTAAATGTGCAAATGGATGAGCGCCTCCCCACCAAGCTCTAGAATTTGTAGGAAATCTACTATGTGATAACCATAGATAGCCTTTATATTCATCTAAACGAAAAATTTTAGCTATTTCCTGTGGCCAACCGACTCCTTTGAATACTCCCATATTTTTTCCACTAGAAAATACGTATGCGCCTTTACCTGAAGTATTCATCTCTAAGCATTTGTTAACTAAATATTCATCTTCTTTGATCTCATCAAGATTATCTAAATCAATATTTGTGAAATAACGCCTCATTATTGGTACGTGTTTGTGGATGCCATGGATATCCATGGGGATTTCTTCATCAAAAATTACGTCAAAATTTGATTCAATAAATTTTGAACCCCAATCTAAGGCCTCTTTATCATCATACATTATATGGAACGCATAATTATTCCAGTATTTAGGATAGAGTCCATAAACAGCATATCCTGAGCCTAAACCATTCGCTCTTTGATTCATGCTAGCTGAAGCTTCTATGATGTCATTTCCAGCAAATAATTTTTTGTTTTGATCCATCATTCCAAAAATAGAACATGAGTCGATCACTTTTTCGTCTTTGTATGGATTATTCTGTCTTTGTACTGACTTCAAAGGCGTGTTCACTAATTGCCTTGCTGATTCCCTCAATTTTATTTCACTGCTATTGAAAATTGAAACATATATATATATCTTATAGCAATAATGTGACCATTATGTGTAATTATCATCATTAATATGACTCAAATATCACTTATTTGATGTTTGATGTTGATTCTATGACAATTAAAAATGTCTACCCAGTAATTATCATTTTATCTGCATACCATAGATATTTTCCAAAGTTTCTCTGCATCTTTTTTCATACATTTCCACAAATTAAGTGATGTTTATATTTGCAAACCTTCACCTTTAATATCTGGTTATTTACCTGATTTTACACTGGATGATGAGTTAGTCTTTTGTTATATTCTGAAGTTGCTGCTGCCTATGAAGAAATGGATAATACTTCAAAGCGACTTGAATTAACTAAAATCCTAGCAGACTTGATTAAAAAAACACCAAATGAATTAGTGGATAAGGTGATTTATCTAACTCAAGGCAAGATATATCCTGACTTTATGGGTATCGAGATAGGTCTTGCAGATAGGTCTGTAATACGTGCAATTGCATCTACATCTGGTCATAGCTTGAAAGAGGTAGAAAAAAAATATCATCTTTTTGGGGACCTTGGGTCTGTCGCAGAAGATCTGTTACAAAATAAAGGTCAAATCACACTTTTTTCTGAACAATTAACAATTGAGAAAGTTTATGATGTCCTTGACAGTATTGCTAAATCTTCTGGACCCGGTTCTCTGGCGTTACGTCTCCGTTTTCTAAACAGACTTCTGGCAAATTCTTCACCGAAAGAGGCAAAGTATATTCTGAGAACTGCGACGGGAAAGCTCCGATTAGGTATAGCGGATTACACAGTTCTAGATGCTTTAGCATTAGCATTTACGGATGATAAAAAAAATAGACCAAAGATTGAGAGAGCATACAATCTTTCAGGTGATTTGGGACTAGTTGCCAACAATTTAGCAATGAATGGATTGAAAGAAATTGAAAAATTTCACATAAAATTGGGACATCCAGTACGACCAATGTTAGCTGAGCGCTTGGATTCTGGAAAGGCTATTCTTGAGAAAATGGGAGGTACTGCTGCTCTAGAGTATAAATTAGATGGAGAGCGAGTGCAAATTAGTTGTAATTCAAACAAATTCTGGATATTTTCTAGGCGATTAGAAAATATCACTAGTCAATATCCTGATTTAATAGAACTTTCAAAGTCAAATTTGAAAGGAAAGGAATATGTTGTAGAAGGAGAAGTTGTGGCTATCGATATTAACACTGGTGCATATCTTCCATTTCAAGAGTTAATGCATCGACGTCGTAAACACGGTATAGCAAAGGCTGTAAATGATTATCCTGTTTCTATTAACTTCTTTGATATTTTATTCCTAGATGGGAAAGATTTGACAGAATTACCATACCAAAATAGACGGAATATTCTTAAAGATATTGTAAAAAGTGATGCAAGGGTAAATATTGTTCCTTCAAAAATTGCAACAACAGTTGAAGAAGTAGAGGAATTTATGGCATCTGCCATTACAGATGGATGTGAAGGTTTAGTTGTAAAAGATCAGAAGAGTGTTTATCGAGCAGGGGCAAGAGAGTTCGCTTGGATAAAGCTAAAACGTGAGTATAATGGAGAGCTTACTGATTCTCTTGATCTTATTGTGATAGGGGCATTTCATGGAAAAGGTAGAAGAAAAGGTAAGTATGGCGCTTTTCTATTAGCATCATATGACTCATTGAATAATGATTTAAGAACTGTCTGCAAGGTAGGAACAGGTTTCTCTGATGAAAATCTTATAAAATTTTTTAATTTACTTGTATCAATCAAGGTGCCGAATAAGCCCAATCATGTAATTTCGAATATTGATGCAGATGTTTGGTTCAATCCTCAGGTTGTAATTGAGGTGATGGGTTCCGAGATAACTTTGAGTTCAATTCATACAGCGGCTATGGATACTGTTCGGAAAGGAAATGGCCTAGCCTTAAGATTTCCAAAATTTACAGGTCGCATTAGGAGTGATAAAGGGGTCTCAGATAGTACCTCCAACACAGAGTTATTGAAGATGTATCAGAGACAAAGAAAATTAATCTCAAAACATTCTGATAATATCCTTTAGTTAAATTTTTTTCCTTAATAACTCGAAAAAAGGTGCATTAACGTATTCGATTATAATTTTTCGGCTTAAATGAAATAATCAATCTGCAAAACAAATATTAAGTAGAAATAAAAAATTTAAAATGGATTTATTTAAACTCCATGATATTTAGGGTTGTATGAATAATATGATTAACCAAAATAGGCAACTCATTATTGGAATATTTGGAGTGATATTGATAATGATATTGCTTTATCCATATTCATCTAATTTGAAGGAAAACGAAATATCGGTGGGTATCTATTATGTTTATCATTTTGAAAATGATTTACCACTAAATTGGTATGATGATGTTGATGCCGCAACTAAGATTGCTGAAGGACGATTGAATTCATTGAATCTATTAGATGGCTATCATGTCACATTTCAAATAGGAAGTACTTATAGACTTGAAGACGTTGAATTTGGTAAAGGAGCAGCTACCCCAGAGTTTGACCAAAGTAAGTTAATGAACAAAATAATTCAAGGACTTATCAATCCTAAATCAAGCTTCATGAATGAGAAATATGATTCTAATATTACAGTACTTGTTTTTCCGCTTGCAAAGTGCGTAAGTAGGCAATATACTATTGTATCTGGAAAAGGTTCTACTCCTGTTTTCCTGTCATATAACGCATTATTAGCTGAAATTCACTTTGAACGGTATATTCTGGAGCATGAGATTCTTCATACATTTGGGCTCCCTGATAGAAATTGTGATGAAGGGAAAAACTGTGAATATCCTGATGATAATTTATCAATTATGGAAATAAATCCTCAAAAATTCTATCTAAGTAGAGGTGATCACCTAAGTTTCACAACTGATCGTTTAAATCCAATAGACCTTTCTACAGTAGCTATACGAAAAGGGTCAGACAAACTTCCAAGACCATACATTGGTGAAGATGGATTTTGTCCTAGTGGAATAAAAACCACGCGCGAATGGAGGCTAATTCATGGCGAGTAAAATTCATTTTCAGAAGTATTTCTGATTATGAAATGATGTGAAAAAATAATATGGTTCTTAACATTTTGGTCTGAAAAGTAATATTTATCCGCATTCTAAATTACCCCATGATGTATGTTTAGCGGAGAAGCAGAAATTCAAGCCCGGCGTCGTACACTTGCAGTATTACAAGATGAAATACGTACAGTTCTCGATGCAGCAAGGGACCTATCTCAAGCGTATGATTTCTTACTGCAGAATGATCAAGAAGGCCTGCAGGGATCAATTGAAAAGATAAGAAAATCAGAAGATGATGCTGAATCTTTGAGAAGGACTCTCACTAGGGAACTTGGAGAAATAGGAAATATGCTTATGAACAGAGAAGATCTATTGAGAACTTCTTATGATATAGAAGAAATAGGGGGTTTCATTTCTGGAACGGCATTCAGATTTAAACAGATTTCACCTAAAATTTTAAAGAAACATGATTTTGATAACAATATTAGAGAACTCATAAATTTATCAATAGAGTCAGTGAATCAATTGAATCGGATCGTTCACACTCTTTCAATAAATCCTTTACAAGCATTAGAAATGGCATCTGAAGTACAAAAAATAGAGAGAACTGTGGATCATAAATACCGGGTACTTATAGTAAAGATTTTCAAAGAAATTAATTCTATAAAAGACCTAATAGTCCTAAAAGATATTGTTGAGGAGATCGAAGATCTATCCGATAGATGTTTAACTGCATCAGATTCAATAACGATAGTAGCTCTTGGGCTCTAAAGAAAAGGAAAAAGATGGCAAAGAAAATCCGTCATAGCGGTACTCTGGCAGAAGGTCATGTAATCATCTGGAATATCAAGTCTTCCCAGACGCTTTTCAAAGAGGGGTATTTCGGTAAACCTCTTGGCATTTTCAAACCGAAGGACTTTGAATTCGAGGCGCCACTCATTCTTGATATGATAGAAGCTTATTATCTCACTCAAGAAAACAAACTCGCAACTCATAGTGGTGCTGACCAGAAGAAAGTATCGATGAAGAAGATAGAGGAAATTTGTAGAGCGCAATATGGTGATTTTGATGAAAAATATCTTGTGTACAGTCATCTTAGAAAAAAAGGATATATTGTGACTCCAGGAATCAAGTTTGGATGTGTTTTTGCAGTTTATGAACGTGGACCAGGGATTGATCACGCTCCATATTTAGTTGATGTACTCAAACCAGGAGACAAACTTACAGCTTTAGGTATTGTGCTAACTGGAAGGCTCGCAACAACTGTCAAGAAACAATTCATAATAGCGATATCTGACAAAAGAAAGGAGACTGTAGACTTTCTCTCTTTCGATTGGTGGCGTGCATAACATATCAAGTGAATTATAGTCAGGTAATATCTTGAAATGATTTGCTAAAAAGCATTTGCGGATATGTGTCGGCAGTTTAGGGAGCGTCTTAGAGTATTCTCATCCAACAACGCTTAACCCTCTTTCTGTTTTAAGCGAGATTTCGCTAAGCGGCCTACCCAAACCTCGAGCA
>Ga0187827_10000554_pt1 | contig 58732 bp, 59 predicted proteins | sample ETNtaG_39_FD_167969 | JGI IMG/M metagenome (GOLD analysis project Ga0187827, IMG submission 167969) | Marine microbial and viral communities from oxygen minimum zone, Eastern Pacific Ocean - ETNP2014_SV_150_PacBio MetaG (Illumina Assembly) | ecosystem: Environmental > Aquatic > Marine > Hypoxic...
TGAATGGTGTGTTTCAATCTTTTTGGGATGCACCAGGAGGGTCGAAAGAAGAATTCAGAGAAATTAATTATTCAACTGGTCTAGAATATTGGTATAACGAACAGTTTGCTGTTAGGGCAGGGTATTTCTACGAGCATCCAACAAAGGGTGCTAGGCAATTTTTTACTATGGGAGCAGGTGTAAAATACAGTGTTTTTGTTTTGGATTTCTCCTATTTAATTGACGCTAGTAGTTCAATTAATGGTTCTAATCCTTTAGCAAATACTTTACGCTTTTCCATGACTTGGAATCTAGGAGAAATAGCTAACTCAAATTAATTATGAAATCCAGGATTGGTTTTGGTTTTGATGTGCATCAGTTGAAAGATGGGCTTGACTTTTGGCTTGGGGGTATTATCGTTCCTCACAGCAAAGGAGGTTTAGGACATTCTGATGCTGATGTTTTAATTCACAGTATTTGTGATGCACTATTAGGTGCAGCAAATTTAGGTGATATTGGTAAATATTTCCCCGATAATGATCCCAAATACAAAGGGGTTGATAGTAAAATTTTGCTAAAAGAAGTAATGAAATTAATTCGTGAAAAAGGATATGAATTAGGAAATGTTGATTCAACTATTTGTTTGCAGAAACCAAAAATTGGTCAATTTATTCCTGAAGTGCAAAAAGTATTAGCCAGTTGTATGGGGGTTGATAGAGATCTGGTTTCAATAAAAGCTACTACAACTGAGGCCTTAGGTTTTGTTGGAAGGGAAGAAGGTGTTTCTGCTTATGCTACTGTGCTTATACAGAAAATCTAAAACCCTAGATTCTTTTTTTGTTTATCATCCCTTAGGTAGACTTGCATTCTTGCTTTGGCACAAACAATCTCTTTTTTATTGATAGCATTAACAGTATGCCAAATCTCAACTTTTCCCTCTTTATCTAATTTTTCTTCAACAATTAGGATGTCCTCCTCTGTTATTTTAAAATGAAGTTTTAGTGTGCTATCTGCAGGTTTTAGATATTGTATTTCTGCTGATTTTAACCAGATAATCAACTTCCTTCCTTTGTTTGCAAAAATATGATAATACATTGTAGGGAAATAAGGATCACAAGCGGAAAAGATACTTCCTCCAAAAATAGTTTTATGAAAGTTCATATTAAAAAGAGCCCTTCTTAGCACTACTCTCATTTCCAGAAAATCGTCAGAGATCTCTTTTAAAACGATTCTATTAAATAATAAAGGAGGAAAAATATTTAAAATAAACTTGAGCAGAAATCTTGACACTTGCATATTGCAAAAATAAAAAACCCCACTCAAAAAGAGCAGGGTTTTAAAATTTTGATTTTTATTTAATTAGTGATTTGCTAAATAATCAGCTACACTTTCATGCGTTCCTTGCATTGCATCATCTCCTTTATTCCAGTTTGCTGGGCAAACTTCACCATTCTCTTCAAAATGTTGTAATGCGTCTACCATTCTTAAAGCTTCATCAACATTTCTTCCCAAAGGGAAATTATTAACGATTTGGTGCTGAACGACACCTTTCTTGTCAATCAAGAAAAGTCCTCTGAATGCAATCATAGGTCCTGTTGAATACATATTATCATTTTCATCTAATTCATAATCTCCAGATAAAACGCCAAAATTTACTGAGATAGTTTTATCTGTATCTGCAACTAAAGGATAAGTAACTCCTTTAATTCCACCATCTTCTTTTTCCATTTGTAACCAACCCCAGTGCGATTGCTCCGTGTCTGTTGAACAAGCAACTACTGCACAACCTCTAGATTCAAACTCAGATAATTTGTTTTGGAAAGCAAATAATTCTGTTGGACAAACAAATGTAAAATCCATTGGGTAGAAAAAGAATAAAACGGCTTTCTCCCCTGCAAATTGATCTAAAGAATAATTCTCTACTATTTGGCCTCCATTTACAACAGCTGATGCTGAAAATGATGGTGCTTTTTTACCTACTAGTACTGACATAGTTTTTTGTTTTTTTTAGGTATTAATTTTGAAATGCAAAAATAGAATAAAAGATGATAAACTATTAGTTAAAGAAACAAATTTTAGTTTATTTTTACTCGAACTTAAGAAATAGAGAATTATCAAAAAATACATAACAGAATTTATTGGAACATTTTTTTTAGTTTCAGTGATTGGTTTAACGGCAAATCCTATTGCTATTGGTGCAATAATTGCTATTATGGTGTATGTGGGTATTCATATATCTGGGGCACATTACAATCCGGCTGTAACTGTTGCTATGATTATTAGAAGATTAACAAGTCCAAAAGAAGCCGTTTATTATATACTTTCTCAGCTGATTGGAGCATTTTTGGCAGCACTTTTTGTATTTTGGTTTAATAGTGCTTTAATATATATAGAACCAAGTGAAACCGCATCTGTTTTTCAAATTCTTTTTATAGAATTTGCTTTTACATTTTTTCTTATTCTTGTTATATTTTATGTTGCTACCGATAATAGAACATCTGGAAACTCTTATTATGGTTTAGCAATTGGATCTACTGTTACGATTATTTCATTTGCTGGCGGTGGGATTTCAGGAGGTGCTTTTAACCCAGCAGTAGGAACTGGCCCAATATTAGTTGATGCAATAATGGGAAACGGAAATCCACTATCTCATTTATGGTACTATCTTGTTGGCCCAATAGTTGGAGCAATAATTGCTGCTTTTTTTTATAAATTTTATATCGACTAAAGTTCTAATTTAGAGATAATAAAATCAACCCTATCATTAGTTGATAATTTAGGGATTTTATTTAGGCAATACCCAAAGGATTTGTAAGTATCCAACAATGATTTTTCAATAGTAATTGCACTATTCAAATCTTCTTTCCTTTGCGAATCAGTTTTGTAAATTTCCTCCCAAATTGGAGTGTAGAAAACGGTAGTATTGTATCTGTACTTTTTACACTCCTCTTTATAATGCTTACTTATTGACAAAGCATCCGCTTTCATATAAGCGACTACATCTAAAAGGCCTCTATCAAAAAAATGCAAAGAGTCAGTAGGAGCATTTATGTATTGTGCTTTTCTGAGGGAAAATACACTTTGAGAAAATGTTTCCAAATCAATCCAAGGCAACATTTTTCCGCCAGATGCAATTTGCTCTGCTATTATCTCTCTTGATATTTCTTCACTGCAAGAATATCCTAATTTTTTAAGCTGATCTATAATAGAAGTTTTGCCTGTCCCTGGTGCTCCTGTAATAACAATTTTCTTTTCCATTACAGACTTAAAATAGCAAGCAATGTTCCAATAATAATCGTTATAATTTTTGTAAAACTAAATCGGTGTCCGTCTGTGCTTTCAAATAAAATGGTGGTAGAAATATGAAGAAAAATTCCAATTACGATTGCCATAATCTCATTATGAAAATTGGAAAGAGCTCCAAAAATGTTGCCGGCATATACGCCCAAGGGCGCCATTAGTGCGAAAATCAAAAGAAAGATATAAGCCCTTTGTTTTCTCATTCCGCTTTGCAAAAAGAAAGTCATCAGTACAATGGCAACTGGTAATTTGTGCAGCACAATACCATAGAGCAGTGAATTGTGGGTGTGTTCTTGTAAATCCCCTCCAAGTGGCACGCCTTCTAAAAGTGCATGTAAGCACAATGAGATTAAAACGGAAAAAGGAATGATATTGCTCTTGTGAAAATGTCCATGCTCAATGCCTCGTGAAAAATATTCTAACAAAATCTGAATCAAGAATCCTCCTAGTATAAATAGCCCAATATTTGGAGTGGTATTGTGATGAAATAATTCGGGTAATAAGTGTAGTAGACTTACCGCTAATAAATAAGCGCCACTAAAAGTAAGCAAGGTTTGGATGCTTCTGCTTTTTTTAGGTTTGAAAATTTCGACCACAATTGCTCCAGCAATTACGGATGCAAACAATAGCCCTAGTGTTGTTAAATTCATTTTTTACAAATTAGTATTAAACGATCGGAAGTAATAGCATTAAAATCTTTCAACTTATAATTGCCAAAGATATCAATTATTTTTAGCCCTGCAGTGGTGATAAATTCAGAATAATTAGCTAGAGTTATCGCCTTTACTTTTTCTTGAAAATGTTGTTTTATTGCGCCATCAGTAATCTGGATGTATTTAATGATGTGCCCAGCTTCTATTTTTCTACTTATATCAAATGTAATTCCGTCAATCGTTTTTTGTTCACTAGCAACCAAATTAGTGATTACCTTTTTTACATTCATAAAATCAATTATCAATACTCCTTCTGATTTTAAATTGCTTGCCATAGCATTGATGGCTTTTTGTTCATCAGTATTTTCTTCAAAATAACCAAAAGAAGTAAACAGATTAGTAACTACATCAAAGCTGTTTTCCTGATAAACTTCACGCATATCGTGCACTGAAAATTGTAAAGTTGCATTTGCATTTTTTGTAGCAGAAGCTATGCTGTTAGGCGATAAATCCACTCCAACAACATCTAATCCTAAGGAATTGAAATAGGTTGCATGTCTTCCTTTTCCGCAAGCAATATCAATGAGCTTACTTCCTTTCGTGATTTGTAAATACTGTACTAAGTTGTCAATAAATGCTTGCGCTTCTTTTTCATCTCTATTTTTATAGAGAGCATGGTAATAAGGGGAATTGAACCAATGTGCAAACCAACTCATAATTGTTTTTTGGATTAATTTTCAGCTGCTAAAATACAATTTTTTCAGGGCCAATGATTTCCCTATTTAAAGTGTTTCGTAAATTATTTTATAATATTTTTGTGCCAATAAAATTTTTAGAAAATGTCAAACACAAAATGGATTGGAGCTGCTGCAGGGTGGTTTTTTGGAGGACCAATTGGAGGGATAATTGGGTATTATGTAGCGAAAAACTTTTTCAGTTCAAAAGTGGATAATAAAAAAGCATTTGAAATTTCATTACTTATCCTTTCCTCAGTAGTGATAAAAGCTGATGGAAAAGTATTAAAATCAGAGTTGGATTATGTAAAAAAATTCTTTACCAATACTTTTGGGACTGCTAAGTCAAACGAGTATTTCAAGATGTTTAATAGTTTGAATAAACAGGATTTTACGGCTAAACTAAGGCAGGTCTGTTTGCAATTAAATTCCCATATCAATCATTCTTCTCGTTTGGAAATTATTCATTTTCTGTTTGGGGTGTCAGGGGCCGATAATGAAATCCATCATAAAGAAGTAGAAACAATAAAGAGGATTTCTACTTATATGAACATAAATCTTTATGATTTTGAATCTATTAAGTCCATGTTTTTGGCAAAGGGAGGGGTCAACTCTGAACAACATTATACCGTTTTAGAGATTACAAAACAGGCAACAGATACTGAGGTGAGAAAGGCCTACCGAAAAATGGCTGTGAAATATCATCCTGATAAATTACAGGGAGTAAGTGAGGATATTAAGAAATTGGCAGAAGAAAAATTTTTGAAAGTAAAAGAATCTTATGAGCAAATAATGAAGGGAAGGAGTTAAAGGTGGAATTTAGAATTTATCTAATTCTATTTTTAACTTCTTAGTCATATTGGCAACTACCAAATTGTAAGAATCAGTAATCTACTGCTCAATTTTTTTGTCGCTTAAATCCCCATCTATCCTTACTGAATTCCAATGTTTTTTTATTAATATGATAGGTAGGTGAAAACTTCCATAAATTCTTCTCTGAATTTTATGACTTTTTCCGGATTGCATTTTAGATTCACAAACTCAAAGTTTAGTAAATTAGTAAGTGCAAACATTTTGCCCATTACTTTAACCAAAAGTATTTTCATCAAAAGGGAGCTGTTCTATTGTCCTTTTAAAGGAAAGGCAATATTCTCTGAGATGATCAAGGATCATCTTACCCTCTCTGTCTTATCGCTTCATATAAAATAACACCAGTAGCTACTGATACATTTAAGGAAGCAATTTTTCCATTTATAGGTATTTTTGCTTTGGCATCACACATTTTTAAAAACTCAGGAGAAACACCATTTTCCTCCGAACCCATAATAATGGCAGTAGGAGGGGTGTAGTCCGGTTTATACATGTTGTCTTGTGTTTTTTCAGTACAGCCAATAAGTTGTATGCCGCTATCTTTTAGGTATTGTAAAGCCAGTTTCAAATTCCAAGTACGGCAAATTGTAACTTTATGCAATGCACCAGCTGAGGTTTTTATCGCATCCGCATTAATGGCAGCAGCATTTTGTTCAGGAATCAAGATGGTGTCCGCTCCTGCACATTCTGCTGTACGGGCAATGGCACCAAAGTTTCTTACATCCGTAATTCTATCCAATACCAAAATAAGCGGATTTTTTCCTTCTTCAAAAAGGGCGGGAATTATATCCTCAATATTATGAAAATCGATAGGGGAGATAAATGCAAAAACCCCTTGGTGATTTTTTCTGGTAAGTCTGTTAATTTTCTCCAAAGGCACATGCTTGTAATTGATTCTCCTGAAGCGCACCAATTTCCAGAGCTCTGCAAACAAATCGTTATGCAAACCTTTTTGAATAAAAAGTTTATCAATCGTTTTTCCGGCTTCAATCGCTTCAATTATTGGCCTAATACCAAAAATAAAGTTGGCTTTGTCTTTGTCTTCTTTCCTGTTCATATATTTTTTTTTTAATATCCATATCCGAATACGCATGTCCGTCTCGCCAAGCATTTTGGGCGGTATTCCAAATATTTTTGAAATAGAGAGAACGGTTCAGTTGATAATCATTATTGGTAAATTTGTTTTCCATTTTAGTAAAAGTAAAATTTAATGAGAAAGCATTGTTCTTTTCGCCATAAATCCAACTCTCTCCCTCTTTGCTTTGGTAAATAATATTTGGAGCGCCAAAGACAATCATTATCATTCCTCTATCGGTTTTCCAGCCAGCTTTATAAGAGGTAAAAAAAGTATTGGCATCTTCTACTCTTTTGTAAAAAGTATTAATAATTCTTCTGGCTTGCCCTTCTTCACCTTTTGTTCTGTTGAGCCAAAATTTATCTATTGCTATTTTTTGGTTTTTGATTTTGTTTAGCTGCAAAAACTCCTCATTAGTGCAAAAATATTTTAGAGGTGAGATCATATCTTTTGCAGTATTTATTTTTGGGAAATCATTTTCAAATGCCAGAACACTCATCCCATTTTCTGTATTTTTACTCTCCAAAATTTGATAAATTCCCATTTCATTTATTGGCAGAATAAAGAAAATGGTATCTGTTATAAGGGGAAACTCTTTATCTGCTGTAATTTCTTTTGATTTTACTTCCCCCACCACAAATGGCGGTTTTGCCAAAGGGAAATGCTCATTGTAATATTTTATAAATAAGTTTTTTTGCTTTGTATTATTCCAAATAACAAGGGTATCCGAAATATTAAAATAGGAGTTAAATTGCAATCTATTTTTTTTATCAAAGACTAAATAATCATCTTTATTCATATTTGTTTTGTCGATACCAATACTGTGGCTAGTTGTGCTTATTTTATGATTATCTGTCAAGCTTATTTTCAACACATATTTTTCTCTCTCTTCAGTTTGTAATTTTATTTTCTCTATAATTTCATCTATGGTGTTGGTTGCTATATTTTTACTAATACTAAAACTATCCACAGCAGAATCTTCTTCTTGCAAATACAAAATCCCAACCAAAGTGTAGCCAATTTTATTTTGCTTTTCACTTGCAGAATAAACGCTCAAAAAATCAGTTGTTTTTATTTTACAATAAAGAATGCTTGAAGTTTTACTATCGTTATAAACTTTGAAGAAAGGTTGTACTCTTTTTATATTTTCAGAATAAATAAAAGCACGATTTTGTAGCTTGTTTTTCTTCCCAAAGGTACAAGCGTTAAGCAGAAGAATGAGAAAGAAATAAAGTAGATTATTTTTCATCTGCTTTATCAAGTAGTCTTTGTGGAATACTTTTTTTTGTTTTAGCCCCTAAGATTTTTAGTCGCTCAACTTGCCATACTAAATTTCCAGATTGTTTTGTCAGTTTTTCCATTGCTGATTTATAGCTATTTTGTGATGAGTTGATCTTATTTCCAATATCCAATAAATCTTGTACAAATCCTTCAAATTTATCATATAGTAATCCGCCAGCTTTTGCGATTTCTAATGCATTTTTCTTTTGATCTTCTTGTTTCCAAACAGATGCAACTGTACTAAGAGTAGCAAGGAGTGTTGAATTTGAAACAAGAACAATATTTTTTTCTAGTGCATCAATAAATAAATTTTGCTCTTTATCAAATGCTGTAAGTAAAGCTGGTTCAATTGGAACGAACATTAAAACAAAGTCAGGCGTGTTTATTTCATATAAATCTGGATAGTTTTTCTCTCCTAACTCTTTATAGTGTTTTTTAATACTATTAATATGTTCTTTTAAAGCTGCTTCCTTTTTAACCTTTTCTTCTTCATTGTAATACCTTTCATAAGCAGTTAATGAAACTTTTGAATCAATGATAAGGTGTTTTTTATCAGGTAAGTTAATGATAACATCTGGCTTTTTTAGGTTGCTATCCTCATCTTTATAACCATCTTGCTTGCTATAATGGATATCTTTTTTCAAACCAACTTTCTCAAGTAATACTTCTAATCTGTATTCTCCCCAATTCCCTTGCGTTTTAGATTCGCCTGTTAATGCTTTTGTGAGGTTTTTAGAATCATCTGACAATTTATTACTTTGTTCTTTTAAAGATTTGATTTGAGTAATTAAAGACGAACTTCTTTCAATATCTTCTTTATTAGTTGACTCTACTTTTGCTTGAAATTCTTTTATCTTTTCACTTAATGGTTTTAATAAAGAATCAATTTCTTTTTTATTCTGTTTTTGAAACTTATCAGAGTTTGTTTCCAAAATGTTATTTGCTAAATTTTCAAATTCTTTTTTTAGCACTTCTTGCTCTTTTATCTTTAAGCTTTTTTTTTCTTCTATTTTTTCCCTTAAGTTTTTTATTTCTTCTTTTTTAGTGGCAAGTTCTTCACTTAATTCAATAATTCTTTCTTCCTTATCAGAAGATGTTGCTTTTGTAGTTTTTTTAAATAGGATTATTGATACTAGCAAAATTAATAAACTTAATAATCCAATAATAATCCATGTAGTTTCCATAAGTAGGTTTTTAATTATAAAATGAGCACTAATGTACCAATTTTAATTTTCTCGTACAACTCTATTACTTCTTTATTTTTCATTCTTATACAGCCGTGTGAGGCGGGCTTGCCTAGTTGTCCCTCTTCTGATGTGCCGTGGATGTAAATGTAGCGAGAGTAGGAGTCAATTCCATCTCCTTTATTTAATCCTTCTTCCATTCCATCTAACCAAAGTATTCTACTTAATACATCATCTGTTTTGCTTTTGCTATTGCCTGTATATATAGTCGTGATTTTACCATAAAAAACCCTACCAATCATTTTACCGTTTATTGGCGTTTTGTCGCCAAATTTTGATTTTACTTTGTGTAATCCAAGAGGTGTTTTGTTGCTCCCATCCTTGCTTCCTTCTCCATATACTGAACTTGAAATCACATACTCACTTAACACTTCCCCTTGCTTAATATGATACATTTTTTGATCCTTTACACTTACCAACAAAACTTCATCAAAGCTTTTGTCGCATTTATTTTCTATGTAATTTTTTGCTATTTCTATCATCTGCTCTTGCCCAAAACAAGCCAATGCAAAAAATAAAAATGTTATAAGTAAAATTCTTTTTATCATATCTTCCAATCAATTTCTTTTAATCCCTGATCGACCAATAATTTATTGGTTTTTGAAAAATGATTGCAGCCAAAAAAACCTCTGTAAGCCGAAAAAGGAGAGGGGTGAGGGGCAGTCAAAATGTGATGTTTGTTTTTATCAATAAGTTCTGCTTTATCTTGAGCAAAACTCCCCCAAAGTAAAAATATTACACCTTCTTTTTTCTGGGAAATATTTTGGATTACGGAATTAGTAAATTCTTCCCACCCCTTTTTTTGATGTGAACCCGCTTGCTTTACTCGCACACTCAAAGTAGCGTTTAAAAGTAACACGCCTTGTTTTGCCCAAGGAGATAAATTCCCAGTTACAGGAAGTGGTAAATTCAAATCGGCAGCTATTTCTTTAAAAATATTTTTGAGTGATGGCGGCTGCTTTACGCCATTTGGTACTGAAAAGGATAAGCCATGTGCTTGCCCTATTCCATGATAAGGGTCTTGCCCTAAAATCACCACTTTCACCCTGTCAAAAGGTGTATAATGAAAAGCATTAAAGATGTCTTTTCCTTTTGGGTAAATACTATGGTGTTTTTTTTCATCCAGCAAAAACTGTTTTAATTTTATAAAATAATCTTTATTGAATTCCTCCAATAATACCACTTTCCAGCTTTGCTCAATATTTGGATTTATATTTACCATTTTGTTTTTAATGTGAGGTTTCAAAGATAAAAAATCTAATAGCGAAAAGGGTTATTTTAACTATATAAATGCTTATTTTTGCTCCAAATTACAAAACATGAAAAAATTATTTTTTGTTTCTCTATTTCTCCTTTTTCTTTTTTCTCTTAGTTCCTGTGGTATTTATGAGAACTGTCCTGGTGAAGGGAGTATGGATAAAAATACTGAAGTAAAGGTCTAATTTTTCAATCTATTTATATGAAGAAAACCTACTTCATGTTATTGTTTTTTGTCCCCTATTTTGTTTTTTCGCAAGAACCACTAAAACGCACTAAAAAGATTTTATACAAACATGAAAGAAATTTTGGGGTGAATGTGCATTCTTTAGGATGGGGAGTTCACTGCAGAAGAGTTTGGAATGATAATGTAAAATGGCAACATTTTTTGGAGCTAGACATTGTTAGCATGAAGCACCCCAAACAAGTAAAAACCATCAATACTTTTTTTAGCGATTCCAAAGGATACGATTATGGCAAACAAAATTCTACTTTTCTTTTAAGAAGCGGTTTCGGTAAGCAGCTTATTCTATCTGACAAGCCAGATTTTGGAGGTATTATGGTGAGTGCTGTTGGGGCATTAGGAGTAAGTTTGGCATTTCTGAAACCAGTTTATTTGGAGATACTTTATACAGATGACATCACCAATGAGTTTTATGTAGAAACCGAAAAGTATAATCCCATTGAGCATTCGCCTTACAACATTTATGGTCGTGCTTCCTATTTTAAAGGGTTTGATGAAATGCAATTGCAAGTAGGCAGCTATTTGAAAGCAGGGTTTAGTTTTGAATTTTCTAAAAAAGATGATGTTATTCGCTCCATTGAAACTGGCGTTAGTCTGGATGCTTTCAAAGTTGGTGATAATAACATAGTTGGGGATGCTTTGGGAAAAGAGTTGCCTGTTATGGCGATTACCAAAAACAAAAAAACCTTTTTTAGCTTTTATATAAATATGAATTTCTTTTTCGGTAAGAAGTGGTAAAGCAGGCAACATTACGAAAGCCTAGTTGGCTCAAAGTAAAACTGCCAACTGGCAAAGCTTACAAGCAAGTAAAATCCCTTGTAAAAGGTAATAGTTTGCACACTATTTGCGAAAGTGGGCATTGCCCAAATATTGGAGAATGTTGGGGGGAAGGTACGGCTACTTTCATGATTTTGGGTAACATCTGCACGCGTTCCTGTGGATTTTGCTCGGTGGCAACTGGCCTTCCCTTAGCTGCTGATTATAACGAACCAAAAAAAGTGGCAGAATCCATCCGTTTGATGAAAGTAAAACATGCAGTAATTACCTCTGTGGACAGGGATGATTTGCAAGATGGTGGAGCTGAAATTTGGGCCATGACCATCAATGAGATTAGGAAAATAAACCCTACAACAACTTTGGAAACTTTGATTCCTGACTTTAAAGCAAGTGTCAATCAAATTCAGAAAATAATAGAAGTAGAACCTGAAATTGTTTCGCACAATTTGGAAACAGTAAGAAGGCTTACTAAAAAAGTGCGCATTCAAGCAAGATATGACAGAAGCTTAAAAACGCTTCAGATATTAAAAGAAGGAGGAATGAAAACCAAATCTGGAATAATGCTCGGCCTTGGAGAAACAGAGAATGAAATTATAGAAACAATGCATGATTTAAGAGAGGTAGGGGTGTCTGTACTTACTATGGGACAATACTTACAACCAACTACAAAACACTTGGAAGTTGTAGAATTTGTAAATCCACAACAATTTCAAAAGCTAAAAGAAATAGGATTAGAAATGGATTTTCGCTTTGTGGAAAGTGGCCCATTAGTTCGCTCCTCTTATCATGCAGAGAAACATCTTTTTTAGAAATTTTATTATTTCAATTTCTCACTAATTGTTTTTAAAGGATAATTGCTATATTTGTTTCCTTGAAATTTAAAACATTACTACAAATGAAACAAAGAATTTTACTCCTTATTTTTAGCGCATTATTCTTATCAGGCATCTCTTTCGGGCAAGGTGTTTGTGGTTCGTATAAAGGATATCTTCAAGATGACATGAATAAATATCCTGATTTCTACAAGAGTTTGGAGCAGAAAAATGCTGAATTAGAAAAATCAAATAAAACTTTTTTACAAAATATTGTAAGAAAAAAAACCATTGAAGGCAAGCGGATAATCCCTGTTGTTGTACACGTCATTCACAATATGGGAAATGCAAATATTTCTGACTCTGATATACAAAATGCATTGGATGCACTAAACAAAAATATTAACGGGCAGTCCGATAAATTCTTAGCATCCCAAAACGGTTATCCCAAAACACCAGATGTTTTTGCAGCTCTAAGAGGAGAGGCAAATGTGGAATTTCGTTTGGCCCGCAAGGATCCTTCCGGAAATTCTACGAATGGTATTGTTAGAGTTCAGTCCGAATATACAAATGGTACTGAGCCAAATAATCTTGTTAAAACCTTGAGTTATTGGAATTCTTATCAGTATTTGAATATTTGGGTGGTGAGTAACATTAATTCAAGTAATGGAGGAATTACTTTAGGGTATGCTCAATTTCCTTGGGGTGGTATGTCAACTGATGGAGTTGTAATATTATATGATCAAATGGAGGATATTCAATCCACTACCTTAACACATGAAGTTGGGCATTGGCTTGGCTTGTGTCATACTTGGGATTGTGGTGGAGGAAGTTGTGGAGATGATGGCGTTATGGACACGCCTCCTCAACATACCTCAAACGGTTTTACCACTGACCCTGGAGCCGACCCTTCCACCCCAAATCCTTCTAAGTTTCCTTGGCATGTTGGTTTTCCATCTGGTACTTCTTACGGATGTCAGGCAGATTCTTTAAATCCTGCAGGCGAAATGTTTATGAACTATATGGATTATACAAATGATGATTATTGTACCATGTTCACAAAAGGACAGGTTGATGTTTTTGATGAGACTTTAGAGGGAGATTCTACTGAATATGGTTTTAGAATTCATATTTGGTCAGATGATAATATAGCTGCTACAGGAACGGCAGATGGTTATTTGACACCAACTTGTACTAAAAAAGCATTTTTTGATGAAAACCTATCTCATTATAGCCTTTGTCTTGGTTCTCCTAATGTGCTGAGAGGAAATAAACCAATTTTTTCTTCTATTACTAAATGGGAATGGAATTTTGGAGATGGAATAACTGACGGGAGTGGCAATAATAGTCCTCAGCATATTTACTCAGCACCTGGAAGTTATGATGTGTCTTTAACGGTGGAGTATGAGGAAACGACAGAAGCAAGAGCATCTAACTTATCTGATCTGGATACGACAAATGCTACTTCTTACGATACTATAAAATCTAATTTAATCGTTCAAGGCACTCAAGCAGAACTTAACGCTATGGGGGCAACAAATATCTCTATTCATTCTAATGGTTATCTTGGAGCATATTGGGGATTTGGACCAACTTCAACTTATTATCGAGGAGAAATTGAAGATACTACCTATATTGCTTACTATACAAATAGTTGTGCTTCAACCATCACAAAAAGCAATTTTATAACTGTATTACCAACTGCTGCAGCTAATAATTCCTCTTCTTATGCTTATAGTTTTGAGAACGATTCTGAGCTTGGAACGGATTGGGTAGCCAATACCATTGAGGATGATGAGAATAAATGGGGCTTGAGTACGATTAATACAACTTGGGAGCGAATTGATGGTGTTGCATCTGACGGTAGTGCTTCTGTAAGGATTGAGGCAAGAGATGGATTAAGTCTTGGAGAATCAGTAATTGTTTCGGCTGCATACGATTTAAGCGGATTTACTAATCCCGTTATTAAATTCTCATATTCAGGTGCTGGCGTTCATACCTATCCTGTAAACGAACTTAATGTCTTTTATTCTAATGATTGTGGTTGGAGTTGGAAAGCTTTAGGTTCACTAACCCCACAAGAAGTAGCAGATGCAGGTCTTTATAACTCTCCTTTTAAACCGAAAAGTTCTGATTGGAACGATACCATTATGTTTGACAGGGTTGGGGCTAATGCTTTGCAGGATAACAATATTCGATTCAAATTTGAATATGTAACAAATGGTTCAAGCAATAATTTCTATTTAGATAATATTCAGATTGGAGAAGAGTCTGCATTATTCCAAAATGCAGATGAAACTAATGCAAGACTAGCAGTTTATCCTAATCCAACTAGTGGAGAAGCAATAATTACTATTGAGAATTTAGCTGACAGTGATGTAGAAGTAAAATTAGTTAATATTTTGGGTGCAGAGGTGATGCACTTATTTGAAGGAAATGTGATTAGTAATTATCATAGCATTGATGCGGACTTGTCAAATCTTGAAAATGGCATCTATTTTATTAGTGTATATGCTGATAGGAAATCAATTGTAACGGATAAGCTAATCCTTTACAAATAACATCAAAAACAAAAGCCTTCAATGAGGGCTCTTTTATGAGCTAAAATTAATGCTTAGTTTTTCTTAAAATATTTTAACATTAGAGTTTCTCCATCAAATACTCCATAAGAATGATGATGAATCCAATCGCCCAAATTGATGTATTTGCTGGCTGAATCTATATCAATTTCTAAGGGTAAATGTCGGTGACCAAAAATAAAATAGTCAATCGGATTTTCTGCTTGTTTTCTTTTACAATAGCTTACCAACCATTCCTTTTCTTCTCCAAAAAATTGCTCAGGATTCTCTTGGTTTGCAATCCTGCTTTTTCTGGACCAAAAATGAGCAAAACCAATCCCAAAATTGGGGTGCAGTCGGGCAAATAGCCACTGACATATAGCAGAAGTAAAAACCTTTTTAATCAGTTTATAGCCAGTATCACCAGGACCTAATCCATCTCCATGGGCGAGAAAAATTTTCTTACCATCTTCTTCTAGTATAACTTTATCGTCAAGTATATTTATGCCAACTTCTCTGGGCAAGTAATCGTACATCCACATATCATGGTTACCCTTAATAATGTATATTTTTATTCCGCTATCAGTAAGCTCCGCAAGCTTGCCCAAAAGACGAACAAATCCTTTTGGGACAACAGTTTTGTATTCAAACCAAAAATCAAAAATATCACCCAAAAGATAAATGCTTTTTGCATCTTCTTTTGTGCTCTCTAGCCAACTTACAATCAGTTTTTCACGCTTTAAGCTTTCCTCATGCGTTGGAACGCCCAAATGAAAATCAGAAGCAAAATATATTTTGTTTTTTATCATTTATCTAATAATACTCTAAGCATTTGGTTACAAAGTTTTGGATCGGCTTTTCCATTTGATAGTTTCATTACTTCCCCCATAAAAAGTCCGATAAGTCCTTTTTTCCCTTTTTTGTATTCTTCCACCTTTTCTGGATACTTTGCAATGGCTTGTTGGATAAACTCGCTTAAAGCATCACTGTCACTTTCCTGAATCCAATTGTTTTTTGTGGCTATTTCCTCTGCTGACCAATCACTTTCAAGCATAGCTAGAAAAACTTTGGAAGTAGCTACAGTATTACTCACTTTTCCAGTATCTACCAATGCAATAAGCTGGGCTAATTGCTTAGGGTTAATTGAAAAATCTGCAATATCAGTTGCCATTTCATTTAGGTAAGATTTTACACTGCCATTTACAAAATTAGCTGCTGCTTTATAGTTTTTTGTGTAGCTGCAAAGGGTGTTAAAATAAAGGGCAATTCCTTTTTCTTCTACTAATATATTGGCATCATAATCTGATAAAGCAAACTCTTTTGTAAATTTTTGAAAAAGTTGTTTTGGTAGTGGGGGTAACGTTGATTTTATTTTTTCAATATAGTCCTCAGTAACAATTACAGGTTGTAAATCGGGTTCAGGAAAGTAACGGTAATCGTTTGCTTCCTCTTTGTGTCGCATGGTAATTGTGCTGTTGTTTGCTGCATTAAAACTTCTTGTTTCGTGCAGAACTTTTCCACCATTTTCAATCAGCTCAATTTGTCTTTTTATTTCAAATTCAATGGCGTTTTTTACATTTTTGGTAGAGTTCATATTTTTTACTTCTACCTTTGTACCGAATTCTTTCGCTCCCTTTATTCGCACAGAAATATTAGCGTCACACCTTAAACTTCCCTCTTCCATATTTCCATCACAGATTTCTAAATAACGCACCAATTTACGCACCTGATTGATATAATTATAAGCCTCATTGGCAGAGCGAATCTCTGGTTCAGAAACAATCTCTACTAAAGGTACGCCAGCTCTGTTCAAATCAATTAAGGTATTGAAAGGATCCAGATCGTGAATGGATTTCCCAGCATCTTCCTCCATGTGGATTCTGGTGATTTGAATTTCTTTGTTGTTGCCATTATCATCTTTTATCTCGATAATTCCTCCATTACAAATTGGGGTTTTATCCTGAGTGATTTGATAGCCCTTTGGTAAATCGGCATAAAAATAATTTTTTCTGGCATATTCATTCCGCTCACGGATTTTTGAACCAACGGCAATACCTAATTTTACGGCATATTCTATTACTTTTTTGTTGGCTCTTGGTAAAGTTCCAGGATGCCCCAATGTAATAACAGAAGTTTTAGTGTTAGGTGTTGCCCCATAAATATTTTCATCAGAAGAATACGCTTTGGTTTTTGTCAAAAGTTGTGCATGCACTTCCAAGCCGATTACAGCTTCATATTTGTTATTAATGCTCATTTACTCAAAGACTACTTTCCCTTTTTCAATAATTCCTTTTTTATTCTTAAGACAATAAAAATACATGCCACTAGAGAGATTTCTCCTTTTAATTGTTTTACTACTATATAAATCCTGTTGCAATACTCTCTTGCCAAACACATCATAAAGTATTATAGAGCTTGCACTTTGATTGGTAATTGTAAACTGATTTTTAGCTGGATTTGGGAAAACCAAACTTGTTACTAGATCTAAATTATTTATAGCAAGAGGAAATGCACCACTAAAAACATAAAGCCCTGTTTGCATATCAGAAACGAGAATACTTGAAAAAGAGAAATTTGTAGTATTCCAAAAAGGATATACTCCCCAAGCTCCTTTATAGGAAGAATGGTTGTTTGGCAGATATGTATCGTAATATAATACTTCAAAAGGGTTTGTGGGGTCAGCAATATTAAATATTCTTAACCCATCATGATAATAAGATACAAATAATAGTCCCTCTTTAATAATTGCATTATGTGCCATGGAGTTAGAATCTACTCCTGAATTAAAAGTAGATAAAACAGTAATATTATTAAAATCGCTTACATCTAAAAGTTTAATATCATAACCATGATTCTCATCTAACATAGCATAGACTGTTCCATCATTATTTAACCAACCAGAATGATTATATCCTACATCAGGATAAGAAGTGAGAGACGCTAATTCAGTTGGAGCCATTCCTCCTGGAAGGTCAAGATAATGAAAATCTACAATTCTAAAGCCATCACCACCACAATTAAGATAGGCAGTATCATTTCTAACATAAGCATCATGCACATGTCCTACATCATTATAGGTATATAAAAGGGTAGGACTTACAGGGTTTGCTAAGGAATAAACCTCCATTGCATAGTAATTACTCGGATTAGTATGTTTTACTGCACATACATATAATTTTGCAGTTGCAGTATCAATAAAAATATTGTGTGATTTGGTAAAAAGGCTGTCTGAATCGTAAACTACACTTACTGAATTTGGTAAATTACTCATATCGATAATTTGAAGAGTAGAATGCGTATTAGGATCTCCTTCATCACACACTGCATACAAATAGCCATTGTAATCGTGATAGTCTCTATGTACTACATCACTTCCAGTATAAGCTCCAGCTACAAAATCTACTTGGTTTGTGGTCGCAGGATCTGTAACATCAAAAAAATGGGTGCCTGCAGTAGAGCCGATTATAGCAATCTCTGCTCCGTTTATTTGCACTCCCCAAATCTCATTATATGTATTATCATATTGCCATGATGGCGTTAAAGAAGTGTCTTGCCAATTGTACAGTAAATTTGCTTGCCAAGAAGGAAAAGGTTGAGCAAAAGACAATGTAATAACCAAGAGACCAATAAATGAGAGGATGATTGTTTTTTTCATAAATTAAATAGATGAAATTAATTCTTTAATGATTAGAGTAAGTTTGGGTTCAGCTACTTCTGATATTTTCTGTATTTCTTCATGAGTTACCTTTTGTATTTTTCCAGGCACTCCAAGGTCAGTAATTACTGACATGGCAAAACATGGGATATCCATATGGCGAGCAACAATTACTTCAGGGGCAGTGGACATGCCAACCGTATCACCACCAATAATACGCATGTATTTGTATTCTGCAGGAGTTTCCAAAGTAGGACCCGTTAAGGCAATATAAACTCCTTTCTGTACTGGTAAATTATTCGCTTTTGCAATTCTTTCTGCTTTTGCAATTAGATTTTTGCAATATGATTCACTCATATCAGGGAATCTTGGGCCTAACTCATCAAGGTTTGCACCAATTAATGGATTTGGAATAAGACAAATATGATCTTCTAATATCATTAGGTCACCTACTTTATAATTAGGATTTACACCACCGCTTGCATTTGAAACTACTAGATTTTCAATTCCTAAGAGTTTCATTACTCTAACAGGAAAAGTTACTTTTTCCATTGGGTAGCCCTCATAAGAATGAAACCTTCCTTGCATAGCAACTACCACTTTTCCACCTAGTTTTCCAAAAATTAATCTTCCAGAATGACCTTCAACTGTTGAAATGGGAAAATTTGGAATATCTTCATACGAAATGGAATGTTCAATATCAATTTCATCCACCAAACCACCAAGACCGGTTCCTAAAATGATGCCGACTTCTGGCTTAGCATTTATTTTGTCTGTTAAAAAATTAGCTGTTTCTTTTATTTGACCTAACATAATTTAATATTTGTTTTTCGAAATTTTCTTTTTCCTCAAAACCTACTTCAATAGGAGCATAATATACATTTGCATCTCCAAGTTCATTTTCAAACTTCCTTAATTTCACCGCATCTTTTTCGGTGGTCAAGATAAGTTTTTTTGCAGAGTTATCTTGCCTGTAATTATTTAAGATATTCTCCATATCATTTAAGGTGTAATGATGATGGTCTGCATACTTGATATGGGTAACAGTATGCCCACTATTTTTCAACATTTCCAATAGGGGAGTTGCATTTGCAATGGCTGTAACCAATGTAATACTATATTTTTCATTAGTAATTAAAATGTTATTGGTCGTTAAACATATCCAATCCTGATAATGGATGTGGCTGAAATAACATTGTTGCGTAATAAAAACGCCCAATTGCTGGATTATTCCTTTTTTCTCAGTTGGATTAAGCAGTTTTGGTGCTTTGCTTACTACAATTATATTTGCTCTTTCACTTCCTTTTTTACTCTCGCGCAAAGTCCCCATTGGGAGCAAAAAATCTTTATAATAAGGTAAATTGTAATCCGTAATCAATAGGTTAAAATCAGCTTTTATCCTTCTGTGCTGGAAGCCATCATCCAAAAGAATTACCTCTATTTTAGGATGATTCTTTATAATATTCTCAATCCCTCTTTTTCTATTTTCATCCACTACCACCATGCAGTTGGGGTGTCTTTGTTTAAGCCAAAGAGGTTCATCCCCTACATTTTCTGCTGTACTTTCTGTTCTAACTTCTTGGTAGCCAGAAGTGTTTCTGCCATAACCTCTTGAAATCACAGCCATATTTTTACCTTCTAAAACTGAAATAATATAAGCTGTAAGTGGAGTTTTCCCAGTTCCACCAACTGACAAATTACCAATGCAAATAATAGGAATTCCAAATGTTTTAGAAGGGAAAACTCCCATATCAAAAAGTAAATTTCGAAGATTTGTAATGATAGCATACAAAACGGAAAAGGGATAAAGAAGTACACGCATACTGCAAAGATATAAAGATAGAGACTAGATATTAGACAATAGACAATAGATTTTCGTTTGGGGTTTTTATGGATTAGGCTTTATGTTTTGTATTTTTGGAAAATGAAATTAACAGAAATAACCAATTACTTGGAAAGTGTTGCCCCATTGCATTATCAGGAAAGTTACGATAATGCTGGATTGCTTGTAGGAGATGCAAATAGGGAGATAGATGCAGCACTTATAACGCTTGATTGTACAGAAGAAGTTGTGGAGGAGGCAATAGAAAATAATTGCAATCTGATTATTGCACATCATCCTATAATATTCTCTGGTTTGAAAAAAATAACAGGGCAGAATTATGTGGAGCGAACCATAATAAAAGCCATAAAAAATGATATTGCTATTTATGCCATTCATACCAATCTGGACAATATAAAAACAGGAGTGAGTGCAAAAATTGCTGAAATATTGGGAGTTGAAGATTGTAGAATTCTTTCTCTAAAAAAAGATTTACTAAAGCAATTGGCGGTTTATTGTCCTGTTTCAGATACGGAGAAAGTAAAAGAAGCACTTTTTCAGGCAGGAGCAGGGGATATTGGAAATTATGATGAGTGTAGTTTTAGTGCTAAAGGAGAAGGGACTTTCAGGGCAAATGAGGGTAGCGATCCTCATATTGGGAATATTGGAGAAAGGCATACAGAAAAGGAGGAGAAAATAGAAGTGATTTTTCCTAGAGATAAGGAAAATACAATTATTTCAGCCTTGAAACAGGCACATCCTTATGAGCAGGTAGCTTATCAAATATATACTTTAGACAATATTTATGAAAATGTTGGTGCTGGAATTGTTGGAGAATTAGCCCAAAAAATGGATACTAATCGGTTTTTAGAAATGCTAAAAACAAAGATGCAAACCGATTGTATCCGTCATACAAAATTAGTAAATAATCAGGTAAAAAGAGTTGCTATTTGTGGAGGTAGCGGTAGTTTTCTACTCTCTAATGCTATATGTGAAAAAGCAGATATTCTCATTACAGCCGATTTTAAATATCACGAGTTTTTTGATGGAGAAAACGACATAATTATTGCAGATATTGGGCACTTTGAAAGTGAGCAATTTACAAAGGACTTAATATATGATTTGCTTAGCAAAAAATTTAGTAAATTTGCCGTCCGATTATCAAAAGTGAATACAAACCCAATAAACTACTTTTAGAAAGATGGTAAAAACAGCAACAAAAACTACCAAAAAAACAAACATCATAACGGTAGAAAGTAAATTAAAAGCTTTATACCAGCTCCAATGTATTGATTCTAACATTGATAACATTAGAGTGGTAAGAGGCGAACTTCCTTTGGAAATTCAAGATTTAGAAGATGATATTTCTGGGCTTAATACCAGAATTGAAAAATACAATGAAGAACTTACTGCTCTGGATGACAATTTAGCTGCTTCAAGATTAAAGAAAAAAGATGCAAAAGCTTTAATTAAAAGATACGATAAGCAAATAGTTAACATCAAAAATAACAGAGAATACGAATCATTATCCAAAGAAATTGAGTTTCAAACTTTGGAAATTGAGCTTTGTGGGAAGAAAGAAAAAGAAATAAAAGCAAAAAAATTGATGAAGGATGAAGTGATTTCAGGAACAAAAGACACTTTAAAAGGAAGGAAAAAAGAGTTGAAAATCAAAAATGGAGAATTAGATGAAATAACTAAAGAAACGAATAAAGAGGAAAAAAGTTTAATCAAAAAATCGGACAAAGCACAGAAAGTGATAGAGGACAGATTGTTGAATGCATATAGTAGAATTCGTGATAATGTTAGAAACGGTTTGGCAGTAGTGTCAGTTGATAGAGATGCTTGTGGAGGTTGTAAAAACATCATTCCGCCTCAGAGACAATTAGATATTAGGACGCATAAAAAAGTAATTGTTTGTGAGCATTGTGGAAGAATTTTGATTGATGCAAATATGTTTGATAAATAAGAACTAAACAAATAGTTTACTATTTAAATGGGGTTTCATATCTTTGAAATCCCTTTTTTTATGCCATGAAAAAGAAATTAATTTTATTTCTCAGCATTTTTAGTTGCCTTATTGTTTCCGCTTCTTTTGAGATGAATAAGAATATGCAAAATGCTTACCTTTCCATCATTGATTTGAAATTTGAGAAAGGACTAGATTTTATTGAAAAGGAAAAACAACAGAATCCTAATAATGGGCTTATACATCTTCATGAGAATTATAAAGATTTTTTAGCATTAATTATTGGAGAAGATCAGCAATTGTTCGATAAAATTTCCTCTAATAAAAGTAAACGATTATCTGCAATAGAAAAATGTAATAAAAATTCTCCTTATTATTTGTACGCCAAAGCAGAGATTAATTTGCAATGGGCATTTGCTCGCTTGAAATTCCAAGAATATTTTTTAGCAGCTTACGAAATTCAGAAAGCATATTTTCTTTTGGAAGAAAATCAAGAGAAATATCCAGATTTTCATCTCAACAAGAAAGGCATGGGGCTGTTGCATTGCCTTATTGGCTCTATTCCAGAAAACTATCAGTGGATTGTAAATGGAATTGGTGTAAATGGAGGGATTAAGCAAGGATTAGCAGAGTTAGATGGGCTGCTTTTACTTACTGAGCAAGATGAAAGATATAAATTTTACAATACAGAATTACTTTTTCTGATTTCATTTTTGGAGATGAACTTAACGATTGACAAAAGTTATTTTCAAGAAACACTAGATAAAATTGGTGAGAAAAACAAACAGCATATTTTACTAACTTTTGCAGCTGCACGGCTTTCTTCCGCCTTAGGAAATAATGAATTAACAATTCAAATTTTAGAAAACAGTCCACAACTAAATAAGCAATTTGACTTTGCTTATTTGGAGTATCTTTTGGGAATGTCCTATCTCTATAAATTAGATTTTGAGAAGTCAAAGCAAATGTTCCATCTTTTTCTTACTCGTTTTAAGGGAGAGAATTATATAAAATCTGCTTATCAGAAGTTAGCTTGGATTGCTTTTCTAGAAGGGAAAATTGAAAAGGAACTGATTTCTTTTGAAAAAGTAATTTCAGAAGGAAAAACATTAATTGATGAAGATAAAGTAGCTTTGAAAGATGCTGAGGAAAAGAAAATATCAGATCCTGTTTTGTTAAAAGCAAGATTGCTTTATGATGGTGGTTATTATGAAAAAGCTTTAAATGAAATATTTACTATTAATAATCCTGATAATTTACACTACAATTCTTGGATTGTTGAATATTATTATAGATTAGCTCGCATACAATCAAAACTGGGGAATGATAAACAAGAAGTAATTACTTATTATCAGAAAGCATTAAAAAAAGGAAAGGGTTCAAAAGGTTATTTTGAACCTATGTCAGCACTACAGATTGGCTTGATTTATGAAAAGCAAAATGATTTTAATCAAGCAGAAATCTACTTTAAAAAATGTCTTTCTATGAAAGATTTTGATTATGAAAGAGGAATTCATCAAAAAGCAAGAGCAGGTTTAGAAAGGATATCTAACTAATAACGCAAGCCAATTGTTACTAAGAAATTGTGCTTTGTTGAGGTAATAGTTGCAGCATCAACCAAATCAGAAGAATACATAAAATGCTCATCACTTTCTTCTGAGAATACATAAGCAAAATCAACAATAAAGTGCCCTTTATCTACTCCTAATCCAAATGAGAAACTTTTACTACCAAATTCAAAATTTGCTTTGTAGGGGCTTCCATAAAGGGCATAGCCAGCCCTAATACGGAATGGTTTGTATTTCATTTCCCCACCTAATCTGATATTAGTCGCTTTTGTATATAATGAATTGATTACTTCATTTTCATCTGAAAATTTATAAGAATCAGAATTAAATTTAGCAGAAGCATAATCCACTATTTCAATATCAGCAGTAATAAGCCATTGTTTTTTAATGTTGATGGCTACACTTCCTATTGCTTTCCATGGTGTTTTTAGTACATAATTAAAGTAACCAAATGGAGAAGATTGGTACATTGTTCCTAAAGTATCGTTCCATACAGCAGTCATTGCATTACTGTATTCATCTTCCATATCATAAAAAGTAGAAGAATGATATGCGCCACCAAACCTTACCCAATCGTTAAGACGAGCAATCACTCCTAATTTAAGGTTAAATCCTCTTCCAGTAGTTGTGAGCTCCTCATCATAATAAAAGCTTTCTAAATGAGCAGTAGTATCGGAAAATTCACTTTCGGTATAAGTTGATTTTTCATAATAATCAATACTAGGTATACCAATAGTTGCTCCCAAATAAATTTTATCTTCATAAGAAGTTCCAACAGATAAAACATATTCCCCTAAAGAGCCATTACTATTGATTACTTTTTCTTGCTTTTTTCTTGATGAGGAATTTAAATTCGAAATGTAGTTACCATTATCTATTGTATCCAATGGATCAAAAAGATAAGTATTCCAAGCCAAAAGTTCCGTAAAACCATTTAGATTATCTATTGTACTCCCCTGAGCGTTTGAAACAAAATTATCAATCATAGATGTGCTATTATTTTCTCCACTTATATAAGTTCTCTTTTTATAATTAGCAGTTCGGTTATAACCAAAAGCAAAGTTGAGGCGTTTCCATTCATTTCCACTTTTAGGAGAAGACATCACATAACCAAAATTGGAAAAGTTGGTATAGTATTTTTCATCTTCATTTCTTCCTCTACCAAAATATGTAGTAGCTACAACATTGCTAAGTGCTGGGGTGAATGTTAGTTCACTAAACTGATACAATCCTATTCCTGCTGGATTATAACTAAGAGTAGTAAAGTCTGCCCCTAAAGATCCATAAGCTCCAGCCATTGCTGAAAATCGTGCAGTACCTATAATATCATTTTGTGAGTATCTTAAGGCATCTATTTCAGTTTGTGCATTGGAATTATAGAAAAGCGAAACGCTTAATAAGGTGAAGAGTAGTTTTTGCATTTTGTTATTTTCTTGGTTTTACACTTCTATTGTTTGAGCCAGAAGATCCAGAATTCTTACTGTTTCCACCACTTCTTGTAGAACTTCCTTTTGAATTGTTATAACTTCTATTGGAACTAGATTTTGGGGCTGTGTATGACCTATTACTTTTAGAATTACCTTTTTTGTAAGAATTACTTTTGGTAGAGGATCTGTTACTATTACTCTTGTAGGTATTTGTTTTTACTCCTTTATTAGTAGAGGATTTTGTAGTATTTGATTTTGTGACAGTTCTGTTAGTATTTGTTTTTTCAATTCTGTTTGAGTTAGTTTTAATTGTTCTTGTGATAATTTTTTTATCTACCATTCTGTCAAATTTATTGTAAGTAGAATTTTTATTATTTGTAGCGTTTACCACACTTTTTACTGATCGATTACTATTTCCTCTAGAGGATAAAGAACCTCTTGGGCCATAATGAATGGAGTTATTGTCATAGCTGTTGTTATAGCTGTATGTATCATTGTTGTAATTATTATTGTATCCGTAATGATTATTATGCCCATAAGCATGATGATTGTAATGGCTATAATATGGAGAATAATAGCCAGAATATCCCCAACTATAAAAAGGAGAATAAAATGAATCGTAATAATGATAACCGTAATAGATACTCATTCCGCAATGATAAGGATTGTAAGAATACCAATAATAATCGGTATAAAGCCCTCCATAATATCCCATACTCCAAAGTGGTTGGTGGAATCGTCTTATTCTGGCAGAATAGGAGAAATCATAATAATCATCTGCCTCATAATAATCACCATAATAATTATTTACAATTGTGCCATCTTCAATAGTGTCGATATAGATTTCATCCTCTTGCTCTAGTTCAGTATTTTGCACAGTATAATCATCAAATTCAGCAAACTCATTAGGGCTCAAATAGTTTGCATCTTCATAGTGTTGCGTATAATAAACTGTTGTACACGAACTAAGAATAATTGCAACTAAAAACGAAAGAATTGTTGTTTTTTTCATGGCTTTATTTTTTAATTTGACCAAAGTAAACAAAGATAGTTTAATTTATTAAATTTGGCTTCTTAATTAGAGGAACGAAAAATACTTAGTAAAATTACAATTTTATAATTCAATGGCAAAAAACATCACAGCAAGAGATACCGATTATTCAAAATGGTATAATGATATTGTGCAGCAAGCTGATTTAGCTGAAAATTCAGGTGTTAGGGGTTGCATGGTTATTAAGCCCTATGGCTATGCTATTTGGGAAAAAATGCAAGCTGAATTGGACATAATGTTTAAAGCGACTGGTCATGTTAATGCCTATTTTCCACTTTTTATTCCAAAATCCTATTTTTCCAAAGAAGCAAGCCATGTGGATGGTTTTGCCAAAGAGTGTGCTGTTGTAACGCATTATCGGCTTAAAAATGCAGAAGATGGAAGTGGAATTGTGGTAGATAAGACTGCAAAATTGGAAGAAGAACTAATTGTTCGTCCTACTTCTGAAACCATTATATGGGATACTTACCGAAAGTGGATTCAATCCTACAGAGATTTACCTTTACTGATTAATCAATGGGCAAATGTTGTTCGATGGGAAATGCGTACTCGCCTTTTTTTACGTACAACAGAATTTCTTTGGCAGGAAGGCCACACAGCACATGCTACCGAGCAAGAGGCTATTGAAGAAACGATTAAAATCCTTGACATTTATGCTGATTTTGCAGAGCATTTTATGGCAATGCCTGTGGAAAAAGGCACAAAAACAGAAGGGGAAAGATTTGCTGGAGCTATAGAAACCTATTGTATAGAAGCGTTAATGCAGGATGGAAAATCCCTACAAGCTGGTACTTCTCATTTTTTAGGACAGAATTTTGCGAAAGCTTTTGATGTGAAATTTGCTACAAAAGAAGGGGGGCAAGATTTTGTCTGGGCATCTTCCTGGGGGGTTTCTACTCGTTTGATGGGAGCATTAATAATGACCCATTCGGATGATAATGGTTTGGTTTTACCACCAAAACTGGCTCCATTTCAAGTGGTGATTGTGCCTATTTACAAAGGAGAGGAGCAATTAAAATTGGTATCACAGCAAGCGAATAAAATAAAAGCTGCTTTGGAAAACAAAAGTATTTCAGTAAAATATGATGACAGAGACATCCATAAACCTGGCTGGAAATTTGCTGAATACGAACTAAAAGGTGTGCCTATTCGCTTAGCGATTGGGCAGAGGGATTTAGAAAATGGAACAATTGAAGTTGCTAGAAGAGATACTTTAGAAAAAGAAATCCTGCAAATAGCTGAAATTGAAACTAAAATTAAGCATTTGTTAGAGAATATCCAGAGCAATTTGTATAAGAAAGCACTTAGCCGCACAGAAGAGAAAACCTATAAAGTAGATACCTTTAAGGCATTTAAAGATTTGATTGAGAAAGGAGGATTTGTTTGGGCGCATTGGGATGGAACGAACGAAACAGAAGAAAAAATAAAACAGCAAACAAAAGCTACGATTCGGTGTATTCCATTAGAGAAAACTGAAGAATCGGGTGAATGCGTTTATAGTGGAAAGCAATCCAAACAGAGAGTATTATTTGCAAAAGCTTATTAGAACCCATTTTGAAATGGAGAAAGAGATAATAGATTTATTAAAACAAAAAGCATGCACAAAACAAGATGTTTACCGAAAAACACAATCTGTTTTTGCTGATTTGCAAAAGCTACTGAAAGCAAAAGCAAGCAATTTGACAAAAAAAATTGCTAGCAAAGATAAATGTGTTAAGGTTTTGTATTCCTCCAAAGGGAAGTTTGAAGCACAATTGAAATTTTCTGGTGACACGCTTGTTTTCCACATGCATTCCAATGTTTTTGATTTTCCATCCAAGCATGAAATTCATAAAACAAAATATGTGAAAGAAGATAACTTAAGAAGTTTTTGTGGAGTTATACATGTCTATAATTTCCTTTCGGACTCTTTAAAATACAACAGAATGAATGATGAGGGCTATCTGATTGGAAGGATTTTTATCAATAAAGATTCACACTTTTTTGTAGAGGGAGATAAACAATTAGGGTTTTTGTTTAATGACTTTGTGAATCAGAGAATAAATAAAACGGAGTTAGATAATATTATAAATTCGGCAATAATCTATTCTTTAAATTTCGATTTACAAACACCGAATATTAATGATGTAAATGTGGTTTCTGTTCATCAGATTCTGGAGATGAATGAGAACCAAAAAATAAGAACGGCAAAGCGTTTGGGCTACAAATTTTCTTTTGAAAAATAAATCGTTTGCAACTGTTTGCTAAAAATGAAAAATAGTATAGATTTGCAAACTGTTTTTTTGAAAAATGGCCCGTTCGTCTAGTCAGGTCAGGACGCCAGGTTTTCATCCTGGTAACAGGGGTTCGAATCCCCTACGGGCTACTAAAATATTTTAATTATGGCAAATCATAAATCTGCAATCAAACGAATTAGACAATCTGAAAAAAGAAGATTATTTAATAAATACTTTCATAAAACTGCAAGAAATGCAGTTAGAAAGTTAAAAGTATTAACTTCCAAAAAGGAAGCAGCTGATCTATTTCCTAAGGTAGTAGCTATGCTCGATAAATTAGCAAAAAGGAATATTATTCATAAGAATAAAGCCTCTAATTTGAAATCAAAATTAGCTAAATATCTAAGCTCACTATCCTAAAAAGGGAATTATTTTTTAAAGAATAAAAGGCTTAGCCCAACAGGGTCAAGCCTTTTTTTATTATTTTTATTCGCAAATTAAATCATTAAAATTTCAAATACAGATGCTACTTATCTACACACCCAAAATAACTTCCAGGCATAAGTATATTTTTAAGCTTTTTTTTAATGAAATTTATCAAATTAAATTTCAGATAACCGAGAGAGAGGATGAATTTAAGGCATTTGATGCGGCAAAATTGAATTATTCCAATACTAGTTTTGAGGATGAGATCTTCATTGAAAGTATAGGATTGTTAAATGAAAAGGGAATCAATCAGCAGGATATAAATGTGAGTCCCCAAAATAATATCCCTGCTTTTTTTCAATCACAATCTGATAGTAGTATGGGTTTTGATGTTTTTTCTGCAAGTTTTTATTTAGTGAGTCGGTATGAAGAATATTTACCTTCTGTAAAAGATATTCATCAGAGGTTTCAAGCAGAAAATTCTTTAGCCTACAAACATGATTTTCTGCAAAAGCCATTAATCAATATTTGGGCAAATTCATTAATGCAAAAGATTAAACAAAAGCACCCTGATTTAGAGGTGATCTCTCCTACTTATAATTACATTTCCACTATTGATATTGACAATGCTTTTTATTATTTGGAAAAAGGATTTGTTCGCTCATTAGCTGGGTTTTTTGCCTCTCTTTTCAATTTTGATTTTAATGGTATTCAGCAAAGGTTTGCTGTCCTTTCAGGCAAAAAGAAAGACCCTTACGATACTTATGATACTCAACTAAAATTGCAGAAAGAATATAATTTAAAAGTTATTTATTTTATTCTTTTGGCCGATTATGGATTAAACGACAAAAATATTTCTTTTACAAAAAGGAAGTTTCAACTTCTAATAAAACGCCTAGCCGATTACGCCTCAATTGGCATTCATCCTTCCTATGGCTCAAACACTAATTTTGCTAAATTACCCAAAGAAATAAAGCGATTGGAAGGGATTACAAAAAGGGAAGTTACTAAAAGCAGACAGCATTTCTTAAAGCTCACGATTCCTGAAACGTACAATCAATTAGTAGATCTTGGAATAAGGGATGATTATACTATGGGCTTTGCTTCTGCAATTGGTTTTCGTGCCAGTATTTGCTCGGCTTATACCTTCTATAATTTAGACACAGAAACCATTCTCCCCATAAAAATTCACCCTTTTGCTGTGATGGATGCTACGCTATTCTATTATCTAAAATTGTCCCCTGCAAAATCCATTGCTCAAATCTCTGCATTAATTGAAGAAGTAAAAAATGTAAATGGCACCTTTATTTCGCTTTGGCATAACGATACTTTCAGCAATTACAAACAATGGGAGGGCTGGGAAAGCGTTTACAAGGAAATGATTAAAGTGGCACAATCGTGATTAAGCTTTATGCAAATAATAAAATTGATAAAAGAAAATGGGATAGCTGTGTGGCGGATTCCCAAAATGAATTGATTTATGCTTACACTTGGTATTTGGATATTGTTTCACCTAATTGGTCTGCTTTAGTTAAAGAGGATTATAAAGCTATTTTTCCATTACCAATAAAGAAGAGATTGGGAATTTCTTACATTTCTCAACCTTTGTTTACCCAAAAATTAGGGTTATTTTCTGTTAATGATTTAGAGGATGTGAAATCTTTTTTGAAAGCTATTCCAAAAAAAGTATGGATAAGGAGTTTGCAAATTCATAATCAATTAGATAATGCCAAAATAAAAGATAATTTTGAATTAGATATTTCTGATGATGTTGAAGAGGTTAGAAAAAAATACTCTCAGAATGTGAAAAGAAATTTGAAAAAAGCTGCACAGCACGATTTGCAAATAAAAAAGTGTGAAAGCAGTGCACTCATTCAATTATTTAAAGAAAATAAAGCAAAAGAAGTTGCAGAATTAAACAGCAAAGCTTATTCTACATTATTAGAGTTATTAGATAAAATACATCAAAAAGAAAAAGGAAGTTGTTTGGGGGTGTATAAAGAAGGAAAGCTAATAAGTGCAGCCTTTTTTACCAATTGCCTTAAAAAGTCTGTTTTTTTGTTTTCAGCATCTAACAAAACTGCAAAGGAAATAGGGGCAAACCATTTTTTAATTGACACTTATATTGAAAATTTTAAGAAAGATTCCTTAATTTTGGACTTTGAAGGTTCAATGATTCCTTCCTTGGCACGATTTTACGCTTCATTTGGGGCAGAGAAAAAATGCTATTATTTAATAGAGAAGATATAAAAAATGAGAACAATTCACTTAGGAAAACAGAATTCTATTTTCAATCACTTTATTCGAGAGATAAGAGATGTAGAAATTCAAAATGATGCTATGCGTTTTAGAAGAAATATTGAAAGAATTGGGGAGATTTTTGCTTATGAAATCAGCAAAGAAATGGAGTATAAAAGCAAAGATATCACTACTCCCCTTGGTATTTCAACAGAAAGTTTAATGACAGAAAAACCAGTTCTTGCTACCATTTTAAGAGCAGGATTGCCTTTGCATCAAGGATTTTTAAACTACTTTGATAGTTCCGATAATTGTTTTATTTCAGCTTATCGAAAACATAAAAAGAATGGTGATTTTGAAGTAAAGATTGAATATATGTCCTCTCCTAATCTAGATGATGAAACCATTATTTTATGCGATCCAATGTTAGCGAGTGGCTCTTCCATGATTTTAGCAATGGAAGCTATAATGAGCAAAGGAAACCCAAAACATATTCATATTGTTGCAATTATTGCATCTGCAGAAGGAGTGGATTATGTAAAAGAGAATATTCCCATGCAAAATTGCACCCTTTGGCTTGGAGGGGAAGATGCTGAAATGACTGCACAATCCTATATTGTCCCAGGACTTGGAGATGCAGGTGATTTGGCTTTTGGTGAGAAGATTTAAATGAAAATTAGACATATCTTTTTCGATTTAGACAGAACACTTTGGGATTTCGAAACCAATTCCCATAGCACATTAGAGGAATTATTTTCCACATTTCATTTAAAAGAGAAAGGAATCCCAAATGCAGATAAATTTATCCAAATTTACAAAGCACATAATGAAAAATTGTGGGGACTTTACAGAGTTGGAGAAATTTCACAAAAAGACTTAAGAAGAGAACGATTTCAAAGGGCATTATCTGATTTTGGAATACAGAATTCTGTTCTTGCAGCAGCAATTGGGGAACAATATATTTCCATTTGTCCTAAAAAAAATCAATTATTTCCATCTAGTACAGAAGTGTTGGATTATCTTTTTGGTAAATATAAACTACACATCATTACAAACGGATTTCATAAAGTGCAGCATGTAAAATTAAAGCATGCCAATTTGACAAAATACTTTGATTCTATTATTACTTCTGAGCAAATTGGAGTAATGAAGCCAAATCCTAAAATATTTGAGTTTGCCTTAGAAACTGCAAATGCAAGATCAAGCGAAAGTGTTTATGTTGGAGATGATTTGAAAGTAGATATTATTGGCTGTCAAAATCTCGGAATAGATGGTATATATTTTAATCCGAATAGTGAAAAGCATACTGAAAAAGTTGCTTTTGAAATTAGTTGTTTGAGTCAGTTAAAGGAAATATTTTAAACCCTCCTTTTTCTAGATCTTTCCAGAAATTTGGATAGGATTTACTTACAACTTCTGCATTATTGATTTGTATTTCTCCAAATTTTAAAGATAAAGGAGCAAAACTCATAGCCATTCTATGGTCCTTATAAGTTTCAATTATTTTAGAAGAAGTGAGCTTTATTAGTTCCTTTTCTACTGCATCTATTCTATTTGTTTCTTTATCCTTTAAGGTTTGTATTCCTTTTATTTCCGGATTATTATTTACTGCAAAAAGCGTGCATTTTAGTGGTTGATATAAATCAGGTATTGCTAATAAGTTGATGTGTTTTGGAAAATTAATATTCTTGTTTTTTGTCAGGATTAAAGTGTTATTTTCAGAAACAGAAGAGACTCCCAACTTCTTGAAAATAGCAGTTGCTTTTTTATCTCCTTGAATAGATTTTTCAGAAAGTCTGTATAGTTTAATGTTACAACTTTTAGAAAGAGCTGCTATCTCAAACCAAAATGTTGCTGCAGACCAATCCGATTCTACTTCAAAGTTTTTAGCAATATAATTTTGAGGTTTTACTTCAATTGTGTTACCATTCCAACTACTCTCTCCTCCAAATTCTTGCATGAGTTTCAAAGTCATGTTGATGTAAGGTTTCGAAACAATTTCACCCTCAATTTTAAGATTTAATCCATTTTTTAGAGTTGGAGCAATTAGTAGTAAAGCCGAAATAAATTGAGAACTAACACTCCCATCAATGGTGATTTTTCCTCCTCTCAAATCTTTTCCTATTATCTTTAATGGAGGGCCCCCCTCTTTTTCTGTATATTTTATTTTTGCACCTAAACTTTGTAATGCCCCAACCAGTTCTATAATGGGTCTTTCTTTCATTCTATCAGTTCCAGTTAAAATACATTCCTTTCCTTCTCTTATAGCAAGATAAGCAGTTAAGAAACGAAAAGTAGTGCCGGCTGCACCAACATCAATAGTTTTGGTATTATTAACTAATGCTTTTTGTAAACTAATTGTATCATCAGAATCTGATAGATTTTCTATTGTAAAGTTTTCTTTACAAAGCGCTTGAATTATTAGTAATCGATTTGAGATACTTTTTGATGAGGGTAAATCTATTTCACAATTTACTACTTTAGTGGGATGTGAAACCTTATAATTCATTATCTGAGAACAAGTTATCTATCGTGCAATCTCCTATTTCTTTTAATAAAGAGAGATTAATTTTCTCATCAAGGTTCTTCTTATCATTTCTCATCAAGGTTAAAAGTTCTGATTTTGATGGAAAATGTGGTAATTGAAAGTTAGATAATATATAATTTTTAATCTGATTCTTATCTGAATCTGTCAAACTTGAAAGTTCAGATTCTAGAATTATTCCCATAAAAATTGCTTCACCATGGAGAATAGGAGTTCCTTTTTGTATGTAATAGCTTTCAATGGCATGTCCGAAAGTATGCCCAAAATTAAGTTTCTTTCTTTCACCATCTTCTTTTGGATCTGTAAGAACGATATTATTCTTAATATTAACAGAGATTTCTATAATATCTTTCCAATTCAAATCATTAAATGAACTATTTCTAATTGTTTCCCATAAGTTTTTATCTGAAATAAGTGCGTGCTTTACAACTTCTCCAAACCCTGATCTCAACTGATTATCTGGTAATGTGTCTAAAAATTTTGGATTAATAATAACTGATTTTGGATTCGAAAAAAGTCCCACCTGATTTTTTAGTCCATTAAGATCAATTCCTAATTTACCACCAACTGACGCATCAACCATTGCAAGAAGAGTAGTTGGAATCTGAATAAAATCAATCCCTCTTTTGTATGTAGAAGCACAAAAACCACCCATATCTCCAATTACTCCTCCGCCTAGATTTATCAATAAGGAATTTCTATCAAAATGATGTTCTGATAGTTTATTCCAAATGAAATTACAATTAGCAATAGTTTTATTTTGTTCCCCTGAAGGAATCTCAATTATTGTAGAGTTTTTCAGTTTTGGATGTTTGTTCAGGCAATCTCTTTTAGTGTTTTTATCCACTAGAATTGCAACCTTGGAATAAGATGAAACATCTAATTTGGAGAGGGAATTATCGCCAATCCAAACAGTATAGTTGTCTGAAATTATTTCTTTCACTCAGTAATTTCTACAATAGGATTTCCTGTGCAACCATTAGGATATGAAGTGCCCAAAATAGTGCTTATGCTTGGAGCGATATCACGAATATTTACTCTTCTATCGGTAGTTCCTTTTGTGATATTGCCTCCCCAAAAGATAAGAGGAACATGCGTGTCGTAACTATAAGATGTTCCATGAGTGGTACCGCCATTTTCCCAATATTTACTGATCCATCCTGTTTGCAAAGCCACCATCACATCTCCTGATCTTTTTTGGTTGTACCCTCTTTGAATAAGGGAATGGAAGGAACTCTGGTATTCATTATTGTGCATCTTTTTGGCTGTAAAAGTATTTTTTATTCCATCAATATTCAACAAGAAATCCGCACAAATTTGTTGCACATTTTCTAGTGTTAATCCTTTTTCATTTATTAAAACATGATTCAAAAATAATTGGTTGTTAGAATAATTTTTCACCCATTCTCCCTCTCCAAGAGTTGAGGCTAAACGAACTTTTAAGCTATCAATCATTGGAGTACTTTCAAAATATCCTGCTGGAATTTTTCGCTCCAAAAGTTCCTTTGGCTCAGAGACTACTCCATGGTCAGCAGTAAGGAAAAGGATTACATTTTCAAAGCCCACTTTGCTCTCAATGCTTTTCAAAAGTTTGGCAATGTCCATATCTAATTTAATATAAGTATTTACAAGCTCAGGAGCGTGTGGACCATACTGATGTCCGATATAATCTGTGGAAGAATAACTGATAAATAGGCAATCGGTTGTTTTGTTTCCCCCCAACTTTTCTTCTTTCAGAATACGGATAGCCAAATCATTCAAGATAGTATTTCCAAAAGGCGTTTTTTTGATAGCACCTCTACCATTTATTCTCAGAAGAGTATCTAAATTATGAGTGAATTCATTTTTGACTTTCCATATTCCACTCATGTATTTTGAGATCTTATCTCTTGTATTTTCTTCTTCTACCCATACCGGTAATTCATCCATATAATAAGAAGACGTAATCCATTTACCATCACTATCCATCCAATAAGCTGCATTTGCTGCATGTCCTGCGGGTAAGATTGCTCCCCTATCTTTTAATGAGATACCTATCACTTTACTTTCGTTACTGAATAGTTTTAACTCATCTGCAAAAGTAGTAGTAAGCATATGATGCGGAGACATCTTGCCATCTGCAGAAACAACATCTACATTTTTTCGATCACAATTACAAACTGTGTGCATCTCTCCGTCTCCTGCACAATAAATATATTCTCCAGAATTTTTATCGTACCAATCGTTTGCAATAATTCCATGAACGGCAGGAGTAGTTCCAGTAAAAATAGATGCATGGCCAGGACCAGTATAAGTAGGCGCATAACCAAACTGACAATTACGGAAAAAGTGCCCTTCATTAATTAGTTTCTTGAAACCATCATCTCCAAAATCATTCCAAAAACGATAAATATAATCGTAACGCATTTGATCCACCACAATACCAACTACCAGTTTTGGTTTTTCTTGTGAGAAAGATCTCAGTCCTAAAAAAAGGAGTAATATGATCAGTATTTTCTTCATTTCCAATATTTTTTAGATTGAAGCGCAGCAATAGAAAGAATGACAGCTACAACAACATCAGCAATAGGGGGAACACTAGGCCAGCCAAAGTTCCAAACACAAACTAATATCAGCCATACGATCCAAATTAATAACTTTTTTGAACGATCAGAAGGAGATCCGAACCAAAATATACGCAAAAGTCCTATTATAACTAATAAGATTCCTATAAAATTAGGTATTATTGGTAGAGCAAGGAAAATAACTGCTCCAGCAATTACTAGGATTAAATTGAATATATTGCTATTTTTCTTTATTTTATTTTGCTCCATAATATTCTAATTATCTTATGTGAATGTAGAAATTTAAATTTTAAATCTTAATAATTTATAGGCTAGCAAACTTACAAAAAGTCCCCAAAACATACCACCTAAGATATCGAGTGGGTAATGAACTCCTAGATAAACTCTACTGAAGCCAATCAGAACTGCCCAAGAAAAAAGATGAACAAATCCCCAAAAATGTCTAAAAAGTAATGCAATAAAGAATGCAAGAGCAAAACAGTTAGAAGTATGTGAAGAAATAAAGCCAAAAGGACCACCACATCCATCAACAACTCTTATCCCTTCTAAGATATGACATGGCCTTTCTCTTTGGAAAACTTCTTTAAAAAGATGAACGCTACCAAAATCTGCTAGAAAAATTAGTAATCCTAAAGCGATTAATATTTTTAAGAACTGATTTGAAAATCGTTTGTAAATTAAATAAAGAATGTAAATATAAAGTGGAATCCAAAACCATTTGGAAGAAATAAGAATCATTACCTCATCCATCTGCTCCCATCCTAAGGAATTGATTAGCCTAAAAAGATATTCATCTATTTTCTGTAGTTCTTCCATTACGGATTAAGTTTTTTCCAGATTAAATCCTTTAATTCTGTAAGTCCTTCTTGTGCAACTGAGGAGATGAAAAGAGATGGTAAATCAGTTGGTAGTTCTTTTGCTATTTCTGCCTTCAACTCTTCATCTAACATATCCGATTTGCTGACTGCAAGTATTCTATCTTTATCTAAAAGTTCAGGATTATATTTTTTAAGCTCTCCTAGAAGTATTTCATATTCCTTAGCAATATCATCTGTATCAGCAGGCACCATAAAAAGCAGAGTAGAATTTCTCTCAATATGCCTTAGAAATCTTAAGCCCAATCCTTTTCCTTCAGCAGCACCCTCAATAATGCCTGGGATATCCGCCATAATAAAGGATTTATGATTCCTGTATGATACTATTCCTAAATTTGGAACCAAAGTAGTAAAAGGATAATTTGCAATCTCCGGTTTTGCAGCAGAAACAACTGAAAGTAAAGTTGATTTTCCCGCATTGGGAAAGCCTACTAAACCAATATCTGCCAGTACTTTCAATTCCAAAATAAACCAATCTTCTATTACATCAATTCCGGGCTGTGCGTATCTTGGTGATTGATTGGTGGGCGATTTGAAATGGGAGTTTCCTCTGCCTCCCATACCGCCTTTCACCATTACAAACTCTTCTCCATGATTTGTAATCTCACAAAGAATTTCTCCCGTTTCAGCATCTTTTGCAATAGTACCTAGAGGCACATCAATAATCTGATTTGCCCCATCTTTTCCGTGTTTGTGATTACCACTACCAACTCCACCATGTTCTGCAAAAATATGTTTTTTGTACCGTAAGTGTAAAAGTGTCCACATTTGCTCATTACCTCTAAGAATTATGTGTCCACCATCACCACCATCACCACCATCTGGACCACCTTTTGCAGTAGTTTTATCCCTTAAAAAGTGAGCAGAACCTTGACCTCCTTTCCCAGAACGGCAAAAGATTTTGACATAATCTACAAAGTTGGAATTTTTAACTTTCATCTGTTTTATAAAGTATCAATTACTTGATTTAATTTGCTAGCAATCTCATCTACTGAACCAACACCTTCAATTTCAGAAAGTTTATTTTGTGCAGAATAGTACTCTTTTAAAGGAGCAGTTTTAGTATTATATTCGTTTATTCTGTTGGCAATAATTGCTTCATTTTTATCGTCCGCACGCCCAGAGTTTTTTCCTCTTTCCAATAATCTTCTGATGAGTTCTGCATCCTCTACTTTTAAAGAAAGCATGGCTGAAATAGCCGTTCCCTTTTCTGCTAATAGATTGTCCAAAGCAGTGGCTTGTGCGGCTGTTCTTGGGAAGCCATCAAAAATAAATCCGTTTACATTTGGGTTATTGTCCAATTTGGAAGAAATCATGCCAATTACTACTTTATCAGGAACTAAATCCCCTCTGTCCATCAGTGCTTTTGCTTCCAACCCTAAGGTAGTTCCTGCTGTAATTTCGCCTCTTAAAATATCACCTGTGGATAAATGCACTAAATTGTATTTATCAATCAGTAGGTTCGATTGTGTTCCTTTCCCGGCACCAGGAGGGCCAAATAATACTAAGTTTAACATTGTTTTTATTCGTTTTTGAGTTTATAAATATGTGGCAGGTTACGGCCAAGTTCATCATAATCCAACCCATATCCTACAACAAAATCATTAGGGATTGATTTTCCAATAAATTCGATATGAATATCTTTTGTGTAAGCATTAGGTTTAAATAATAAGGTTGCAACTTTAATATCTGCTACATTTTCTTTTTTAAGTAATTTTATAATTTTCTCTAAAGTAATCCCTGTATCTACAATATCTTCTAAAACAACAATATTTCTTCCTGATATATTATCTGCTATGCCAATAAGTTCATTCACCTCTCCAGTTGTTTCAGTACCTGAGTAGGATGATAATTTTATAAAAGAGATTTCCGTATTAGGGATAGTGATTTTTCTCATTATATCTGCTGCAAATAAAAATGTTCCATTCATTACCGCAATAAAAAGCGGATTCTTTATTCTGCTATTATTTATAGCATTAGCAACAGAATGTACCATTGCTGCAATTTCAGTTTCTGGAATAAAAATCTCAAATGTTTTATCTTTTAAATTAATTCCATTCATTGTTATTCTATTGTTTTAATTCTTGTTTTTTTGATATTTTTTTCTTTACAAATCTAATTATGATGATTGGAATAATAATCACTAATAACCAGAAAGAAATAATTAACGGCATCCAAGAATCAGTTGAAGGTTCGACATTAACAACTATACTACTTGATATTGGAAAAGAAGCATAAAGTAATCTTGGCAAGCAAAGTAATATGAGTAGTAGTTTTTTCATTTAATTGTATCTTTTGGTTCTATAATTTGCCACTTATGTAAGCGTAAATCATTCCACCCTAAGTTATTATTCATTGGAGGCACATCTACTTTAAAAGTATAAGTAACTTTATTCTTATTTTTTATATAGTTTATAGTATTTTCTAATACTTGATTAATTATTAAATCTTTAATAGTAAACTCTCTATTATCCTGCCCAAATCCAATCAAAGGCAAGCAAAGTAATATAAGTAGTAGTTTTTTCATTCTAATTATTACACCATACTTTTCTTAAAATTAATTGTTCTTCTGTTGCTTTTTTCATTCTTGTAAATTCTAATAGTTTGTAGTAATTTCCAATAGATAAAGATATTGCTTTTTCTGAAAACTTCTTTTTTATAGTAAGCGTCATCTCTTTTTTACAACATTTTAAAACATCTGAAAGTTTTTTTTCTATCTTTTCCCCATTTACTTTTGTTATTTCATCCTCAGGAGCCATCTCATTTTTATCTGCAATTGAGTTTGGTTCTACTCTTTTTATAATTATTTTTCCATCTTCTTTTATAGCAGTAAAACCAAAATACTGAGCAGAAAGATTCGGGTTATCTTTTTCTTTGAGTTCTAATCCAACTACTTCCAAAGACTTCTTTAAAGTTGAGATGTAATCCTGAGTTCCATAAATATGATTTTCAAAGATTTCAGCCACTTTCAATCCTCCAAATCTCACACAGATATTTCTAAAATCGTCCTCAGAATATCCTTTCCCTTCTTTTGAAAAATCCTCATATAGCTCTTTCATTACAGAGTGTAAACTCTCTTTTCCATCTGTGTTCCGGATAATTTCCAGATCCACCATGAGCATGCAAAGTGCTGCATCCGGATAAATAGATGTTTTTCTATCTGGAGCTCCTAATTTATAACCATCTAGCCAACTGTCAAAACCACTATCCGCAACCGAAAGATTATATCTTCCATAATTGGTAAGGTGTCTTTCTAAATTCTGATTCTGAGTCTTTACAAACTCCTCCCAATTAAATACGCCTGAATTATAGAGCATCAAATCTCCCATATAAGTAGTTACTCCTTCCGCAACAAATCCTGTTCTAAAATAATTCTCTTTTGTAAAATTGTACGGATACATTTCTTCAGGTCTGATTGCTTTTATATTCCACGTGTGGTAGAGTTCATGTGAACAAACCCCTAACAGGTCCTCATATCTTTTTTTCATAATTTCATCACCAGGACCTAATAAAATAACGGTATTTTTGGTGTGTTCTACTCCATGATAACTTCTGAAAGGAGTGATTTGAAATAAAAAATGATACTCATCAACAGGAAAAGATCCAAAGTGCTTTATCTGACTTTTGGTAAAAGCAGAGAAGTCTTTAATTAGTTTCTTCCAATCTGGTTTACATAGGCCTTGAAACCAAAGATTAAATATAATTTCATCTACATTATAGGAGTTGTGCTGAAGCGAATCCGAACAAATGATTGGCGATTCTGACAGTAAATAATAACCCTTTACCGAAAGGATGTTTCCTTCTTGTTTCATGGAAGAAGCGATCTTATAATTTTCTGGGATTTCCAAATTTAGAGTATACTCTTCCTCAATTCTGTCAACAATGTAAAACATACAATGTACAGGGTTTAAATATAATTGATGCTCATCCAAATAACAAGCACCTGCATCCAACTGATTGGAATAAAAATTATATACAACCGTGATTTCTTTCGTTCCTTTTGTTTCAACCTCCCATAAATCTTTTGTAATCTTTTTAAAAGCTAGTGGATTGTTCTCTTCATCAAATGCAGCCCATTTTTGTATATTTTGAGCAAAATTTGCAAGCTCATATCTTCCTGGTCTCCATGCAGAAAGTTGAAACTGCATTTTATCGGAACCATTAGTTGATGTATATAATTCAAAATCAACATAATGTCTGTGCGGATTATTATAGGAAATAGTATAATGTATCATAAACAAAAATAAAAGTGCAAACTTACAAATTTTAAGGTGTTTTCCCTCTTATTTAAAATGACACATTTTACTTACATTTGCAAACAAATTCATAAGGAAATATGAAGAAAGAAGCGGTGAAATACGATTGTAGGCATTTTGAAGGACATATTCCATGTAAGCCTAACAAATTGTATAACATGCAATGTGATGATTGTTCGCATTATGATGCAAGTGAATCAGCTATTACTTTTTTATACACTAAGAAATCATTATTGCAAGAGATTCTTAAGATTTGTAATTTCACTAAACAGGATTTTGAGAAAGAAACACCTAAAATACAGACACAGGCAACTAGAATTTTATTTATAAAGTTAGGAGCGATTGGAGATGTTATTAGAACCACACCACTACTTGAAAGATATAAAAAAGAGTATGGTAATTGCCATTTTTCTTGGATTACACATAGCCCGCAAGTAGTCCCAAAAGATGAAGTAGATGTAATTTATAAATGGGACGCATCTTCTGTTTCTGTTGTAGCAAATCAAGAATTTGATATTGCTATAAACTTAGATAAAGATAAAGAAGCCTGCATGTTACTATCCCATGTAGAAGCTAGAGAGAAATTTGGTTTTATATGGAAAGATGGACATATTAATACTGCTACAGATAAAGCAGAACACAAACTAATTACAGGGTTTTTCGATCATATTTCAAAAAGGAACACCAAAAACTATTTGGAAGAGATATTCGAGATATGTCATTTTGATTTCAGTGGTGAGGAGTATATGATAAACCTTAATCAAAATTTGAGTGATGATTGGGAAAAGAAGTTTAAAAAATTAGCAGAAGACAAAACTATTATTGGATTAAATACTGGTTGCGGATTAAGATGGAAAACACGCCTTTGGCCCCCAGAATATTGGGTGGAGTTTATTAAAGATTTAGAAAAGCAAGGTTATTTCTGCCTATTAATGGGAGGCCCTGATGAAGATGAAATGAATAAATATTATGAAAAAGAAACGAATGCAACTTATTTAGGAACTTTTAGCCTAGAGGAGTTTATTGCAATAACAAACAACATAGACATTATTGTAACCCCTGTAAGTATGATGATGCACATTGCGTTAGCTCTTAAAAAACAATTAATGCTATTTCATAATATTTTTAATATACACGAATTTGAACTTTATGGCAGAGGAATAATCATTGAGCCTACAAGCGGTTGTGATTGTTATTTTGGCAATTCTTGTAAAAGAGAAAAAAGTTGCATGTATGATATTTCAGTGAAAGATGTTTTAACTAATATTGCAGTACTAAATCAGAATTTAAAAGAATAGAAATATGAATTATGATGTTATTATTTTAGGTAGTGGGCCTGGCGGATATGTAACAGCAATCCGTGCTTCTCAATTAGGGTTGAAAGTAGCAGTTGTTGAAAAAGAAAATTTGGGAGGAATATGCTTAAATTGGGGATGTATTCCCACAAAAGCATTATTAAAATCCGCTCAGGTTTTCGAGTATATAAATCATGCTGAAGATTTTGGAATTACAGTAAAAGATGTAAATGCAGATTTTTCAAATATTATTAAAAGAAGTAGAGATGTTGCGGATGGAATGAGTAATGGAATTGCCTACCTTTTAAAAAAGAACAAAGTTGAGGTTATAAATGGATATGGAAAGATAAAGAAAGGAAATAAAGTATCGGTAACTGTAGATGGGAAATCTACCGATTATTCTACGAAACATATTATTATTGCAACTGGAGCCAGAAGTAGAGAATTGCCTAATTTACCACAAGATGGCAAAAAGGTTATTGGATACAGAGAAGCTCTTACTTTGCCAAAAGCTCCTAAAAAGATGGTGATTGTTGGATCGGGTGCAATTGGAGTGGAGTTTGCTTATTTTTATAATGCAATGGGTGTTGATGTCACAATTGTAGAATTTATGCAAAATATTGTGCCGGTTGAGGATGTTGATGTTTCTAAACAATTGCAAAGATCTTTTAAAAAGTCTGGAATAAAAATTATGACAAAATCTACTGTAGAAAAAGTAGATACTTCTGGAACGGGATGTAAGGTATTAGTAAAAACTAAAAAAGGAGAAGAAATAATTGAGTGTGATGTAGTTTTATCAGCTGCTGGAATCACAGCTAATATCGAGAATATAGGACTGGAAGAAGTAGGAATTAAAACCGATAGAGGCAGGATTTTAGTTGATGACTTTTACCAGACAAATGTAAATGGATACTATGCAATTGGTGATGTACTACCAACTCATGCTCTTGCTCATGTTGCTTCTGCTGAGGGAATTACTTGTGTAGAAAAAATTGCAGGACACAGCCCTGAGCCAATTGATTACGGAAATATTCCAGGGTGTACTTATGCTAGCCCGGAGATTGCATCAGTTGGTATGACTGAAACTGCTGCAAAAGAAGCTGGATATGAAATCAAAGTTGGAAAATTTCCTTTTACAGCATCAGGAAAAGCATCTACTGCAGGACATAAAGATGGTTTTGTAAAAGTTATTTTTGACGCTAAATATGGAGAGTGGTTAGGTTGTCATATGGTAGGGTGTAATGTTACGGAAATGATTGCTGAGGCAGTAGTTGCTCGTAAATTAGAGACTACAGGACAAGAGGTGTTAAAAGCTATTCATCCGCATCCAACAATGAGTGAAGCTGTTATGGAAGCAGTTGCTGATGCTTATGATGAGGTAATACACATATAAGTTGCTAGTTATTAGATGAAAGTCCACCAATTTGGTGGGCTTTTTTTGTTTATTATTTTTTTACTAAATTTGGCAAAACAAGAAATTATGAGCTTAGAAAAATTTTGTCAAAGTTGTATGCTTCCTAAGGATCATGAAATGTTTGAAAAAGGAACAGAACAAGATGGGACTGAAAATGGAAGCTATTGTAAACTTTGTTATGTAGAAGGTGAGTTTACTCAGCAAGAGACTATTAAATCAGCAAAAGATATGCAAAGCTTTGTGAAAGGCGTGTTGAAAAAACAAGGTGTAGGAAAAGTCAGAAGATGGTTTTACACTATTGGAATTCCAAGGTTGGAAAGATGGAATAAGAATTAAATTTATTTTTTAATAATATTATTGTAAGAATCTGTGAATTCAAAATCAAATTTAAAGAGATTGGTTTCTGTGGATAAAAGTAGCACTACATCAAACTTTCTTAATTCTTTTTTTACATTTATATCCTCAACTTTACTGCTATGATTTTTTCTGTTGGGTTTTATCTCCTTATTATAGTACCAAAATTCTGTATTACTAAATAATTTATTCATCAAAACAGAATTAGTTAAGCCATAGCCATAACTATCTCCAATGATTAAGAGTTTTGGTTTTTCTGTATCTATTGTATCTTTAAAAATATAATATGGTTTTGGCATTTTATAATAGTTATACTCAAAAAAGAGATTCATAGCATCACTAATATCTCTGTCTGATTTTAATAAATTATCAGGATATTCTATTTTGCTAAAATCAAAATCTGGAATGTTAATACTTCTTTTTTGCTCAATATATTTTGTGATGGAATCAAACGCTAGGGCAACACCGAGTTCTCCCCAGTGAATTCCCCCTTTTGGGAACAAAGGATGTTTACTTTTTTTCTTGTATTGAATGAAAGAGGAGTTGATGTCAATAAAATCTACATCTAATTCTTCACACTTTTTTACATAACATAAGTAGTTAGATAAAGTTTTTGTAGTAGTGTCATATTGAGATGGGAAAAATTCAGGAAAATAAGATGCTTTTCCTGGCGCAAAAACGATTATCAAATTAATGCTATCTTTTTTTAGTTCATTCTGTATATTCTGTATTCTTTTAACTTTTTCTGTAATTTTATTTTCTCCAATAAAACTATAACCCATATAATCTCTTATGTACCCTCCTTCAAACAGATAATTATCTTTACCAATTTGCACGTCTTTTGCATTTGTTTTTTTGAAAAAACTGTATTGAATTTGATTAAAAATTCTCACTAATGTAGGCCTAAATCCAATGTATGCTTCAAAATAATTGGTATACTCTTCTTGGTATTTTCCATTTAACCAGTATGAAATGGTTATGGTATTAGGTTTTGGAGATAGCTCAAAACTTCCTTGTAGCGGTTTTTCGTTTGAAAATGAAAAGCAGATTTGTAATATCGGAATAAATAACATCCCTAATATCAATAATAATAGCCCTATTTTAATTTGTTTTTTCATTAAAACCTAAAATATATAAAAGGATTAAATCCAGAAGAAGTAATTGAACTTATGCATAATAACAGAAGTGACAAAGAAATAATTGTCATTAGAACATATCCTTTAATTGAATACTTATCATTAAAAAACAAAGTGTCTTGCCATTGTTTCCCAAACTTAAATAGGGTAATAAATGCAAAAGCAACAGCTATAATTAATATTACTATAAATTCTCTATCAATATAAGATGCTATTTCATTTGGCGTGAAAACAAACATTTTTTTCACAAAGTATTTTACTTGATATAATGAATCTGCTCTGAACAATACCCATCCTAATATGGTGATAAAAAATGTGATAAAGATGCTAGGGTATTTCCCTATTTTCTTGTAGAAGTTTAATAAAAGAAGTTTTTCCAAAATCAAAAATATCCCATGATATGCACCCCAGAAAACAAAACACCAAGCTGCACCATGCCAAAGACCAGAAATTAAGAAAACAAACCATAGATTGAAATACAATTTATTTTTTGAATTCACTCTATTCCCACCCAAAGGAATGTAGAGATAGTCTTTCATCCAGCTACCAAGTGTCATGTGCCATCTTCTCCAAAATTCTGTAATACTTTGGGATACATAAGGATTATTAAAATTTTCAGGAAACTTAAAGCCAAGTACTCTACCTAATCCTATTGCCATATCAGAATAACCAGAAAAATCATAATAAATCTGGAATGTATATGCCAAGATGCCCAACCAAGCAATAGAGGTAGTAAGGTCACCTTCTCCCATAGCAAAAACCCTATCCGCTTCTACTCCCAAAACATTGGCTATCAGCACTTTTTTTGCTAATCCTATCCCAAAACGGAAAAGACCTAATAACTTATTGTCAATACTTTCTAGGGCTTCTCTGTTTTCAATTTGGTCGGCAATTTGATTAAAACGAACAATTGGCCCCGCAATCATTTGTGGAAACATCATGATATACACTAAATATTGCTGAGGATTCTTTAATGGCTTATGCACTTTTCTGAATACATCTATTGAATAAGTTAGTGTTTGGAAAGTATAAAACGATATGCCTATTGGGAGCGCAACAGAAGTCCATTTCATATTATTCGCGCCAAATGAACTCAATAAGCCATTTAGATTTTCAACAAAGAAATTGGCGTATTTGAAATAAATAAGTAATCCCAAATTAATAGATATAGATAAAGTTAGTAGAAGGAGTTTACTTCTCTTAATCTGAGACTTATGCATAGCATTAATGATGTAAAAGTCTATAATTACCGAACCAACAACTACAAAAACAAATTTTGGGGCACCCCAAGAATAAAAAAACAAACTAGCAAGTAAGAGAACCCAATTTTTAAATTTTACGGAAACAAGATGATAAACAAGCAGGAATATTGGCAGAAAGTATAAAAGAAATAAACTACTACTAAATATCATCTTTTAAAAACAAGGGAAGTCAAATGAATTTCTTGTTGTTTACAAATTCAATATTTCAGATTCATCTTCCAATGTGTCTGCCCATTGTTTTGCTTCTGACTGAGAAAAATAAGGGCCTAAATATACCCTATAAATTTGTTCATTCGAGTTCGAGACAGAAGGCAGAAAGAAATAATTAGCCGCATAGCCCTCCGTAATTTTTTGTTCTACTAAGGATTTTGCTAAACTTTCATCTCCAAAGGAGGACAATAAAATAAGATGTTTTGCCGCTCCAAAATCAAGGGAATATTGTAATGGTACTACAATATCTTCTGGAAGTATTTGCTCAGAAATCTTACTTTTCTCTGGAAGAAGTGAATTGAAGTCAAAGTTTGTGTAAAGATAATATCCGCCACCCACTAAAAATCCAAGAATTAAAAGTCTTATAAAAGTTTTGGATGGAAAGCCAAATGATTTTTTCTCTTTCTCTTCTTCTGCAGGGATAACATCCTCATCTGAACTTTGTGTGGCTTTAGGATTGTAAGTAGGATAAGTAGGGGTGTTTTCAACTCTTGGCGGTTGCTCTTGTCTTACTTCTTGTTTGTTTTTTATCTGCCCGAGTCGCTCTTGAAGAATTCTTAACCTTTGTTCATTGTCATAGTGTTCCATAATGTATTTTTATTTGAGTTTGTAAATATATTATTTATTAAGCGTGTTTTCAATAGTAATCTCAAAAAGTTCTGAAAGTTTATATCCGGCCTGCTTTGCTTGTTTAGGAATGATACTTTCTGTTGATAGTCCTGGAATGGTATTTATTTCTATAAGATATGGCTTTTCTTTCATAATAATATAGTCTATTCTCACAATCCCTTTTAGGCCTAATTTTTGGTAAACTTCTTTGGTTATTTTCTGCACATTTTCTGTTTCTTTCCTGCTAATTCTGGCAGGAGTGATTTCATCAGATAGTCCTTTGTATTTTGCCTCATAGTCAAAAAAGTCATTATGACTTACAATTTCGGTAACTGGCAAAACTTCTATCTTTTTATGAGTGAAAATGCCACAACTAACTTCTGTTCCGTTAATAAATTGTTCAATGAGTACATGATTATCATGTTCTAATGCGAGATGAATAGCCTTTTCTAAATCTGCAATTTCAAATACTTTACTAATACCAAAACTAGATCCTGCACTATTTGGTTTCACAAAGCAGGGTAGCCCCACTTTCTCGATAATTAATTCAGTATTAATATTTTCTCCTTTTTGGTAAAATGTAGATTTTGCACATAGAAAGCCCATTTTAGAAAGCTCTTGGTTACACTGATTTTTATCAAAAGTAAGGGAAGATTGTGCCACCCCACAAGAAGTGTAAGCTAATCCAATTTCATCAAAATAAGTTTGTAATTCTCCATTTTCGGCGGGAGGACCGTGCAAAGCCATAAAAGCCAAATCAAAAGAAATTTTCTTGTTTCCCATAATACATGAAAAATCTTTTTTATCCATTTTCAATCGTGTATCATCTATTATTGCCTCCCATTTGTCTTCTTTTAGATGAATGATGATTGCATTAAATATCTCTTTATTAAGATTAGCTTCTACTACTTTAGCTGATTGCAGAGATATTTCGTGTTCTGCAGAGTTTCCCCCTGTTATAATGGCGATTGTTTTCATCTTTATTTACTAACAGCAAAAGTAAAATATTTATTGTATTAAATAATATCGTACTAAGGCTGCATAATTTTTATATTTGTATCTCGTTTAGCTATTAAATTTTTACCAAATTGGAGCCGGATAAACAAAATAAAACTTCATTTCTAGCAATTTTCAAAAATAGAGTTTTCTACAAGCAATTAGTTTATGCCATTTTTACTATGCTGCTTTGTTTTTTCCTTTGGTTAGAATATATTGATTTCTACACTTTGCATGATGAATATATTGTTTTGCCCGATTTTTATGGTGTGCATATCAGTGATTTAGATTCTGTTTGTCATGAGCTTGATTTACGATATGTTATTATTGATTCGTTATTTAATAAAAAAGTAGAGAAAGGAACTATTTTAGAGCAAGACCCAATAGTGGGTACAAAAGTGAAAGAAAACAGAAGAGTTTATTTTACCATTAATGCTCTGCAAAACAAAATTGTAACTTTTCCTTATATTACTGATTTGTCATTAAGGCAAGCAGTAAGGAAGTTAGAAAACTTGGGTTTGGTGGTGGGAAATTTGGAATACAAACCTGATTTGGCACGTAATGTGGTATTAAGTCAGAAAGTAAATGGGATTAAAATAAAAGCAGGGCAAGAGCTTTTTGTTGGTACTGCTGTGGATTTAGTAATTGGAAGCGGACCAAGTGATAAAACAACAACTATTCCTAATTTGATGGGGCTTACAATGCAAAAAGCACAAACAGAAATTAAGGTTGCCTCCTTAAATTTAGGTGCAGTAATTTTTGATGAGGGTATTAGTGATTCCTCTGCAGCTATGGTTTACAGGCAAAATCCGAAAGTAAATGAAAAAAGAAAAGTAAAATTAGGAACTTCAATAGATATATATCTGCAATGAGAAAAGTTTGGATTGTTATTTTGATGATGGGTTTTTTTGTTTTGCAAGCTCAAGAACATATTTCGGTTTTGGAGAGCAATCCTTTACTGCAAACAAAACAAAAACAAATTCTAAAAATGCGAATGGCTTCTGCTGTTGCTTTGCCTTTTTTAGATGATTTTTCTTACAACTCTTATTTTCCTGATAATTTGCTTTGGGAAGATAGTGCGGTTTTTATCAATCGATCTTATCCTATAAATCCTGTTACAATTGGAGTGGCTACTTTTGATGGATTAGATGCCAATGGAATGGCTTATGATATTTCGGCTTCTACTCAAGCACAAAGAGCAGATTCCCTCACTTCCAGAGCCATTGATTTATCGGTAGTGGACTCTGCTTATTTGCTATTTTATTATCAATCAGAAGGTTTGGGAGATAATCCGCAAACAGAGGACTCTTTGGTGTTGGAATTTTTGACAGGAGTAGATACGGCTGGCTTTCCTGTTTGGAAACATATTTGGAGTATTCCCGGACAAACTACTCAAGAATTTCAAAGGATGGAATTCAATATTAAAGGAGCTAATTATTTGCATGCTGGCTTTCGTTTTCGTTTTAGAAATTATGCAACATTATCAGGGAATTATGACCATTGGCATATCGATTATGTGAAGGTAGATGAATATTCTGCTGGGCAAATTCCAGATTTGAATGATGTGGCTTTTGTATATGAAAATCCGAAACTCTTAAAAAGATACAGAGAAATGCCTTTGGTACAATATCAGGAAAATACGGCTGGTGAATTAAGGGATACTTTGGATATTATTTTACGAAATAATAATGCCGGCCTAAGTGTAGATTATAAATATGATGTTTATGAAAATAGCAATCAAATAGAACATTATCCTTATTTAGGAAATCTTAGCTCTACAAGGAATGTGCAGGTAAATATTTATGATTCTATAGGAAATTTTTCATTTGTACAACCTCCTATTTTTTTGAGCGACACAATCTTTAAATCAACTACAAGCGATAGTGCTACTTTCATTTTTAAAAATGTAATAAAAACATCTCCATCCGATAATAAAAATAATGATACGCTCACCCATTCTCAGAAATTCAATTCCCATTTTGCTTATGATGATGGAGTTGCAGAATTTGCTTATGGCATCAATGTACAAGGGGCAAAAATGGCCTATCAGTTTGAACTTAACAAAGCCGATAGTTTGCGAATTATTCAAATTTACTTTGCGCCAATGCAAAATAATGTAAGCAATATCAATTTTGATTTGGTTGTTTGGGATGATAATAATGGAGTGCCAGGAAATATTATTCATAGAGATAGTGTTTATCCGATCTATGAGGAAAGAATAAAATTTCATAATTATTATTTAAGTAAAGCTATCGGTTTAGATGGTATCTTTTATGTTGGTATCGAGCAGACCACAAATGACATGTTAAATGTAGGTTTGGATAGAAATTCCCCTTCCAATAATTATATGTTTTACAATGTTGGTGGAGGATGGAATTATTCTCAATTTCCTGGAGCTTGGATGATTCGCCCTGTACTTAGAACAACTCCTATTATTTCATCTGTAAATACTGAAATAAGCCAAAATGAGATTAAAATATTCCCAAATCCATTCTCTGATTTTACTACTATTTTGTTAAATAGTGAAGGAAAAAATACAATTCAACTTTTCGATATTAGCGGAAGGTTATTAAGTGAATTTGTAGTGAATGAAAACAGTTTCCAGTTTTTTAAAAACAATCTAAAATCTGGAGTATTTCTTTTTCAGATTCAGAATAAGAAAGGTGTTTTTCGTAAGAAATTAGTTATTCAGTAATGGAGGAAAAAGACAAACTTTTCGAGCACTATAAATTTATAGCTGACAAAGGGCAATCTCCTTTGCGAGTAGATAAATTCCTGATAAATTTTATTGAACACGCCACACGAACCAAAATTCAAAAAGCCGCATCAGAGGGAAATATTAAGGTAAATGGCAATGTGGTGAAATCCAATTATAAAGTAAAAGCTGGAGATGTAGTAACAGTAGAATATTCTTCTCCTAAAAAGAAATTTGAGTTAATTCCTGAAGATGTTCCATTAAACATTGTATATGAAGATGATGATTTCCTTATTGTAAATAAGGATGCTGGAATGGTGGTGCATCCAGGTTTTGGTAATTATTCTGGCACTTTGGTAAATGCTTTGGCTTTTCATTTCAAGAATTTACCAAATATGGGGGATGAAGATCGTCCTGGTTTAGTGCATAGAATTGATAAAAATACTTCTGGAATTTTGGTGATTGCTAAAACAGAGAAAAGCATAACTATTTTAGCGAAAAAATTTGCTGACAGAGAACTCAATAGAAAATATATAGCCCTTGTATGGGGAGATGTAAAAGAAGATAGAGGTACTATTACAGGGCATATAGGTAGAAGTTTAAAAAACAGAAAAGTAATGACTGTTTTCACAGAAGGAGATTTTGGAAAACATGCGGTAACGCACTATAAAGTTTTAGAGCGTTTTGGCTATACTACTTTGGTGGAGTGCAAATTAGAAACAGGAAGAACTCATCAGATAAGAGTGCATTTCAAACAGCTTGGACATCCGCTATTTAATGATGAAGAGTATGGCGGAAATCAAATTTTAAAAGGAACTACCTTTACCAAATATAAACAATTTGTCCTTAATTGTTTCAAAATTTGCCAAAGGCAAGCACTACATGCAAAATCGCTTGGATTTGCTCATCCTGCAACTGGCAAAGAAGTAAATTTTGATTCCGAATTAGCAGAAGATATGCAACTGCTAATTGAAAAGTGGAGGGGATATGCTAAGCATCAGAAAGAAGATTAGACATAATCTTTCATAGTATTATAAAGCGTATCTCTTTCAATAGGATGGCGTTTTACTTGTTTAATTAAAGCTACAATTTCCTTAGTGGTCATTTTTGGGTTTTGGTCCTTTGCACCAGCCATGGAATAAATTTTGGTGGTATCATCAATAGTGCCATCAATATCGTTTACGCCAAAAGCTAAAAGAGTTTGAGCCGATTCTTTCCCGATCATGGGCCAATATGCTTTGATGTGTTTGAAGTTATCCAAATAAATTCTGGCGATTGCATACATTCGCATATCCGTAATAGTAGAAGTTTCCTCAATATGCGACATTTGGTTGTTTTTATTTCTAAATTTAAGAGGGATAAAAGCGTTAAATTTACCCGTTTTATCTTGCAAATTTCTTAATCTACTCATGTGGTCAATGATGTGCTTGGGTTTTTCAATATGGCCATAAAGTATGGTAGCGTTGGATGACATACCCAAACTATGTGCCACTTCATGGATTTCAAGCCACGCATTTGTGCTGCATTTATCTTCACAAATTTCATTTCGCACTTTTTCATCAAATATTTCTCCACCTCCACCAGGCAAACTGCCTTGCCCTGCATTTTTCAATATTTCCAAACCCTCTTTATAGCTTACTTTTGCTTTTCTGCAAATGTATTCCAACTCCACAGCAGTAAATGCCTTAATATGAATATTGGGTCTTAGTTTTTTTATTTCTTTTATCAGATTTGCAAAAAAATCCAATCCCATTTTAGGATGCACCCCACCTACAATGTGCACTTCTGTAATATCTTTTGGCGCATTTTTTAGGATATCAAGCATCTGTTTTTCAGAGTATTCCCATGCTTCTTCTTTTTTGCTTAACAAACGAGAATAGGAGCAGAATTTGCAATCAAAAACACAAATATTGGTTGGCTCAATATGGATATTTTTATTGAAATAAGTATTATTGCCGTGCAGTCGTTCTCTTATTTGGTTAGCTAAAGTTCCAAGCAAAGAAACAGAGCCGTTTTCAAAAAGAAAAAGTGCTTCTTTATCAGAAATTCTTTTTTTATTTTCTATTTTTTCTACAATACTTACTAAATTCTTAGGAAGTAATTCTGCCGTGATACAGGAGGTCTTCATTATTCAGATAAAAGGATTTTTTTGGTACTTCTTCCTTTGTCCGTATCAATAATAGCAAAATAAATTCCTTTAGGTAAAGAGGATAAATTAAGAGAGAAAATATCATTTTGAATATTTTCAGCTTTAACAACTTGTTCTCCTAAAACATTCTGAATTATAATAGAATTTATTTTAATATTCATAGCAAATTTAAAATTAATTATCCCATTTGTAGGATTAGGATATATGCTTATCAAATTTTCATGTAGCATATCATTTATTCCAGAAATCATGCAGCCATTAGATGTTTTCAGTGCTTCTCTTCCTCCTTGCCCGGTGGATGCGTTCATGGTGTAATCCATCACATTTATTTGCTTATGAGAAAACATCCAAGTAGTAAAGGCGTACGACATATAATTTTCATCCATATCTAACACGTCAGAAGTAAAGGAATTTGAGAATTGAGAGTCATCACAAGTATTATTATTAGTGCCAGAATTTACATTTCCCCAATAAATATCTTTTTGTGCAGGCGTATCATCCACATATCCTCCTGATGAAGAGTTGTCATTATCGCAACAAATCGTATTTCCTTGTGCATCTGTTTGCTCGCAAAAGGTGTGTTTTAGTCCTAAATAATGACCAATTTCGTGTGTTGGGGTTCTGCCATCATTTTGTGAAGTAGAGGCCGCATTTCCTACTGTGCCAAAATAAGCGTAATCTACTACAAGCCCATCTTTCCATGCCGTCCAAGCTTGCGATTGCTGTCCTGGTAAATAGGCATAACCAAGGGTTTGTCCTCCCTGTGAATTGGTTAAATTACAAACCCAAACATTCAAATATTTCAGCGCATTCCATCCATCTTTTCCGCCAGTTGCTGTTCTTTTCATGGCATTGGAATCTGTATTATCATCTGCATCAAAAGATGTTTTTGAAGTGGATGTTCTTGTTACTCCTGTTGTTGCATTTCCATTTTCATCTGTTGTTGCTAAGCAGAATTCTAATTCGCAATCTCCCGAATAGCTTGTAAAAGTATTTCTTGGAGGACTAGGAAATTCTGGATTCATCTTTCTATAATCTTCATTCAATATTCTAATTGCATCATCAATTTGTATTTGCGGAATATTGGTTCCAATTCCTAAATTATGAGATTGCTTATGTACTACATGCACCACAACAGGAATAGTGATAACTGTATTTTCAGAATTTGAATTATTTTTCAACCACTCTTCTAATCCATTAAAATAACTCTCTACTATGTTCTTATATTGAGGATTTGTCTGCATTTCATACTCCATAAGATGGGAAGTTGCACATTTTTTAATATTTCTTTCTTGTGCTTTTGTAAAAAATGCTATCATTAGCAATCCTATTATTATTGATTTTTTCATCTTAATTTTGAATAATTAATTTTTTAGTTATACGAGAGTTCTTAGTTGTAATGTTCAAATAATATACTCCATTTTTCTGGTTACTTAGGTCAATTTTTGTAGTTTCAAAAATTTCTTGTTTTAAAACCAATTTTCCTAGGGGATTAAAAATTTTTGCATAATTAGAAATATTTTTTGAGTATTGAGGGTAATAGACATAAAATATTCCATTTGTAGGATTTGGGAAAATTTCTAATATATTTCCTGGAATTTGAATATTACTTAAAGCAGAAATACAAAAAGTAGCAGTGTCAGAAAAAGTAAAAGGGGCACTACTTGCTAAAATACTATTATCTATTTCCTTTTTAATAGAAAACATTCCATTTCCATAATTGCAACAGAAACCATCACCATAAGTATCTGAGATTACAAAATAATAACAACCATCTTGCAAACAGTATTCAAGTTGATAAAGGCTGTTGCTCGAAAGAGAGTCACCCTGATCAATTAAAGTATAATTAGCGTCAAAGAGTTGCCAAGAAGTTTCCTGTCCGTAATTGTCCGTAACTAATTTCAAATTTATTTTATTTCCGTATTGAGTAGAGAAAGAGGTGGTCTTTGTATCGTTTTGCAAATTAATGTCGGTAGAATTATTCGGATTTAAAGTATTTGCACTAAAAGTGTGTTGCGTGCCACTTGCAGGAATTCCAGCTAAATAAATTGTATCCGTTTCATTTTGGGCAAGGGCTCCATTCCATACTTGAAATTGCTCACTTCCGCCATCCACAGAATATTTTATAGTGGCCACAAAAAGAGTGTCCGTGCTATAATTCTTAATCACTACTTTTGGGTAAACAGGGCTTGCACATTCTACCAATTGCGTATTTGGATTAATTATTGCTATTATTCCAGCATCTGCATTTGGAATAGTAAATGGCTGACAACCCAATGAAGAAATCAAGCCAAATCTATAAGTATTGATAGCAGCCATAGCTCTTGTTTTTTGTCCTTGGGTAAAAATATTCATACAAGCATCATCAGAATAGTCCATAAAATTCATAAACATATCTCCATTATTTGTGCAAGATGTTTGAGGATGGATTTTACAACCATAATTTGCTTGCTCTTGCTCAGGGGTGTCCGAAACGAAATCATCCCCACAACTATTGTCGCCCCAAACATGTAATAAACTCAGCCAATGCCCTACTTCATGGGTTGTAGTTCGCCCTTTATGATAAGGTTGGTTAACTGTTCCTATTGTGCCAAATCTTTCATAATCAATGACAATGCCATCTGTTTGGCTGTTCCCGCCAGAGGGAAATTGTGCCCATCCCATCACATTTCCGGCAATATCACACACCCAAATATTCAAATATCTATTGGTGTTCCACGCATTACTTCCTCCCATTTGGGTAAAGAAAATACTATCGCTATATAAAGGGATTTCAGGAAGATTAGTTTGTTTTCGGACTATACCATTGGCAGGAACTCCTAAATACCTTTTTGCCAGACAAAATTCGATTTGCATATCAGCAGCAAAGGGCAGAAAATCGAAAGGCGTATTGCTTGCATCTTGATTTAATCTTCTAAAATCTTCATTAAGCACATCAATTTGTGTTTGAATTTGAGCATCTGAAATATTCTCGGCATTGTTTTTGTAAACTACGTGCACCACCACCGGAATGGTAATGGCAGATGCTTTTACACTGGGATTATCTTTTATCCATTTTTGTATTTGAAGTTCTAAATCAGATTGGTTTATGATACTTTCAGGATGTTGTGTCTTAAAAAAGTCTAAACGATTTTGGGTTCCACAATTTCTTCCTTGCTGTGAGAAAGCGACAAAACTCCAAAAAGTAAAAATATAAATTAAAAGATTTTTCATTACTAAAATTAAAGAATGCAAATTTACGCCTTTATTTAAAAATGCTTAGTCTAATTGAAGTAGATATCTAATAAAACTCTATTTTCGGCCTAAAATTTTATGCTGTATGAAAATTGTTTTTGCTACCAACAATCATAACAAAATAGCTGAAATCAAGGATTTGCTTCCCTGTGAAATTCAAATTTTGAGTTTGAAAGAGATTAATTGTAATGATGAGCTTCCAGAAACGCAAAATACTTTGGAAGGAAATGCCGTGCAAAAAGCAGAATTTGTTTTTACAAATTACGGTTATAACTGCTTTGCTGATGATACTGGCTTGGAGGTTAAGGCTTTAAATAATGAGCCGGGCATTTATTCAGCTCGCTATGCTGGGGAACTATGTAGTCCGGAAGACAATATGCACAAAGCCCTTCAAAAGCTAGAGGGAGAAAACAATAGAGAAGCAAAATTCCGGACAGTAATAGCCCTTATTATAGATGGAAAAACATTACTATTTGAGGGAAAATGCAATGGAGAAATTACAAAAGAAAAAGCGGGCGAAAAGGGTTTTGGTTACGATCCTATTTTTAGGCCATTAGGTCATAAAAAGACTTTTGCTGAAATGACAAAACAAGAAAAAGGTGCAATTAGCCACAGAGGAATTGCTACAAGAAAATTAGTTGAATTTTTGCAAAGGGTTTAGTTGCCAAAAACTTTTTTCAGTAGGGCAGAGGTTCTTTCTTTCGGATTTTCTCTTATGGCAATTTCTTGTTGAGCAAGCATAAAAAATAATCCACTTATCGCTTTTTCAGTTACATAAGTTTCCAATTCAGGATTTACTTTTTCTACAAATGGAATTTTGTTGTAAGTAGTCATTATGCTTTCCCAATGTTTTGTAGCATTTACTTTATCTAAAGAATTTTTAATAATTGGCTTGAAAGCATTTACAACTGCTGAATTTGTATTTCTGTTTAAATAATCTGTTCCAGCAGTTTTATTTCCTTTTACAATGCCGATTGCATCTTTAATACTCATTTTTTTAATGGCACCCACAAATATTGGCTTTGCTAATACAGCTGCATCTTCTGCTGCTCGGTTGATGCTTAGTATTACCTCATCTACCTTTTTTTGCATACCTAGTTGTTTTAATTTGTCGGCAACTTTTGTAGCATTTTTTGGGAAAGGAATTTTTACTTTAGGATTACCAAAATACCCATTTCTTATTGAGAGTACGTTTACTCCTTTTTCTGTTCCTTTTTTTAGGGTTTCTTTTAAAGCATTAGCAGCTTCCTTTTCACTAAAAGAATCTCCTTTTATCAATTCTTTATTTACCTTTTCAGCTGCTTTTTTTAAATCTTTCCAGTTTTGGGCTTGTGTAAATAACGGTAAGCAAAGTAAAATTATTAGTAGTTTTTTCATGCCGCTATAAATAAAACATTGTAGGAAAATTGACTTTTATTGAATACTTATTAATTCAACAATAAATATTAAAGTTGCATTTGGAGGTATGCCAGCTTGAGGTATTCCTTTTTCGGCATAAGCTAATGTGCTAGGGATAGTTAATTTCCATTTATCCCCTACTTTCATTAATTGTAGCGCTTCCGTCCAACCAGGAATCACTCCATTTACTGGGAATGTAACAGGTTCTCCTCTGTTTATTGAGCTATCAAAAACTGTACTATCATTTAAACTTCCGTGATAATGCACTGTAACTTGATTCTCAGCAGTTGGATTTTCTTCTCCTTCACCATTTACTAAAACTTCATATTGCAGTCCGCTAGCAGTTGTTATTGTTTCCTCATTCACCTTTCTTGCATCTATCCAAATTTGTGCTACTGCAGTTATGGAGTCCTGCAATCTTAATTTTTCCGCTTCCAATTTATCTTGTAATGTCTTAAAATATTTTTCAAGTATTTTTTGGGACTGTTCTTGCGTTATCAAAAGAGAATCATCATTGAAAATATGTTTGATCCCCATGCTTACTGCATCTGCATTTATATCCTCAAGCCCTTGCCCTTGAAGTT
>Ga0187827_10000558_pt1 | contig 58673 bp, 44 predicted proteins | sample ETNtaG_39_FD_167969 | JGI IMG/M metagenome (GOLD analysis project Ga0187827, IMG submission 167969) | Marine microbial and viral communities from oxygen minimum zone, Eastern Pacific Ocean - ETNP2014_SV_150_PacBio MetaG (Illumina Assembly) | ecosystem: Environmental > Aquatic > Marine > Hypoxic...
GTAAGAATAACCCATGAACACCACCAGTTAAAATATGATTGATCAATTGTTCTAATCCCTTTTGATCAAGGCTATCCCAATCGTTTAATGGTGTTATCATCGGAGGAATAATGCCATGAAATTGGTTATTGGATATCTGATTATTCATTATCACTGGCCTAAGTTTTTATTATATGAAAGTGTAATCATGTCGTAATTTAAACTGATCTCAATAATAATCCTCATTTCTGGCGATGCAAAATCTAATTTGGCAAAAGAAAGTCAAATTCATTTAGATATCTTCGTTAGTGATGAAACAGACCATTTAAACCTTGGCCTCACTTCTTCCACAACCAATATGATGGTATTATGCGATGCATTGGCTTCATCTATTTCAGAACAAAAAGGATTTACAAGACGCGATTTTCATTCATTTCATCCTGGTGGTGAATTGGGTAATGAATAAATGAATACAGTAACTGTCGTAGGCAGCTTTATGTATGATCTCGTTGTTACAGCCCCCGTCGACCCAATCCAATACTGGAGAAATGTTAATCGGTAACTCCTTTGGCATGTTTTTGGGCGGAAAAGGCGCTAATCAAGCCATCGCTGCATCCAGAGCGGGCGTAAAAGTCAATATGGTTGGACGTTTGGGAGAGGATGTATTTGTAGATCAACTTTTAGCTAAATAATTATTCATAAACGACAATCTGAATTTATATAATGTAAGAGTGAATTCATGCCATAGCATTGTGGCATTAGATAGTTATAATTCAATAATTTTTTCTAAGATTTCTGAAGTACTGTGGCCGGGTCGGAATGGAACTACTTTTACATCTCCCCCATTCTCCATGACAGTATCCGCGCCCACAATTGTTTCTGTTGAATAATCACTCCCTTTTACCAACACATCTGGTAAAAGCATTTGAATAATTTTTGCTGGCGTATCTTCATCAAAAACGACCACTAAATCAATCGACTCTAATGCATCCAGAATGGCTGTTCTATCATCTTGAGTTTGGATAGGGCGGTGCGCCCCCTTCAATTCACGCACTGAGCGATCACTATTCAACGCCAAAACCAATTTGTTTCCAAGTAATTTTGCGTCAGCCAAATACTCCACATGACCTCGATGGAGAATATCAAAACAACCGTTAGTGAATACCACTTTTAGCCCGGCGAATTTCCATGCATCCACTTGAACTTTGGCTTCATTCCAATTATTTGCTATCATAATACTATTCTCTCGTACAAAGAATTAAATGGAATCCCTGATTTTTTTGAGCAAATCGTTTGTCAAGCGAATGCCTTCCATTTCGGTGTGGACGTTACCTTCATATTCAATGCCCACATAGCCCTTATAACCCGCGTCTAAAACAATATTCATAATGCGGTAGAAGTCCGAACCGGTTTCATTACCTTTTTTATCAAATTCATGACTTTTAGCACTGACTGCTTTAGCGTAAGGCATTAATTCCTTCATCCCTTGATAACGGTCGTACCATTCGTCGCTTTGGATGCGGAAATTTCCGAAATCCGGGAGCGTACCCACCCTTGAATGATCCACTCTTTCCATAACTGCTGATAGCCATTTTCCGTTGGATGAAAGTCCGCCGTGGTTCTCCACGATTGTATTGATACCAATAGAATCTCCAAATTCGTTAAGGCGACGGAGGCCATCCGCCGCTAATTCAATCTGGTCATCCCAAGACCCTTCGCTTCGGGCATTCACGCGGATGGAATGACAGCCAAGAAATTTTGCAGCTTCAGCCCATTTATAGTGATTTTCCACTGCCTGATTTCTTTTATTTTCATCAGGATCACCAAGGTTACCTTCATTATCACACATAATTAGTAAGCTTTTTACGTCATGATCATCTGCTCTAGTTTTCATTTCATTAAGATATTTTTGATCTTGAGCTTTATCAAAAAAGAAGGAATTAACATATTCTACGGCATCAAGACCAAATTCAGTTTTTGTAAGAGAAATAAAATCTAAGTGATCAATTTTTTTAGAATGTAAAGCGCGATGCAATGACCATTCAGCCAATGAAATTTTGAAGGGCAGATTATCTGACCCAGAGAGTAAAGTACTGCCGAACCCCGATAGGGCTAACCCACCTGTGATGGTAGCAGATCGTTTGATGAAATTTCGACGATTCAATATAATTTCCTGATTCGGATATTACGGTACCAAATTTCGCCATGATCACCTTGAAGTCCTATGTGACCTTCAGTTGCTTTTGCGAATAGGGGCATTTTATTAAATTTACTTTTTTTAACTAAGTCCCACATTGCTTTGCTACCATAAGTATATTCAACTATCTTAACTCCATTAAGCCAATGTTCAATATTATTATTGTATGCTTTTATTTTCACTTTATTGAATTCGCCAGCAGGTTTTACAACAAGCTCTGATGAAGCTATCATAGCATACAATGCACCAGCCGAAGTAAGGGTGTTTTTGCCGTCAGTGTGGACATCGTTGTCTAATACCTGCATTTCAGGGGCTGTTTGCCATATATTATCACCTTCCTCTGTTGCATAATAAAAAATTCCACTATTACCGCCAACTGCAACTTTCCACTCTAGTTCTAATTCAAAATTTTTATAAACTTTTTCACTAATTAGATCTACACCATGTCCAGGCAATGTTTTAAGAGTGCCATCAACAACTTCCCACTCACCCCAAGGGAAGCTATCTTGTCTATATCCTCTTAATCCTGTAACCGTTTCACCATCAAATAGAACAGTCCAATCATTATTGGAAGAACAGCCAATTATTAATAGTGTTATAAAAAGTATGTTGAATTTATTCATCATTCACCTTGCGGGTTCCACTCACCTCGGGCCACAGCCGGTATGAATGTTTCAATCTCAGTGTTGGGAAGTTGTATGGTTTTTCCTTGCTCGGCACTCATATAAGCTGCCATCAGGAGGCGCGTTACATCCAGACCATCATCAAAATTTTCTTCCGGACGTTTACCCGCCAAAAAGCATTCAACCATGTGGCGATTTTCAGCTGTATATCCATATACCTCTGCTTCATTGCTGACTATGGGCATGGAGCCAGATTCAGCATTCTGTTTTTCCACCAAATCTTCCCCTTCTGCTCCGGCGACTTTTCGGCTGAAAAAAACTTTCAAATCTGGATCCAGCGTATTCACAAACATGGAATACTCTGGTCCGAATAGTTCCATACTTAAACGCAATCCTTCACCCACAAAACACCATGATGTAGTTGTTTCCACTATGAGTTTATTTCCATCCTCATCCAAATATTCTATGAGAGATCGGGCAAAATCTTCCGATGGTTTCTTGGAATAATCCGTTTCCCCATTACTATTATCCGAAAGTATTTTTGCATATTCGGGGCGCTGCCATTTCAGACAGTCCGTATGGGCGCTGATGCTAATGGGTTTTATGGATTCCCGAGGTTTTCCCGGTTCAGTGAGCATAAAGCGCGCTTCCTCCACAGAATGACACATCATATCATTGAGCACGCCGCCACCTTGGAGAGATCCTTCCCAAAACCAAGGCATGTGGGGACCGCTATGTTCTTCTGCCGCTCGAGCTAAATAAGGTCGGCCAGTGGTTGAAGCGCCACGAGCCCAGATGATCTCTTTTCCCCGTACGATGGAAGGAGAAAAAACCTGGTTTTCCAAATAGCCGTCCAAAAGACACACGCTCTTTGTGAGTTCTAATACTTTTTTTGCTTCGGCTACATTTCGTCCTAATGGTTTTTCGCAAGCCACGCCGATCAATTCACCTTTGCCTGAAGATATTGCATTGGCGATTTCTTCAAACGTTTCAATGCGGGCGAAGTTGGGGGAACAAACCCACAATGCATCAATGGTCGGGTCAGCGATCATATCAGTAATGGTGTCGTATGCTTTGGCGTTATCTCCCACGCCGATGGATCGTGCCAATGCTACCGATTCTACTGCCGATGCTTTTGTAAGAGACATAACACCTATCACATCTACATTTCGTACTGAAATAAGCGATTGGATATGAAAACGGGTGATGAAACCACCACCTATAAATCCTATGCCCAGTCGTTTTTTGCTCATTCCTTTTCTGGGCTTTCTTTTAATTGTTCACTGAAAAAGAAGAAAAATAAGATTCCCGTAACCAATCCCATTCCAGCCAGTGTATACCAGAAATTGGAATAATCAAAAATCCCGGCGACTGTATAAATTTCCTGCAATTTACCTGAAAGCCAACCACCCACAACCGGTCCACCTCCAAAAATGATAATCCCAAAAACGGTTTGGGCAGAATGGCGAACATCATCATCCGCAAGTTTATCTACGTAGATAAATCCGGCGGCGAAGAAAAATGCAAAACAAAATCCATGAAAAGCCTGACTAACGACCATGACCCAAGCCGGTAAAATAGAAGTGCCAAAAATGGCATAACGGGCGAAGTAGGCCATAATGCCAATGGTGATCACTTTCTTAAAACCAAGGCGCTTTAAGAAGAATCCTAAGTAGGCCATAGTTGCAATTTCTGCAAATTGACCGATAGTCATGGCTGGTCCGATAGAACTATCCTTAATCCCGATAAATGAGAGGAAAGGACCTGTCTGGAGAAAGTAGATCTGGTGAATAATACTTACACCCAAACTGGCCAAAACGAGGACGAGAAACGATTTGTTACTGAAAAGAGAAAAGGCTTTTTTAAAGGCCAACTTCTCCACAGCATCCGCTTTAGGCGGCGTATTCGGAAGCATAAAACAGAATACACCATAGGTGATGGAAATAATGCCGGAAAATTTCAGTGCATCCGCCAATCGGGCTGTGACGTTGGGAACTTCTTCCCCGCTAAGAAATGGGGGCATAAGTTGAAATGATAAATCCTGTTGAAGCCAAATCATGGGGAAGGCCCAACTTGCTGCAATCCAACCGATGGTACCCCAAACCCGGATCTTCGGGAAGGAATTTTCCGCATCATCAACATGAGAAAAGGCAACAGAATTTGATAAGGCCAGCGTTGGCATATACAATACACTGTAGAGAATAGATAAGTATAGCCATGATGTATAATCGGTTTGGGTGGATGTGTACCATTTAACCAATCCACCCGTAAAAACCAAAAAAGCCAGCACTTTTTCAGTGCTAAAATATCGGTCCGCAAATTGACCTGCAATAAAGGGAGCCGCAATAGCACCAATTGAACCGGCCAACCCAAGAATCATGCCAATATCTGATCCAGAAAACCCGAGTCCTCCATCTTCGATACTGGCAGAAAGATATCGAGCAGTAACGGGAAGCCATGCACCCCAAAGAGCATACTGAAGGAACATCATGGTTCCCAAGCGGATGTTTTTTGTCATGTACTTTGTTCTATTAGACTAATTTCCGATTCACGGGATCCCATTCGATTCGGCGTCCCTGAAAGTATGATTCTGTCGCCATATGACAAGCCACAGCCTCATGAAATGCTACTTCGATATTACACCGCGGTTGGCTACCATTTCGAATGGAGTCCAGCCAATCTTTAATATGGAGATGAGTGGGATCAACCCGTTTCCCCTCTCGGTAAGTGTATAATAATCCTTTATTCGCGAAATAACGGGATGTGGCGGATGTTACACCATCGATTTGTTTTGACCCCGGCGAATATGTATAAATAGGATATTTCGGATTAATGACACCACTTTCTAAACGATCCTTGTATTGGGTCGATTCCGAATCTGCCGTCACGATGAATCCATGTACGGATCCACCACCGCTTTGACCTCCCATCTGCATGGTGGCGTCGTGCCCCATTATTTTATTCCCTCGGGGGCTATTGCTGGAAAGAGTCGCGCTATATAAAAGGGTTAAATCCTTTTCCGGATACTCAAAAGTGGCATTCCAAACGTCGGGTACATCTCGGCCATCTTTATAAAAATAGATTCCACCCGTAGATGAAGCATATTTTGGTATACCAATATCCATCATTTGGTTGATGGCATCAAAATCGTGGGATAATAAGTCGCCTGATAGACCGGTACCGTAATCAAACCACATACGCCAGCGAAAGAAGCGTTTAAGGGCTTCTTCACCAAAAGGAATTTTATTGGGCGATGGTTCTTGGAATGTATCCCAATCAATCGTTTTTGCATTCCCTTCAGGATGGATACCCCAAACCCATGCACCCCAAGGTGAATTTCGGTTTGTGGCAATCTCAACCAAATTAATGGGCCCAAGGAGACCTTGTTTAATAATCTGTTTTGCTTTTTCATTGGCTTCAACCTGACGGTTTTGGTGCCCTAGCTGAAAGGTGATTCCTGTTTCTTTAACCGTATCATACACATCTACAGCTTCGTCAAACGTGCGCGTGAGTCCCTTTTCGCAATAGACATGTTTTCCCGCTTTGGCTGCGTCTATGGTGATCCGTGAATGCCAATGATCTGGTGTCGCCACGATAACTGCATCAATTTTATCATCTGCCAATAGATCCTTATAGTGACGGTATCGATTTGCAGACCCTTGAGGTTTCCCACCTGGACGCATTTCATTTTTTGATGCATCAATCGCTTGATTCGCCCGAACATCAAATAGATCGCAAACGCCAACCAATGAGCAATTCAAATCTTCTTGACTCATGAATGTTGCAAATCCTTTGTCCAGCTTATTTTTACTGGCATTTTCTGCAACCGTGTCCGTCCATCCTTTAGTCGCAAAACCTGCGCCACGGACAAGGTGAGAACCTCGTCCTCCATAACCGATGATACCGATATTTAAATGGCGACTATCTGAGAGGCTACTAATAACAGCAGGGGCGGATTTTTCTTGAACGAGATCGGATAAAAGATTTGATTTCATCAATGAATCCCGACGCATTTTTCGCCAGAGATTAACTAGAAAAAGTCCAAATACAGGAACAGTGGCAAGTCCTTTTAACAAGTTACGTCGATCAATATTATTTTCAGATGGTTGGTTTGATTTCTCACTCATAATTAGATTCCTTTAATTTGATGCTGATTGGTTAAAAAATCGATCCAAACCAATTATATGGCTAGTAGGGAAGGAATGAAGCACCCATAGTGCGCAGGCTTCTATCAGATTTTTATTGACGATTAAATAACTACCTTCCCCTGGACGACCATATTCTAATCCCAGAAGAGGTGGCGCGAATAAAAAGTATAAAATAACAAACCCCATCCCGACCAAGGTTGTATAACGACTGAAAATTCCCAAGAGGAGCGAAACGCCAACCAGCGTAAGTCCCCACATATTTACATAATCCGAAATCCCTAAAAGGGTTGGATTGGATACAATGGTTTTCGCTAATCCGGAAAAGACCCATTTTGAATCCAACAGATATGCAGCAGATGACCAATACGGATTGATCAATTTGGATATGCCCTCATATAAAAAATGCCAACCTATAAGTGCACGTAACGTGACAAGTCCATAGAGTTGACATCGATTTGCCAGAATTACTGAATTTAATTCCTTCATTATATTATTCCTCTTTTGAATAGAATTGGATTAGAATCTGAGCCCAAAGCATAAGGGTTAATCCGCTTTAAATACAATAAAGAATTTCTTAATCGCATAATGAACCGTTACGCTGTGGTGATACGATCAAGTGGATATTTCAAGAGATGACTGAGCAAAGTTGAAAATTGCAAAATAATAATTACTAAATATTTCTTCATTTTTCCTCTTTTTTATTTTATATACATTATTTTCCGCATCATTGCTTTTCCACCAGCTTCCATCACAATTAAATACATGCCGGTGGCAACTGGCCTTGCAAATTTGTCTGTACCATCCCAATCAATTTGATGCCGCCCATCTGGCTTTGTCTGTTGAACGAGTCGTTTAATTAATTTTCCATTAATATCTAGAATGTCTATTTCAACCATGCTTTCGTATTGAACGTTATATGGAATCGTCGTATTGTGATTGAACGGATTTGGGTAGTTAGGTAATATGCCAAAAACTCGTGGTGCAATTTGTATTTTTAGATCAAAACGCTCAACGCATTGAACTGTGTCAGTTTGATCACTGGCTGCAACAAACCAAGTATAGGGAACATAGGGTTCAAATAATCCGTCACCACCAAAAGTAAAATGTGTTTTGTTTATTTTATGAATAACTGTGTCCAATGCTCCCCCAGATACGTAAAAATGATATTCGATTGAATCATTCTCAATGTCAAATGATGGATACCAATTAAATGTGTAGTTCAATGAGTCTCCCTTTGTATAATTAATAAGTTCAAATGGATTCGGCGGATCATTAATAGGTAATACTGATATAATTAATTCAGTTTCATCAATGAATTCGCCATCTGTGACAGATAAACTCACTGTGTCACTGCCAAACCAATTTTCAGCACTGAAGAAAAATAGAGAATCATTTTTTATTATTTTACTTATGCCGTTCGGTTCACCTTGAATCTTCCATAAGAGTTCATTATCCTCATGATCTATATCATGGACAAAAGGGAACCATAATGATAATGAATTTGAGTACTGTTCATCTTCGTTGAAAATAATATGAGGAATTGATTGTAAAATCGGCGGATCATTCACAGGATTGATCACAACATTAAACATACCAATATCCATTCCACCCATCGGGTCTGTCAGTTGGGCAATAAATGATATATTATCAGTAAAATAATTTTCAGGCGGTTTAATCAAAGCTGTTTGAATAGAATCGATGACTGTTATAATGCGATAAGTTTTTTCTCCTTTTGTTTTTTGAAGACCATTATTACTGTTTTTTAAAAATGATCCAATATCCCATGGATTGTATTGCACCTTATTCACAGCCATTCTATTACCTGAAAAATCAGAAACAAAAGACCAAGTCAAATCAATTAAATCATTATCAATATCAGACATGAAGGGTATCATATTTATTTTTAATACTTCATCTTCATTCATTACAATATCCGATAATTCAGAAATTACAGGCGGATCATTCAACGCAATCGTGCGGATTGAAAATTGACTTGTATCCGAAAGATATCCATCTGTAACTCGTACTTTAATTTGATCATAACCATTCCAGTTTCCTTTTGGTGTAAGTGTGATTGATTCTGGCTGATAATGGGAATTGAAAAATGATGAATTAATAATTCTCCACACTAAATGATTATCAGCATGATCTACATCTGATACAAACGTATACCAATTTTTAAGAGGAATGACTAAATCGTTATCTTCGAAAACAAATGTGTCTTGAAGTGATAGTGAGAATATGGGTGGATCATTCACTGATTGTACACCAACATAAAAAGAGGATTGTACATCGTATTCACCATCTGAAATGGTGATATTAAGTGAATCTTTCCCAAACCAATCTCGATACGAAATGAGCCTAAGACTGTTATTCTCTAAAAAATGACTCACATTTTTCCCATTTTGTATCGTAATGATTAAAGAATCGCGATTATCATCTATATCAAAATAATAATCCCTAAAAAAAGAAAGTTTAATAGAAAACAACTCATCTTCTATTAAATAAAATTGTGGAATATGTTGCGTAAAGGTTGGGGGGTCATTGATAGGCAATACATTCAATGGTATAGATGTGGAATCTGATAACTCGCCATCAGATACTATAATATTGATTACTTCTTTTCCAAACCAATTGGATTTAGGGAGAAAAGTTATTGTATTACCTATTTGTTCTACTTTAATATTTGATCCAGGTAAAACCATCCACCTTAATTCAGTATTTTCATGGTCTGGATCTTCTACATAATCAAAAATTTCCGAAACAATTATTTGATGTTGAGAATCTTCATTCATAAGTAGTTCAGGAATTTTTTCTACAAACACTGGCGGATCATTTTCTGGAATTATATTTATAATCAACAATGCCCTAACCGAAGACTCTCCATCAGAAACATTTAGCATAAGCGTGTCTATCCCAAACCAATTTTCATTTGGAAAAACTATTAAAGTATCACCAACAATTGTTTTATTTACATTATTGCCAGATTCAATTTTCCAATTAGCCAAAGTCAAGGAATCATCAGGATCTTCTACAAATGAGCTAAAAAATGATATTGGGATAGATAGTAGTCCATCTTCCTTTATTAACAAATCGAATTTATTTTTGGCGAAAACCGGTGGTTGGTTCATCGGCGTAACCAATTGAACGGTATCAATTCCATTTGAGTTTAAATCAAGTTTTGGAATGATAGAATTAACAGTGGCTATCAAGGTGTCATTTTGTTGCACGGATGAATCTTGATCATTGAATTCATTTGAATCAATCTTTATTGAATCCTGTGCTAATGAAATCTGAAGCACCCATCCAATGAAAACGATATAAAGTGGTACCTTTTGAAAACGAGTTTTCATTTCCTGTTAAAACATATATAAGTGTTGGTTGTCAGTCATTAATACTTGAAATATTAAGCTGGAAATCTATGACCCCTAATGAAAAGAAAAAATATTGTAATATCTTATAGTACTAAAAACAATTGAATTAAATATAAAGAATCATTGATTACATAGTCGGATAAAAAATGTTCTAATTGTTATGCAGGTTTCACCGAATTTACAGAACCTGAAACCAGTGGGTATTTCTTCCGCTACCTTTTTTCGTTTGAAGGATGTCGAATATATGCCGTTTTTCCATTCACAATCGTTTGTGTGAAGTTTGGCTCATAAAATATTAAATTAAATTCTTGTTTAAAAATTTTGACTTTATCTTTATAATAATTAAAATTACATTGTAACGTATGATTTCAACGAATTTAACACTGTTAAACAAATGGCATTTATGGCTTAAGTATATATGTTTAGGTGGTGTTCTTCTCACAAACTTAAATGCAAATAGCCATGGCTTTTCTGTGGGTGTCGGTACAGGTATTCCCATGGGCGGGTTAAATTCATGGTATTCTCCCGTCCCTAAACTGGCCATATCTTATTTTTATTCTCCTCAAGAAGAAACCAAAATCTTTTACGAAATCCAATATCAGAACTATACCCATGGCGCCATTGAAGGGAAAGAATTTCAATGGCAGATCGATTATCAAAAATACCCAAGTCCAGAAGCAAAAGCCAACATGGCCATGAATAGTTTTGTTATAAAGATACAGCAATCATTAGACTGGAAAATAATCCAGTCCAATACTTTCTCGCCGTATTTCACCTATGGATTCGGCTTTTATAATTATACACATAAAGTGAGTGGCTTAATATATCCCGGACAATCTACCAAACCATTGGATACTTCCTTCATACTAGACCCAATTACGGATAGAAGAGTAGCATGGGGAGCGACGTTTGGTCTTGGTGCTGAAAAATCAATTAATGAATCTTTGATGCTCAATTTAAATTTAGATTACCATGGGGCAATCGGATATCTCCGCTCATTTGAAGATTGGGGACTTTATGAAGTTTTCCCTATCCAATATCTATCAATTGAAATGGGTATCGGATACACCCTAAACCCGAATAATTAACACAAAAAAAGGAGTTAATATGATAAAAAGAAACCTAGTGTATGTCCTGTTCATTATAGCTGGAATTTTTATTGCAAGTTGTGAGGAGGAAGCAGAAAAACCAAAAGTAACCACAGTTACTGTTTCCCCTACAGAAGCAACTATTCTTAGAGAGGCTACTCAACAATTCACAGCAACTGTTATTGATCAGTTTGAAGAAAAAATGATCGATGTTGTCGTAAGTTGGTCGAGCAGTGACGAAACTGTAGCCACTGTTGATGCCAATGGGTTAGCGACAGGAGTTAAAAATGGTGAAACAACCATTACCGCCACAGCTGATGGTATATCTGCAAGCGGTACTTTAACGGTATCAAGACCTTCAAGCGAGTGGTATGAATCATTCAATACGGATGGTGCACCTAACGCTGATCAGATTTTCACCAGTGATTTCAACTGGGCCTGGTGGGGCTGGGGAAGTGCAAATGTAACCAATGGCGCTTTAGAACTTGTTGCTGCCGATGATCCTTTTGGTGAATTCACTTGCTGGGTTCAAACAGACCAATCTCTGAATTCAGCTACAGGTGTGACACCAGAAGACGTCACCATGTATCTTAAAGTAAAATTTACATCACCCAATCCTGACCTAACGGGGCCAGGGGATGCGATTCATGTATGTGTGGCTACAGATGAAAATTTCTTGGCTAACTTAAACGTGTATACTGCTGTTGCCAGTCCTGCTGGTATTGTAGGATCATTTCACTTTGGAACCGGTGCCTATGGTGGCCCTGCTGCCGGCCCTGGTGCAGAATATGATAAATGGTTCTGGATGAAAATTACTGTTGTTGGAAATGATGTTTCAATTTGGACCTACGCTGATGGCGAACAAGCCACTGGAGATGCAGATTGGACTTATGGTACCGATCTAGTGGACGATCCGCTTAAAGCAATGATTATTGCTTTCACAGGTGACGATCCAGATGCGAAACTCCATATTGATGATATCTACTATAACATCGAACCAGGATCAGAATAACTGACACATACTATAATACCCGCCTCTGCTATGGGGCGGGTATTATTTTCTATAGTAAATCTATTGGAATATTCATTGATTAAAAAACGAATGACAATAACATTGTTTTTTCTATTGCTCTCAGGTGCTGCATTTGCTGGTATCACAGGAAAAATAAAAGGAAAAATCGTGGATGAGAATGGCGAGCCCCTCCCTGGTGCAAATGTCATTCTTGAAGGAACAAATCGCGGTGCCGCGACAGATAAGGATGGGGAGTACATTCTCCTTTCAATTGATGCAGGTACTTATGCCATAACTGTCAATGTAATTGGTTATAGTGCAATCACAAAAACAAATGTGATTGTACACCCAGACAGAACTACAATTCTGAATTTTAATTTAACGCAAGAAGTCATAGGAATGGATGCAGTCAAAGTCTATGCAGAAAAACCATTGGTAGAACTGGATCGCACCTTTAGTGAGTATTCGATTACTTCCGAGGATATTAATCGATCAGTCATGGTGAAAAGTGTGTCTGATTTAATCTCATTGGCACCGGGCATGGATATCCATGGTAGTGGTCGGATTCGCGGCGGGGATATGAATAGTATTTCTGCTGACGTGGTCTACTATGTTGATGGTGTAAAAATGGTATCCAACGATGGTCTCAGCTTAAATAATTATACGGGCGTCGGTAAATATGATATTGAATCTATTTCAATTATAACAGGTGGTTTAAGTGCAGAGTATGGAAATGCCCAAGCGGGTGTTGTTAATATCGTAACGCGCCAAGGCGAAGATACTTTCCATGGAAATTTTGAAGTTACCAATCAACTCCCAGGTAATCATCATTGGGGGCCGGATTACTATCAATCAGCAGTTCATCGCGGACATATGGATTGGGATAACCCAGAATGGGTTAATGAAACCGACTCATTAACGGGTGAAAAAATACATACGATTATTCCATATTGGGAAAATAGTGGTCAAGCATACCAATGGAACCTATCTGGACCGATTATAAAAAAGAAAATATCCTTTTATACCGGTGGCCGAATAAATAGGTTGGCTAATTATGGTATAAGCCCTCTTTCCCATGCAACAGATAATTTTGAGGGCACTTGGAAACTCTCCTTTAATATGTTTCCTAAGATTTCAATGAAAATTGGCGGCGTTTATTCTACAAGCTGGGGATTTAATTCTGGTGCCGGTGTGGGTGGCATTAAAGGCATGGGTGATTCGGGAAAAAATGTATTCCTACCTGCAAATAGATCGTCTGCTGGCAAAACAGAAAATATCAATCATATGGAGTATTTTGCTCTCAATCATTTAATAACTCCAAAAACATTTTATGAGTTACGAATCTCCAGTAGCTCAACATCTCAAACACCATTTGATTTACCTGATTCTACCACGGATATTAGGAAAGATAAAGAAGGATGGTTTAACCTACCTAGAGATGTGATTTCTTTTAAAGAAGGGGTTCGAAACAGGTTGGGTATTAAATTTGATTTTTCATCTCAAGTTACGAACAATCATTTAATTAAAACGGGATTCGATTATACGAATTTTAATGTTTGGTCCTTAGAGTATGGGGATTTTAATAATAATAGGAGACTCCTATATATTGGAAAAGATCATTCAGTTAAAGCCCCAATTAACCCATCACAGTTTGCTTGGTACATTCAAGATAAAATGGAATATAAAGGGTTGGTGTTAAATGCTGGCGTGCGGATGGATCGATTTGATCCGAATACGAGTTGGCCCATTACAAATGCCATGACTGCTTCTGATTATTTTATGAATTCATTTACACGATTTGACTTGGATTCGTTGAACCAATCCGGTTTGATAAAAAAGATGAAAGCAAAAACGGCATGGAGTCCTCGGATTGGTGTTGCACACCCTATTACAGATAAATCAATGATTCACTTTTTTTACGGGCATATTTATCAGGTTGCCAGTTTTTATACCCTTTTCACAGAAGCTTGGGATAACTATGGCCAAAAAGATGAAGACTTAAATGGAGATGGCCAAATTTCTTCTATTGAACAATATAACCGTCTCGAAGATGATTTTTTTGGATACCCAGATTTAGAATTTGAAAAAACGATTAGTTTTGAACTTGGGTTAGATTGGAACTTTTATCGTGACTACGTATTGTCAGCCTCTACTTTTTATAAAAGTTCAAATAATCAAGTTTCCAGTCCCGGTGCTGTTCAACTACAATGGTGGGATCCTGCGAAACAAATGTTCGACTTTCAATTCACCCATCGCGCAGGGAATGGCATCCACGAAGATATTCAAGGATTTGAATTTAGTCTTCAAAAAAGATTTAAAGATCATTTTGGATTTAATGTTGCCTATAACTTACAATGGGCAAAACAAGGTGCAGCTGGCGCTGGAAGTCAATTCTGGGTTCCAGACTCTGCTTTTGTCATGGATAAAAAATGGTGGATGGGTTATAAAACAAATGAAGATGGTTCAGAGTCACCAACCGGAATCTTTTCTTTCCTCAGGAAAAGTTATGCAATCAAAGCTAACCAATTTATCGATTCACTTAAAACGCTTGGGTTGGATTTGAATGAATATGGAAATACTGGATTATATTATGTTGAATTTTGGGATGGTACTGAAGAAGAGCCTAAACCCGATTCTGACATTAGAAGTTATGCAAAAGCCCAAGTATATGCATCGACTCCCCAAAATTTTGGCCCAATGGGACTATTGGGAGATTTGACGTTTAACCTTGTGTATAGAATGACAACGGGTAACGCATTTGAATATTCACCCATAGGAAAACCTTTAGAGTGGCGCCATAGTCCAATGGTGACTAGGACTGATTTAAGTATTGAGAAGCAAGTTCTCGGGGGAAAATCCATGAGAGCAACCTTTTTTATGGAAATAGAAAATCTATTCAATCAAAAAGATGTTACGAGCTCACCATCAGAATTTATTCGTTGGGGCTTAGAAAAACCGCAGCCTGATAATAAGGAATATTTAGAATACGGTGATCCAGGGCTTAATTCTAGATATTATGGAAGACCCCGAGAAATTCGATTTGGTATTCGTTCTTCATTTTAAAAACATGATGAATCTTTCCCATAAATTAATTGCCCCCATTCTTCTAATGTCAGGTATCCTGGCACAGGATATGGTCTCCAGTTTTGCTCCTCGATTTTTAACACGCGGTAAATTATGGACAACATACAGGAGTAACGGCCTAATGGGTGGTGGAAATCGTTCCCATTATTCAAATCATGATCAAGTCGGGTTAGAATATCCAGGGAATGCTGCACGTGCCATGAATGATTTTATGGAATATTGGTTAGATGTTGAGGCTTATTTAAACGGTGACCCAAACCTAATTGATGTTTCTAGAGTTACGAACTCCCAGAACTCGAAAGGCAGTGGCGTTTGGGTTTTGTCCGTTGCTGATGGCGACACATTGGTCTCTCATAGTGGACCTCGCGGTGTAACAAAAGATATAAAAAATAAACGATATCCCATTACTGATCCATCATCTCCTGAATATACATTGGGCGATACTTCTGGTTTTAATAGAACGCGAAGTAATTATTCATATTATCATACAGATTTCTCTGGGAATGAACCCGTTGAGATTCATAATTATGCATATGACAAGTATATTCTTGATGATGAATTTCCTGAAGAAATTATACTTTCAACTTGGGATACAAAAATGGGTGTCACTGTCACAAAAAAAGCTTATGCATGGAGTTATCAAGATTTTGATGATTTTATCATTGAGGAAATTATTTTTGAGAATACAGGCACCAAACAATTGGACGAAACATACTTTTCTGTAATGAATAGCTTTAGTATTTCGAGCATGGGCTCACAATGGTCTACAGGCCATGGTCAAGGATGGAGCGATTGGCGAGGAAATCAGCTTCCGGTACAGGATGATTGGTTTCTGTATACAAAAGCACCAAATTATGAGGCCGACAACCCAGAAAGCACCATGGTTTATAAAGAATTGGTTTTTGCCTATCAGAGGGATGATGACTGGCTGGGCACGCCTCATGATGATACCGGGGATCCATTTAAGGAAGAAATGGCGCGAATGGGTTCATATAATGAATTTCAAGGACAATCCGAAAACCAACTGATGGGGTTTCCATATATTGGTTTTGGAGAATTGGATGTGATTCCACCATTTAAAAATGACCCAGAAATTGCATATGTTTCCCCATTATCTGAAAATCAGCCATATGCCTTTCAATGGTGGTTTAATGGAACCTTAGATAAATTTGAATATGATGAACCATCTGAAGAAAAACATACGGATCCAGAAATGTTTAATATGATGATTCATCCAGAAGATGGCCTAATCAGTGAAAACCCTGATTCCTCCACATTAGGCACCCATGCATTCATTTATGGCCCCTATTCTTTATCTCCTGGCGAAAAAGCTAAAATTGTAGTGGCTTATGTAGGCGGGTCAGGTGCAGACTGGCAAAACGAAGATGAGTTTACTTGGACTACGACTAAAGAGGCCCAAAGCGAATTAAAATTAGGAGAACATTCAGTCGTCCGAAATTATAGACAAGCCCAACTTGCTTATAATCTTGGTTTTGATTTACCTGATCCTCCGCCTGATATTAAATTTAAATTTGAGAATACAAACTTAGGTGAAATTGGGTTAGTCTGGGATAATAAGGCTGAGTCAGCTATGGACCCGGATTATTCCGGAGAAGAAGCAAAAGATGTTAGCGCATATAGAATTTATAAATCTTGGCCACCCTCCTTTGACTGGCATTGGGGTCCCTGGGAATTAGTTGCTGAGATTCCCGTAGGTGATCCCTCACATTATGACGACAACACAGGACTGTATAAATATGAAGACACTGAATCATTCGCCGGATATAATTACTACTACAGTATCCGAACCGTGGATTCTGGCCATGATGATTGGATAGATAAGTTCGGACAATCCCATGGCCCCATTCCACCATTAGAAAGTGGGATGGCTTCCCCCGAGCAAAAGAATATGATTGCACGTTCACCATTTCAGCCTTCTCATGAAATATATAATAAAATGAGCGAGCAAATCAAAGTAGTTCCCAATCCATATCGATTGGATTTTAAAGATCCACTCCATATGTACCCTGATGTGGCTGATCCATATAAACTTAGGTTTATTAATTTACCCAATCATTGTATGATACGTGTATATAGTGCCTCGGGAGATCTTGTGTTAGAAAAAGAACACAGTAAAAGTATATCGGCTGAAATTTCCTGGCGACAGGATACGGTTACTTTTTCAGGTAGAATTGTAAGTGGAATATATTTTTGGGTTGTTGAGTCACTTACGAGTGAAAGTAAAGGAAAAATTCAAAAAGGAACTTTAGCCGTCATTAAATAAGAATGAAAAATTATAAAAAAATCTTAATTCCATTACTCCTCTCACTTTTTTGTACACAATTCCTGCATGGACAAAAGAAAGAATTTAAACGTGTTGGAAAATCAGGTTTTTCGTTCTTGAAAATTAGTCCATCTGCACGAGCCGCCGGCATGGGTGACGCATTTACGGCAATTGCAAACGATGTAACAGCCATTTTTTATAATCCAGCGGGATTGACACAGTTGACGGGTACCGATTTTAGCTTTGGGTATACCAATTGGTTAGTGGGCTCAAAACTCTTTTCTGGCGCAATCGCGCGACCAATCGGACGACAATCTGTAATTGGGCTTAGTGTTATTCAATTTGCACCGCAAGCATTCGAAGAAACAACAATCCTCGAACCCACAGGGACAGGAAGAATGGTGTCTGTTGGAGATATTTCCGTGGCATTGGCCTATGCAGTAAAACTGACAAACGACCTTTCATTTGGCTTTAAAAGCCAATACATCCAAGAATGGATAGACACAGATAAAGCCAGTGGAGTGGCTATTGATTTTTCCACCCATTATTTTACAGGATATCGAGATTTATCCATCGCAATGATAATGAAAAATTTTGGGCCTGAATCTAAATATTTAACTGATAAATTTAAATTACCGCTTTATTTCAACATCAACTCTGCCATGAGTGTTATTGGAAGCAAAACTGATGCCTTTAACCTAATGGCATCAGTAGAAAGTGCTTTCGCCACAGATTTTAGAGATCGATATCATGTCGGACTTGAGTTAAACTTTTTTAATACTTATTCTCTAAGAAGTGGATATAAATTTTTCTATGATACGGAAGATTTCACATTGGGTGCTGGAATGAAACTAAAGGTCAAAAAGAATACAATATTAATCGATATCGCATATTCTAACTTTTCCGAGTATTTTGCACCACCTCTACGCCTGTCTGTCGGTGGTTCTTTTTAGAACCATCCTATTTATCTTTATTTAATTGAGAAAATGTTGAAATAATCATGACATTACATTGGATTGATTTAACCGTTTTAATTGGATATTTATCTCTTGTTGCTGGCATGGGTTATTATTTTTCCAAAAAAAATATATCAACTGAAGAATATTTTGTCGGTGGAAGGTCATTTTCCGGTTGGGTAGTGGGCTTAAGTTTGGTAGGCACGTCCATTAGTTCGGTCACTTTTCTATCCTACCCTGCTGACGCTTATAAAACAACATGGATCCGATTTATTACAACATGGTCTATGCCTTTAGGTGTATTAATTGCAGCCTATTATTTCCTGCCCTTTTTCAGACGAAATAATGTTACCTCAGCTTATGAATATTTGGAACATCGGTTTGGTCCATCTGTGCGTGTATATGGTGGAATCACTTTTATTTTCGCACAACTTGTACGTGTAAGTATAATTCTTTACCTCGTATCGTTACTGTTACATGAAATAACAGGATTCTCTATTGTAACCAATATTTTAATTAGTGGTGTTTTTGTGGCATTCTATACAATCATGGGTGGAATCAATGCTGTTATTTGGACTGATGTTATTCAAACCATCATTTTAGTTTTAGGTGGGTTATTAACTTTAGGTGTTATTATAAATCATTTGCCAGGTGGATTGGGCCAAATATTTTCTGTTGCCATTTCAGATGGTAAATTATCTTTAGCCGAGATGACATCCTCTGGATTTAGATCTATTGATTGGAATTTTTCTATAACACGTAAAACAGGCACAATGCTCTTTTTAGTTGGATTAACAAGTTGGTTAACTGAATATAGTGCCAACCAAAATACTGTCCAGCGATATGCTGCAGCAAAAAGCACTTATGAAGCCCGAAAAGCCATGCTTGTATGTGTGTTATCAAGCTTACCCATTTGGGCATTCTATATGTTTATTGGAACATCTTTATATGTCTTTTTTCAGGTTTTCCCAACTATTGAAGCTACTGAGATGTTAAATGGTGTTCGGAAAGCTGAACAAATATTCCCCTATTTTATTCTTAATTTTTTACCCCCGGGATTTACGGGTTTAGTCATTGCTGCAGCGTTGGCAGCCGCCATGTCTTCTTTAGATTCTAGCATTAACGCCATATCAACTGTCGGTGTGGTTGATATTTATCGTCGACACATAAAAAAGGCTGAAAAGGATAAACATTATTTGCAAATCGCTTGGGTAATCGCCGGTGGTGCGGCATTGTTCATGGTATGTGGGGCTCTAATTCTTAATGCATCCGAAACCAAGACGCTTCAAGATACGGCCACAATATTATCATCCATCACTGGGGGTGGCCTATTGGGTCTATACTTACTTGGTTTTTTTACGAAAAAAGGTAATGCAAAATCAGTGTGGATTGGTCTAATTGTTACTTCCCTATTTACCATTTGGACCATTCTATCTAAACGTGGATTGGTTCCCGAATGGTTACATACGCCATTTGATTTATACTATACAGGGCTCATTGGAAATATTATTATGTTTGCAGTCTCATTTACAGCGGCAGTTCTTCTGGTAGATCAAAGAAAGAATTTGAAGAATTTGACCATTTGGAATCAGTAATTTGTAGGAAAATAGTATGAATAACTATTATAAATATTTAATCTATTTAATTATTTCTGCATTCTTGCTTATTTCTTTTTCGTGTAAATCAAATTCTTCAGTCAAAAGTTCATTTGATATCCAAGGCCATCGTGGTGCCCGTGGTCTCCGGCCTGAGAACACGCTATCTGGATTTCAATTTGCAATTGACCTAGGCATAACGACTTTAGAATTAGATATAGCTATCACAAAAGATCGCCATGTTATTGTGACCCATAACCCATATGTTTCGGCACATTTATGTCTGAATGGAGATGGTTCTTTGATTCAAAAGAATCCAAGCGATCGATATTCGGGTCCATTAATAAAAGATTTAACCCTGAAGGAAATCAAAGAATTTGATTGTGGTAGCATGAATCCTAATGCGTCGCAATTTCCGGAACCGCCGAGAATGAATATTCCCGGTGAACCCATGCCTACTTTAAATGAAGTTTTTATCTTAATCAATGAAACGAATAGCATAGTTCGACTCAATATTGAAATGAAAATTGACCCTCGTTATAATGTAACAATACCAGAAAAAGAATTCGTGGAAATCGTCGTAAAGGAAATTCAAAACAGTGGCATGAAAGATCGAGTTAATTTACAATCATTTAATTGGCATTCTTTGGAATGGGTAAAAAGAATTGATCCAAGCATACAAACGGCAGGACTTCTCGGTTCTGAATCATTTAGAGCTATAAATGATTCTATTCCCAGTCCATGGTTAAATGGTATTCATTATTCAAACACAGATGGAACTGCTTTGGGCATACTGATGGAAGCTAAATCATATATAGATATTTTTTCACCATCATGGAAATTGGTACATCCAACTGATTCGAAATTCCTTGGTAGTACTGTCAAAGAAATACAATCTGCCGGATTTAAAGTAATTCCATGGACAATTAATAAGACCCAAATAATGATAGAATTAATTAATGAAGGTGTAGATGGCATTATTACCGATTACCCAGATAGCCTAATTTCAGTGATAGAACGGTTATAAATTGTCTCATATGAGTAAAGTCAAAAAGTGGATTTTAATCGTTCTTAGTTTCCTAACTTGTATTGTAGGAATATTCATTCAACCCGTTGATCGAACTCATTTTCTTGAAACTAATTATTTTCAAGTTGCTGAAACAGCATTAGATAGCCTCAGGACCAATACAAAATCTCCTCAAACCCTTCCCATTGAGATCGGGTGGGCCAAAACAAATATTACACCCAAATATTTAACACCTCTCTCTGGTTATGGCAGTAGGAAAGATGCTATTGCAGTTGGGGCTCATGATTCACTTTGGGCTCGGGGGTTTGTTTTTAAAAATAATAATGAAAAAATTGCGTTTGTAACATTAGATGCCCTTATCGTACCTCCAGCTGTAACTCAACAATTAGTAGAACGACTACCGTCCATTGGATATGATTTACAACACCTCTATTTAACTGCAACCCATACGCACTCCTCAATGGGTGCTTGGGGTAATAGCTTTATTGGAAAACGCTTTGCAGGAGAATTCGATCCAGAGATTGTTTATCAACTTACTAGCGATATTATAACTGTTATTCAAGAAGCAGAACAAAATGTATCCCCTGCATCTATCGGATTTGTTGAATATGAATCGTCGGACCTTGTCACGAATCGATTGGTGGGCGAAAGGGGTATAATCGACCCATGGTTTCGTGTTGCAAAATTCAAAAAGCAATCTGGTGAAATAGCTTTATTAACCACTTTTTCTGCCCATGCCACTTGTTTATCAAGTGACGAATTGAAATATTCAAGGGATTACCCTGGCCAATTGGTGGATTCTCTTGAATCGTTAGCCGGCGTAGATTTTGCAGCATTTGCTGCTGGAGCCGTAGGTAGCCATAGACCCGAGAGTGGTGGTTTTGGACAACATGACCGGACCCGTTGGTTAGCTGCTTCTCTTACCAAAAAAGTAAAACATTCATCCATTTTGTTGAAGGATAACAATCCACTTGAAATGGTTTTATTCAATGTACCTCTTAGAAATGCCCATTGGAGAATTACAACAAACTGGCGGTTTAGACCATGGGTCTTTCAATGGCTTTCTGAAGATTCACCCCATTATATAACTGCATTAAGGATAGGAGAAATTGTAATGTCGGGTACGCCATGCGATTTCTCAGGAGAATTAATACCTGAGATTCAAGCTGGATTACAAAATGCTAATATCCATCTAATGGTTACAAGTTTTAATGGCGGGTATGTGGGTTATATAACCAAAGATTCTTGGTATGATTTAAAAGAGTATGAAACATTTATTATGAATTGGTTTGGACCAAATAATGGACAATATTTCACTTATCTTATTTATAATCTTGTTAATATCATATCATGAAAAAGCGATTATTAATTATTGCACTCCTGCCCTGTTTTGCTTTATCTCAACAAGATTTGTTAGGACAATATCGCCCACGATTGATGACAAGAGGGAAAATGTGGTCCGCCTTTAGAAATAACGGATTAGACGGTGGTGGTGACAGAAATAATTCCAGTAGTCATAGTCAAGAAAGTTTAAGCTACCCGGGAAACATTGCGAGAGAGTTAACTGACTTTGTAGAATATTTTGCCGATATTGAAGCGTATATCAATGATGACCCACACATTATCGATCCACCCCGTGTAACTATTTCACAAAATTCAAAGGGGCAAGGAATTTGGATTTTATCTGTGGCAAATGGCGTTGATACTCTCGTATCCTGTTCTGGAACTCGTGCACTATCATATGATATTAAATCAGATCCATACGATATTGACAATGCCATTGAATCATCTTTAGGTAATAATGTCTGGCCAAATTCACAACGTAGCAATTATTCACCAGATCATAAACAGATTATTGGAAATGAACCCGTAGAAATCCATAATTATAAATATCATGATTATATTTCAAATGATAATTTCCCAGAGGAAATAATCATAAGCCAATGGAAAACAAAATCAGGTATTAGGGGTACTCGAAAAGCTTATGCTTGGAGTTACCCTGATTATGATGATTTCATCATTCAAGAGCTCTTTTTTGAAAACACAGGGAACGACATACTAGATCCTGTTTATTTCTCGCTAAAGACAGGAATCAGTGTTAATTCTGCTGCCCATGGTTGGGCCAATGGATTTGGTATGGGTTGGAGTGACTGGCGGGTGAATCGTAAACAAACTCAAGATGATGTATTTTTCTATACAAAAGCAGATACTTTCAACCCGGATTTATCAGAATATAAAGAACAGTATCAGCAACATACCATGGTATATCAACGGGATGGTGATTGGTTGGGAACGACTTGGGACGATTCCGCTCAGCCCTATAAAGAGGCGGTTGCGGATCCCCATAAAAACGAATTTCAAGGTCAAAAAGAAAACCAATTACTTGCCTATCAATATATTGGATTAGGAGTAATTGATTACTTGCCCGAAGGTGGTTTTGTGCATCCATCCAGCATAGAACAGCCAATACAAGTAAAATGGTGGCAATCAGGAAATATTGATGAATTAGATTATGAAGATCCGAATCCCGTAGATAATAACGATCAGGAAATGTTTGAAGCCATGGTGTATTCCGATGAAAATGATGTATCCAATACACCCATCATAGATGATTTAGGTGAGAATGCCATGGTGTTTGGACCTTATCGGCTTGAACCTGGACAAAAAGCAAAAATTGTGGTCGCATTTGTTGGGGGCTCTGGTGCAGACTGGTTGAACGAGGATGAAATTACCTGGTCACTAACCCCAGAAGCAATTCAAGAACATACTTTAGGAGAGCGATCCCTATTTAGAAATTTTGAACGTGCAAAATTTGCATATGAAAATGGATTTGACATCCCTGATGCACCGCCAGATGTAGAAACTTGGTTTGGAAACTCTATTCGAGGTGAAGTTGTAGTAAATTGGTCAGATGATGCAGAAGATGCTTTAGATCCAGATTATAATGGTGACGAAGCCAAAGATGTGCGAGGATATAAAATATATCGATCCTGGCCACCATCCCATTTCTGGCATAATGGTCCGTGGGAATTAATCGCTGAATTTCCAATTGGAGATCCCACTTATTACGATCCTGATAAAAAAACATATTCATTTATTGATATTGAGTCATTCTCCGGGTATAACTATTATTATAGCGTTCATACAGTAGATTCCGGTCATGAGCATTGGTACGATAAAGACGGGAATGACCATGGTCCAATCCCACCTTTAGAAAGTGGCATCACCTCCCCTGAGCAGAAAAATGTAATTGCCATTACCCCATACCAAGGTTCAAATATTGTTTTTGATCAAATGGAAGAACCCATTCGTGTTGTACCCAACCCTTATCGATTAGACTTTAGTGATCCTAACCACATGTACCCTGACGTGGGAGACCCATATAAATTAAGATTTATCAACCTACCAAGAAAATGCATCATTAGAGTTTATACCATTTCTGGAGATCTGGTTTTAGAGAGAAAACATTTAGATGAATCTTCTGGTGAATCTTCTTGGAGACAGGAAACAATTACCTTTTCAGGTAATATTGTGAGCGGTATGTACTTTTGGGTCGTGGAATCCTTAGTGCCAGAAAGTGCAGGTCAATTGCAAAGAGGCACCTTAGCTATTGTAAAGTAAAATAATTAAAAATATTTCTTCCAAGCTTCTGTTGGTTCTGGCCATCGTGATGTGACTTTTCTCAAATTTGTCCAAAAATCAACCCCACTTCTTCCTGTAATATCCCCATGGCCGAATTTGGATTCATTCCAACCACCAAAACTATAAGGTTCCCTGGGTACCGGTACCCCAATATTAATACCAATCATACCCGCAGACGCTGTTTCTGATATTGTTTTGGCAACCTGTCCAGATGTGGTAAAGACTGCAGCAGCATTACCATAAGGGTTTCCATTTTCAATTTTTATTGCATCTTCTAATGTGTCAGTCCGAATAATTGATAAAACAGGACCAAATATCTCTTCTTTCGCACATGGCCAATCGGGATTCACATGATCCAAAATTGTAGCACCAATCCAATAGCCATTTTCATATTCTTTTGGAGGCGTTTCATTTCTGCCATCAACCAATATTGTCGCACCCATTTCCTCTGCTTCATTGATATAGTTAAGTATTCTGTTATAGGCATCTTTGCTTACGATTGTACCCATATCTATACCCAGTTTAAAACCCTTGGCTTCTTCTACAAGTTGGTCGATAATTGGATCAACTTCGGACACGCATACTGCCACGCTGGCGGCCATACATCTCTGGCCGGCACTCCCCATTGAACTTGCCAATAACCCTTTTGCTGTAGAATCCTGGTCCGCATCTGGGACCACAATCATATGATTTTTTGCGCCACCTAAACACAAAGCTCTCTTACCATTGGCTGTTGTTCTAGCGTAAACAATTTTTGCTACTTTTGTTGAACCCACAAATGCCACCGCTTTTATATCTGGGTGATCACACATACTTTCCACAACTTCTCTTGATCCATTGACCACGTTTAAAACACCATCCGGCAATCCCGCTTCTTTTAAATATTCCGCAAGTTTTAAAGCGGCCAAAGGCGTTTGTTCTGATGGTTTTAAAATGAAACAATTACCAGTAGTAATTGCGGTTGGAATCATCCACAATGGAACCATAATTGGAAAATTGAATGGTGTAATGCCGCCAACAATACCCAAGGGTTCATTGGTCATAGTACACGTAATTCCCTGACTTACATTAGAGGAATCACCTTTCAATAAATTTGGCAATGAAATAGCAAACTCAATAACCTCCATACCTCTTAGGATACTTCCTTTTGCATCTGCAATTGTTTTACCATTATCCAACGCGACCAGATGAGCCAATTGTTCAATATCATTTTTCATTATCGATTTTAAATTATACATTACTTCAGCTCTATCACGGATATTGGTTGCTGCCCAATCTGGGAAAACATTTTTTGCATTGATCACAGCTTGGTTGAGATCTTCAGCATTAGAATCAGATATAACAGCAATTTCTTTGTCATAATAAGGAGATATAACTGAAATATTCTTTTCACTTGATGGACCATAAACTTTTCCATCCACCCAGTTCTGTTGTTTACCATATTGTTTAAATGTGATTAATTCACTCATTGATTTTCTTTCTATTTTTAAATTCATCCTTGCTCTAAAGGATGGTATTGTTAAAACCTATAATCTTTTACTTAATTATTTATCTTCTATTTTAAAATAGTCCAAAATCAGTCAATAGCATTAAAAGATGCATTTAAAATATCCAATGCTTCATTTATCTCATCTTTTCCAATATTTAAGGATGGAGTTATGCGCACACAATTCCCATAAAGCCCGCCACGTCCAATTAGGAGACCTCGTTTTTTTGTTTCCTCTAATAATTGATCTACAGCTTTAGAATTCGGAGTACGATCTTTAGCAGTTTCATCAACAACCAATTCAACACCAACCATAAGTCCCTTCCCTCTTATATCACCGATTAACTCTGGATGATCTCCTTGCATTCTATTAAGACCCTCAAATAATAATGCTCCCATTTCTTCTGAATTAGCTGCAAGGTTGTCACGTTCCATAATTTCTAATGTTTTATTTGCGGCTGCACAACTCACTGGATTTCCGCCAAATGTTGAAATTGTATTTTTATCTATAGCGGATGCAATCTCTGTTTTTGTAACAACAGCGGCAAGTGGCATGCCATTGGCAATTCCCTTTGCGGTTGTAATCATATCGGGTTCCACCCCAGAATGATCAATACCCCAAGTTTTTCCAGTACGCCCAAAACCAGTCTGAACTTCATCAGAAATAAATATACCGCCATATTTTCGAACTATATCAGATACAATTTGGAAATATTCATCCGGGGGTGTAATAAACCCGCCTACCCCCTGAATGGGTTCTACCAACATGCCTGCTATTTTTCCAGTTGTCGTTGTTTTAATTAATTCATCCACATCCTTCGCACATTCCATGCCACATGAATCAGAGCTTGATTTAAATGGACATCTATAACAATAAGGCGAATGAGCGTGTTTTATGGCGCTTACCTGTGTGGGCAATGCACGATAGGAAGAATGCGCAGTCAATGATTGTGCCAATAATGATCGACCTGAATATCCGTGACGTAATGCTATTAATTCTGAATTACCGGTATAAAGCTGTGCCAGCATAACAGCAGTTTCATCTGCTTCAGTACCCGAAGCGGTAAAAAATACTTTTTCTAATTTATTGGGGGCTAACTTCGAAAGTCGTTCGGCGAGCTCTACAACCGGAATACTTGGATATAAAGATGACATGTGCGTTAATCTTTCGACCTGAGCAATTACCGCAGTATTTACTTCATCATTCGCATGCCCCACAGAAACAGTAAGGATGCCCCCAAAAAAATCAAGATAGGATGTACCCTCCATGTCTTGCACACGAAACATTTTTCCAGATTCAACAACAATGGGTTCTTTATAAAAATTCTTTACCGCTGCAAAAAGATATTCATTATGTTTTTCGCGTATATTTTGACTATTGCTCATTTAGTTTCCTTCTCATCAAATCATTAATGTTTAAAATTGGTGTTTTTATATTTTTGTATATTCATTTAAAGACAGATCTTGGCTTTATTTACTGACCAGTTCGTCTGTTTCCTTCTTTATATCTCCCGTCCAATTATTGTCACGGTTCACGCCCAATGCACCCGCTTTTTTTGCGAGTCGCTTATCTGCCAGGTCATGGTGTGTGGTTAGATATTGCAATGAATGGCCTACAAACTCACGCACGGTTTTGAAGCCATGTTTTTCCATGAAGTTTGATAATCCTTCACACATTTCTTCAACCATCTCGTATCCCTGTAACATTACGCCCGTACATACCTGAACTGTAGAACTTCCCATTAGGATAAATTCAATCGCTTCACGGCTGCTGATAACACCACCGATACCTGATATTTCTGCATCAGGAACGCCTCTTCCTATTTGCGAAACCATCCGTAATGCAATGGGCTTCACAGCATAATAAGAATATCCGCCAGGGGTTGAATGACCTTCCACTGTAGGCATTGGCGCCAAAGTTTCAAGATCAATATTTAAAATAGATGGTATCGTATTGATTGCAGCAACGCCACTTGCTCCGCCATCCATCGCCGCTTGTGCAGGTTCGGTAATATCTAAAATGTCCGGAGTCATTTTAGCCCAAATTGGCAAGTCAGTTACTTCAGCAACCCAACCCGTTACCTCTTTAACCATATCTGGGTTCTGGCCCATTGCGGCACCCATACCTTCTTCAGGATGGCCATGGGGACAAGAAAAATTCAATTCAAACATATCTACACCCGTTTCGGCGATTCTACCCACCAATTCCTGCCATGAATCCTTATTGTATTTCTCCATTATGGAAGAAATTAACACCTTGTCTGGATGAGCATCTTTTATGGCTTTATATTCATCCAGCCACACTTCCAGTGTTCTATCGGATATAAGTTCGATGTTCTCAAAGCCAATAATCTCCCCACTTGGGGTTTTTAATTTTCCATATCTTGGTGCAACATTGATGACCGGCGTCTCGGTCAAACTAACCGTTTTTGCGGAAACACCACCCCAGCCATTATTAAATGCCTTGATGATCGTTTTTGAATTCGTGCTTGGAGGCCCTGACCCAATTACAAATGGGTTGGGAAATTTAATGCCGTTTACTTCTATACTTATATCTGCCATAATTTTCTCTATTAATTATTAAAGTTCTACCAACTTATCATAGGTTTCTGGACGACGATCACGAAAGAATTGCCAGGTGGAACGAACCTCATCTATCATATCCAAATCAAATTCAGAGACTAATAACTCATCTTGATCTCTTGATGCTTCTGCAATAATCTGTCCTCGTGGATTCACAAAATAAGATGTGCCATAAAATTCACCTAAATTCCATGGTTTTTCGGTCCCAACTCGATTGATGCAACCCATGAAATATCCATTGGCTGCAGCGTGTGCCGGTTGTTCAAGTTTCCAAAGATATTCGCTCAAACCGGCTACTGTTGCAGATGGATTGTACACAATTTCAGCACCGTTTAAACCCAGGCACCGAGCCCCATCTGGAAAATGCCTGTCATAACAAATATAAACACCGACCTTTGCATATTTAGTTTGAAAAACTGGATAGCCAAGGTTTCCTGGTTTGAAAAAATATTTTTCCCAAAATCCAGACGTATGAGGAATATGGTTTTTACGGTATTTGCCCAAATATTCTCCATCTGCATCAATGACCGCTGCTGTATTATATAATACACCTGCCTGCTCTTTTTCATAAATAGGGACAATGATAACCATATTATATTTTTTTGCGTAATCCTGCATTAATTCAGTCGTTGGACCTGGAACTGATTCTGCAGAAGCATACCATGCATTATCTTGCCCCGGACAAAAATAAGGTGTATTGAATATTTCTTGTAAACATAAAATTTGGACACCTTGTTTACCCGCATCTTCAATGAATGGAATATGTTTTTGAACCATTGCATCCATAATCTCTTTGATAGTCCCTTCTCCTTCCGTCATTGGAAGACTCATTTGGATTAATCCAGATTTAATATTTCGTGCCATTCGTAATCTCCTTTAAAATTTTATTATTTCATTCCACCATAAAGGCCACGTTTTAAAAATTGTCCATCACCTTTTTTCCCAACATACTCACAATTATCTATAACCACTTTTCCTCGAGAAAGGACAGTCTCCGTAAATCCTTTTACCTCAAATCCTTCATAAGCATTATAATCTACATTCATATGGTGTGTACAGGTATTGTTTACACTGATTGTTTCTTTTCGATTCGGGTCAAATATGACAATATCTGCATCGCTCCCAACAGCTATTGTACCTTTTTTAGGAAATAGTCCAAATGTTTTAGCTGCTGCTGTGGACGTCAATTCAACAAATTTATTCAATGATATTCTTCCTGAATTCACACCACCATTATAAACGAGGCTCATTCTGTTCTCAACGCCAGGGCCACCATTGGGGATTTTAGAAAAATCATCGACACCCAATATTTTTTGGTCCTTAAAACAAAAAGGGCAATGATCCGTAGCAATGGATTGAAGGTCACCAAATTTCAACCCTTTCCATAATTCATCCTGATTCCATTTTTCTCGAAGAGCAGGTGTCATTACATATTTCGCCCCTTCAAACCCCTCTTGATCATAATAAGAATCATCTAAAAATAGATACTGTGGACATGTTTCCGCAAAAGCGTGAACACCACGATTACGAGCCAGCATAACTTGCTCTAAAGCATCCGATGACGACAGGTGTACAATGTAGATTGGAACATGTGCAACTTCTGCAATAGATATGGCGCGATGCACACCTTCAGCTTCCATTCGAGTTGGACGAGTAATGGCATGATATTTTGGTTCAGTTTTTCCATCTGCAACTGCCTGTTTTACTATTTCATCTATTACGATTCCATTTTCCGCGTGCATGCAAACAACTGTGCCATCTTCCCCTGCTTTTTTCATTGCACGATAAATGGTACCGTCATCCACATATAAAACACCCGGATAAGCCATAAATAATTTGTATGATGTTACTCCTGCATCCGCCAACATTTTCATTTCATGGACGCGATTATCTTCTAAATCTGTCACAATCATATGAAATCCATAATCGATGGCTGTTTTTCCATCCGCTTTGGCATGCCATGTATCCAACGCTTCTAACGTTGAATGGCCTTTAGATTGTATGGCAAAATCAATCAATGTTGTTGTTCCGCCGTGAGCCGCCGCACGAGTACCCGTTTCAAAATCATCTGCAGATGTGGTACCGCCAAAGGGCATATCTAAATGGGTGTGTGGATCTAGCCCACCTGGAAATAAATATTTTCCAGATGCATCAATAACTTCGTCTGCTTCCATTTCGAGATCTTTCCCAACAAGGGTTACCGTTTCATTTTCAATAAAAATATCAGCCAAATAGTCATCAACTGCTGTAATGACACGACCATTTTTGATTAGCACAGACATCGTTTTATTCCTTGTTTATGAATCAATAAATATTTTAAGCACTTTCTGTGCTATTTCCCCAAGCTTTTAGACCTCTTTCTTCGTCGGTCCCTGGAATTGTATTATCTAATATTAACGCAGAAAATGCACCCACAGCCATCCCTGTACTTCCCAAGGTATTAAATATATTTGCCAACCATACAGGTTCTAATTGTAAAGGATTTTGAATAAAATATTCAGGAATAGATAAACCCATAAAAAATGCAAATCCTAGAATAAATAAATTTCGCGTAGAATTTAAATCAACAAATTGAAGATTGGATAAACCCACTGCTGTTATCATGCCAAACATGGCACAATACATTCCACCAACAATAGGTTGAGGAATTGTGGTAAATAGTGCACCAAATTTTGAAACTGTTCCCAGTAGAATCATTATAACAGCACCAGCTTGTACAACACGTCTTGATCCCACCCGAGTTAATCCGATGGCACCTATATTTTCACTATATGAGGTGGTGCCATTCCCTGTTCCAAATACACCAGCAATAAAACACCCAATCCCTTCAAAGGTTATACCCCTATTGATTGTTTCCTTACCAGGCATAGGTGCACCCGAAAGCCGGGCGCAAGCATAATAATCACCGATTGACTCAACAATAGATGCAATATAACCAGCAAACATCCCGACAATTGCAGCGACACCAAATTGTGGAAAACCCCACTGAAATGGATAGGGAATTCTAAACCAGGGTGCATTACTCAAATTTTCTAAGCTTGTATGTGAAGGGTGCCCTTCAGGGAAAATACCTAAAACTGTAAATATACCCGATACAACCCATGCGGTCACTATCGCAAGAAGAATGGGATAAAGTTCAAACGTGCGGTTTTTGCTACGAAGATATTGGCTAAAAAGAATAATTAAAAATATTGTTAAACCACCAATTGGCCAATGTCTCCCTGCCTCTGGTGCGCCAAATTTGAATAAGGCTAAACCAATTAAGGCAATTGTGGGCGCAATTGTAATGGGACCCACATATTTCAACAACCTTCCTACCATGCCACTTGCACCAACTATAATTTCAAAGACAGATCCTGCAATGATTGCACCCTGGACATGTTGCATCCGTACTTCCCAACCCACATTTGCAAGTGCGGCCATCCCACAAATGGCAAATGTTGGTGCCAATAATGAGAATGTTCCTCCCTGAACTATTGGGAGACGGTTTCCCCAGATAGTTTGTATTAAGGTTGTAATTCCGCTTACAAAGAACATGGTTGCAATTAACCACCCTTTTTGAACCGGATCCGTTATACCCAATGCGGGTGCCAATAGCAGTGGAATAGCTACGGTTGAACCAAACATGGTTAAATAATGCTGGAATCCCAGAATGATCGTTTCTAACGGTGGGGGATTATCATTTATACCATATAACAATGATGTTTTTTTATCGGTCATAAGCCTCTTTATTTAACAGAATTTAACTATTTATTTTCAATCATTTATACATGATTACAAAGAAGAGGATAAAGTAACTTTTTGTATGCATTGAATTTATTTTGGTCTAATATTAAATAGAAAGAATATATAAAAGATAAGCGTCATGATAAAAATCAATTACTTATCCCTTTTAGATATCGCTATTGGCGAAGCCACTATTGGATTAAGTGAAGGTGGAATCCCTATTGGTGCAGCTCTTTTCAATAAAGATGGTACATTGTTGGGGAAAGGCCGAAACAGGCGAATTCAAAATGATGACCCTTCCCTGCATGGTGAAACAGATGCCTTTAGAAATGCGGGAAGACAGAGATCCTATTCCGACATTATCATGGCGACAACTTTGGCACCATGTTGGTATTGTAGCGGATTGATACGACAGTTTAAAATCAAAACAGTGGTTGTTGGAGAATCTGTAAACTTTTCTGGTGGTGTCGCCTGGTTAAAAGAGAACGGTGTAAAAATTATCGATCTTCATTCTGAGGAATGCATCACGATGCTTAAAAATTATATAAGTAGAAATCCAGATATTTGGAATGAGGATATTGGAAAGACTAATTATTCATAATTAATCATTAAGATTGAATTAAGTGTTTCCTACTCAGACATAAATACCAACCACAATTTAAATACACGACTATCTTTTGCGTAGTTGCTACTATAGGGCCCCAGATATCAAAAACCCCTTGGGAAATGTGGAATGCTATGGCAAACGCCATAAGAATACTCAAAATAATAAAATGTTTATTCCCATCATTTGATCTTAATTCATGAATTACAATTAAGACCGAGGCGAATAAAAGGGTTAATGCCCAAATCCAGACGCCCAACATATGAAGGCCTGACGATAGATCATCTGGTGCTAAAGCAATAACAACCATACCAACTCCCGATATCATTCCCATAATCGATATAGGGTAACCCAATTTTGAGCGAAATAGCCTTAAAGAAGATGTATGGAGCATCACAATGGAAAGGCCAAACAACCCCAAAGACAGATTAAATAGAGGGCTGGAAATAGTATTTTCTACTTTACTATAGGATACAGTTCTACCTAAATCACTTAAGAAATTTTGCCAAAAAGTATATCCTAATGCATCGTGATTCCAAGCTGTTCCACCTCCATAATAAAACATAGCAACCGAAGAAAGTACAATAAACTGAATTGGGCCAAACAGTCCAACATATCCAGAAAGTTTAAAATAACTGTTTTTAATCATTATTCATCCTTTCTAATAAATCAACTATACCATGATAAATGATAGGTGCCGTTTCAGGTCCAAGAGAATTTTCTTCACCGTAAGGAGAGTTGTTATTATTATATAAATAGGGTGGTTCTTCATCCCATTCGCTTTTGGGAATGATATATCCCACCTCATCATTGGCAAGACCGAATACAAATTTGAATTGCCCACTCATAAATGAGCGTAACGGCGGTACTTCTAATGGAGAAATCCTATAATCCTGTCCAGGAGGTGCCACAACACCGCCATTGACAATTTCAGGGTAGATTTCACCGGGGACGGTTATGAAGCTGGCAGGGCCAATTTCAAATGCGGACACTTCTGTACGCACATTCATCCACCCTGTTGTGCCATGGCGAATCACGCCCAATGCAAACCCAAGTCTGAAATTATTATTTGCCAATGGGATCGAAATTGTTTTGGCGATCAAATTGATATTTGCTTTTTCAATTTCCACTACATAATCACTTTTTAATGCATTTAAAACCAACAGTCCTATTTGTTGTCCTTGCGCCTCCGTTTTTTCATATGTTGCACCCGATAAATTCTTTCCTGTAAATGGATCCGGGATGGGAAAACTGGGGCGCGTTGTCATGAGTCCTCCCACCGAACTACTTATATATACTGCTGTGCCACCAAGGCCTTCCGCTAAAACTGATCCATTCCTTTTAATCCCCTTTTCCACAGATTCTCTGATATAATGTGGAAAATCAGAACTGATAAGTAAGTTTTTACTCCACAATGTCTCCGGGTGATTTCCCCAAGAAACTAACGAGCCAAGTGTCGTATCCGCTTCAATATCAATGGCCTGGATTATTCGAATACCCGGATCCATTTCTTCCGGCAATCGTGTATCCATCACAAAATTCGCCCCATTTTCTAAATCCTGTGCAAATCGCAGTTTCGCTGGACGAAGGCTTTCGACTGCACGCGTGATGGCTAAAACAGTTTTGTCTTTTACGTCTTGCATATAGTCTATATCAACACCACTTTTAAATGGACTTTCGCCCCATATACCCACCAAATCTGGCCCCTCATGATTATGGGTACTACTTACAATTGTATAATCCAATTTTAATTCTTTGGGTAATGCTTTTCGTATATCGATCACTTCATCATTTAAAAAGCCCACTACGTCCAAACCCACAATCGCTATTCTGGTTTGACCATCATCAACAACCATAACTCTGGCCCAAATATCGTCATGAATACCCTGAGCTGGACGACGGTTGTGAAACCCTGCAATCCATACTGCATCAAATTGACCATTGTCATTTAGATCATCATACGAATCACCTTTCTCTGGGTCATACTTCGCATTATTATTAATATCATTCCAAGAATCAGGTATATCAGGCGTAATGGGTATTTTGGCAAAACCAACTTTTAGTTTTCTGATTGTACTTGGCGTATTGATATTTATATCAATGGTGTAACCGGGATGTTTATCGGAGATATTATTATATAAAAATCCAACCCCGAATAATAGAATAATTAAAATAAAAATGAGTGATCGTTTGACAATTTTCACTATTGTGATCTCTCCTCAAACCGAGACATCATTTCTTTCCAATTGGTAAAAATGAGTCCTTCGTTTTTCATAAACTGAATAACATCCAAATCGGAAAACATTTTGGCTTCCCAAACGCGTTGTTGCCATGAGTTTGTGATTTTCTTTAATCCTTCCGATTCGATTGATGGATGGAATATAATTTCTGAAATACCCGGTTTTAAGGATCGTATTAATTGAAAGAAATTAGATTTCTTTTCTTCATAGGTATTCCCATTGGGTACAGAGAAAAAATCATCCAATTTTGGCAATGTATAATTTTCACTATAAGATATCATCTCATCAGAAATCGGGTACCCTTGTCCTTTAAATTTATCAACATTTGCCAGTGTAAAATCGATAACATTGGCGGGAATATTATATTCCATCGCCACATTAAAAAATGCTTTTGCATAATCTGGATGCCCATAAAGTGTACCCATATGAGTATCAATATGATCAGGTTTCATACCCACATCAATGGCACGATCTATCTGGGCTCGAATTTCTTTTTCCACTTCCGCTGCAGAAGCGTGCATCACAACATCTGGCACTTCATGCCAAAAGTATCCATCATTATCTATTAATCCTGGTACATCCGATGGGTTGGATATGGATTCCCATCGATAAGTCTGCCACTCGCTTGTGAGGGTTAAATGTAATCCTATATCTAATGTCTCATTCTTTATAGACCATTCGGCAAAATCATTAAACCATGGACAAGGCACCATGGCCGCTGCGGATTGAATTTGTCCATTTTTTAAATAGGGTTTCACAGCTTCATTTGCTTCTGAACACATGCCAATATCATCCGCATGGAGTATAACAACCCTGCTTCCTTTTGGGTATCCTAATTTTTCCGCCCAATTATCTCCTACCAAACCTTTAGCCTCCTTTGGTTTACAACCGACAATACCTACGATTAACATAACGATTATAAAATGCTTCAATTATTATCTCCTCTTAACCATTTTTGAAAAAACCTATCCATAACTAATTGAGTATAAATATTTACTGGAACGGCAACATCCATGGTATGTGGCCACCCTTTCAACCGATGATACTCATGGTAAACATTGTACTTCTTTAATTCTTTAGCTAGAAAATCACTTTGGGCAACGGGTACTATTTTATCGATTGTACCATGAAATATTAAAGTTGGGGGGTCATTATTTGAAATATATATAAATGGAGACGCTTCTTTATACTTGTTGGGGTTTTCATCAAAGGTGGTACCCATAAATTTTGGCGTAGCGCTCTGTGAAATTGCAAAATCAGTGGTTAAATCAGAGGGGCCATAAATATTTACGATCGCTTGAACGGTGGTACTAATATCGCTATCATCACAATCAGAATTAAAAATGGGTTCATCAGCCGTGTATGCAGCCATCATGGCTAAATGGCCACCGGCAGACCCACCAACCAATGCAACCCGGCTCGAGTCAATCCCATATTCATCACTATGTTTTTTTAACCATCGAATGCCACAAATGATATCTTCAAGGGCTGCGGGGAATATGGCTTCTTGAGAAAACCGGTACGACAATGATGCTGTCACATATCCTTTTTCTGCATAAGGTAAACAGTAAGCGAAATAATCTTTTTTATCTCCTTTCGTCCAGCTCCCTCCATGGATGAAAATGATTAATGGTGCTGGTTTTGACAAGGATTTATTTTTAAATATATCCAGTTTTAATTGGCGCTGATCCGTTTTTTTGTAAATAATATCCTGACTTGCAGCAATGGTATTCGGAATTGCAGGCTTTGTATTTACCAATTCTAACCACCCCAATGAAACCGCCCATTTGATAAATGTATAGTTATAGTATCCCCGAGGTGGCTTTATTTCAACTGTCTTTTCTTGCAAAAATACGGATGAAAATAAAATGCAGATAATTAGAATAAGCCGTTTCATAATATTCTTTATTTATAATGGGATTGTTAATTGTAAACGAAACTGAGGCGTTGGATTTACGGAGAGACTATTACCCATACTATTACGATAATTCATAGCAAACGATCGACCCACAACTGTGCCCAATGCGGCACCAAAAATCACATCACTTAAATAATGTTTATTATCATTGATGCGGCTCATAGCCACAAGGGTGGCTAAGCCATAGGTTAAAATACCCATTTCTTTCCCATATAATTCACTGGCCACCGCCGCCATTGTAAAGCTGTGAGAAGTGTGGCCTGAGGGGAATGACTTACAACAACTTCCGTTGGGGCGGGTTCGCCCAAAAGACCGTTTCATACTTTCAGTAAGAATACCATTTGTTACCATAGCCAATGTTGAAAACTGCATTTTTGAAATAAGAATATCTTTACTTTCGTTTTTCATTTGTGACGTTACAATAATGGAAGACCATAAAATCCAGTGACCCCACTTGCCGCCGTATAAATCTCCAAAATGGGAAACAGGATCCGAAAGTAAGCCCTGAGATTGGGCATATGACTTCACTCTCATATCTATTTTTGTTGCGGTAAATGCTGATAATGCTGCCGAAGATAGGATAAGTTGGTTCGACTTATTAGTCAAAATACTTTGGGCGGATGTATGCCAATAATCTTTCCAACTTTTGGGTAAATCTTCACCAAACAATATGTTTGATAATAAAAATATGTATAAAAAATATTTTGTATTCAATGATATTCTTTTCTTAGAAAATTGTGATAAAAGTATACAAATTCCATTCACTAATTAAAGACATAATTATGGAACAAAAAAGTGCAATAATCATCGGAGCAGGAAATCGGGGGCAGACATATGCCAGTTATAGTTTAACCTATCCAAATGAATTAAAAATTGTGGGTATTGCAGACCCGAATCCAGAAAAACGAGATAAGTTCATTCACCTTTATAATCTCAATGATTCACAATGTTACGATTCTTGGGAATCTATTTTTGATCAACCAAAATTAGCCGACGTTGCTATTATTACAACTCAAGATCAGATGCATGTGGAGCCCGCTCTTGCTGCCATCAAAAAAGGATATCATATATTACTTGAAAAACCATTGGCAACAACTGAAAATGAATGTGTTACTATTAATGAAAAAGCCAAGGGATATGACAAAATTATTGGATTATGTCACGTTCTAAGATATACGTCTCATTATTTAAAAATTAAGGAATTGATCGATTCAGGAATGATTGGTGATGTGGTTAATATTGAACATTTAGAACCTGTAAATTATTGGCATATGGCTCACTCCTATGTTCGAGGGAACTGGCGACGTTTAGATGAATCCTCTCCCATGATTATAGCCAAATCTATTCATGATATTGATTTAGTGAGCTGGTTTGCAAATTCGCCATATAAAAGTATTTATTCCATTGGATCGCTACGGCATTTCACAACAGAAAATGCACCTGAAGGAAGTACAGATAGATGCATTTCAGATTGTGCTGTAGAAAATGAATGTCCCTATTCTGCATTAAAATTATATATGAATATGGATTTAACCGGATGGCCTGTTTCTGTTATATCCAGTGATTTATCAAAAGAAGGACGGGAGAAAGCATTACAAGAAGGCCCATATGGCCGTTGTGTATATCGATCCGACAATGATGTAGTCGATCATCAAGTGGTGAGTATTGAATTCGAGAATTATATAAAAGCATCATTTACTATGTCAGCTTTTACTGATGGTGAAAGACGCACGCGAATTATGGGAACGATGGGTGAAATTATTGGAGATTTCAATACCATTACATTGAGCAACTTTAGAAATCAGTCTAAGGAAATTGTATGGGAAAAATCTGAAGAAGATGAAATGGGCCATGGTGGCGGAGATTTTGGACTCATGAAGCAATTTCTGTTAGCGGTACGAGCCAATGATTCTACCTTATTTAGTTCTTCATTGGAAGCTGCTGTGGAAAGTCACTTAATGTCGTTTGGTGCAGAGAAAAGTAGGCTTGAGAAGAGAGTTATCCTTTCAAATCAAAAATTATGAACAATATTTTGAATATCGTATAAAATCCCTTGTCGTCTTGGGACTAATTCTGATGAAATAAATTCACCCTTACCAGATTGTTTCCATTCAATCCATTTTGAAACATATTCAGTTTCTTCACGTAATTCCCACAGGGGTAAATAAAAATCATATAATAAATCTCGATTGGTCGTTGCCATCATTTTTGAACATAACGAATTCAATGTTGCTTCGAATGATTTGAATGTATCTAAATGTGAAGCCCATTCTTCCGGTGGATGATTCATAATAAATTGAATACTTACAACAATCTGAATACCCATATCCCCCATTCTTCCCGGTGCATAAAAACAATCACCTAACAATTGAATTTCTTCATTGGATATGTCTCCATTCCCAAAATATTGGATCCATTCAATGGATGAATCTTTATAGGCTTGTCTCGGGTCCCAATCAGTTTCCGCTATTTGATACTGGCTCAATGTTTGCAATGGATTATAATTCGCCCAAAATTGACAATTCGGATTACTTAGAATTCCACCCAATTCATTTTTCAGTTCTAAGGGTCTACCCAGGTACGGACCGAAAAATATTTGTCGAATATCATAATCATTTGCATGAAGATTATCCCACAAAATAGGCTTTCTCTTTATGACACTTCTCAGTTCTTGGATAGATTCAACAGATATGTCTTTTGAAACAACTTCCGGACCTGTCCAGAAAAATCCAATTTCGGGATGAAGTTTTTCGCCCAATTCATTTAAATATGGGTTACCAGGAACGTCATTATCAGCCATTTGCACACAATATACGGTTGGACAAAATAATAGTTTTGAATCTGAGAAATACTCGAATAGACGATTTGTAATAACTGCCTGAGCTTCAGCAAATGAAGAATAAACCGGTTCATCCTTTTTAGATAACTTTGAAGGAATATCGTCAAATAGAATCGCAAAATGCATACATCCAATTTGTTGAATCTGTTCAATCTTATCTATTAAAAGATTCCATTCGTCTTCACTGGAATATGTGATATCTAAACCAGGTGCAATACTATAAATAAATTTCAATTCCTTTTTATGGCAAGCCTGGATCAATTCCTTTAATTCATTGAGAATATTATCTGGGTATATTTCTCGCCAATGGCTTCTATGATATAAATCATCCTTTGGAGCATACATGTAGGTATTCATGCCTTCCCAGTCCTTTAACCACTGGAATAATTGTAGGCGCTGATCCTGTCGCCATGGGCGCCCATAGAATCCTTCTAAGGCACCGCAAATAAATGAGTCTGTAGTCATTTAAAAAACCAAATAAATCACAACAATTGTACCTAATGAAAAAAGAGCAAATGGTCGCAAATGGATTACTTTACCGTTATCCAAAGCTAAAGTAACTTCATTTTCTGGTAACTTAATGATCCAATAAATCAGAATAAAAAAATATACAATAAAGACACCTTTTGCAACGCTCATTGGAATGGCTAACATCCAGTCACGCATCATATCACCCACACCTCGAAAAAGATTTGCTATCGTATCTGCTAAAGCGGTTGAAGTTAAAAGGACATTATTCATAACGATATACCAAACCTTTCAATTTTGATTCCGGCTCTGGTGGCGTATTCAAACTCACCACAATTAAAATAACAACTGATAATACAAAGGACCACCATGCAACATACAGAAATGGCTCTGAAACTTGGAATAAGGGAACAGATGCATTGTTATTGACCCACATGAGCATTCCAGCAAAAGCAACGCCTGATAGTAAAGAAACTAATGCCGCTTTTCCTGTCGCTCGTTTCCATAGCATGCCAATAGCAATGATAGCCAAACTTGGTCCTTGGAATAAGGACAATATGGTTTGGCTCAAATCATATATACTTTCAAATCGTGTAGCGAATTGGGCAAAGAAAATAGCAATCGCAAGCATCGCTCCAGTGATCCATCTTCCAATAATGAGCAAGTCTGCTGGTGTTGCATTTGGTTTAAAAAACTTTTGATATACATCCTTTGTCCAAATAGTTGCACCCGAATTCAAAGCAGAATCCACAGACGACATAAGTCCAGCTAAAAATGCTGCGAAGAAGAGTCCCAATATTCCAGTTGGAAGTATATCTTTCACTAAGATGGCCATTGCTTTGTCCGCATCTGTGATATTCGGATCATGCGCCAACGCAATAATTCCTGGAATAACCATAGCAAATGGAATCAAAATTTTAAGAAAGGAACCAAACACATAAGACGCTTTTGCATCTGCTTCTGATTTTGCACCCAATGTTCGCTGAACCATATTTTGATTTCCAAACCAGTATGCATTTGCCAATACCAATCCGAGTCCTAAAAAGATGCCTGACCAAGGATGTGGCGTTGCTGTATCTACAGATAAGATGAGTTCAAAATGATCTTGTGCTCTTGGCCCTAATGATTGAATTATGGATACAAATTCGCTAATTCCACCCAATCGATATATTCCAAAAAAGAGAACAAATAATGATCCACCCAACATAACAATACATTGAAGCACATCCGTATAAACCACGGCTTTTAATCCACCAAATAAAGTATAAGTCCCAATGAGTACACTCATAATAATAATGGAATACATGAGTGTCCATGTCGGTGGTCGAGCCTTATGCATCATGGCTTCTCCCCAATCAGATGTAATCTCATTTTCATCAAATGAAATAATGGCACTTTCGCTTGATAAAGCACCGCTCCAATCTTGATCGATTAAAACTAAATTCGGATCTTTATCATCAATAACTTGTTGAATCTGGCTATAATCAGATAGAAAAATAAAATCATGTGATTTTCCCGCCCCTGTTGCATCAACGACTTTTTCTCTCACAGGTTGAGATTCAGTTACAACCACTACTTTTGGATTCAAGTCAAGTAGAAGATTAAACATCAATGCTGTTGCATAAAGAGTTACACCCAAGCCAAATGCTGTTACAATTCCCCAAATCACCGCAGAAATAGTACGTACACTTTGATTATACCTGGCGCCTAGCCATTCTGGGATTGTACTCACTTTTGATTTCCAAAACATGGGTATGAACAAAAAGGCACCCACAATCATAACAGGCACACTGCCCAGCCAATCATAATTGCCTAAAACGATTCCATATAAATAAGCCGCTCCAGCAATTCCGACCATATCCACAGCTCCAATATCTGTTACAACCAATGACATACCAATGGCCCACCATGGTAAAGATCTACCCGCGAGAAAATAGTCGTCTCCGGATTTCATTTTTCGTCCAATGTACATACCGAATAAGACTGTACCAATCAAGTAAACTATGATGATAAAATAATCAATGCCACCCAGTGCCATAATGATCCTTTTCTATTTTTTTCTGAGAAAGTAAGCTGTATTACATTTTATACGAGAATCGAATTCCCAACAATCTGGGTTGTCCCCATAATTGTTCTACAAATCCAAGATATCCATTCGTTCCTTGAGAGATAATATACTCCTTATTCAGAAGGTTTTCACCCCAAACATATAATCCCCAGGATTCCTGTTCAATTCCAAAATGTCCATTCACCAGAGTTCGGGCATCATCCCTCAATAAATTCGCATCCTTATCCGTCGTGAGTTGTGACAATTTTTCACCGATATAATCGCTACGCAGTTGGGAGACAAACATTTTTTTACTATTGATTGGTAGTCGAAAATCTGCCATCAAACTCCAAGACTGTTTTGGGTAGGTACTGATATGGTTTCCTGAAAAGTCGTTATCTAAATCGGTGAAATCTTCTCCAGTATCATAGTTACCATTTCCATTAGAATCCGTATACGATTCACCCTCATTCCAATACCCATTAAAATAACCATCGTGAAAATCATTATAAACCGCTTCAACAATACCATAGCCACCCACCAATGTTAGGGCGTTATCAAATAATCGAGCTGAAACTTCTAACTCTAACCCAGTTATAGTGGCGGATGCTGCATTGCTGATTAAGTATCCTTCAAATAAATCTTGAAACTGACTTACTTGCATATTTTTATATTCCATTTTAAATAATGCCGCATTCAAATAGAGTGTATTCGAATAATTTCCATATTTAAATCCCAATTCATAATTGGTAATATATTCAGGTTTAAATGGTTCAGATAATGCTTTCATACTCGACACATAATCCATATTAAATCCACCACTTTTATATCCTTTTGATAGGGTACCATAGATATTTAAACCATCGGATATGGCATATTTTATATTCATTGATGGGGTGGTTGCATGCCATGTTTTTGTACTATCAAAATACCCAATCGGGTTTCCATCACTATCTAGTTCTGATGGTACATTTATATAACCAAATGTTTGAATGCCCTTTTGCTTATATTTGAAATCCATTTTATCATTTGAATATCGAATACCAACAGTTAAGAATAATTTTTGAAGGAGTTGAAAATCTATTGATCCGTAAACACCCATGGATGTTGTGTTGCCGCTTCCCTCTGGTTTAACGACTAAATCTGTATAGTTTTTAGCAATAAACATGGGGATACCTGCGGCATAATAAAAGAATAATGGCTTTGGATATACGGGACCAGAAAGAAAATTATATAGATTATAATAATATACTCCCCCTATCCAAGAAATCTTGTCGTTTTGGTTAGACATGAGACGAAATTCACCCGTATACTGTTTTCCTGTATTTAGCCAATCACCTGTGAGTATATCCAATGCAGTTCCATCTTCATCATTAAACCAATTCACCTTTGCATTCCGTATTGAAAAAACTGAGATTAATTGAAGGTTCTCATTTAATCTATAATTGGTGTTTAGCGTGGCGCTATAAATTTCCTTATTTGATATACTTGTGGTATCATGATTATATGAATATTTCCCATCATCAGTGATATCGATTGACTTCAGATTATAATACAATGAATCCAAACGCTTATTATCAAAGTTTGTGCTACTACTCGAAATACGATAGTCTGATATATGTCCACCGATTTTAGTTAAATCTTCATTGAAAAAATCCATATTAAAATCAATGGTCAATTTTGGCGTTGGTAAAGCCCGAATGGCAACTCGCCCCCCTAAATTATTCTTATATTTTTCTGTTTTGTTATTAAAAGCATTTTTTAAATAGCCATCATAATTGAATGAATACCCTGAAACTCTACTATATATTTTATCAGATATCTTATAGTTTGCAGACCCTTTTAACTTTTGATAGCCCATTTGTCCTGTTTCAATAAAAATAGAGGCCCGATTGATTGGGGTAGGCTTTACGGTAATCAGATTAATTGCACCAGAAACTGTATTTCGCCCGAATAGGGTGCCTTGGGGACCTCGTAAAAATTCCACTCTTTCCATTTCGATGACATCAGCTACTATAAAGTTTGGATCTCCCATAATAACACCGTCTATATAAATGCCTTCAGCTGTGGACATACCGGGATTTCTTGATCCACCAGAAATACCCCGAATATTAAATTCTGTATTAGACTGCCTTTCCGTCGCATAAACATTTGGGACCATTGCCGTTAAATCTTCGATAGACGTTGCGCCCATTTCTTCAATTGTTTCTCCACGCACTGCAACCATAGAAATAGGTACATCCTTAATGGACTCCTCTCGTTTCCTGGCCAAAACAGTAATTTCGTTCCCAAATAGATTTTTCTGTTTCAAACTAAATAACAACCCTGTTATTTTATCATTGGGATAGAATGATTCACGTTGGGTATGATAACCGATATAACTAATTACCAAAGTAAAATTGTCTGCTGCATTAACAGTAAAAGAGAATTCACCGTTCTCATTTGTGGCCGCCCCTACGCCAGTACCTTCAACAATTATATTGGCGCCAAATAGAGGTAAATTATTTTCATCGTTTACTTTCCCCGAAATATTTTGAGCATACAATCTGCCCATTAAAACAAAAAGTAATAAAACACTGCTTATCAAATGTGCATTTTTTGTTGTCATCACAATCCCTTTATTATTTTCTCCTATCATTATAGGAAGAAAAGTAAATAGATTCAGTCAGTCAACCCAAATATAATTATAGATTCTTCCTAATATAGCATTAGGTTGAAATATTGAATAGATTTAATCAACATCAACTTATAAATCGAAAAAAAATGAATACAAAAAAGATTTTCACCCTTATTTATATAATCGGATTTTTATTCGGGCAAGAGTCCGTAAATATTCCATTTTTTGAACAGGAGAAACGTGCATTTTTTCTTGAAGGTAAAAATGTATATTCAGTGGCCACAACAAAAACGAAAGATATTTACGTAGGGACAGATTCCGGGTTATTTATCCAATTGGAATCAGAAAAAGATTGGAACAAACTTTCCCTAAATAACCAACCCGTAGTACTTCTATCTGCAAAAGGAACAAAAATCGTAGCTATTACTGGAGAACTAAACGACAATATTTTAACAAATGGAATGGCCTACTTCATAAAAAATAAAGTTGTTTCCCAAGCAATCTCGCTTCCAAATAATATGCATCTAAACGTATTAGAGACAGATTTAGTATTTTCTAATCAATTATACCTTGGTGGTAAAACAGATTTATTCGTTGGAAAAATAAAGAAAAATGATAAACATCTCGCTCTAAAATCCATGAAAACTCCAAGCGGAAACATTCGACAAATTACGGTTCAATCTGAAAAAAATGTGTTTGTAGCCACTGCTCAGGGCTTGTATAAAAAAACAAGAACAGGTTGGAATATAATTCAACCACATGATGACACACGAAGCTGGGCTTTAGCTGACTGCCGTTCAGTGGCGATGGATTCGAAAAATAGACTTTGGTTTGCGAGTCCACAAGGTGTGGGTGTGTTGGATAAAAAAGAATGGATACTTTACGAAGGTAAAGATGGACTCCCTTATAATGATTTCACCAAAATGGCCGCGGGACAAAACGGTGATGTGTGGTTTGGAACTACAAAAGGGGCAATCCACTTTGATGGCAAAACATGGGAATATCGTCAAGGGAAACGGTGGCTACCAGATGATCATGTAAATGATATTGTCGTGGCAAAAGATGGATCTGTTTGGATTGCAACATCTAAAGGATTGAGCCATATTTATAAAGAAAAAATGACCTTGGCGGAAAAAGCTAAGTTTTATGAAGATGAAATTGATAAATACCATCGCAGAACACCTTACGAATATGTATTGGATGTAAATCTTCCAAAAGCTGGAGATAAGTCAGATTGGGTTCAGCATGATAGTGATAATGATGGTCTTTGGACAGGCATGTATGGTGCCGCAGAATGTTTTGCCTATGCCGCCACCAAAGATCCAAAAGCGAAAGCTCGTGCCAAAAAAGCATTCGATGCATTAAAATTTCTTGGTGATGTGACTCAAGATGCACCTATTTCTCCTCCGCCTGGATTTGTAGCTCGAACTATCCTCCCTACCAGCGGACATGACCCAAATATTGGGCGAGTAGAAAATGATATTCGGAAACAAAAAAATAATGATACTCTCTGGAAAGTATATGAGAATAGATGGCCAAAGGATAAAACGGGTAAATGGTATTATAAGACAGATACAAGTTCAGATGAATTGGACGGTCATTATTTCTTATATGGATTATATTATGATTTGGTAGCTGAAACTGAAGATGAAAAGGAACGTGTCCGTGCTCATATAAAAAAATTAACAGACCATTTAATTGATCATGATTTTCAATTGGTTGATCATGACGGGAAACCTACTCGATGGTCTCGTTTCAATCCCTATGAATTGAATCATGATAAAAATTGGTTTGTTGAACGTGGGCTAAACTCTTTAAGTATGTTATCCTATTTATCTATTACCCATCATATTACAGGTGATGATCGATATCGTGAATTATCTAATATGCTTATTGAAGATCATGGATATGCACAAAATATGACAGACCAAAAATTCAACCGCGGTGTGGGTACGGGAAACCATTCCGATGATGAAATGGCATTTATGTCTTACTATCATTTAATAAACTATGAAACAGACCCAGAATTAAAATCTCGCTATGCATTTTCTATGTATATGAATTGGATGCTTGAAGCACCTGAACTTAATCCGTTTTTTAATTTTGCCTTTAGAGCCGCAACGGCCAGTGAAGATTTTGTAGATGCTTGGGGGACTTATGACTTAGAACCCCATCCCGAATGGTTAGATGAATCAATGGAAACACTAATTCGTTTTCCCCTAGATAGGCTTAACTGGAGTCATACCAATAGCCACAGGACAGACATTCAAAAATTGCATTCCTGGAATCGAACGTTTGATCAGGAAAATAATAGTCGAAAAGGATATCGCGTAAATGGCAAAGTATTCCCTATAGATGAAAGGCATATAAATCATTGGAATCACGATCCTTGGAATATGAATACAGGTGGAAGTGGGACAGAATTATCCACCGGGATGGTATATCTTCTCCCTTATTACATGGGCCTTTATCACGGATTCATAAATGAATAAAATTAAAATTATTTTTTTTGTTATAGTACTTTCTATTGAATTCATCCTTCCAAAGGGAATTACTAAAACACCTATTTTCCCTTTTCAAAATCAACATGTTCATGGGAGTAGTATTATTGAAGCGCCTAATGGTGATTTACTTGCATGTTGGTTTTATGGGTCTGGAGAAAGAACAGCCAATGATGTAATAATCCAAGGATCACGTTTAAAAAAGGGGTCGTCAGATTGGGAGCCTATATTTATCATGGCAGATACGCCTGACCTCCCAGATTGTAATCCTGTATTATTCATCAATGAAAAGGATGAATTGATGCTATTCTGGATTGCAGTCCGTGCAAATGGGTGGGAAAATTCTGTACTACGATATAAAATTTCTTCCAACTATTTAAATCCTGGTGCACCAAACTGGGATTGGCAAGATATTATTATCTTAAAGCCAGGTGAATCTTTTTATAACGAAATAAAAAAAGGATTTGAAACTAATTATTCAGATCCAGGGTGGTCAGAGTATGCATTGCCTTATGAGAAACTTATAGTGAAAGCCGCTATGGATAAAGAAAAACGACAAAAAGGTTGGATGACTCGCATTCATCCTATAACACTATCTACTGGTAGAGTGCTACTTCCTCTTTATTCTGATGGATACAATATTTCACTATTAGGGATAAGCGATGATAATGGGCATACTTGGAAATCAAGTAAACCTATTGTGGGGTTTGGGCCCGTTCAACCTGCACTATTAGAAAAAAAAGATGGGACAATTGTTGCTTATATGAGAGACAATGGTAGTGCACCATATAAAATTTTGGTGAGTGAGTCTCCAGATCAAGGTGAGTCTTGGACTTTTGCAACTGATACTAACATTTTAAATCCAGGGTCTAGTATTGATGCAATTGTATTAAAAAATGGACATTGGGTTATGATTTATAATGATACGGAAAAAAACCGAAATAGTTGGGCTGTATCATTGTCTAAGGATGAAGGTAAAACATGGAAATGGACTCGCCACATTGGAATATCTCCTGATAAATCGGAAAGCTATTCTTATCCTTCCATGATTCAAACAAAAGATGGTATGATTCATGTTTCCTATTCTTATCGCAATCAAAAAGGTAAAACTATTTTACATGCATCTTTTAACGAGAAATGGATCAAAAGGGGAGATTAATCAGGAATAATTGAAGGGAATTTCTTAAGGAGCCCCCAAACAATTATTCCACTCAAAATAAACCCACATCCGATTACCGTAAACAAATCACCAAACTCGACCAACACGTCATTTTGTTGAACCACGGAAATTGATTTTTCAAGCAATATTCTACCTTTTATAATAATTATACTCCCAGTTATTAATGGAACCCATTGAAGGATAAATCTTTTATTTATTTTAATCCCCAAGGAGATGAATAATACACCCCACCCGATCCAGGATATTATTTGAAAAATATTTAATCCCTTGAAGTAGTTCATAATATTGAGAAGTGGGCTTAACCAAATATTTTCGAAAGATATTATATTCCTATCAGAATAATATATGACTTGGTTTTTTCCATCCTTTAAACCGTTCATAATAGACTCTGTCTTTTCGCCATGGCTAAGGTCTTGCCAATCAGAGATATCTAAAACATTCCATGTACCACATGTAGGCCCATAACCATGGTAGTCTGCACCACCTAATAAAAACATTTTATTGTTTTCACATGCATCAATAATATCATGATGAATTGACTTTGGATAGGCCAATTGGTTCTTATTGACTATTTCATATCCATTAACACCTAAATTTATATAATAATTGATCGACATTTTTTGTCCATCAAACCAATGGGCCACGCCTACTACGCCACCCTGCCTATGCACTTCCGGAATAACGACTGAATCTTTCTTTCCGAAGGTAATAAGCGAGTCAGTTAATCCGAGTAGCACCATATGGTTACTACCTGAATATTCGATACCAGCCATCACGTGTGGATTTTGTGTTAATTGACCATTTCTCTGTTGTTGAACCAAATCTAAGGTCTTGAGATTATGATTATGTTCTGTTAAGAAGAATGCGTCGAACCCATTATTCTTATGCCAATTCATTTGCTCCGCAGGTGTGATTAAACCGTCATGGCTAAAGTAGGAATGGGCGTGGGTATTAAATAAAATCTTCGATTTAGACTCATTGACAATTGTATTAGATGGTAGGGGCCAAAAAATCATCCAAACCAAAATAAAATAGGCTAACCCCAAAATAGCCGGGATTGATAAAAGCCACTTTTCATAGAATTTTATTCCATAACTATAAATAAAATAAACACCTACGCAGAAAAATATCCAAATCCATAAAACAATATATTCTTCTACAGGATCCCCAGATCTAAGATAAAACAATGGAAATCCCACAATCGGTTCGAGGAAATAACGAATACTATTTAAATGTAATGAATAATTAATATCCGGTTTAAGTGAAACAGCATTAATTATTTGAATAGGACGGTGAGCAATAAGATTGATCCCAAGAATTATAAATACAAATGAAGTGAATATAGGGTGCGAATAACCCTGACGTTTTAGTTTTTGAATAATATTATTCAAATAAGATTCCCATAATAATAGAATCACTATCTCGATTCAGTTCAGTCATCCCGTATTTTTTATAAAAGTTAAAAGCACGATAATTCTGAATGCCCAATCCAAGGTGTAGCCCTTTTGAACCACGTTCTCTCATATAATTTAAAAAATAATCCATCATTTTTTTTCCCAATCCTTGTCCCTGTGCCCGAGGTAATAGATCAATATGTAAGTGGGATGGATATTCGGGTAGATCTAAGGGAGTTTCAGGATGAAAAAGCAGGTGGATACATTCTTCATCTTTATTCCAAGGTTTCGAACTCTTAATGGGCGCCGTATATATTTTTTGAAGAGTTGGAAGCCATTCTGATTTGACTTTATTAAAAAAAGTTTCTGTATCAATCGCACCAATTATATAGCCACACACACCCAATTCATCTTTTAATAAAAATGCCGATTCCGGTTCAAGGTCGATATAGGGTCCAGCATAAATATGCCCCAAGATCATGGGGTCATTATGTAAATGTTCGGCGCCTTTACCCGAATTTCCTGTTTTGAGACATATTTCATACACCATATCATGATGTTTTGAATTGTATGGAATTATTTCAAATGACATATTTAAATATTCATTTATTAATCTATAAACTTGTCAATGCCTGATCTAAATCGCCAATTAAATCATCGGCAGATTCAATTCCCACTGAATAACGAATTAAGGTATCAGAGATACCTGCGCTCTCCAATTCCGCTGGACTTAATAATGCATGAGAAGTTTGAACGGGTCGGGTGATTAATGTTTCCACGCCGCCTAAACTTGCCGCATTAATAGCCAAGGCTAATTGATTGATAAATGCATCCGCTGAAATCACATTGCCTTCCAATTCAAAACTTATCATGGCCCCAAATCCACATAAGTATTCTTTGGCATTTTTATGACTTTTACTGGATTCCAATCCAGGATAGTTCACTTTTTTAATATTCGAATGCTTTTCTAAATACCGGGCGATTGCCATCGCATTCTCACATTGACGCTCCAACCTTAATGATAATGTTTTCATGCCTCTATGGAGTAAAAAACATGCATTTGGATCCAGAGTTCCACCCAAATGAATCAATTTAGAATTAACCTGAGTGATATGGTCTTGACTACCTATAACCACACCTGCCACAATATCTGAATGACCATTTAAATATTTTGTTGCTGAATGAAGCGAAATATCAAATCCATGTTTTATGGGGCTGTACAAAATTGGCGACGCAAATGTATTATCGATCATTGAAACCAACTTATGTTTTTTAGCAAATTGTATAACAGCATCTAATTGTGGTACATCCATTAATGGGTTTGTAATTGTTTCAACATATATCACCTTGGTATTTGGTTTTAATTTTGACTCCCAGTCGTCAGTAGTCATTGCATCAAAGAAGTCATATTCAATTCCATACTTGGGTAGTTCATGAACCACAAAATCGGCTGTGCCTCCATACAAAGTATTGTGAACCATAATATGATCACCAGATTTTAAATATGTGAGTAATGCTGTCGTTATTGCACTCATGCCTGATGAAGTAACTAAGGCGGCTTCTGCCCCAGCTAAGGCAGCCAATTTTTGATGAAGTGCAATATGATTCGGTGTATTGTTTAATCGAATATATCGAATTGAATCATAAGAGGTCTCTCCGCCATATGCAAAATTAGAACTTTGAAAAATAGGCATACTGACAGCACCCTCAATTCGAGGATTGGGCTCACCAGCATGAATAAGCTTTGTATCTAATGAAATTTCATTGTTGGCCATTTGTATATTCCTTTCATTCAAAAAATTGTTTCCCCTAATGCACCCAACTTAGGGGCGTGAGAATAGAAAGTTTAACTACGTTTTAAAATATAATGATCTATTATTTATATCGCGAAAAAATAAAACATTTAACCAGAGTTTCCCCCACCCTTAACTTTAATCATTGAATATAACCAATTAATTTGATGCCTATCTTTCCATCCAAGTACATCCGCGCTGCCATATTGATTTCCTTCTGGGCAGGTATTAATATGGGATCCCATGTGGCATTTTCTTTAGGGTTTAATTATTCTCTGGGAAATGGTTTTCATGCCTATATCCAGACCCACGGTTATCTTCAACTCATGGGGTGGGCTGGATTGTTTATTATGGGTGTGTCTATTCATTTTTTATCCCGACTCGCCCATTTGGAACACGTAAATAAATTAAATATTGATATTATTTATTATTTAATGGTGCTGGGTCTTGTCATTCGGTTTATCGCTCACTCGATTTTACCATATTTAGAAAATACAATTTGGTTTTCAATCACCAGTTGGTCCGTATTGCTATCGAGTATTTTAGTCATGCAGGGAATTGCACTTTATTTATGGTTTTTATTATCAGTTATTCGAAAACTAAAACCAACGATGGGAAAGCAAAATCGAGATATTCGATTTTTTCTAGTATTGAATGTGCTTGGTTGGACTTTTTTTGGATTAGGATCAACAGCATTGACTCTGTTTATGGTGAATAATCAGGAAGTGTCCATGCTTCATAATTGGCATTTATTCACCGTGGATATTTTTATTCACTTTACAATTTTTTCTATTTGTGCTGCGGTTGGATTACGTGCGCTTCCATTGTTTTTAAGGTTACCCGCCATTAAGTGGAATGTGAAAAGATTTAGTATATTTTATTTGATAGCCATATTAGTATTTTTTGGATTAAAAATATTTTATCATTATATATATATTGCATCACTACCAAAAATCATTTCTATTATAAGTATTCTGAAAAATGCCTTACTCATTTGGTTCATTTATAAATTGGATGTATTATTCCAAACACGCCCCCCATGGACGGCTGAACAAAAAGAAACTCGGGTGCCACATCGAAAAGAACCGAGGGAATACCTACCGGATTATGGTGAGTTTGGGCGATTTGAATGGCTCATTCGATCCGCATTTATTTGGTTATTTATCGGCCTTGTTTTTGATATCATTTCTCAAGTGGGACTATTATTCTGGATTCAAACTGGAATCAGTACCGATGGGGTTCGTCATATGTGGTTGGCCGGGTTTACATCTTTACTCATTATGGGAATGGCTGTTCGAATGATTCCAGGAATGACAGGTGCAATGAAACTTCAACACCCAAACAGAGTGGCTATTCTTGCTATTGTTGTAAATATGGCTGTTTTATTCAGGGCACTCACTTTGGTTCTTCCGGAAAGTTGGTTAAATATCATTCCAAATGGAAGTATTATTACGACACAGCTATTTGGTTTATCAGGAATTCTATTTATGATCGGTCTTTGGATTTTTTATACAATAATGAAACCGGTACTTAAAGAAGCACCCATCGATTAAACGTGAGATATGTAATCAGGTAAGTATGCTTCTTCTCGAATGGTTTACTCGATATTCTATAACTGTTTTTATACTTGGAGCTATTCTAAAAGGAATATTTTTGTATAAATATCCTATATATTAAAGGACGATTACATTTCGCCTGCACCGACTGAACTATGGTCATAATCCAACCAATCCCCAATAAATCCATGGGCAGATCGCAATTCTTCTAATGGGGCAGCCATCACAATCATATCCTGTTCATGTCCTTCCTGATCATGAACATGATCGGATAAAACACCCTCCATTTTAAAACCCAAATTGGAATAAATCTCCAATAAGTCTTTTTGAGGACGCATTAACTTGGTCGCTATTTTTTCCAATTTTTTATCATGTGCAATATCATACATATCTTTTGCCATGGCAAATTGAATTCCTTTTCCAATCTGTTTTTCTGGTACCACCATACGAAGGTATGCAGAGCTACTTTTCCAGGATTCGGTCTCAATTTCTAAGGATGTATCGCCAACAATTTCTCCGTTCATCTCAGCTACCCGTCTGATAATTTTGCCAGATTCAGATTGTTTCGCCCGATCTTTTAAGTGGGTTTTATCTGTCACATCACTTCGAAAATATTTTCTTTGAGATTCTGGTATCGCACTAAAAAATGCCAACGCGTTTTCTAAATCATCAGAGGATAAGTCTCTAATCACTATCATTGATTTATTTTTTAACCGAAATGTTTTTTGATTCATTTAGATTACTCCTGCTAATTCTTGAAGAAGGTGCCAATTGGCCAATCTTTCTTCCTGTGTCCATTTCATAATATCATCTGCATTTCCATCTTTATCAAAATGCTTGGCGAAGCGCCCTTCTGTTTTTGCAAATGTGATAAAATCTATCGCTTCTTGGGTTTTTGGATTTACAAACCAATCCTTATTTTTTGCCGGATTTCCCTGAAGTGATAATCTTTCTGAGAAACGATCCCCTTTGGTCGGGTCATAAATAAAAACAGGGAAAGCTCGAGAATCCGCCGCCAATTTTGCCTGTTGCATGGCCATATCATCAGCCACACCATGCTCTGGCTGGCATGTTGTATATACATTGATCACAGATGGCCCTTTATATTCATTGGCCGCCATGATTGCTTTATAAAAATGATTTGTATGCGCTGATGTGGTTTGTGCCACAAATATTTCCGGATGCATCATACAAAGATTTGCAATTTCTTTTCTTCTTTCAGTCTTACCCCCCACAGCTTTTCCGATCATTGACATTTTTGCATCTTGCCCTGTAAAGGTTGCTGTAGATGTTTGTCCACCTGTGTTTGAATAAACCTGAGTATCCAAAATCAATACATTAATATCCATTCCGGAAGCCAACATACGGGACAATGCCTGGAACCCAATATCAACCATAGCACCATCACCGCCAATGGCCCAGAGTTTTTTATCCTGCCATCCCATCTGATCCCAACGCGCACGGATACCCATGGCGTCTGCAGAAACATTTTCAAATAGTGAGTTTGTCCACGGCACCAAAAAAGGGTTATATGGATATGTAGAACCATATACAGTATTACACCCAGTTGCTGCAACCAAGCCGATGCTCTCTTTACCATAAACAAATCCCGTTGCAGCCAACATCATTCTAAGGGCTGTTCCTTCTCCGCAACCCATACATGATCCTGCCCCGCCCGTATAAAGCATGGAATCGCTGGCAAGCATCATATCTACCAATACACGTTCATTAATATAATCAGAAGGTGTTTCGCCTAAGGATGTAAAAAAGTCAAATGCTGTTTGATAAGTAGGAATTGTGTTATCCACTTTAGTAATCATGGATAATGCTTCGTGGTCACCACAGGCATCCACACATTCTGCACATCCTTTACATTTAGTTGGATCAATAAAAATGCCAAACTTCGCCGGTTCTTTTCCTTGCTTTGCCGGAACTTTATGAAACTTATTTGTATCTGCCCATTGGTTGGAGATCCAACCTTTAATATCACCCGACTCCAATTTGTCGATGGTTTCACTCAGTTGAGATTCAGGGATAGCTTTGCCAAGAATCGCCGTATCTGGGCATTGGGTAACACATTCCATACATGCCACACAATTATCTGAAGTGAACTCAGGGATATCCGGCGCAATATAACTAAAATCGCGAAGTGCAGCGGTTCCAGCCGGAATCAAACTTCTTGCAGTAGATTCATCTGCTGGCAAACCCTCTTCAGCTGTACCTCCATTATAGGCACCCACAATTCTTTCATTAAAATCCTGAACATCCAGTATTTCAAACGCCTTCTTTTTATTTAATTCTGAAATTTGAACACTCATAATGCAACTTCCTCAGTTTCTTCCTGTTTAACCTCAAAAACTTCATTGAAACCGCGCTTTACTGCATTCAAGTTATCTCGAACAACTTGTTCGCCACGTTTTCCAAAATATTTTCTCAAAGATTTTTCGACACCATCCATTAAATCATCTTCGCTAATATCAGAACGTTCTAAAAATGGTGTCGCTTTTAAAAATATACCTAACAATACAATTCCCTGCATTCGTTGAATCAAATCGGGTCGCGAAGAAACATCTTTGGCAATTTTCACCGTATCTAATGCCAGCACTTTGATTTTTTTCTCTCGTATGGTCTTCTGCGCCCATTTGGGAAAATCACACCAAATTTCACTGGATTCTGTTTTAGGCGATTGGACAAAAAGCATACCACCTTCCTGCAGACCTTTTAATGGGTTGGCCAGATTAAATGCATTCACATCATTGAGGGGTACAAATTCAACAAACTCAAGTTCGTTATGTGTTTTAACACGATCAGGACTCACTGTTAAGTAGTATGTTGTGGGGAGCCCTTTTTTCTCCGAACCATATTTTGGGTAAGCCTGAACATACATATCAAAAAGATCTGCAACAATGGTTGCAATTATTTTATTGGTAGTCACAGACCCATACCCACCAACGGAATGGCCCCGCATGGAAAATGTCCCCTCACATCGAATATCTGTTGAATCGCCCGTTTCTAATGCCAAATCATGTTGGATGCCAATGGCAAAATATTTTTTATCATTTTTTATCATATTCTCAACGACAGCCATGATATCATCTGGTCGAACATCTCTGGAGCCTAAACCGGCAGAACCGGAATAAATTTGGGGAACCCTAATCTGGCCATTCTCATCTGGCGCCAAGTTATCTGCAAAAGAAGATTTAACTTCCATTGTAAGCGGATTACTTTCTGCCAATGGATTATCCATCCGTTCCAATACAGAAAATGCTTTTACATTTTTCAATGCGTCTACAACCTGTTTACCTGGAAATGGGCGGAACGATGTGATATGAACAATACCTACTTTTATATTTTGTTCAGATCTTAGATAGTCGACGGCTGATTCTGCTGTTTCAATCATAGACCCCATCCCTACAATTGCATATTCAGCATCTTCCATTTTATATTCTGAGATTAACCCATATGTTCGTCCAGTTAAAGTCTCAAATTCTTTCATAGCATCAAGGAGTGATTGCTCTATTTCATCTGTATATATCCTTTGGGCAATTTTCCCTTTCATATAAGAATCTTGATTTTGAACAACTCCGGACATAACTGGATGATAAGGATCCATCATATTCACAAGTTTATCTTGCGGTTTACCTACGAATTCATCCATCATTTCTGGTTCGTGTAATTTTACATTTTCAATGGTATGTGTTGTTAAAAATCCATCCATAATATTCAGGAATGGCGTATGTGTATCTTCAGCCACGCGTCGCGCAATTAATGCCAAATCTCCCGTTTCCTGTGCATTTTTAGCAAATAACATTCCCCAACCCACATCCGTTACTGCCATCACGTCATCATGCCCGGCATGGACATTTAATGAATGAGATGTAAGTGCCCGAGCCCCAATATGAAAAACAACGGGAAGTCGTTTCCCAGAAATTGTATATAACACTTCTTTCATCAAAACCAAACCTTGACCAGATGTAAAGTTTGTAACACGCCCACCAGCGAGGGAATAGCCTTCACATGCGGAGGCTGAACTATGCTCCGACTCTGATTCGATAAAGACCATATGATCTCCCCAGATATTGGTCCCGCCGTTTGCGATTACAGCTTGGTAGCCGGACCCCATCGTTGTGGAAGATGTTATAGGATATGCGCATGCACCTTGTGTGATATGGGATTCAACCCACACAACGATTGCCGCACCATCTGCTGTGGATTTTATTCCAGAATATTTTGCCATTTTTTTCTCAGGTTAAATGAAATAATTTTTTAATAATTAGGGGGGTGAAATTTATGATATATATATGTGATCTTTATACTCATTATTATTCAATATTATATAATTTCAACCATCTTTTTGTCAATATAGTAATAAAATATTAGAACCAATATAAAACCATTTAATCCTACAAATCTATTAATTGGACTATAGCGGATGAGTTTATCTTGTTATGTAAATGTAACGATTCCGGTGCCAACAATGAGCCGATCATCTAAAAATGTTGGCGCTAAATAATTCAATTCATGACAACGCGCCACAAAAGTAAACCCCAACCGTGTATAATCTTCTATACGCAACCCCAATTCATTATTTCTGAATAAGTGCCATTGCTCCCTTAATTAAAATCGAATCATATTCTTGTCCGGATTTTTCATCATTGAGTGCCTGAAGCAAAACCAAATATTGATTAGAATTAATAGTGCCTTTAACATAA
>Ga0187827_10000560_pt1 | contig 58620 bp, 63 predicted proteins | sample ETNtaG_39_FD_167969 | JGI IMG/M metagenome (GOLD analysis project Ga0187827, IMG submission 167969) | Marine microbial and viral communities from oxygen minimum zone, Eastern Pacific Ocean - ETNP2014_SV_150_PacBio MetaG (Illumina Assembly) | ecosystem: Environmental > Aquatic > Marine > Hypoxic...
AGTTTTATTTGATGAACCTGCAAAATTTACTGCAAAATTAAGAGATTATAAAACTGATAATAATTTATTATTATTAAAAACTGAAATGAATGCTGGTCACGGTGGAAAATCTGGAAGAGATAGTGCTATAGAAGAAGTTGCTCTTGATTATGCATTTGCATTAAAAATTTCAAATCAAATTTGTTGAAAATAGGCAATTAATCCCCATATATATTATGTGAGTCGCCTAATGGGGCTTACATAAAATAACCTTGCTAACAAAGGAGGATATAATGACAAGTAAGGATCTATCTATATTCAACTCATTAAGACCTTTTTCAGTTGGTTTTGACGATATGTTTGACCAATTTGAAAGTATGTTGGGAAATGGAGGTTTGAGCACACAATCAAACTATCCGCCGTACAACATAAGAAAAACTGGAAAAGACAACTACTCAATTGAAGTTGCTCTTGCTGGTTTTAACAAAAAGGACGTTGAAGTTGAGTTTGAAGACAATTTATTAACTATAAGAACAAAACAAGTTAATAAGTCTGAAAACGAAAATGAAGATGGTGAAATTATTCATAAGGGTATTTCTCAAAGACAATTTGCTAGATCATTTACAATTGCAGATGATGTGAAAGTAGGTGGTGCAGAACTAAAAGATGGTCTTTTGACAATAGCTTGTGAAAGAGTTGTACCAGAACAAAAGAAAAAGAAACTTATTGAAATTAAATAAGTAGCTTACCTTACTTGTGGGGATTTCTCCCCACAAGTTTCAAAAATAATTTATTTTTTTGGTAATGATGCGTTTAAAATAAATGCTAATAATCCAGCAGGTATTAAACCTGTTGTTAGTAACAATCTTAATTTTATTCCAAAATCTGGAATATGAGCAACAAACTCAGGAAAAGCATTTAGTCCAATTCCAAAAGATAGTGATAAAGCTAGTATTAAAACATTTCTTTGGCTCATGTCTGATTTTGAAATTAATTTGATACCCGCTCCAACAATTAATCCAAACATAATAATAGCTGCTCCACCAATTACAGAATCTGGCATTGCAGCAATAATTCCACCAAGTTTTGGAAATAAACCTAATAAAATTAAAATAACACCAGCAACAGTTCCCACATGTCTACTAATTACTCCTGTGAAAGCAACAAGACCTGCATTTTGTGAGTAAGAAGTATTAGGCATAGCATTAAAAATTGATGCAAAGGCTGTTCCAACTCCATCGGCCATTATACCTCCTGAAAGTTCTTTATCAGTTGCTTCTCTGTTTGCCCCCCCCATTGTGGTTGCACTAATGTCTCCTATAGTTTCAATTGTTGTTACTATAGACATAAACAACATTAATATTACAGCACCCCATACAAAGTCTATTCCGTATTGTAAAGGCATTGGAAATGCAAACCAGTCAGCACCTGCAATTTTTGCCCATCTAACTTCTCCTAGTAAGGCAGCAACTATGAACCCAGCAATTATTCCAATTAGAATAGAAGCCGCAGAAACCATTCTTTTTCCTTTTAGGTTTGTTAATAGCGCAACTATTAAAACTGTACCTGCTATACTTAAGTGATGCCAATTTGCAAAAATTTCTGGCTTGTTATTCATTAACCATACTCCACCACCAGCATACTTAAATCCAACTTTAAGTAGACTAAAACCAATCATTAACACAACTATCCCTGTTACTAGCGGAGGAAACATATGACGAATTGGTTTTAACATTTTACCAATCCATATTTGAAAAATTCCTCCTATAAATGCAGCTGTGAATATCGCTCCTAAGCCGAAAGCTTTAAATGGTAGCATTATTGGAATGAAGGCAAAACTTGTACCTTGTATTATTGGAAGTCTTGCTCCAATATTTTTATAACCTACCGTTTGTATTATTGTTGCTACTCCCGCAGCAAACAATGCCATTTGAATTAAAAAAATCTTTTCTCCAGTTGTAACTCCAAAAACGCCCGCAACAATCAGTGGAACCGTTATATTTCCAGCAAACATTGCAAATACGTGCTGGATGCCTAAGGGTATCGATTGATTCAGTGGCAATTTTTTATTAGCAGAACCTGAACTCGAAATTCTTTTCTTTTTTGCCATATATCCTCCTCTAATATAAAAAAATGGTACATTTATTTTCTACAATTGTAAAACAAATTAATCTTTTGCTTAATATTGCTTTATTTATTAAGCACAATTTAACTCTAAATGGATATGTTAATTATTTAAATACATCCACTTGAGGAAAATTTTACAACAGTTCCACTTGAATTTATTTCAAATTTTCTTTCACATGGAATTCCATATTTTTTAGTTTTATAAACTAAAATTTCATTTCCATTTTCGCTTATATAATCTTCAGATGGAGCTCCAATTTCCATTCTAAGATCACTAACTGGTTTTCCAACAAACATTCCAAATTTTTCATTCTCCTTTGCAACTACATCATCTGATTTTTGTTTTATTGTTTGGCAGCCAGATGAGAGCAATAAAATCGAAAATAAAATTATAACGAATCTTAATTTCATATAATAAAATATATTAATGAATTGTGTCAAAAAATTAACCTTAAAGTTGTAAATAATAGCTAATTAATAACAAAATCAAGCATATTCAATTTCTTACAAAAGATTTTTCAAGTCGAATCAATTATATATACGAGAAAATGGAGGTCTAATGTTAGATAACTACTTTAACTATAAAAAACATAAGACAGATTTTAAAACAGAAGTCATTGCAGGAGTGTCAACCTTCTTAACAATGGCATACATTATGTTTTTAAATCCTGTCATACTTGCCGACGGTGGTTTTGATTTTGGCGGTGTTTTTACAGCAACTGCTCTTGCAACCGCATTAGCATGTTTTATTGCTGCATTTTACGCTAAGACTTGGCCCGTTGGACTTGCACCAGGAATGGGGATAAATGCATTTATCGCTTATGGTGTTTGTTTAGGAATGAAATATACGCCAGCTGAAGCACTGGGTGCTGTTTTGGTTGCAGGTGTAGTCTTCTTAATAATTTCATTAACACCTATAAGAGCTTGGTTAATAAATTCAATTCCAAAAAGTTTGAAACTTGGAATTGGAGCTGGAATTGGATTATTCTTAGCAATTATTGGTTTTGAAATTATGGGATTGACTGCAGATAACCCTGTTACACTTGTACAACTTGGTGATGTTTCTAATCCTTTAACTTTATTAGGTGCTGCTGCATTTATTTCAATGATTGTAATGGAAAAAATGAAAATAAAAGGAAATATAATTATTGGAATAGTCGCTTTTAGTGCGATCGCTTGGATCACTGGACTGGGACAATTCAATGGAGTTGTTTCTTCACCACCACCAATGACACACCTGATGACTTTTGATTTGGGTGCAGCGCTTAGCGCATCGATGGTAACTGTAATTTTTACATTATTTTTTATTGACTTTTTTGATACTGCGGGAACACTTACTAGTGTTGCAAACGTAGCTGGAAAAATTGGAAGTGATGGAAAAATAAAAGACATTGATAAAGCTATGCTTTCAGACAGTGCTTCTACCGTTGCAGGTGCTATATTGGGTACTTCAACAGTAACAACTTATGTTGAGAGTGCCGCTGGAGTAAAAGCTGGGGGAAGAACAGGAATGACTTCGCTTGTAATAGGCGTTCTATTCCTATTATGTTTGTTCTTTAGTCCACTAGCTACATCTCTTCCAAAAGAGATTGACGGTGCAGCCTTGATATATATTGCTACTCTGTTTGTAAGAAACATTACAGATATAGAATGGGATGATATAGCAGAGGCAGGACCAGCAGTGCTTGCAATGATAGCAATGCCATTTACTTATTCTATTTCTCACGGAATAGCTTTGGCATTTATTTCATATGCTGCAATTAAGATTTGCACAGGTAAATTTGATTCAACAAGTCCAGCAATTTGGGTTATTGCTATACTAAGTGTAGTCAGTTTTGCTGTAGCTTAGGAAAATAAAAAGTTTGAAAAAAAGGGCGGCTCTTTATACTCGCCCTTTTTTATTTTTGGTGTTTTCTCTTTATATCTTCAATTCTTATTTCTTCGTAAATTTCAAATGGTTGAACTATCCAAGGATTAGCTTCCAATTTTACTGCACAATAATCAGGCTCAAATGTTGATTTTTTCTTTTTCCAAAGTGTAGCAGTTTTAATATCTTCAATTTTACCCTTAATTGGTTCATAAGCCCTTAACCAGTCTACACTTTTGTTAAAAGTAATTCCTGTATCAGATAAATCATCACAAAGTAAAATTCTACCACCCATGTTTCGAGCTATTGAGCTCATTTCTCTAGAAAATACTATGTCGCCTTGTTCATCCTCTACTCCTTTGCCGCTATAAGACTCAACGGCCAGGTAGGCACATTTCAATTTAAATACTCTACTTAAGACATCTATCATTGGCGCACCTCCACGCATAATACCGATTAAAATTGATGGCTTGTATCCACTTTCTTCAATTTGAATTGCAAGTTTCTCTACGGTTTCATTATATTGATCCCAACTTACAATTAATTTTTCTGACATAATTTTCTATAATATTAATTCTTAAAAATTAATAGTAAAACCGCAAGTAAAATTAAAGATACAATAGATGTTATTAGAATATACAACCTATGAATGTTTCTGCCTCTTAAGTTGAAATAATGTCTGGCTAAGACTGAGATTACTGCAATAGCACTTAAAATTAACCAATTATATTTATGGTAAACTATAAAACTATAGTGGCCCGCCAGCATTATAAATAAAACTAAAAAAGTTGAATAATTATTGTGTATAGATCTTTGTTTTGCAGCTAAAGATAAGCTTTGGTCGAATTTTTTATTTCTCTTACTGCTATTGATTATATTCATTTGATTTGGAATAATTACTGTAAATACATTTCCAAACATATTTGCACCTATGATTAAACCAACACTTAAAAAGGCAAATTTTGCACCATAAATTTGAGTAAATCCATATGATAATAAAACAAGTAAAATGAAAATTGTTGAAACGAATAAAAAATCATTTTTAATAAGATCGGACTTACATAGAAAATCGTAAATTAACCAAGATACTAATAATGATAAAACTGAATATAAAATTGCTGTAGCCGGAGGTAGTAAAAGAACTCTTTTATCCACCATTAAAACACCTGCATTATAATAATAAATAACAAATAAAAGTAAAATTCCTGTAATGAATGTTAAATAACTTTGCCATTTAAAAATAACTAATTGTTTAAGATACATTTTCTCAGGAGATTTCTTTAGTCTGGTTAATTTATAAAAAAAACCTGAATGCATTAAATAGCCTTCGCCGTCTATATCTTTACTTGTAATTTTTTTGTTAAGTTTATTGTCTAAATAGTTGAATAAAAAACTATTTCCAACCCAAAGAATTGCAAATAATACGTGTCCCCATCTTAAAACTACTTCAGACCATTTTAATGTATAAGTTAATATATCCATTTAATATTTAATTTTATCTTCTGTATTTTTCCAAATTTTAAATGCCTCTAAAGCTTCATCTCGATGCATTTGATGCATTTTTATTTTTCTATTGTCAATGTCTTTGTTTATTTCAGAATAAATAAATGAATCATCAAAGTCTATGCTCTTAGCATCCAATCTGGTGTTGGCATAAAAAATATTATCTATATGAGACCAATAGATTGCTGATAAACACATAGGACACGGTTCACATGTAGAATATAGATCACATCCTTTTAAAAAAAAGTTTTTTAGATTTTGACATGCTTTTCGTATTGCAACTATTTCTGCATGTGCTGTTGGATCATTATTAGAAGTGACTTGGTTAAACCCTTCTGCAAGAATTTTATTATCTTTTACTATAACACAACCAAAAGGTCCTCCTTTTAATTTTGCACTTTGAATTGACAGCTCAATTGCCCTTAACATAAATTTTGATTTTTCCGACATAAGATTAAATTATATTTTTTAATTTGTTTATACTCATTAATATTTTTTCTGGTGTCGCTGGAGCATCTATATCTGGAATCTTCTCATAGTTGGATATAGATGCTATCGCATCTTTAATTGCAAAAAAAACACTCATGGCTAGCATTAGTGGAGGTTCGCCAGTAGTTTTTGATTTATTTACAACATTTTCAACGTTAGATCCTTTTTTAAATATCTCTACATTAAATTTCTTAGGCATATCGTTTATTGCTGGGATTTTATAAGTTGATGGTGAAAAAGTTCTTAATTCCCCTGATTTATCCCATACTACTTCTTCCATCGTTAGCCATCCTTGACCTTGTACAAAACCTCCTTCAATTTGTCCAAGTTCTAATGCTGGATTAATTGCGTTTCCTGCATCATGAACTATATCAACTTTATCTACTATATTTTCTCCAGTAAGAGTATCAATTGTTACCTCTGTAGCTGCCGCACCATAACAAAAATAATAAAAAGGTCTTCCTTTAAATTTCTTTTTATCGAAGTTAATTTTTGGAGTCGAATAAAAACCAGAGGAAGATAATGAAATTCTATTTAAGTAAGCTTCTTGTATTATTTTTTTAAAATTAAATGATCTATTACCAATATAAATATTTTCATTTTTATAAACAGGTTCAATTTTTGAAAAAATATTATATTTAGTTTTAATAAAATTATTTAAATTTAACTTTATTTTTGCAACCGCATTTAAAGTTGCTGCACCATTTAGATCAGTAGTTGATGAAGCTGCACTTGCAGATGTATTGGGAACTTTTGATGTATTTGTTGAAGAAATTTGGACTTTTTCAAAAGGTAGTCCAAATGAATTAGCTACTAGTTGAGCAATCTTAGTATGCGTTCCTTGCCCCATTTCAATACCGCCATGGTTTAAATGCACACTTCCATCTGTATATATATGAACTAATGCACCAGCTTGATTTAAATGAATAGTTGTAAAAGATATACCAAATTTAACAGGTGTAACTGCTATTCCTTTTTTTTTAAATTTATTTTTTAAATTGAACTTTCTTATTTCCTGATATCTTTTCTTATAATTTGATTTGTTTAATAAACTTTTAAATATATCTTGAATTACATTATCATTAATTTTCATTCCATAATGAGTAATGTTTCTTTTATTTTGACCGTAAAAATTTATTTGCCTTATTTCACTTGGGTCTTTTATTAAAAATCTTGCAATATTATCAATAATATTTTCAATAGCCATCATTCCTTGATTTCCACCAAAACCTCTAAAGGCTGTTGATGATGACGTATTTGTTTTACAAAGATAGTTCTTTACTTCTAAATCTGATAAATAATAAGCATTGTCTATATGTAATAAAGCTCTCTCATTAATTGCATATGATAAGTCTGATGACATTCCGCATCTTGAGGCTAATTTTAATTTTAAGCCGTCGATTTTTCCATTATCATTAAATCCAACTTCATACTCAGAATAAAAATCATGTCTTTTTCCGGTTATAATAATATCATCATCTCTATCTAATCTTAACTTTATTGGCTGTTTTGTTTTATAAGATAATAATGCGCATATAGCAGATGTCATAAAATTTGTTTCTTTACCACCAAACCCGCCACCAATTCTTCGAACCATAACGGTTATTGAATTGCTTTTTTGTTTTAACATTTTAGCAATGATCTGTTGTGTTTCTGAAGGATGTTGGGTTGAACTATAAACTAATAAATTATTATCTTCTTTTGGAACAACTAAACAAACCTGCCCTTCTAAATAAAAATGTTCTTGGCTGCCAGTATTAAAGCTGCCTTTTATTTTATTTTTTGATTTTTTGATTTTATTTTTTGGATCACCTTTTTTAATTATTCTTGGCTCAAAAAGAAGATTATTTTTTTTTAATGCCTCTTCTATAGTTATAACTGGTTTTAAATTTTGATAAGTAACTTTTGCTTTTACGACTGCCTTTCTTGCAAGCTCAATTGAAGTTGCTGCTACTGCAAAAAGAGGTTGACCAAAATATTCAACTTTTGTTTTTGGAAATATCGGATCACCATCAAATACAGGTCCTACATCATTGCGGCCAGGTATATCAGAATAAGTTACAACGGAAATCACGCCTTCACTTTTTTTTACCTCATTTAGATTGATTTTTTTAATCTTAGCGTGGGCTTTTCTACTCCATCCAATTGCGCCATATAAAGTATTTAAAGGCTCACTAATATCATCTGTGTACTGAGCAAATCCAGATACATGTTTTATTGCACTATCATGGGGTATGCTTTGTTTTTTTATTAATTCTTCGCTTTTCATCTATTTATTCTAATTATTTTTTTATTATTTATTTCGTGAAACACCTTAATTAATAAGTTTTTAGCAACACTTAATCTATAATTTCTACTAGCTCTCATGTCATCTATAGGAGAAAAATCTCTATCTATTAAATAAACTGCTCTATTGAATGTATTTTCAGAAAAATCAGAATTTATTAAATTTCTTTCAGTCTCCACTGCTCTTTTTGGAATTTCAGACATTCCACCATAAGCTATTGCAGCTTTCTTAATTTTATTTTTTCGAATTAAAAAACTAAATGAACCACAGACTGAAGAAATATCATCATCAAACCTTTTTGATATTTTATAAGCTTTAAAGACATTATTTTTACTTATCGGAATTTTAATTGAATAAATAAACTCACCTTTCTTAAGTTTTGTTTTTCTATATGAAATGAAAAATTCATTTAGAGGAAAAATTTTCTTTTTATTTTGTCCTTGAATAATGACCTTTGCATCTAATGTTAATAATAATGGAAGAGTGTCTCCAATAGGAGATGCTGTTGCAATATTTCCCGCAATAGTACCTACATTTCTTATTTGAAGAGATCCATATCTTTTTAAAATATTATAAAAATCTAAAAAGTATTTTTTTATAAAATTTTGAAAATCAAAAAGTGAAGTCGTGGCGCCTATTTCAATATTACTTTTGCTTTTTTTAATAAAATTTAATTTCTCAATTGAGTTAAGAGAAATTATTGTCTTAAGTTCCTTTCTTAATTTAGTAACTTCAAGAGAAAGATCAGTTCCTCCACTTAGAATTTTTGCATTAGGATATTTTTTAATTAATTTTTTTAAATTATTAATTGTTTTAGGTGCAAAATATTTTTTTCCTCTATTGCTTATCTCAACATCTGTATTTTTAATTTTTTTTAATAAATTGATAATCTTACTTTGATTTTTTTTAAATTTATCTTGATCCTTTTTCTTATTTAGACTTTTAGCAGCATCAATGATTGGTCTATATCCTGTGCATCTACATAAATTACCTGATAATACCTCATCAACTACTTCATTATTAATTGTTGAATAATTTTTGTACATTGAAAATAAAGACATTGTAAAACCTGGGGTACAAAATCCGCATTGAGAACCATGAAATTTTACCATTGCATCTTGTACAGGGTGAAGTTTGTTGCCCTCTCCAATTAAATCTTCTACTAAAATTAAGTGTTTACCATTTAAAGTTGGTAAAAAACTTATGCAGGCATTTATAGCTTTATATATTAATTTATTTTTATTCAGCTCGCCACAAACTATTGTGCAGGCTCCACATCCACCTTCTGCGCAACCTTCTTTTGTTCCAGTTTTTTTTAAATCATCACGAATATAATTTAAGACTGTTTGATTTGAATCGGGATTTTTTATTTTATAAATTTTATTATTAAAGATAAATTGAATTGTATTGGAAACCATTAGCTTCCTTTATATGTTGAATAACTCCAGGGCGATACTAATAATGGAACATGATAATGTTCGCTATTTTTTGAAATTCCAAATCTAACAACAACATCATCTAAAAATGGTAATTTTTCATTTTTAAGAATATTTTTAAAATAATCTCCGATATAAAAAACTAATTCATATTTTCCAATTTTAAACTGATCATTTTCAATCAAAGGATCGTCGGACCTTCCATCGGAATTTAAAACTATGGATTTCAATTTTGATCTTTCCTGACCATTTATATAAAATAAGTCTACTTTTATTCCTTTGCCAGGTTTGCCCGAATATACATCTAAAACATGTGTAGTTAATTTGGTCATATTGATTATTGTATATTACACAAAAACAAATAATTAATATATTAAAACTTAAAAAAGTTCACCATGAGCTTAGAAAACAATTTTAACAATTTAAATCGAGATGAATTTATATCTTTGTTTGGAGTTATTTTTGAAAGAACAGAATGGATAGCTGAAAAACTTTTCGAGTTAAAACCGTTTAAAGATAAAGACGATCTAATTAATAAAATGATTAAAATTTATGAAACATCATCTAAAGATGAATCTTTAAATATTTTAAGATCTCATCCTAAATTGGCTGTTGAAAAGAAACTAACTGAACATTCTAATCAAGAACAATCTCGTGCTAATCTAAAAAATTGTACCCAAGAGGAATTTGATGAATTTACAAAATTAAATTCTGAATATGAAAAAAAATTTAGTTTTCCATTTATAATGGCAATAAAAGGTAAAGATAAAATTGAAATATTAAATAAATTTAGACAAAGAATAAATAATAATATAGAATTTGAATTCGAAGAGTCAAAAAAGCAAATAAAAAAAATTGCTCTATTCCGACTAGATGAATTATTTACAAAATGAAACAAAAAAAATTTAGAAATACTGTAAATTTAGCAGAACCAAAATTTGGTTCCAAAGTTATTTATAAAACAGATCAGTTTTTTGGTGCCGCCAGTAGAATACTGAATTCACAAAAACCAATTTTTAAAGAAGAAGTCTATGATAATCATGGAAAATGGATGGATGGTTGGGAAACAAGAAGAAAAAGAAAAGCGGGTCACGATTATTTAATTATAAAATTAGGAAGACCAGGAAAAATATTTGATGTTGATATTGACACATCTTTTTTTTCTGGAAATCAACCTTCTCAAGCATCTTTGCAGGCATGTTATTCAAAAAACAAACCTTCAAAAAATACAAATTGGAAAACAATTTTAAACAAAAAAAAATTGGGCCCAGATAAAAATCATAATTTTAAAATTAAAAATCATTCAACATTCAATTTTATTAAATTAAATATTTTTCCAGATGGTGGGGTTGCTAGATTAAAACTTATTGGAAAGATTGATTTAGAAAAAATCAATCTTAAAGGAAAAAATGTAAATTTAAGTTTAATATTAAATGGATCTACGATTGTCAGTTGTAACAATGAGCACTTTGGTAAAGCTGAAAATGTTCTTAGTCCTGGTGTTGGTATAAATATGGGTGACGGATGGGAAACAAGAAGAAGTAGAGGAAAAAATTTTGATTGGATAATAATTAAATTTGGAAAGCATGGCATAATAAACAAATTAGAAATTGATACTCATCATTTTAAGGGAAATTACCCGGACACATTTACAGCTCAATCTGCTTTAGTATCAAATAAAGTAAATTCAAAAAAAATTGTAAAAAATTCAAAAAAATGGAAGCTGCTGCTTGGAAAAACTAAATTAAAACCAAATAAAAAACATTCATTTAAAAGTAAAACATTTAAAAAAAATAAAGTAAATTATCTTAGAATTAATATTTTTCCTGATGGTGGAATTTCAAGAATAAGAGCTTTTGGACAAGTAATTAAGTGAAAATAAAAATTAAACCAAAAAAAATTAATAAAAAAAATTTTAGTAAATTTGGACAAATTATAGACACAAGCAAAAAAAGTTATTTTAGAATTAACAATGGATATGCAAAAAGATATGATAACCTTGGAAAAATAAACACTTCTACAAAAAAAGGTAAGACTATAGTTAGTATATTTTCTGCAAAAAAAAGACTATTTCCAATGAAAATTGATATGATGGAAAAACACCCCTTGGGAAGCCAGGCATTTATACCTATGAAAGAGACTTCTTTCTTGGTTTTTGTTGCACCAAAAGGAACCAAGCCTAATCTAAAAAAAATAGAGTCATTTACAATTCCAAAACAAACAGGAATAAATTTAAATCCAGGTGTTTGGCATTTTCCACTAATATCTATGAAAGATATGAACTTTTTAGTAGTTGATAGAAAAGGAAAAGGGATAAATTTAATTATTTATAAATTTAAAAAAGAAAAAATATACCTTTCAAAATGAAAAACAAATATCCAAGAAATCTGTTGGGGTATGGCTCAAACACACCTGAGGTTAAATGGCCAAATAAAGCGCGAATAGCAGTCCAGTTTGTATTAAATTATGAAGAGGGTGGAGAAAATTGTGTTTTACATGGAGACAAATTTTCTGAAATTTTTTTATCTGAAATAATTGGAACTAAGCCAATAAAAGGAAGACATATTAATATGGAGTCACTTTATGAGTATGGATCAAGAGTAGGATTTTGGAGGGTACATAAACTGTTTAAAGAATATAAACTTCCCTTAACAATTTTTGGTGTTGGAATGGCTTTAAAAAGAAATTTAGAAATTTGTAAAGAAATGAAAGAATCTAATTATGAAATTGCTTCACATGGTTGGCGATGGATAGATTATCAAAATGTTTCTAAATCTATCGAAAAAAAACATATGAAAAAAGCAGTAAATACTATTAAAAATATTTTTGGGAAAAGACCTGTTGGTTGGTACACAGGCAGATGTAGCCCTAATACTTTAGATTTAGTAATTGAAGAAGGTAGTTTTTTATACTGTAGCGATACTTATAACGATGATCTTCCTTATTGGGAAAAAAAAGGAAAAAGAAAGCAACTAATGATTCCATATACTCTAGATAATAATGATATGAGATTTTTAACAAGCCAGGGCTTTAATTCTGGTGATCAATTTTTTAATTATTTAAAAGATAGCTTTGATGCTCTGTATGAAGAGGGTAAAGAAAAACCTAAAATGATGTCAATTGGTTTACACTGCAGAATAATTGGTAAACCTGGAAGAATTCAATCTCTCAAAAAATTTTTAGATTATTTAACTGGTTTCGACAGAGTATGGATCTGTAAAAGAGAAGATATTGCAAATCACTGGATTAAAAATCACAATAATATAATTTAATCAATTGAACTTTCTGAAACATAATAAGCAACAGCATTTATCTCCTCTTCAGAAAGTATGCCAAGAAATGATGGCATTACTCCAATACCATTTGTAACTGCATTAATAACACGTCCTATATCTGGCTTTATTTCATTCAAATTTGGCCCCACATTAGCAACTGCACCTGCATCTTTCAGGGAATGACAAGCTCCACAGTTACCAACATTTAAAAATATATCTTTTCCTAACTCAAATTTTTCATCTGATTGCACAAAATTAAATTTAAGAGTAAAAAAAATTGCTAATAATAATATTTTTTTACTCATACAATTCTTTCATATTTATAAATTCATTTGATAAGTTTTTATTTTTTGACTTTATTTCATCAAAAAAATTCCATGCTAAAACCATGATTGTGTTATTTTTATCTTTTATTCTTGTTTTTGGATAAATTGGAATACTTACTCCTGGAATTATTTTATTATGCTTTAGACTGTTATCTTCTACAATAAAATCTATTTCATTGTTAACTCCAAAAAAATTCAATGCTGTTGTTGCTTTAGCTGGCGCACCAAAGCCTATAATTTTTTTCGAATTAATTTTTAATTTTTTTAAATTTTTTAAAAAATTTTCTCTAAGTTTATAAACTTTATTCCCAAAACTTTGGTAAGTTTTATATTTTTTAATACCAAATTTTTCCTCTTCATTTAAAGTTTTGATTATACTTTTGTCTAATTTAATTTTTTGATTTTTATTTATATAAACCCTAATTGAACCACCATGAGTATTAATTTTTTCTACTTTAAAGATTTTAATCTTAAATTTTTTAAAAAAATTGATCAACGAAGTGAGAGACCAATAGTTATAATGTTCATGATAAATGTTATCAAAAGTTAAATCCTTTAAAGTATTTACAAGATATTGAACTTCAATAATTAGAGTGCCTTTTTTTTTCAACATACTTAACATACACTCTGCCATTTCATTAAGATTATCTGCATGTGCAAATACATTTGATGCAAGAATTACGTCTGCTTTTAATTTTATTTTTCTAACATTTGATTTATTTAAAAATCCATTAAATGTTTTAATTTTATTTTTATTTGCTAATTTTGCTAGATTTTTTGCTGGTTCTATACCCAGCAATTTTTTAAATCCTAAATCTTTAAATGGTTTTAAGCCTACTCCATCGTTGCTTCCAATATCTACTATTACAGATTTATCTTTATTTAATTTAAACTGTTTTACATATAAACTGGCAGCGTTTATAAAATGTTCTCTAAACTTAGTCGAGGTAGAAGAGGTATATAGATAATGAGAAAACATTTTTTCAGCTTTAACTGCAACTGAAAGCTGACAATTATGACAATTTTCACAATAATTCATTTCTAATGGATAAGATTCATATTTATCTTTAGATTTATTAAGTAAATTATTTGCTAGTGGTTGATAACCTAAAGAAACAACTCTTTTTAAATTTTTGCTATTACATGATCTGCACTCAAATTTATAACAACTTAATAGTAAGTTTTTTTCTTTTTTATCTACTAGCTCATGTCTCATTGTGTGAGTTATACCATAGTTGTCATGTTCTCTTTCGCCACGAACTAAATTTAAAAAAGTTGAGTCCTTAGTGAAAACCATGGTATGAGCAACATTAGGCTTAATAGTTGAAAGCTGACCTTCGTTCACTATTTGCGTAATTTTTGGAGATTTTTTATTTAATAAATTCTGAAATACCTCTATAAACTGTCCTTTTGTTACTAAACATTTTTGTTCTTGCTGGGGGTGATAATGATTAGCTCTAATTGTGCCTTTTTTAGAATCTATAAGGCCAATCATATTGATTGGTTCAGTTAATTCATAATTACTTATTTTGCCCCTACTATCGATAAATTCATTCTGACCATCTGTAATATATTCCAAATCTTCAATTAAATGCTGCTTAGACCACTTTTGTATCATTTCTTTGATTGACTCTTCTAAATTATATAAAAATTTGAATCCTGTGTTTAAGATTTTTTTATTTGATAATGTAAATCCAAGATTTGGGATTTCATCGTTTGTTTCGGTTAAGTTGATATCAGGTTTGTATTTTTTACACAACTCCGCTACTTCTTTAACAGTTACTTTATCCTTAGTTAAATTAAAGATCTCATTATTAATATCTTCTCTTTCTTCAATAAATTTAAAACATCTGGCAACATCTATTAGAGGCACCAAACTTTTTACTTGTCTGCCTCCAGCAAAAAGTTTCAAACTACCATTTTGAGATGCTATTTTTGAAAAAAGATTTGGCATAATATCTATTCTTGCTGTATCTGTGGAGTATCCATAAACAGATCCAAGTCTAAGAATAACAAATTTTTTTCTTGAATTTATTAATTGTTTTTCATTTAAATCTTTTGATTTTGCATAAGCTAGAACTGGGCATGTTTCTTCGTTTTCTTTTATATCATTTTTTAGATCTTTTAAGCCTTCATAAACTACATGTGTTGAGGGTAAAATAATTTTCGAAGTGGCTGACATTGCATCTAAAATATTTTGTGTACCTTCTACACCAACTTTTTTTATAAATTTTTCTTGTTCTAAATTACTCTCATTTTTAACTTTAGGGACTAATGTGATGCCTGCAAGATGATGAATTACATCAGCGTCTTTGCAGTAATCCGAAATTAGTTTACTATTTAGAATATCGGCTTGAACAAAATTAATATTCCATTTTCTCAATTGATTTACTCTTTCAGATATAAATCTATTATCAATTACAGTGATTTTATAGTTCCAACTATAGCCGGAATAAATCTTACACAATTCAGTTCCGATATATCCAAGGCCGCCTGTAATAACTATTTTTTTCATTTATCTTTTAGTATCAAATTATTTTAATCTTTACATCTAATTTAATTATCATTATTAACCAACTATTATGAAAGTATTTGATTGTTTCATGTATTACAATGAAGATACTATTTTAGATGTAAGATTAAATTATTTAAATAAATTTGTTGATTATTTCATTATTGTAGAAAGTACTTTTAATCACAGAGGTCAAAAAAAAGAGCTTAATTTTGATATAAAAAAATTTAGCCAATTCAAAAATAAAATTAGATATTATATTTTAGATGATCAGCCAAAAGACATTGAAGAAGTTGATATTAATGACAGTGAAGATGAAAAAAATTCAAAATATATTCTCAACGGCTATAGAAGAGATCACTTCCAAAGAAATCATATAATTGAGGGAATAAAGGATGCTCAAGAAAACGATATAATAATAATTTCTGATATTGATGAAATTCCAAAGTTGGAAAATATAAATTTTGAAAAATTGAAAAATAAGCTGATATTTTTTAAACAGAAAATGTGCTATTATAAATTTAATCTTTTCCACAAAAATTATGATTGGTTTGGATCTAGAGCTTGCATAAAAAAGATGCTTTTATCACCTCAATGGTTGAGAGATATTAAAACAAAATCATACCCTTTTTGGAGACTTGATTTATTATTTTCAAAAAAAAAATATTCAAATATAAAAATGGTTAATGATGGAGGTTGGCATTTTTCTTACTTGAATACACCTGAATTAATTGAACAAAAACTTAAGTCCTATACTCACCACAGAGAATACGATCTTAACCCGATAGGAATTGAGAATTTAAAAAAAAGAATAGAAAATAGAGAGTCGGTATACAATTTAAATTTAGATCAGAAAAAAAACCAATTCTCTGAAGGAGTTTCTCTAGATTTTTTGGAAATGAATGAATTACCTGAATATATTGCAGAAAATAAAATCAAATACAAAAATTGGTTAGATTAAAATGAAAGGATATGTAGTTTGTGTTTATAAAAGCATAAGTGATGAAAAAACTTTAAAAGAATATGCTGTAAAAGCAAAAGTTGCAGTTGAAAAATATAATGGTATTTTTTTAGTAAGAGGTGGAAAAAAAATTACAACTGAGGGCGATGAATCTCCTAGAACAGTGGTAATTGAGTTTTCTTCTTTTGAGACAGCTGAAAAATTCTTTTATTCAAAAGAATATCAGGAAGCTCATTCAATATTAAATGGAAAAGTGGTTAGACATCATCAAATAATAGAAGGATCTTAATATTGTATTGTTTCATTATCAATACTGCGCCATAGATACCAAGTCGCAACTGAACAATAAGGTGAATATCTTTTTTGAAGATCAGAAACAAATTTTTTCGGCGGCAAATATTTCTTATTAAAATTTTTAGATATCGCTCTTAATAGTCCAATATCTTGAATAGGCCAAATATTAGATCTATTAAAAGTAAATAATAAAATCATTTCTGCTGACCATCTTCCTATCTGTTTTAGTTGGGATAAATATTCGATTGCCTCTTCATCATTCATTTTGCTTATTATCTTGGGGTTAAAAGATTTATCTAAAAACTTTTTTGAAAGTTCTTTAATTCCTTTTACTTTTTGTTTACTTAGTCCGCATTTTTTCAACTCATAGTAATTTAATGAATTAACATTTTTTGGATTAATCTTACCATTGCATTTTTTTTTAAATTTTAAAAAAACAGAATTTGCTGCGGCAACACTAATTTGTTGTCCAATTATACTTTTACATAATGAAAAAAAAACGTCCTTACGAGTTATCAAATTAGCATTGGAATATTTATTAATTAATTTTTTCATCTTAATATCTTTTTTTGAAAGATATTTTTTTGCTTTATTCCAATAAATTGGTGTTTTATTCATGTCTAGTAACAGAAACTTGTTTTTTCAAATACATTTCTCGCTTAAAAATTATAAATGATGAAACAATAACAAGAAATGTACCCATAAGAGTTTTTAGTGTAGGAATTTCTTCCCAAATAAAATAACCAAAAATTATTGCAAAAACTAAAGCTAAATATTTTAAAGGAGTTACTAAGCTAACCTCAGAAAATTTATAAGATTGAGTTAACCATAGATTAGCTAAACCCCCTAAAATTCCAATCATCGATAGTAAAAATAAATCTTTTAGGCTTGGTATTATCCAATCTTGATAAAAAGTAAAAAAGCTTAAAATCATTATTGAAAAAGAGAAGAAAAAACCAATTAACCATACTGGCTCAGTTGTGGATAATTTTCTTATTGCAATAGCGACATAAGAGAGACCTAAACAAAAAATTATTGGATAAATATAATAAATATTTAATGAAGTGAACCCTGGCTCGGAAATTATAACAATTCCTATAAACCCAACTAAAACTGCTAACCATCTATACAAACGAACTTTTTCATTTAATAAAAATATTGAGAAAATGGTTGTAAAAACTGGTGCAGCAAATGAAATGCTCACGACTGTTGCTAATGGAAGATTTCGTAATGCAATAAATATGGATATCAAAGCTAACAATCCTGCTAAACATCTTTTTAAATGAAGCAAAGGTCTATTTGTTTTATAAAAATCTATAAATCTATCTTTAGGAATAAGAAACAAAATAGGTATTAATCCACAGAAACCTCTAAAAAATAAAACTTGTCCAACTGGATAAGCATCAGACCATTTTACAATAACGTCCATTAAAGAAAATGCACATATAGAAATGAACATGTAAAAAAAACCTAATTGATTTTTGGAAAACATAGGATTATCTTTAATTTAAATTAAGGAATAATCAATGGAAATAGGTGTATTTGCTCTAGGTTGTTTTTGGGATCCAGAAAAAAAGTTTGGTAAAATTGACGGCATCATAGAAACAGAAGTTGGATACTGTGGTGGAAAAATATCAAATGTTACCTATAAAGAAGTGTGCTCAGGCGAAACAAAACATGCCGAGGTTGTTAAGTTAACTTTTGATTCAAAAAAAATATCTTTTGAAAAAATATTGGAATATTTTTTTGAATTCCATGACCCAACAACCTTAAATAGACAAGGTCCTGATATTGGAGCTCAATATAGGAGTGAAATTTTTTATAATGATGATGAACAAAAAAAAATATCTCTGTCCATTATTGAAAAGTTAAATAAAAAATTTAATTCAAAAATTGTAACAAAAGTTTCTGAAATTAAAAACTATACTAGAGCAGAAGAATATCATCAAAAATACTTGGAAAAGAATCAATTATAATGTCTCTAGTTACTACTGATTGGCTATTTGATAATCTCAATAATGTAAAAATTCTTGATAGCTCATGGCACTTACCTAATCAAAATAGAAATGGATTAAAAGAATACTCACAAGAACATATTATAAATTCAATTTTTTTTGATATAGACAAAAATTCAGATCAAGAATCACATTTACCACATATGTTACCTAAAATTGCGAAATGGGAAAAAATCGTATCTAATTTAGGAATTTCTAATAAAGATAAAATAGTTGTATATGATAACTCAGATCTAATTAGCTCATGTAGGTGTTGGTATTCTTTTCTTTATTTTGGTCATGACCCTTCTTTAATTTCAGTATTAAATGGTGGTTTAAAAAAATGGAAACAAGAAGGAAAACCAGTTGTGAATACTATAACAAAAATCTCTAAAGTTAATTATTCATCAAAAGAAAACAAAGATATGGTTAAATCCAAAATTGAGATTGATAAAAATATATCTTCAAAGAAATTTAAAGTAATTGATGCAAGAAGCATAGAAAGATTTGAAGGAAAAGTGACTGAACCAAGATCAAATGTAAGAAGTGGATCTATTGAGGGCTCTAGCTGCCTACCCTTTGATAAATTGATCAATAAAAATGACAACACATTCAAAGATAGTAATGATTTAAATTTAAGCTTTAATGAAATTGTTAATACTCAAGATAATAATGTAGTTTTTAGCTGTGGCTCAGGTGTCACTGCTTCCGTTTTAACGCTTGCATATTCTTTGATTAATAATAAATATATTCCTACCATTTATGATGGTTCATGGAGTGAATACGGGTTAATTAAATGAAAAGATCAACTAAAATTTTATCAATATTAATTATTTTCTTTCTAGTAATTGCTACTGTTATCATTGCTAGAACAATGATCGGCAATCATTTTAAGAAAAAATTTGGTAAAAGACAGCCGCCAGGAATAATTGTAACGCAAGTTATAGAAAAACAATTTGAAAATGTAGTTGAAAGTTATGGTACAGCTATTCCTATACAAGCTAAGTCTTATAACATTGAAAAATATGAAATAATTAATCCAATAAAATATAACCACAAATTTCAAAAAGGTGAAATTATTACCGAGCTTAAGACTAGAGTCATAATTGCTCCATTCGACGGAGTTATAGGTAAAAGAGATTTTTCTGATGATTTAGAAGTTTCAAAAACTTCAATATTGCTTAACTTTGAAGATGCATCAACTATTTTTACTGATGTTGATATACCTGAAATATTTGCACCATTTATAAAAGAAGGTTCGCCAGTAGAAATTAAATTTTCCGGATACGAAAAAAAAATTTATGAAGGCATAATAGATTCTGTAGCAAGTAGAATTAATACTGAAAATAGATCCTTAGCTGCAAGAATTAAAATGGAAAATTCAAACTTAGAAATTCTTCCAGGCGCTCTATTAGAATTATCAATCAAATACAACATTAGAAGCTCTCTTGGAATTCCCGATACAAGTGTAATGATGGAAGGTGAAAGAGCTTATGTTTATAAAGTATCCCAAAAAAACATTGCTAATAAAACTGAAGTAGAAATTGGTATACGTCAAGAAGATAAAATTGAAATATTATCTGGTATTAATAAAGGTGACATCGTAGTTGCTGAAGGATTAAGAAAAGTCATACCAAGAGGAAAAATTAAACCGATTAATAAATAAATGTTTATTACTGAATTAAGCATTAGAAGACCTGTTATTTCATGGGTAATGTCATTAATTCTAATTGTGTTTGGTTTGTTTGTTTTCTGGAAATTACCAGTCAGAGAGCTGCCTTCTGGAATACAGCCTCCTGTAGTTCAAATACAAGTTGATTACACATCTGCCGCTGCTCCTATAGTTGACCAAGAAGTAACTCAAGTAATTGAAGATGTAATTGGTGGAGCTGAAGGAATTAAAAATATTGATTCAAAATCTGAAAATGGCAGAAGCACAATAAATGTTGAATTTGATACAAGTATAGACTTGGATAACGCCGCTAATGATATTAGGGAGAGAGTTGCAAGAGTAGTAGATAACTTACCAACTGAGTCGGATCCACCTCAAATCTTAAAAAGAGCAGCAGGATTTACAACTACAATGTGGTTAGCTCTTTCTTCTCCTACATGGAGTGATTTAGAGCTCGGAGATTATGCTGAGAGATATTTGGTAGATACATTTTCAAGCGTAAAGAACGTTGGAAGAATTTTAGTTGGAGGACTAAGAGAGCTAAGTATAAGAGTATGGTTAGACCCAGTAAAATTGGCTGCAAATGATTTGACTGTTCAAGAAGTTGAAAGAGCTTTAAGAGGTGAAAATATTAGATTGCCCGCAGGCACTTTAGAAGCAAATAATATAGATTTGACACTCAATTTGGATAAATCATACAATAATATTGAATCAATTAAGCAGTTGCCAATTAAAAAAATAAGTAAAAGAACTGTTATACTTGCAGATGTTGCAAATATTGAATTTGGACCTGTAACGGAAAAAAAATTGTTCAAAGCACAAAGAAAAGATCAATTAAATTTAAAAACTGTAGGTATAGGAATATACGCAAAAAGTGGTGCGTCTACAGTTGAATTATCAAAAGAAATTAAAAAAAAAATTGAGCAAGTAAAAAAAACTTTGCCTGAAGGTTTAGATCTCAATATTGCCTTCAATAGAGCAACATATGTGGGGGCTGCTATTAATGAAGTTTATAAAACATTGGTTATTGCTTTTATTTTAGTTGTTTTAATTATTTATTTATTCCTTGGAAATTTAAAAGCAGTAATTGTTCCAGCGATTGCTTTACCTGTAAGCTTAATTGCTTCTTTTTTGGGAATTTATATTTTCGGACTATCAATAAACATCTTTGTTCTCTTAAGCTTCATACTGGCAATTGGAATAATTACTGATGATTCAGTGATAATGACTGATGCTATCTATAGAAGAATTGAAAATGGTGAAACTCCATTAGTTGCTGCATATAAAGGATCAAAGCAGATAACGTTTGCAATTATAGCTACTACTTTAATTTTAATAGCAGTTTTTTTGCCATTAATTTTCATTGAAGGAATTTCTGGTACATTATTTAGGGAAACTGCAATAGCTCTATCATTCTCAATAGTTATATCATCATTTGTAGCTTTAACTCTCTCGCCTATGCTTGGTAGTAAATTTTTAACAAAAAAAGCTAATAAGAATTTTATAGTTCAAAGATTTGAAAAATTATTTTTAAAGTTTTCAAAATTTTATCAGGAAACTTTAAGTGTCCTTTTAAACAAAACAAAAACTATATCTCTGTTTATAATTATTATAATTATTTCATCAGTTTTACTTTTTAATTTTTCTAAAAAAGAGTTACTTCCAATGGAGGATAGAGGTGCATATTTAATTATTGGATTTACAGATGAAGGTAGTTCATTTGAATATACTAAAGAGAAAGCTCAAATCATTGAACAAAGATTAATTCCTCTTCTACAAACTGAAGATAGTCCATATAAAAGGTTTATAATGATGGTTCCAGGTTTTGGTGGTAGTTCAGCAAATTCATATAATAGTTTTATAATAATTGCTTTACTAGATAGATGGGAAAATAGAAAAAAAGATTCTCATACTGTTATGAGAGAAGCAATAGGAAAAATAGTAACTGTTCCTGAAGCAGTAGCATTTCCTATATCTCCTCAATCTATAAGAATTTCAAGTTACAACAAACCTGTTCAAATGGTAATTTATGGAAGTACTTATGAGGAACTTGAAAGAATACAAGCCGAGGTTATAAGAAATTTAAGAAAAAATTCTAATCTATCAAGATTGGAATCGGACTATTCTAGAAATAAACCCGAGATAAAAATTTTAATAAATAAAAATAAAGCAAAAGATTTAGGTGTCTCAACTGAATCCATAGGAAGAACGCTGGAAACTCTATATGGAGGAAAAAGAGTTACAACGTTTAATAGATTGGGCAAAGAATATCCGATAATATTACAACAATATTTATCAGATAGAAGAGATAAAGAAGGAATATCAAAAATTTTTGTTAGATCGGAGACAACAGGAAAATTAATATCCTTAGTAAATCTTGTTAGTTTTAATGAAGAGGGAACCGCAAAAGAACTTGCAAGATATAACAGACAAAGAGCAGTTACTATTTCTGCAAATATATCCGAAAACTATACTTTGCCTGATGCAATAAAATACTTAGAGAATACAATGGCTGAGGTTGCGCCACAAAATCAAATTGCCTGGAAAGGTAAATCTGAAGAAGTTAAAGAAACAACTAATGAATTATTTATTATTTTTGCTTTGGCATTATTAACTGCCTATTTAGTAATGGCAGCAACATTTAATTCATTTGTTCATCCATTTATTATAGTTCTTACAGTTCCGCTAGCTATATTTGGTGGTTTAATTTTTATTTTGTTTTTGAACAGCTCAATAAATATATTTTCTCAAATAGCTTTGATTATTTTAATTGGTATATCAACAAAAAATAGTATTTTGATAGTTGACTATGCGAATCAAATTAGAACTACAGGAAAAAATATTGAAACTGCTATAAAAGAAGCATGCAATATTAGACTTAGACCAATAATAATGACTTCACTGAGTACGATGATTGCAATGCTGCCGCTAGTAATTGGTAATTTTGGTCCTGGCGCTGGTGAAGGGTCTAGATTAGCAGTAGGCTCAACAATTCTAGGCGGTATGATAATTTCTACATTTTTTACACTTTATGTTACACCAACAATGTATTTGGCTTTAGCTAAAAATACTAAAAGAATAGATGCTGTTGATATTGAGCTAAAAAAAGAGCTACGTTAAAAAATAATATACTTATTTCTACTTAATTTTTTTCTACATTCAGAAAGTTGTTTTCTATATTTGTTTGTTTGATGTTCTACTTTTTTTGCAAGTGGTAAAACTTTAGCATTTTTTTTATAATTCTTATAATTTCCCCAACCTTCATGGTATGCGATGTATTGCCTAAAAGAATCTTTTTTTGAAATTTTTAAAAGCTTTTCAGTTTTATTAGTATACCAACCAATAAAATCTACACTATCCTTGAAACTTACTCTTGTTGCTAGAGGATTATTTGTTTCATTTTTATATTGCTCCCATGTTCCTTTTACTGCTTGCGAATAACCTAAAGAGCTTGATGGTCTTTTGTATGGAATTACTTTGAAAAGTTTTTGTCGCGGGGGTTTTGCTAACCAATCAAAACCAGATTCCATTTTAATTATTGCTAATTGTAAACTTATTGGAGTACCCCATTTTTTTTCTGTTTTTTGAGCATACTTAAACCATAAATATTTTTCAGAAAATATCGAACAACTGTTTGTGGCATTTTTTGGAACTGATGCACATGAATAAGTAAAAAGAAAAATAAACAATAAATATATTTTTTTTCGAATCACTATTTCATTTATAATTTATTTATTTATTTTTCTCCATTGTTCTGGATACAAAAATTCTCCAGTCCACAAACCTTTTTTTTGAATTTTAGCTTTCTGCTCAATTATTAAATATTCTTCTGGATAAGAATATCTCTTATATATAACAGCCCATCCATTTTCTATCATTGCCAAGTTAATGTTTTTTTCAGTTTTTTCTTCTACAAAACATACTCCGAGAATTCTTTTATATCTATCCCTCTCTTTAAAATTACAATGAACTTTTTGATTTTTTATATAACTAACTAAAAACTCTTTAGATTTTAATCCACAGTTATATTTTTCTTTAAAAGAATTATAGCAAGTTTGCTTTAATTCGGGAGCATCTATAAATAATAATCGGATTTTTTCTGTTTTTATTTTAATAGTGTCGCCATCTGCAATTATAGCTAAACCAGATATAATTTTTGTATCAGAAATTGAGAAATTACTGGATGTAAATAGAATAATTAAACTACTTAAAATCAGCTTTAGCTTTTTCATTTAATTCATTCATTTTATTTCTTATTTCCTCATCAGAAATATTATGATTTTCTAAATCTTTTTTAAGTTTTCTAAATACATCTTCATCACCTGCTTCAGCAAAATCTGCTTTTATGACAGATTGAATGTATTCCTTCTCTTTTTCATCTTTGTGGCTTAAAATTATTGATGCCCATTCCCCTAAATATTTGTTTTTTCTTGCATTAATCTTAAACTTTAATTCTTCATCATGAACAAACTTTTTTTCAAAACCTTTTTCTCTTTCATCAAATGAACTCATTTTTTCTCCAAATAAAAATAAATTTTTAATATTAAAATTGATATTAATACTCCTAAGATATTACCAAATAAGTCAGAAAATTGAAATGACCTGTTTGGTATTACTAGATGAGATAACTCTAAAATAATTGATAAAAATATAAAATAAAAAATTATTAATTTTTTTTTATTTATATGACTTATTAACCCTAGAAGTGATAAAATAGCAAAAGCATAGACATGGTTAGATGAAAATATGAAATCTGAAGTAACTTGAGGTTGTTTACTAAAATCATTATATAGAAAAAACCCTAATATACTTCCAGGATAAAGGTAAAAAACTACAAATAATAAGTTTAGAATATAAAAAAAAAATTTTGTTATTTTCATATAAATCTTATAAATAAAAATCATCAATGAGTCATTTAATTTTAGTAAGACATGGTCAAAGTGAGTGGAACTTACAAAAAAGATTTACTGGATGGGTAGATGTAGATTTAACAGCTAATGGAAAATTGGAAGCTTGCAAAGCTGGTGAATTAATCAAAGACTTAAAAATTGAAATCTCTTTTTATTATTCTTCATATCAAAAAAGAGCTTTGGACACTCTAAAACTCATATTGAATATTATTAGAGTAAAAGATGACAATATCATAAAAGCATGGCAACTAAATGAAAGACATTATGGCGAGCTTACAGGATTGAATAAGAATGAAATGAAAAAAAAATTTGGTGAAGAAAAAATATTTAAGTTTAGAAGATCCTGGGATTTTCCCCCAGGACCATTAAGCCAAAAAAATCCGTATCATCCTTTAAATATTGAAACTTATAGTGATGTTCCTAGAGATAAAATACCTGATACTGAGTCCTTAAAAGATACTTATAATAGAGTAGTCAAATATTATTCAGAAAATATTAAAAAGAATTTAAATAAAAATGTTTTAGTAGCGGCTCATGGAAATTCGATAAGAGCACTATGTAAACATTTATTTGATTTAGATAATGAAACTATTTCAAAATTAGAAATTCCAACTGGGAATCCGCTATTAATTACTCTTGATAATAATACTGTTAAAGAAGCAAAATATTTGGATTCTTCTAGAGCAAAAGACTTGCTTAAGTTTTAGTTAATTTTTGATAAATTTCAAAGTCAGTTAAATGAGTAAATTTCTCCTCACTTTGATGTCCGTAAAGTTCTTTGTTGGAAATCATTTTTTCCCATATCTCGTTTATAGAAAACGTATTTATTTTATAATTTTCAAAAACTTGCCTATTTAAAATTTGACAACCCGTGAATATATAATTTTTATTTCCTGACTTACTTAGTTTTCTATTTTCTACAGAAAAATCACCTTTCATTCTTTGATCAAAGCTTTTTGATTTTTCAACAATCAAAAGTATATTTTTGAAATTATTTTCGAGGTAAAATTTTTCCATATTTTTAATTTCATTAACATAATTTTTATTCCATATTGTATCTGGGTTTAAAATTAAGAAATTCTCTTGATCTGAATATTTTAATAAATTTAAAATACCACCACCTGTGCCCAATATGCTTTCTCCATCATGAATTATTTTTGGTCCAGGATTAAATTCGAGATGTTTAATAAAATCGTTTATTTGATCAGCTAAATAAAAAGTATTTAAATAAATATTTTTAATACCAAGGGAATTAATTAAATTTAATGTATTTTCTAAAAGTGTTATTTGATTAATTTTTACTAATGGCTTCGGTTTGTTTAAAGTTATAGGATTCAATCTTTTTCCATAACCTGCACATAAAACAAATGCCGTATTTATTTCCATTTTTTTGCTCTAATTTTTTTACTAAAATATTTATTAAGTATTTTTTCTAAATCTTTAAAAAATAAATTATTAGAAATTCTATGCTCAATCATTTTCCAAGCATATGGTATAAGTTTAGTATATTGTTTTTTTCCATCGCGAATTGCTAATCTAGAAAATATTCCAATTACTTTAAGATTTCTTAATACAGATAAAATTTCAAAATCATTTTTAAGTTTGTTTTGATCAATAGAACTGTTTGTTTTGGTATACATTTTAAATATTTTATCTTTTAACTTTCTTGAAGTTTTTATTCTTACATCATCAATTAGTGAAGCTAAATCATACGCAATATTACCATAAACTGCATCTTGACTATCAATTAGGTAAATTTTTTTTTTGTAAAACATCATATTTGAAACATGAAAATCTCTATGTACAAATACTTTTTCTTTTAATTGTAAATTTTTGTAAAGATTATCAAAAATATTTTCGATTTGTTTTTTTGCTTTTCTTTTTTTTGTCTTTTTTAAAACTCTTGGTAGATACCACTGTAAAAAATGTCTAGATTCATTCAATAATCTATTTTTACTATAATGAGGTATAATATATTTTCTTTTTTTAAACGTGCTTATAGACTTTAATTTAATTTTTTGAATTAATTTTAAAGTTTTAATTATATTTAAATATATCTTAAATTTATTTTTCCTTTTTTTTAATATTTTGTGAAGAGAATTATCGCCCAGATCTTCAATTTCAATATAATTTTTATTATAAAATTCCTTTTTTAGTTTTGGTGCTTTTATTTTATTTATATTTAAACATTTATTAATTGCATCATAAACAACTAGATTTAAATATTTATTCTTACTAGAAAACACAATTATAGAATTATTTGTAGATCTATAAAATTTTCTAAAAGAAGCGTCTCCAGCTAACAGTTTTAATTTACTTAAATTCATCCATAATCTTATTTTTATAATTTGTTGAGATTTTTAAGTTTCTACTTCTAAAATCACTAGAATATGAAAAGTGAAATTCTATCTTATTAATTTTTATTGATTCAAGTAATTCTGGCCACTCAATAATCTTTAAAGCATCTTTGTCTTCAAATAAATCTAGATTATCAAGCTCTTCTTTGTTTTTTATTCTATATAGATCAAAATGTTTGATATTGAGACTTTTAACCTGATATTCATTTAAAATATTAAATGTAGGGCTTAACACTTCTGTTTTATTCAGTTTATTTTTGATTTGAAAATTGTTAATTAAAAATCTGGTAAATGTTGTTTTACCAACGCCGATCTCTCCATGCAAAAAAAGATTATCACCTCTATCAATTAGATTTGTGAGTTTATTAATAACTTCTAATAAACTTTTTTTATCTGAAATATCAATATTATTACTATTAGTAACGATATGCTTCTGGCTTGTATGGTCCTTGTTCTGATACACCTATATACTCTGCTTGATCTTTTGTAAGTTTTGTAAGTTTGGCTCCAACCTTTTCAAGATGAAGCATTGCAACTTTTTCATCAAGTTTTTTCGGTAAAACATACACTTTATTTTTATAATTGTCAGAATTATTCCATAACTCAATTTGTGCAATTGTTTGGTTTGTAAATGAAGCGCTCATAACGAAACTAGGGTGACCAGTGGCACATCCTAAGTTTACAAGCCTACCTTCCGCTAATAAAATTATCCTTTTTTTGCTAGGTAAGGTTATTTCATGTACTTGAGGTTTAATTTCGTCCCATTTATAATTTCTTAGCGATTCTACCTGAATTTCATTATCGAAGTGACCTATGTTACATAAGATAGCTCTATCTTTCATTTCTCTAACATGGTCTGTTGTAACTATATCTTTATTTCCTGTTGCAGTTACAACTATATCTGCCTGACTTATCATATCGTCCATTGTAACAACTTCATAGCCTTCCATTGCCGCCTGTAACGCACAAATTGGATCGGTTTCTGTTATCATTACTCTAGCACCTGAATGTTTTAATGAAGCAGCACTACCTTTGCCTACATCTCCAAACCCAGCAACAATTGCAACTTTTCCTGACATCATAACATCTGTAGCTCTTTTAATTCCATCCACTAAACTCTCTCTACAACCATATAAATTATCGAATTTAGATTTAGTTACTGAGTCATTAACGTTAATTGCGGGCACTAATAGTGTCCCTTCATTCTCCATTTTCTTGAGAGCTAATACCCCTGTTGTAGTTTCTTCGGAAAGTCCTTTTATATCTTTCATTAAATCTTTATACTCTTTGTGCATTAATGCTGTTAAATCTCCTCCATCGTCAAGTATCATATTGGGTTTCCAATCTTTTTTACCTTCAATTGTTTGTCTAACACACCACCAATATTCCTTCTCTGTTTCGCCCTTCCAAGCAAAAACTGGAATTCCTACTTTTGCGATTGCCGCAGCTGCATGATCTTGTGTTGAAAAAATGTTACATGATGACCATCTAACTTCAGCACCTAATTCAACTAAAGTTTCTATTAAAACAGCAGTCTGTATTGTCATATGAAGACATCCTATAATTCTTGCTCCTTTAAGTGGTTCTTTTCCTTCATACTCTTTTCTTAATGCCATTAAGCCTGGCATTTCAGTTTCTGCAATAGAAATTTCTTTTCTGCCAAAATCCGCTAAATTTATATCTTTTACTTTAAAATCTTCCATAATGCGGGATTTAACAGCTTTAATTTAAATTATCAACTTTTAGTTATAGTTTTTTGGAAATTTAATTTCAATCATTGCTCCACCTTTAGGATTATTTGAAGCATAGATTTCACCTTTATGAATACCTACTAAATTTTTAACAATATTAAGTCCTAAACCAGAATGTTCCCCAAAATTTTCTGGTCTATTGCTATAAAATCTATCAAAAACTTTTTTTATATCTTTCTCCTTAAATCCTTCTCCTTGGTCAGATACTTTTAAAAAAATATAATTTTCATTTTGATCTAGTTCAACTATTACAATTGATCCGTTCTTACTGAAAGAAACTGAGTTATCTAATAAATTTGCAATAATCTGCTCCACTCTATTACTTATACCTTTAATAAAATAATTTTTTGATCCAGAAGTATTTAATTTGATATTTATATTCTTTTTCTCAATATAAATGTTATTAAAATCATCTACTACTGAGTCTATAATTGGTTTTAAATCTAGATCCTCTATTTGTTCAGATGATATTGCCAGTTCATCTTTTAACATTTGAGAATAATCTGTGATTAATCTATCTATTCTAGATACATCATGAGTTATAATTTTAAGAAGTTTTTCTTGTTTATCTTTATCAGTAGTATCTGAAATTATCTCAGAAGCGCTTTTAAGTGATGCAAGAGGATTTCTTATTTCATGCACTAAATCTGTTGAAAAATTCTCAGTAGCTTTTATTCTACTATTTAATTCTTTTGTCATTTCATCTAACGATCTCGATAGAACCCCAAGCTCATCATTTCTATTCTTTATCTGTTCAATTTTTGTCTCTTTTTTGCTTTTTGATTTAATTATTTTTGTATAATCGACTATATTTTTAATAGGTTTTAAAAAATATCTGTTAAGGACAAATGAAAAAATCAAAATAACAATTGCTACTAATATTGCTGTTCGTAAAATAAAGTTTTTTCTTTCTTCAATTGCAGCTTTTATATCAAAAGAATTTTCACTAATTGCAATATAACCTATATTGCTATTTTCTTTTGATACATTTTTTAAAGTAACTAGAATAAATTGATTATAATTTTCTTCTATATAAGTAAAAGGTTTTCCTATTTCACTGGATAAAGCATAATTTTCAACTCTTTTATTTAAAGTATAAACTTTATTTTCACTTTTTTCAGATTTACTGTTTTCATTTTTTATTGATTGATCGTTAAGACTATCCATTTGAATTATTTCATTAGTTTGTCCAAAAGATCTTACGTCAAGATCTAACGTATCTGTATCCCCAATCAAATTAAAGCCGTTATCAAAAATTGTTACTCTATCGAGATTTTGAAATAAAAATCTTGTAGAAAATAAAAAATTTCTTATTTCATCCTGATTAAATCCAATATTAAGTCTATTTAAATGCCCAATAGTATTATTTAATATTTCAATATGTTTAGATTGTTTAGCTTTAATTAAATTAGGTTGAACACTATTTAAGTATAATATTGTTATTAGTCCAATTATTATAAAAATTAATAAATTAATGAATAAAAATTTTCTTAAGATTGAAAGATTTTTTAAAAAATAATTAAACATTAACTAACATTCCATCTATAGCCACTTCCGTATCGAGTTTCTATAGCAGAAAAATTATTGTCAACTCTTTTAAATTTTTTTCTTATTCTCTTAATATGACTATCGATAGTTCTATCTTCTATGTCAGTATCCTCTCTGTAAGCTATGTCCATTAATTGTGATCTTTCTTTAATAATTCCTGGCCTTTTTGCTAATTCTTGAACTATTAAAAATTCTGTAGTTGTAAGTTTGTCTGGTAGTTGTTTGCCATTCCATTCGCATTCTAATTGTGAGGGATCTAATCTCAATTTTCCATGAGAAATTAAATTTTTATTATCATCAATATTTGCTGTGTCTTTTTTTCTTAATTGTACTCGAATTCTTTCAATTAATACTTTGATTGAAAATCCTCCAGATTTTTTAATGAAATCATTTGCACCTAATTTTAATCCAAGAAGTTCGTCTACTTCTTCATCTTTTGATGTTAGTAATATTACTGGTAATGGAGTTTTTTTTCTTAGTTTTCTTAAAAGCTCTTCACCGTCCATTTTTGGCATCTTAACATCTATTACCGCTAGATCAGGCGGGGTTCTTGTTATGCCAATATATGCACTTTCTCCGTCTAAATATGTTTGAACGTTAAATCCCTCTTTTTCTAAAGCAATACTTATGCTTGTTAGAATATTTCTATCATCATCAACTAATGCAATTGTCTGTTTCATAAATCAGATACTAAAAATACTAAATTGTTCTAATTAGGGCAATACAACTTAATTAGTGTAACATGCCCCAATTTTCTCCAGAATTTAAATCTATTAAAAGTGGAACAATAAACTTGTGATGATCGCTCGACTCAACTCCAATCATTATTTCTCTAATTATTATTGATATTTCGTTCACTTTTGAAGATTTAATTTCAAAGATTAATTCATCATGTATTTGTAATAAAATCTTTACATTATCACTATAGTATTCTGAAAATTTTTCGTTTAATCTGATCATTGCTAAACGCATTATTTCAGATGCAGATCCTTGAATGGGTGCATTAATAGCAGCTCTTTCTTGAAAATTTCTAACATTATAATTTTTATCATTTATGCCACTTAAATGAGTTCTTCTTCCAAAAATGTTATTTACATATCCACTTTTTCTGCAAAATTTAATTGTTTCATTCATATAATCTTTAATTTCAGGGAACTTTATAAAATACGAGTTTAAAAAGTCTTCAGCCTCAACATTGGAAACTCCAATTTGTTTAGCTAAACCATACTGAGATATTCCATAAATAATTCCAAAGTTTATCGCTTTGGCCTTTCTCCTCATATCTGTGTCAACCTCATTAGTTTTTTTATTAAAAACTTGGCCTGCAGTAATAGAGTGAATATCTTCATTATTCACAAATGCTTTTTTTAACTCTTTCACATCTGCAATCTCGGCTAAAATTCTCATTTCAACTTGATTATAATCTGCAGAAACCAAAGTATGACTTTTTTCTGCAATAAATGATTTTCTTATCTCTCTGCCATCGTCTGTCTTTATTGGAATATTTTGCAAATTTGGATCGCTGGATGCTAATCTTCCTGTTGTAGTTGCTGCTAATAAAAAAGAAGTATGAATTCTTTTTGTTTCTGGATTTAGATGTTCAGGAAGAGATTCTGAATATGTATTTTTCAATTTAGTTAGTTGTCTCCAGTCTAAAATTAATTTTGGAAGCTTATGTCCTTTAAAAGCTAAATCCTCTAAAACACTTGCACTTGTAGCGAAACTACCTTTTTTTGTTCTTTTAAGAGAAGCGATTTTTAATTGATTATACAATATTTCACCTAGTTGTTTGGTGGAACCAATATTAAATTTTGATTTGGTTATTTTAAAAATATCTTTTTCTAATTGTTCAATTTTTTGATTAAATTTATTTGAGAGTTTTGCTAAGAAATTTTTATCAATTTTAACTCCATGAATTTCCATTTGAGCCAAAATTTTAACCATTGGTTTTTCAAAATTTTCATAAATCTGTAATAATTTTTCAGATTTTAAATTTTGAAGGAAAAGTTTATATAATCTTAAAGTAATATCAGCATCTTCTGCCGCATAATCTTTTGCTAATGCTATATCTACTTCACTAAAATTTAATTGTTTTTTCCCGCTTCCTACCAAGTCCTTAAAGGCTATATTTTTGTGTTGTAAATGAATTTCTGCGAGAGTATCTAAATTATGTCTATTTTTACCAGCATCCAAAACATATGACATCAGCATAGTGTCTTCTATCGAATTAATTTTAATTCCTCTCTTAAAAAAAACTATGTAATCAAATTTTATGTTCTGGCCTATTTTCTTTATACTTTTGTCTTCTAGATATGGTTTTAATATTTTTAAAACTTTTGAAGAATCTAAGTTATTTCCAGATTTATGTGCTAAAGGAATATATCCGGAATGTCCTGGTTTATAACATAATGAAATACCAACTAGCTCCGTCTGATGAGCATCTAATGAACTGGTCTCAGTATCGATCGCAAATTCACCAATTTCATCCGCTTCTTTTAACCAGTTTTCAATTTCGTTTTCTTTTTTAAATAAAAAATAGTTTGCATTAGATATTTTGCTATTATCCGCTTTAGTTTTAATTTGGTCTTGCTTGCTATCATCAAAACCAATTTCACCATAAGTAGAAATTGCCAAGCTTAGAAGTCTATTAAACTCCATTTCTCTTAAAAAAGAATAAAGTTTATCTTTATCTACGTTTTTTAATATAAAATCTTCTAATTTATCTTTAACAGGCACATCTTTTTTCAAAGTTACAAGTTTTTTGCTGATTATTGCTTTATCTTTATTTTCCAAAAGAGTTTCTCTTCTTTTATTTTGCTTAATTGTGTGAGCATTTTTTAAAAGCTCTTCAAGTGAACCAAATGTATTGATTAATTCAGCGGCAGTTTTTACTCCAATTCCGGGAACGCCCGGGACGTTGTCGCTAGTATCTCCTGCTAAAGCTTGAACATCAATTATTTTCTCAGGTCTTACACCAAACTTTAGTTTAATGTCTTCCATTCCAAGAAACTTATTTTTCATTGGATCAAAAATTCTTGTATTTTTTCCATGAAGCTGCAAAAGATCTTTATCAGAAGAGACTATTGTAGTTTTTGCTCCAGCTTTGCTAATTTGATCAACATAGGTTGCTATTAGATCATCTGCTTCATAATTTAATTGTTCTATTGAAGGTAAATTAAATGCTAAAACTGATTTTCTAATAAAATCAAATTGTGGAATTAAATCATCAGGCGTATCTGATCTATTTGCTTTATAGTCGGTATAAATTTCATTCCTAAAATTTTTTCTTGCTGAATCAAAAATTACAACAAAATGAGTTGGTTTATCTTTATTATCCTCTGATTTAGCATCTTCTAATAGTTTAAATAACATATTGCTAAAGCCGCTTACTGCACCAACAGGTAATCCATCGCTTTTTCTTATTAAAGGAGGTAGCGCATAATATGCTCTAAAGATATATCCCGAACCATCGATTAGATAAAAATTATCTGTTTTTTTTATTTTTGACATAAAAAGTATGAATTAATTTATACTAATTATATTATATATCTACCGATGATAGAGTTTATTAAGATATATTTGTAAGATTAATCAAAAACTTGTAGTATGATTTCGTGGAATTAGTAAAAAAAATAGAATCAGGTAATATTTTAAAGAAATTCATATTAGTTATTTTTGGAACTTTGCTTTTAACAATCTCATCAAAAATTAAAGTTCCTTTTTATCCAGTTCCAATGACTATGCAGACGTTTGTTGTTGTTTTGATTGGTATAACTTTAGGATGGAAATTAGGTCTAGCTACAGTTTTTGCTTACTTGTTTGAGGGTGCAATTGGACTTCCTGTCTTTGCCGGAACACCTGAAAAAGGTATTGGTATAAGTTATATGATTGGACCAACTGGTGGATATTTAGTCGGATTTATATCCTCTGTTTTCATTGCTGGTTTTGTAAACTTGAATAAGAATATATTTATTAAATTTTGTCTAATTTTACTATCTATATTCGCAATATATCTTACTGGTGTACCTTGGTTAGCTTATTTAACTGGATGGGAAGTAGCATATGTTTGGGGTATCAAAAATTTTGTTTTAGCTGAGATACTTAAAATTGCTATACTTACTTTATCAGCTGAAAAATTATTAAAAGTTAGAAAATTTATTTAGGAGATCTTTTAGATAAAATTCTTTGTAAAGTTCTTCTGTGCATTTTTAGTCTTCTTGCAGTTTCAGAAACATTTCTATTACAAAGTTCGAATACTCTGTGAATATGTTCCCACTTTACCCTGTCTGCAGACATGGGGTTTTCAGGTGGAGAAGCTTTTTTGTTTGGGTCGGCTAACAAAGCTTTTTCAACATCTTCTGCATCTGCTGGTTTTGCTAAATAATCTATAGCTCCATCTTTAACTGCTTCTACAGCTGTTGGTATGTTTCCATAACCTGTTAGCATAATTACCCTACTATTCGTTCCATATTTTTTTATCTCTTTTACAACCTTTAATCCATTACCATCGCCCAATCTAAGATCAACTACAGCGAATCCTGGGCATGTTTGTTTAACTGTTTCAATTCCTTTTTTTACACTCTCAGCTTGTGATACTTGGAACCCTTTTTTCCCCATTGCTCTTGCTAGTCTTTCTCTAAAAGGATTATCATCGTCAACTAAAAGTAAATTTTTATTGTTAAAATCAGTTATTTTTTTCATTTCTGCGTCCAAATTCACTAACACATTATGGGGTGAAAAAAATTAATTTCAAGACAAGATTTAACTTTACATTGCCTTATATATCTCATAAATGGTCGATTATTGATAAATCGCGTATCTGATATGCGATTTTTTTTGTTAAGTTTTTTTTGGGGAGCAAGATATGAAAAAATTTAAATCGGTTGACGAATTGATTAGTCAACTACAACCTGATAAACCGATTTATTGTATAAGAAAGAAATCTATACAAATAGCCACAAAATTCTTTCAAGAAAAATTTCCTGGAAAAATTCTTTATGCAGTCAAAACTAACCCTAATAAAGAAGTATTAAAAACCATTATCCAGAGTGGAATAAAGCAATTCGATGTTGCATCAGTTGAAGAAATTAAAACAATAAAACAAATAGATCCAAATTTATATTGTGGCTACATGCATACAGTAAAAAGCAAGGAAAGCATTAGAGAAGCTTATTTTAATTATGGAGTTAAAGATTTTTCATTAGACACTAAAGAAGAATTAATAAAAATTTTGGAAAGCACAAATCATGCAAAAGATTTAAATCTTTTTGTGAGGGCTGCTGTATCTAATGAGCATGCAGAAATAGATTTATCAAAAAAATTTGGAGCATTAACATCTGAGGCAATGGGTCTATTAAGATTGGCTAAATTAAATTCTAAAAAAATAGGATTAAGTTTTCATGTTGGTTCACAATGTATGCATCCAATATCATATGCAAAAGGTATTGCTAAAATTGGAAATATAATTAAAAGGACAAAAATTCTTCCAGATTATATTAATGTTGGAGGGGGATTTCCTACAATATATCCTGATTTGGTTCCCCAATCTTTAGAAAGTTATTTTGAAGAAATTAAAAATAGTTTAGCTAAACTAAAATTAGAAAAATTACCAAAAATTATATGTGAACCTGGGCGAACTATTGTTGCTGAGAGCGGATCAACTATAGTGAGAGTAAATTTAAGAAAAAAACAAAAACTTTATATCAATGACGGAACATACGGAACTTTATTTGATGCCGGTGTTCCAAATATAGTCTATCCAACAAGACTTATAACTAACGGAAGAGTACTCTCAAAAAAATTAACATCATTTGATTTTTATGGACCAACTTGTGATAGCATGGATTATATGAAAGGACCTTTCTTGCTTCCAAATAATGTTAAAGAAAACGATTATATAGAATTAGGTCAGCTTGGAGCTTATGGTTTAACCTTTAGAACTCAATTCAATGGTTTTTTTTCAGACGAAATTTATGAAGTTGAGGATAGTCCAATAATGTCACTATATAATCAAGAAGCTAACAAGCGGTTTCTTGTTGCATAAATGTCTAGCAAAAAAAATCCAGGTCATAATAGCAAAAAAGAATTTTTAAGTAAGCCTGTTGAGCATATAGATATAACTTCTTTCGATTCTAGAAACATTATTTCCTCTATGGAAAAGATGTCATTTGTTTCAAGAGAAACTGCAAATGCAGCAAATATATTTAACGACATGTTAAAAGATAAAGAATGTACTATTTTTTTAACTATTGCAGGATCAACCTCGGCTGCTGGATGCATGCATATTTATAGAGATATGGTTAAATATAACATGGTTGATGCAATAGTTGCCACTGGAGCATCTATAATTGATATGGATTTTTTTGAAGCACTGGGATTTAAACATTATCAGGGTTCTCAATTTCAAAATGATACTGAACTAAGAGACAATTATATTGATAGAATTTATGATACCTACATTGATGAAGATGAGCTTCAAATGTGTGACAAAACTATTGGAAAAATTGCTGATGTTCTTGAGCCTAGAAGCTACACATCTAGAGAGTTTATTTGTGAAATGGGAAAATATCTTAAATCAAATGCTAAGAAGAAAAATTCACTAATTGAAATAGCATACGATAATAATGTACCAATATTTTGTCCAGCATTTACAGATTCTAGCGCAGGCTTTGGACTGGTTATGCACCAAGAAAGAAACCCAAAAAAACATATCACGATAGATTCTATTAAAGAGTTTAGGGAATTGACTGAAATTAAGATTAGATCTAAAGACTCGGGATTGTTTATGATTGGTGGAGGTGTTCCAAAAAACTTTATTCAAGATACCGTGATATGTGCTGAGTTGCTAGGTAAAAACGTTGACATGCATAAGTATGCGGTACAAATTACTGTGGCTGACTCTAGAGATGGGGCATGTAGTAGTTCTACATTAAAAGAAGCTAGTTCTTGGGGAAAAGTTGATATCACAAAAGAACAAATGGTTTTTGCTGAAGCAACTAGTGTTCTTCCTTTAATTGCTAGTGATGCTTATCATAAAGCAGAATGGAAAAATAGAGAGAGAAAAAATTTTTCTAAAATTTTTGGGTAAAACATTGAATTATTTGTCTAATAAAAAAGGTTTTCTAGGAATTGACAATAAATTTAATTTTAAAGAAAAAGCGATTGTTATTCCTTTTGGTTTGGAAAAGACAGTTAGTTATGGAGGCGGAACAAAAAATGGTCCAAAAGAAATAATTAAAGCCTCTCATCAGGTTGAGTTATATGATGAAGAATTAAAATGTGAACCATATAAAAAAATAGGAATAAAAACATTAAAGCCATTCAAAATTAACAGAAATATTAATAAAGCTATAAATCAAATTTCAGAAATTAATAAAAAAATATTAGATAGTAAATTATTTCCAATTACTTTAGGGGGTGAACATTCAATTACCCCTGGATGCATCAAGCCTTTTGTGAAAAAGTATAAAAACCTAACTCTATTGCATTTTGATGCTCATGCTGATTTAAGAGAAAGTTATAATAGAGAAAAATTTTCTCATGCGTCAGCAATTAAAAGATGTTTAGACCATAATAACGTTTCTGTAGTATCTTTTGGGATAAGAAATATATCTGCAGAGGAAATTACAATATTAAATAAAAATAATAAAAGAATAAGTATTTATTGGGCAAAGGATAAAAAAAAGTGGGATTTAAAAAAATTTAACAAATTAATTAAAAATAAAGATGTTTATATAACTTTCGATGTTGATGGTCTTGATTCTAGTATCATGCCAGCAACCGGAACTCCAGAACCGGGAGGAATACTTTGGGATGAGGCTCTAGAAATAATTAGAATTGCATGTAAAAATTCAAGAATAGTTGGTGCAGATGTTAATGAATTAGCACCTATAAAAGGTTTCAACAGTTATAATTTTTTAGTTGCAAAGCTAGTTTATAAAATCTTGTCTTATAAATTTTTATTAAAATAATTTAAATTGGTTTAAAAGTTCTAAGCAACATTCTAAATGGTATTAACATTAACAAAGCTACCAATAACTTCACCGCTAAGTCTCCAATAGCTAGTGTAAACCAAGGTATGTCTGTTGCATAAAATGCAATTGAGAAGAATAAAAAAGTATCTATTATCGAACCATTAATTGAAGAAGCCAAAGGTGGTATAAACCAATATTTATCTCTAAGTTTATCAAAAACATAAACATCAATTCTTTGCGATACAATAAATGCGGTGCCTGAGCCTATTGCAATTCTTATTGAAATTAAGTCTGAAAAGTTTGTAGAAAAAAAAAGTGTAAATGAAACTCCAATAAAAAAACCAAAATATACTATTTTTTTTGCAATCTCTTTACCGTACGATCTATTTGCTAAATCTGTAATCAAAAAAGCAATTGGGTAAGTAAATGCTCCATAGGTCAGTATTTCGTTTAATCCATAATATTGAATTGGAAATTGAACTAGATAATTAGAAGCAAGCACAACTGCGCCCATAATTACAGATAACAACAGAACTGTTTTATTCATTATGATTGAATATACTGAAATTATGCGTTTTTAGCTAAAAGAATTTTTTTTATTTTTTTTAATCTTGGAGATAAATTTTTTTGTTTTGCTGAAATTATAAATTGATCGAAACTACCTTTTTTATCCACTGTTCTCATGCCAGCGTTAGAAACAGTAAGTTTCATAGATTTATTTAATGATTCACTTTTAAATCTAACTTTTTTTAAATTTGGCAAAAATCTTCTCTTTGTTTTATTGTTAGCGTGACTAACATTATGACCTTTAAGAGGTATTTTACCAGTGAGTTCGCATTTTTTAGACATAAATATTTTTTGTGATGTATATTTCAGCTGTAGTTTTCAGTCAAGTTTATAATTACTTGGATCCTATTATTTCATCTATATTTTTAACCCCATCTGAACTCAAAATTTCATATAATTCATCAGAAATTTTATTAACTATATTTGGTCCTTGGTACACCATGCCGGTGTATAGCTGAATGTAACTTGCTCCAGAAATAAATTTTTGATAAGCACTTTTGCCTGAGTCAATGCCCCCCACTCCAATTATCTTTATTTTATTTTGAAATTTTTTATAAAATTCATTTATTAATAAGTTTGATTTTTCCTCTATTGGCTTACCCGATATTCCACCTTTTTCAAATTTATTAATATTTTTTAAGTTTTCCCTAGTTCCATCAGAAGTATTTGAAATTATTACAAATTTTACATTGTTACTTAAAAGAATATTACCAACAACATCTAAATCTTGTGTTTTAATATCTGGAGCAATTTTCACTGCGATATTTAAAGTGGAAGCAAGTTTTTTTTTTTCTTCATTTAATGCATTCAATAATTCTTCTAACTCTTTTGGATTATGAAAACTTCTTAAATTTTCAGTGTTTGGAGATGAAATATTTATGGTTATATAATCTCCTAGATCATAAAAAGTTCTAAAACATTTTAAATAGTCATCTATTCTATTTTTTGTATCTTTATTTGGACCAATATTTACTCCTAACAATCCTTTTGGAGAACTTTTTTTAATATTTAAAGCGACATTTTCTGATCCTATATTATTAAATCCAAGTCTATTTATTAAAGCTTCATCTTCTTCAAGTCTAAATACTCTTGGTTTAGGGTTACCAAATTGAGGCTTTGGTGTAATAGTTCCTACTTCAGCAAATCCAAATCCTAACTGAAACAAAGAGTTATATACTTCAGCATTTTTGTCAAAACCAGCAGCAATACCTATTGGATTTGGAATTTCTTTATCTAAAAATTTAACTTTTAGACACTCATAGCTTTTTGCTTTAACAGGAATTATATTAGTTTTAAGTGCTTTGATTGCTAAATCATGTGCTGTTTCCGGATCAAATTTAAAGATTAATGATCTAATTTTTTCAAACATTATTAATTTTTTCTTTAATAAGTTCTTTTGTTTCTTTAATTCCAAAAAAACTAATGAAGAAGCCTAGTCTTGGACCATTTTCATCGCCAAATACAACTTCATAAATTAATTTAAACCAATCTCTCAAATTATCTTTGTAACCATTTTCTTTTCCAACTGAATAAATTTTAGTTTGTATCTCCTCAGGCAGCATGTCGTCATTACATTCTTCTAGCACTTTTATTAATTCTTCAAGAGCTTCTTTTTCATCAAAATTTGGTTTTTTGTATTTTTTATTTTCTTTTATTACTTCATTAAAAAATTTAATTGAGTACTCAATTAGTTTATCAAATATAGGAAAATTTTCTTCTTTGATATTTGGTTTATATTTTTTAACAAATTTCCATAATAAATCTTTTGTATTTGCATTGCTTGTTTCAACTAAATTTAAAAGCATTGAAAAAGTCATTATCATATTTTCTTTTGGTATATTTCCATTATGAACATGCCAAACAGGATTTAAGATTAATTGTTTATCATCTTGATTTTTTGATTTATCTATAAAATCTAAATATTCGTCGACTGCCTTAGGTACAATTTCTTTATAAAGTTTTTTCGCTCTTTTGGGATTTTGATACATAAATAATGATAAACTTTCAGGTGAAGCAAATTCTAACCATTGATCTATAGTTATTCCATTGCCCTTAGATTTTGAAATTTTTTCTCCTTTCTCATCTAAGAATAATTCGTACGCAAATCCAGAAGGATTTCTTTTTCCTAATAAATTTATAATTTTAGTAGAAAGTATTGCGCTCTCAATTAAATCTTTTCCATACATTTCAAAGTCAACGTCAAGTGCATACCATCTCATTGCCCAATCTACTTTCCATTGTAGTTTACATTCTCCATTTAAAATACTTTTTTCGAGCTTGTTTCCATTGTTATCGAAAATAATTTTTGAATTATTTTCATGAATTTCCAAAACTGGTACTTCAAGAACTTTTCCAGTTTCTGGACATATAGGCAAAAATGGAGAATAAGTTTTTTGCCTTTCTTTGCCTAATGTAGGTATTATTATATCCATAATACCCTGATAATTTTTTAGAACTAGATTCAAACTATCATTAAATTGTCCAGAAGTATAAAGATCTGTTGAACTTTTAAATGTATATTTAAAACCAAATTGATTTAGAAAGTTTTTTAACATTTCATTATTATGCTCCCCAAAACTATTAAACTTATTAAATGGATCAGTAACCTTAGTAAGAGGTTTATTTAAATTTTTTTCCAAAATATCTTTGTTTGGAACGTTATCTGGAATTTTTCTTAAACCATCCATATCATCAGAAAATGTAATAATCTCTTTTGGAATATCAGTTAATTGATTAAGCGCATTTACAACCATCGATGTTCTCGCGACTTCTCCAAAGGTTCCTATATGAGGTAACCCACTTGGCCCGTAACCAGTTTGTAAAATTATTTTATTTTTTTTATCAATATATTGTTTTCTTTCTCTAAGAATTTTTTTTGCCTCAACAAATGGCCATGCACTTGTTTTATCAATAATTGTTCTATCTATAGATGACTTCATGTTTTTATAGGTATTTTAACAGTTTTATTGATTGTTAAAATGTTGAATTTTATTTACCATAAAATAATGTCCAAGCAAAATGTACAATTATAAAACTGTTTTTTATACACTTGGCACACTCCAGATGGTATTAGGGGTATTTATGCTAGTACCTGTGATAATTCAGTTGATTTATAATGAATTAGACTCAGGATTTGTTTCGGCATCAATTATTACTATAATATTTGGAATACTATTTTTTCTATCTAATTTAGATCACGATAAAAATATTGATCTACCTCAAGCATTTATTTTAACTGCACTCTCATGGTTGTCTATTGCAATTTTTGGTTCGTTGCCATTTATATTTTCTGAATTAAATTTAAATTTTACTGACGCTTTTTTTGAAAGTATGTCTGGAATTACTACAACTGGATCTACAATTTTAACAGATCTTGATAACACTCCTAAAGGAATCCTTTTATGGCGAGCTATACTTCAATGGCTGGGTGGTATAGGTATTATCCTAATGGCAATCACTTTAATGCCAATTATGAACATTGGGGGAATGCAGTTATTTAAAATTTCTTCAAATGATAATGCTGAAAAAATTTTACCAAAATCTAAGGAAGTTTCATTAAGATTAATTCTAATTTATTCAATATTAACTTTTGCTTGCGCAATATTTTATAAATTATTTGGTATGAATTATTTTGATAGCTTAACTCATTCCATGACAACAATAGCAACTGGAGGTTTTTCAAATTATAATGACTCCCTAGGTCATTTTAATAATGCTTTGATTGAAATAAATGCAATTATTTTTATAATTTTAGGGAGCATGCCTTTTATAGCATATATAAAATATTTAAATGGTGACAAAAAAGTTTTTTATAAAGACACTCAAATAAATTTTTTTATAAAAACAGTAATTATTTCTGTAATAATTATTTTTATTTTTTTATTATTTAAAAATTATAATTCTGAAACATTTTTATTACGCCAAGTAATATTTAATGTTGTTTCAATATTAACCGGAACAGGGTACGTGACTACAAATTATAGTGACTGGGGTGGTTTTCCATTATTATTTTTTTTAGTATTAATGTTTATTGGTGGCTGTGCAGGCTCAACAACTTGTGGACTTAAAATATTTAGAATCCATATTCTTTATAAATTTTTTGTTATGCAATTAAAAAAATATATTTATCCAAGAGGTGTTTTTGTATTAAAATACGGAGAAAATGTTTTAAATGAAAAGTTTATCTCTTCAATAATATCCTTTGTTTTTCTATATATAATTATTTTTTTTATTATAACTACTCTATTATCAATTAGTGGATTGGATTTTATTACTGCGGTTTCAGGTGCTGCAACATCAATATCAAATGTTGGTCCTGGTTTAGGTGGAATGATTGGTCCAAATGGAAATTTTTCATTATTACCAGATTTTTCTAAATGGATATTAACTATTGGAATGATTTTAGGTAGACTTGAACTATTTGCTATAATAGTATTATTTATTCCATCTTTTTGGAGAAAATATTAATGATAGAAAAAAAACAAAGTTGGTCACAATCAATATTAGTTTACAAAGATATTAGAATGCTAAGAATATTGCTTCTTGGAGCAATAAGTGGGTTTCCATGGGTGTTAATAGCAAGTAGTTTAAGCCTCTGGTTAAAGGAAGAGGGTTTAAGCAGATCAACCATTGGATGGGCAGGTTTAATATTTGGTGTTTATGCATTTAATTATTTATGGGCACCAATAATAGATAGAATTCAAATCCCTTTATTAACAAAAAAATTAGGTCATAGGCGAGGATGGATAGTTTTGATGCAAATTATTATTTTAATAAGTTTGCTAATTTGGAGTTTAATAAACCCAACACAAAATTTGACTTTATTAATTGGAGTTGGTTTAGTGATTGCAATTGCTTCGGCAACACAAGATATAACTGTTGATGCTTTAAGAATCGAACAAATTAATGCTAACGAAGGAAAATCAATGGCAGCTGGAGCTGCTATGGCAGTTGTTGGATGGTGGACAGGTTACAAGTTAGGAGGAGTAATTGCTTTATTTACAGCAGAATATTTTGAAAACATAGGTATTGCTGATTATTGGCAAGCTACTTTTTTGATTTTAGGTGTTGTAATTATTCTAATGAATATTGCTTTAATGTTCGTTCATGAACCAATTGAAACTGATAGACAGGCTAAACAAAGAGAAACAGACAAGCTAATAGAGGGAAAACTTGGATCAAATAATATAATAACAAATTTTATTGCTTACATTACAGGGACTATTGGAGGACCTATAATTAGTTTTTTTAGAAAAAATGGATATGCTATTGCAGCAGGAATATTAGGATTTGTATTCTTATTTAAAATTGGAGAAGCATTTCTTGGTCGTATGTCTATTGTTTTTTATAAAGAAATTGGATTTTCTAAAGGACAGATTGCAATTTATTCTAAAGGGCTTGGATGGATCACGACTGTAGTTTTTACATTGTTGGGAGGGATTATGGCAATGAGAGCAGGAACTATCAAAACAATGTTCTTTGCGGGAGGTTTAATGGCTTTAACAAACTTACTTTTTGCTATTTTAGCGTGGACAGGTAAATCTGAATTATTATTTGCAATTGCTGTAATAGCCGACGACATCACTGCTGCATTCGCTACAGTAGCATTTGTAGCATTTATTTCATTATTAGTTGATAGAACCTACACTGCTACTCAATATGCATTGCTTGCATCTATAGGAACTGCAGGAAGAACAACACTTGCTTCATCTTCAGGAGCTCTTGTTGATTGGCTAAATGGAGATTGGGGAACTTTTTTTGTTTTAACCACAATAATGGTCATTCCTTCTTTAATTTGCTTATGGTTTATAAGAAATAAAATAAAAGTTGGTGCAAAATAATTATTACTCAATATATCCCTGTATAAATATATACGAATGCCCTTCAATTAATTCTAAAATTAACTCACAAATTATTTATGGTGAAAAATTTAAAGTTTTAAGAAAAGTAAAAAATTTTCTTAAGATAAGAACATCTTACGATAGATACCATGGTTATATAAAAAACAAAAAATTTATTAATAAAATTAAACCTACACACAAAGTAAAAGTTTTAAAAACTAGAATTTATAAATCAAATAACTTTTTGCCATTTTCAAGCGAAATTGAGATTTTAAATAGAAAAAAGAATTATGTTATGTTTAAAAAAAATAAATGGATAAAAAAAAAAGATATAACTCTTATAAATAAAAAAGAAAAAAATTTCGTTAAAATTTTTAAATTATATTTAAATTGCAAGTATAAATGGGGAGGCAAAACGTACCAAGGCATCGATTGTTCAGCCTTAGTTCAGCTTTTTTATAAATTTAACAACAAGTTTTTTCCAAGAGATACAGTTGATCAAATAAAATATAAAAAAGGCAGTATTACAAAAAAAAATTTTGAACTTGGTGATATTATTTATTGGAAAGGCCATGTTGCTGTTTGTCTAAATTCAAATCAACTAATACATGCATATGGACCTAGAAAAAAAGTTGTAATAATGCCTATTAAAAGAACCATAGATCTAATTGAAAAAGGCGCGAAACTTAAAGTAAAAAAAATATTTAAAATATAACTTAGTCTCTACCAAAATCAGGTTTAGCTATATCTTGTTTTAATTGAATAATTTGCTTTCTAACTTTTTTTGAATTAGCTAATTTTTTTCTTAAATCTTTGTCTTGTAAGGATTGAATATTTTTTTTAAATGAATTAAGGTTTTTTGAAAACATATTAATTGCTGAAATCATATTTTTCTTATTGTTAAAAAAAATATCTCTCCACATTATTTCATTGGATGCAGCAATCCTTGAAAAATCTCTCAACCCTCCCGCGCTAAATTGTATTATATTTTTCTTATCTTTCTTTTGAAAATCTTGAGCTGTTTTAATCAAATTGTAAGCAATCAAGTGTGGTAAATGACTAGTAATTGAGAATATTTTATCATGATCTTTGGGATTCATTAAAATGACTTTTGCTCCAATTTTTTTCCAAAAAATTATAACTTTTTTTAACTTATCTTTATTTTTATCTTTAATAATTATACACCATTTATTTTCGAACAGATTTTTCTTACCATGTTGTGGACCACTTACCTCGGAACCTGCGATAGGATGACTCATTACCCAATTTAATTTTTTTGATAATTTTTCTTTTATTAATTTTGCAACATTGCTTCTAGTTGACCCTACATCTGTAATTAAAGCATTGTGGTTCAAAAATATATTTAGTTTTGATATTATTTTTTTGTACTCACTCATAGGAGTTGCAATTATTACAAAATTCATTTCTTGAATAGTTTTATCAAGCTTATTAATTAGAATTATTTTCTTATTGATTTTTTTAATTTGGTTTCTGTATTTTTTATTTTTTTCAAAAACATAAATTTTTTTTGATAACTTTTTATTAATAGTTCCTCTTAAAATTGATGATCCAATCAATCCACATCCAATGATAAGAATTTTTTTAAACATTTTTAAATATCTTTTTTACAACTTTTACTAGATACTTGTTTTCTGAAGAATTTCCAATACTTAATCTTAATGAATTTTTAATTTTGTACTCTTCCATGCCTCTAACTATAATTCCATTGTTTAAAAGTTTGCTCATGAATAATTTTGAGGAAATTTTGCAATTTTTAAAATTTAATAATAAAAAATTAGATACTATTCCATTTGAAGATACTTTGTAATTTTCAAAAATTTTTTTAATTTTATTTCCCCAGAACAAATTGTGTCTTATAGATTTTTTTATAAATACTTTATCTGAAACTGCTTTAGTTGCGCATTTTTCAGCAAAAAGATTTACATTGAATGGTGGTTTAATTCTATAAAGTGCATCAATAATTTTTTTGTGTCCATATCCCCAGCCTATTCTCAAAGATGCAAGTCCATATATCTTAGAAAATGTTCTTAAAATAAAAACATTTTTTGATCTCTTAAATAAATCTAATCCAGAAACATAATTTTTATTTAAGTTATATTCATGGTAAGCATCATCTATAACTAGAAGAATTTTTTTGTTTAATTTTTTTCTTAATGTAATTAACTCAAACTTATTTAGGTAAGTTCCGGTTGGATTGTTTGGATTAGCTAAAAAAACTATTTTTGTTTTTCTAGTAACTTTTTTAAGAATATTCTCTATAGATATTTTAAAATTATTTTCTTTTGAAAATTTAACTTTAGCCCCAACAATTTTTGAATAAATTCTGTACATTAAAAAACTGAATTCTGGTAAAATAACCTCATCATTTTTATTCAAATATAATTGACAAATCATTTGGATAATTTCGTCAGATCCTGCACCACAAATTATTTTATTAAAATCACATTTGAATTCTTTTGATATTGCTTTTCTTAAAAGTTTAGATTTACTATCTGGATATCTATTTGTAATTAAAGTCTTATTATTTAAAAGTTTTCTAACAACGGAACTAACGCCCAATGATGACTCATTAGCTGATAATTTGATAAAACCTTTATTATTTTTTATACCCGATTTTCCAGGTCTATAAGATTCTATGCCTATTTTTCTAAATTTTGGAATAGTCATTTTTAGAACTTATATTAAAAAAATAAATATTTAACAGGAGTATATTTTTTATGTTTGACATATAAATCTCAATTTAGTACAAATTTTTGGCGCTGATTTATCTGAATTGCGAGCGCAATAGAAAAACCGCTAAAAAAGTTTTTTTTCTCACAATTCATAAATCCAAATAAATATGAGTAAATTTAATAATATAAAAAAACTAATTGTTAAAGATCAGTTTGAGCTTGATTGTGGCCAGACTATATCTAATTTCCCAGTAGCTTATGAAACCTATGGAAAATTAAATTCTAAGAAAAATAATGCAATTTTAGTGTTTCACGCTTTAACGGGAGATCAATTTGTTACCGATATAAATCCAATAACTAAAAATGATGGTTGGTGGAAATATGCTGTTGGTCCAAGCAAAGCAATTGATACTGAAAAATATTTTGTTATTTGTGCAAATGTTTTAGGTGGCTGTATGGGATCATTTGGACCTAGCAGTGTTAATCCAAAAACTGGTAAAACTTATGGAATTGATTTTCCGGTCATTACAATAAATGACATGGTCAATGTTCAATATTTTTTAATAAAACATTTTGAAATAGAAAAATTATTTTGTGTAACAGGTGGATCTATGGGAGGTATGCAAGTTTTACAATTTGTTGCAAATTATCCGAATTTATCTCAGACAGCTGTGCCGATTGCTTGCACATCAAATCACTCAGCACAAAATATAGGTTTTAATGAACTTGGTAGACAGGCAATTATGGCAGATGCTAACTGGCAAAATGGAAAATATGAAGATAGCAATGCATCACCAAACAAAGGTCTGTCTGTTGCTAGAATGTCGGCGCATATAACATATTTGTCTAAGGATGCTCTTCAAGAAAAATTTGGTAGAAAGTTGCAAGAAAGAGATGATTTAAAATTTAGTTTTGATGCAGATTTTCAAATTGAAAGTTATTTAAGACACCAAGGATCAGTTTTTGTGGATAGATTCGATGCAAATAGTTATCTTTATATAACTAGGGCAATGGATTATTTTGATTTAAACAAAAAATATGAAGGAAATCTCTCTAAAGCTTTTGAAAATAGCAAAACAAAATTTTTCATAATTTCTTTTACTTCAGATTGGCTTTATCCATCATCTGAAAATAAAGAAATAGTTATAGCTCTGAATTCGATAGGTGCAGATGTTGGATATGTAGAAATTGAATCTGATAAAGGCCATGATTCTTTTTTATTAAACGTTCCAGATTTTCTTGAAACACTAAGAGGATTTCTAAATACCTCATATGAAAGGTTAAATGAAAAAGGAATTTAAAATAATTTCAGATTTGATTTTAAAAAACTCTAGAGTTCTTGATGTTGGGTGCGGAGATGGAGAATTGATAGGTTTCTTATTTAAAAATATTACTCAAGATATCAGGGGAATTGAAATTTCAAAAACAAATGTTCAAAAATGTATATCGAAGGGATTAACTGTGATCGAAGGTGATGCAGAAAAAGATTTATTTCAATTTCCAGACTCCTCTTTTGATTTTGTAATTTTAAGTCAAACTCTACAAGCCTTTCTAAATCCTGAAAAAGTTTTAGATGAATTATTAAGAGTGGGAAAAAAAGCAATAGTCACAATACCTAATTTCGGACATTGGAAGGTTAGGTTAAATCTGCTTTTTAAAGGAACTATGCCTGTAACAGCTAGTTTGCCACATCAATGGTATAATACTCCAAACCTGCATATGTGTACAATCAAGGATTTTTTTAATTTTTGTGATCATAAAAATATCAAATTTATTAAATCTTTAGCTTTAAATGATGAAAAGCTTTTAAATATATCCAAAGGAAATCTAAGTAAAAGAAACCTTTTTTCTAATCTTGGAATTTTTTTAATTGAAAAATAAATGGAAATTAAAATAGTTAAGTGTTTAACAGATAATTATTCTTATATAATTTTTGATAAAGAAAACTTGTTATCTGCGGTGGTGGATCCAAGTGAGGCAAGCTCTATAATTAAAGAAATAGAAAAAAATAATTTAAAATTGAAATATATTTTTAATACTCATCATCATTATGATCATGTTGGAGGAAATAAAGAATTAAAAGAAAAATATAATTGTAAAGTTGTGGGTTTTGAAAAAGATAAAAGTAGAATACCTGAAATTGATATTGCTCTAAAAGATAATCAAAAATGGAAGAATGAGCTATTTGAATGTTCGGTTTTACATATTCCTGGTCATACATCTGGCCATATATGTATTTACATTAAGGAACTTGATGCGCTTTTTACAGGAGATACTTTATTTTCTTTAGGATGTGGAAGAATATTTGAGGGAACCTATGAAGAAATGTTCAAATCTTTAAGCGATTTAAAAAAATTTCCACTAGATACTAAAATCTATTGTGGCCATGAATATACAAAAAAAAATTCAGATTTTTGTTTAAGTTTAGACTCTAAAAATTCTAAACTAATAGATAAAATTAAAGAAATTAATAAAAATATTAATAATGGCCATCCAACAATTCCATCAACCTTAAAAGATGAGCTTGAGTGTAATATTTTTTTACGATCGGATAATATAGAGATTCAAAAACAATTAGGTATAAATAAAGATGATCCAATTAAAACCTTTGCAAAATTAAGAGATTTAAAGGATAATTTTTAGGTTATATAGCTTGACTATAATACTTCTCGATCTATATTGCTGAAAAAATTTAATTATGACATTTGCAGTAATTCAAACAGGTGGGAAGCAGTACAAAGTAAAAGCTAGTGAAATCCTTAAGATCGAAAGATTAAAAGATTCTTCAGATAAAATAGAATTTAAAGATATTTTAGCATACGGTGATGATAATAATCTTGAAGTCGGCGCACCTTTTATAAAAGGTGCAAAAGTAGAAGCGCAACTTGTTAGGAACGGAAAAAATAAAACTGTACTTATATTTAAAAAAAGAAGAAGAAAAAATTCAAGAAGAAAAAATGGCCACAGACAACAATATTCGCTAATAAAAATAAATAAGATTTTCAATAAAGATGGCGATGTTTTTGCTGAAGCATCTAAAGAGAAAGTAGCAACTAAATAAGTTATGGCAACAAAAAAAGCGGGTGGATCGTCACGTAACGGAAGAGATAGTGCTGGTAGAAGGCTTGGTGTTAAAAGATATGGAGGCCAGTTCGTAAATCCAGGTAACATTATTGTAAGACAAAGAGGAACAAAGATTTTCCCTGGCGAACATGTAGGAATGGGTAAAGATCATTCAATCTACTCTTTGATAAAAGGAAAAGTCGAGTTTAAAAAATCTAGATCAGACAGAACTTTCGTTTCTGTAAAACCCAATTAATTTACAACTAATTTCAAAACAAAGGTTGTATTATGAAATTCCTAGATCAGGTAAAGATATTTATTAAAGCTGGAGACGGTGGTTCAGGTTCACCAAGTTTTAGAAGAGAAAAATTTATAGAGTTTGGTGGTCCAGATGGAGGCGATGGAGGTAAAGGAGGTTTAATTATCTTCAAATCTGAAAGAAATTTAAATACACTTATAGATTATAGATACCAACAACACTTCAAAGCAAAAAGAGGGGAAGACGGAAAAGGTCAAGATAGAACTGGTCGAAGTGGAGAAGATCTTGTTTTAAAAGTTCCAATTGGTACTCAAGTTTTTGAAGAAGATAATAAAACCCTTGTATTTGATTTTAAAAAAGAACATGAAGAATATGTTGCGGCAGTTGGTGGTAAAGGTGGTTTAGGAAATACTAGATTTAAATCATCTACAAATAGAGCTCCAAGAAAATTTACCAAAGGCACAAAAGGTGAAGAATTTTGTATGTGGTTACAATTAAAAACAATTGCGGACATTGGAATAATCGGATTGCCAAATGCTGGAAAGTCAACTCTTTTAGCTATAATAACAAGTGCAAATCCAAAAATAGCAAACTATAAATTTACCACTCTAAACCCAAACCTAGGAGTTGCAATTTATGATGATAAAGAAATAACTTTAGCAGATATTCCTGGTCTAATTGAAGGAGCGCATGCTGGAGTAGGATTGGGTATTAAGTTCTTAAAACATATTGAACGATGTAAAATCTTACTTCACATGATTGATGCATCAGAAAATGACTTGCTATTATCCTATAAACAAATCAGAAATGAACTTAAAAAATATAGTAAAGATTTATTAAAAAAAGAGGAAATTGTTGTATTTAATAAAATTGATTTAATTGAAAATAATGAATTAAAAGAAAAAATTAAATTATTCGAAGGAAAAATGAAAAAGAAAGTAAATATTTTGTCTAACACAGATAAGAAACTAATTTCTAAATTAAAATCAAGTTTATTGGGCTATGTATTTAAATAATTCAAAACAAGTAGTAATAAAAATAGGTTCTTCATTATTAATTGATGATAAAAAAAATATTAGAAAAAAATGGCTTATAGAATTTGCAAAAGATATTGAACTATTAACCAAAAATAAAAAAAAAGTAATTATAGTTAGCTCTGGCGCAATAGCTTTGGGATGTAAAAAACTAAATATAAATAAAAAAAACCTAAAACTTGATAAAAGCCAAGCAGTAGCATCAATTGGTCAAATTGAGCTTATGAACTTTTTCAATGAAATTTTTAAAAAAAGAAAATTAAACTTATCTCAAATTCTTTTAACATTAGAAGATACAGAAATTAGAAGAAGAGCCATAAATGCAAAACGTACATTTGAAAATCTTTTTGACCTTGGCTTTATTCCTTTAGTTAATGAAAATGATAGTATTGCCACTTCTGAAATAAAATATGGAGATAATGATAGATTGGCATCACGTGTTGCTCAAATATCTGGATCGGATTGTTTGATATTATTATCAGATGTTGACGGATTATTCGACAGCAATCCTAAATTAAATAAAGACGCAAATCTAATAAGTAATGTGAAAGAAATAGATAACAAAATAGAAAATTATATATCAAAAAGTGTTAGCGAACATGGAACTGGAGGAATGAAAACAAAGATCGAAGCGGCTAAGATTTGTCAAATTTCTGGTTGTTATATGGCTATTGCAAATGGTCTCAAATTTAGACCAATAAAAAATATCATTTCTCATAATTACTGTACCTGGTTTTTACCAAAAATTTCAAAGTTAGATGCTAGAAAAAAATGGATTATTAGTTCAATTTCCCCGAAAGGTGTACTAGTTGTAGATGATGGCGCAATATTAGCTCTTAAGAAAGGAAAAAGTCTTCTTGCCGCAGGAATCAAAAATATTCAAGGAAAATTTAACAAAGGAGATCACGTCAAAATTTTAGATAAAAATATGAAAGAGCACGCAAGAGGGCTAAGTTCTTTTAATTCAGACGAAATATTAAGAATTAAAGGCCAACACTCCAGTAAGATTAGTGAGATCTTAGGATATGTATCTAAGTCAGAAGTGATTCATAAAGATGATATGGTAGAAATATAAAATGTTAATAAAATTAAGAAAAATTTCAAAAGACTCTAGAAAAGCTTTTGAAAAAAAAATTGACCCTATTAAAAAAGATAAGGTTTTAAAAAAATTTGCTTCTTTATTGTCAATCAATAGAAAAAAAATAATTACAGAAAATATTAAAGATATAAAATTCGCAAAGAAAAAAAAATTAAATCAAAATTTAATTAATAGACTGGAAATAAATGAAGAAAAAATAGCTGAAATAATTAAATCTATTAATCAAATAGTTAAAATTAAAGACCCTACAAATAAAATTTTAGGACAATGGAAAAGACCAAATGGATTAATAATAAAAAAAGTCACTGTTCCAATTGGAGTTATAGCTATAATTTATGAAAGTAGACCAAATGTGACATCTGATGTTGCTAGCCTTTGTTTTAAATCAGGAAATTCAGTAATTTTAAGAGGAGGATCTGAGGCTTTTAATACTAATAAAATTATCTCAAATTTATTTAGAAAATCCCTAAAGATTTGTGGAGTAGATAAAAATTATGTTCAGTTCATTGGAACAAAAAATAGAAAAATTGTAGATGACTTGCTTGCAAAAATGAAAGGTCATGTGGATTTAATTATACCCAGAGGTGGCAAATCATTAGTAAAAAAGGTGGATGAACTCTCCACAGTTCCATACATCGGGCATTTAGAAGGAATTTGTCATACATATATAGATAAAAAAGCTAAATTAAGTATGGCAATTAAAGTTTTAGAAAACGCAAAAATGAGAAATACTAGTATTTGTGGTGCTACAGAAACAGTATTGTTTCATAATAAAATTGCAAAAAAATTTATAAATCCAGTTTTAACTGAATTGGAAAAAAAAGGGTGCTCTATTTATGGAGACAAAAATATTAGAAAATTGTTTAAAGGAAAGTCACATTTGGCGAATAAAAAAAGTTGGTCGAAAGAGTATTTATCTTCAAAAATTTCTGCAAAAGTAGTAGGAAATGTTAATGATGCAGTTAAGCATATAAATCAATTTGGCACAATGCATACCGATGCAATTATTACAACTGATAAAAAAGCAGCAAATTATTTTTTAAAAAATATAAAAAGTTCAATAGGTATTCATAACTCTTCTACGCAATTTGCAGATGGTGGTGAATTTGGGTTCGGTGCAGAGGTAGGCATATCAACTAATAATCTGCCACCAAGAGGACCTGTAGGTTTAAGTCAACTTGTCAGTTATAAATATGAAGTTTATGGTAATGGACAAATAAGAAAATAGTTTGATTAAAAAAACAAAAAAAATTGGAATTCTTGGTGGAACTTTTGATCCCTGTCATATAGGACATTTAAAAATATCAAAAGAAGCTAAAAAAAAATTTAATTTAGAGAAGGTAATTTGGACAATAACCAAAAAAAATCCTTTTAAAAATGAAAGCAATTTAAGTTTAGAAAACAGAATAAAAATCTCAAAAAAATTTACAAAAAAATATAAATTTATTCAAATTCATCATTATGAAAAACGCATCAGATCAAATAAAACAATTGATCTTATAAATTATTTAAAAAAAAAATTTATAAATAAGGAGTTATATCTTTTAATAGGTGCTGATAATTTAATTAAATTTCATAGATGGAAAAAATGGAAAGACATTTCAATAAAATGTAACATACTTGTATTCGATAGATATCCATATAAATCTAAAGCTTTGAAATCATTAGCTTTTAAACATATTAATAAGGAAAAATTAAAATTTATAAATTTCAAAAAAGTAAATATTTCATCTTCTCAATTGAAAAAAATTTGATAGTGTAATTATAATTAATGTACAATTCTTTAGATTTAAAAAATAAAATCGTAAAAAAATTAGACTCCAATAAAGCTCTCGACATAGTAACTATTGATTTAGAAGGCAAATCCTCAATAGCTGATTACATGATAATTGCAAGCGGCACATCTTCTAGACATATACAGGCTCTTTCAGAACAAGTTTATGAGGAACTAAAAAATAATGGAATTGTAAACTGTAAAATAGAAGGAAAAGACTCTAATGACTGGAAGGTGGTTGATGGTATAGATTTAGTTGTTCACATTTTTAATCCAGAAAAAAGAAAATTTTATGAATTAGAAAAAATGTGGTCTGAACTAATACCTAGAGAAAGAGTTATGATATGAAAAAATTATTAGCTATATTTTTTTTGTTAATATTTTTCTTAAATAATACCAATTCATCTTTTTCAAATGAGATAGATATCTATAAAAAAATTGATTTGTTTAGTGAAGTTTTAGAAAAAATTAATAAAGAATACGTGGAAGACGTAAATCAGAATGATGCTATGGATGCTGCAATAAATGGTGTTTTGCGGTCATTGGATCCTTATTCTGGTTATATGTCGCCTGAAATGTTGAAGGAAATGCAAACAGAAACACGAGGTGAATTTGGAGGACTGGGAATTGAAGTGAGTATGGTGGCAGGTGTTGTAAAAGTAATATCTCCAATTGATGGGTCACCAGCTGAAGAGGTTGGTGTAAAAGCAGGTGATTATATTGTTAAAATTAATGGTACTCAAGTACAAGGTAAAACTCTATCTGAAGCCGTTGATTTAATGAGAGGTCCAGTTGGTAGCGAAATTGAAATTACTGTAAGAAGAATTGGAGTTAGAAAAGCTCTTACGTTTAACATAATTAGAGATATTATTGAAATAAAGTCTGTTAAATCAAAAGTGCTTGAAGATAACATAGGTTATGTAAGATTAACTTCATTTAATGATAACAGTTCAGATCAGTTTAAAAATATAATTAAAGATTATAAAAAAAATAAAAAAATAAATAAATTCATTTTAGATTTGAGAAACAATCCTGGAGGATTATTAGATCAAGCTATTAAAATTACAGATTTCTTTTTAGATAATGGAGAAATAGTTTCTACTAAAAGTAAAAAAAAATCAGATAATCGAAAATGGTTTGCAAAAAAGGGAGATTTAATTGATGGAGATACATTGTTAATATTAATTAATTATGGATCTGCTTCTGCGTCTGAAATTGTTGCGGGAGCTTTAAAAGATCATAAAAGAGCGATTATACTTGGAGAAAGTTCATATGGTAAAGGATCGGTACAATCAATAATACCTCTTAAAAATGATGGAGCTATTAGATTGACAGTTTCAAAATATTATTTACCTTCTGGAGATTCTATTTCTGATGTTGGCGTCAGTCCAGACATTACTGTTGTGGAAAGTTCAGATGAATTTAGGATTGATACAGATACAGATAACCAATTACAATTCGCAGTAAAATTGTTAAATGGATAAACAATTTAGTAAGTTACCACTTAGAAAAGGTGTAGGAGTAGCATTACTAAATAATAATAATCAAGTATTTGTTGCAAAGAGAATTGATAATCCCAATGATTTCTGGCAAATGCCTCAGGGAGGTATAGACAAGAATGAAAATTCTTTTGACGCAGTTATACGGGAATTAAAAGAGGAAACAAGTATTGTTAATGTAGAATTAATAAAAGAAATTAAAGAAGAGATCACTTATAAACTACCAGATAATCTTTTAGGAATCATTTGGAAAGGTAAATTTAAAGGACAGACTCAGAAATGGTATGTTATGAGATTTTTAGGAACTGATAATGAAATTAATCTAAAAACAAATCATCCAGAATTCTTAGAATGGAAATGGATAGATATTGAAAATATTACAAATAAAGTTGTTGATTTTAAATTACATGTATATGAAAAAATTAAAGAAGAGCTAAAAAAGTTAATTTAAGCTTAAAGATTTTAAAACTTCAAGTCTTTGTGAAATTATAAATCTTTTTTGATCATCAAGATTTTCATTTGACAAATCACCTTCTGCTTGTTTGATCATTTCTTGAATTTTTGCTTTATCTGAATTTTTAATATCAAAGATATTACTAGTAAGAATAGAAAGTGAGTTATCTTTAAATTCCACTATTCCATCATCAACATAAAAATTTTCCTCTTCGCTGCCTGAAGTAATCTTTATAACGCCTGGTTTTAAAAAAGAGATTATTGAAATATGATCCTTTAATATTCCCATCTCACCTTCGAATGCAGGGACAACTACTTCGGTAACATTATCTTTTTTTAGAAAAGATTTTTCAGGACTAACAATTTCTAAGTTAAATTGTTCACTCATTATGCGGCAGCATCTTTTGCCATTTTTTCAGCTTTTTCGACGGCTTCTTCTATTGTTCCAACCATATAAAAAGCAGATTCTGGTAGATGATCATATTCGCCTTTGCAAATAGCATCAAAACCTTTAATAGTTGACTCTAAATCTACTAATTTTCCAGGAGATCCTGTGAAAACTTCTGCAACAAAAAAAGGTTGAGATAAAAATCTTTGAATTTTTCTAGCCCTGGCTACAGTTAGTTTATCTTCTTCAGACAATTCATCCATACCTAAGATGGCAATAATATCCTGTAGAGACTTGTAAGTTTGCAATATTTTTTGAACTTCTCTAGCAACCCTGTAATGCTCGTCTCCAACTATTCTTGGGTCTAAAATTCTAGAGGTTGAATCTAATGGGTCTACCGCTGGATAAATTCCAATCTCTGCTATTTGTCTAGATAACACTGTTGTTGCATCTAAGTGTGAAAAAGATGTAGCGGGTGCCGGGTCTGTTAAATCGTCTGCAGGCACATATATAGCTTGAACAGATGTAATAGAGCCTTTGTTTGTTGTCGTAATTCTTTCTTGAAGATTACCCATGTCGGTAGCTAATGTCGGTTGGTATCCTACCGCAGAAGGAATTCTTCCAAGTAGAGCCGAAACTTCAGATCCTGCTTGAGTAAATCTAAAAATATTATCTACGAAAAAAAGTACG
>Ga0187827_10000563_pt1 | contig 58497 bp, 56 predicted proteins | sample ETNtaG_39_FD_167969 | JGI IMG/M metagenome (GOLD analysis project Ga0187827, IMG submission 167969) | Marine microbial and viral communities from oxygen minimum zone, Eastern Pacific Ocean - ETNP2014_SV_150_PacBio MetaG (Illumina Assembly) | ecosystem: Environmental > Aquatic > Marine > Hypoxic...
AGGCCTCGGCAGCTACGACCTCCCGATCCCCGGGGACCCGACCTCACCGGATGCTGACCGTGTCATGTTGATCGTCCCCAGCATTGAGGCCTTTGCCACCGACTGGAGTATCCCGGCCGCCGACTTACGGCTCTGGGTCTGTCTGCATGAACTAACCCACCACAGTGTGCTCAGTGTCCCCCATGTTGGTGACTCCCTCACAGATCTCCTGATCCGCCACGCCGGTGCATTCCACAACGACCCCACAGAACTTCAACAACATCTGGGTGAAATCGACCTCATGGCTGGACCTGATTCCATCACCCAGCTACAGCAAATACTGGACCCTGAAATGCTCCTCGGAGCGGTCAGATCACCAGACCAGGAGGCCCTGTTACCGAGGATCGAATCACTTGTTGCTGTCCTCATCGGCTACGTGGACCACGTGATGGATGAGATCGGCAGTCGCCTGATTTCGACCTATCCGATGGTCACAGAGGCACTGCGGCGACGGCGGGTTGAGACCAGCGGAGCCGATCGTTTCGTTGAACGTATCCTGGGCCTGAACCTGACCCAGAAACAGATCGACCGTGGCAACAACTTCATATCCGGGGTGGTCGAACGGGCCGGTCCTGAGGCCCTGAAGCGACTCTGGACAGAAAAGGCCCACCTTCCCACACCAAATGAAGTTGATGCTCCAGGCCTGTGGCTGGCCCGGATAGACCTAGACGATGACCCCGACAGCCTGGAGACGCTAGGGGCCTAGGCGGTCGTGGGAGGCTGGTCGCCACTCTCCCGGTTCCAAAAGCCGAGCTGGCCATCGGGACGTTCAGGGTCAATTGGTGTGTCCACCCTGCCAGCTGCCCGTGACCCCGCCAAGTACCAGACAAGAGCAAATCCGGTGCCCACGGCTACAAGCCCGTAACCGAGTTCTACCGGCAGTGGAGCCACGACTGCCACGAAGGCGCCCACAGCCCAACTCAGTTGGAATCGACCCTCAAACCTGCTGAACGAACGACCGTGGTTGGCGTCGGGTGCATCACGTTGGACCAACGAGTCAAACGCCAACTTGGCTGCAGCTGACGAACCCGCCACCACTACAGCCAGGACCATCGCACCATGAAGTGAGCCCAGCCAACTGGCCAACACCCCGCCCAGCATCGCCGCCACGAGAACCCCGGTAATAATTCGCTCCTCACCGGCAGTCCGCCGAAGGCGCGGTGCAAACCACGCACCGAAGAGTACTCCCGAGCCGGCACACACCAATACCACTCCGAAGTGCCAGACAGGAGCGCCGGGACTCCCCAAGATGTCCTGCCCACGCGCTACACCGACCGCCGCTCCTACAGCCCTCCCGGGACCGTCCAGGCTGAGGCCCTCATCACCACCCCTGAACTCGAAAGCCAGGAGAAACGTCATAAAACCTACCGCTGCGCGCAGTATCGCCATCGCCGAAGCAGCTAGGAGGATCCCGGCCTGTCGCAACTCGGCTCGCTCGCCTGCCGTAACTGGCTGATCCGCCACCCTTATACGCGGCAATTGGACGGCGAACAAAGCCGTGACCACAAACCCAACCAGCGCTGCGTTTGCAGCCCACGAAGACGCACCGAGCGTCGCCAGACCACCGATGCCGGCACCAACCATGCCACTGATGGCGCTCAGCAACGCCAACTTTGAGTTGGCTTCGACCAATTCCAAGTCAGACCTCACGAGCTTGGGAACGACCGCACTCTTGGCCACCGAATAACCCTTCTGTAGCACCAGGAAACCGAATGCCTCGGGAAACAGGAGTAGGCCATCAATGTGCCTTGCCATGAGGTATGCGAGCGTCGCTCGACCAAGCACCGTAAACAGGATCATCCCCCTACGGCCACCACGAATCCGATCCACTAGAGGGCCGATCAGTGGAGTGACAACAGCAAATGGAGCAATAGTGAGCACCAGGTATAGGCCGACTCTCCAGCGCGCTGCGTCAGGGTCAATGGAAAAGAAGATTGAGCCTGCTAGAGCAACAGCGATCATGGCGTCTGACATCGCCCCCAACGCGTGGGTACGAGCCAGCCTTGTAAACGGGCTAGCTACAGAGCGAGGTGTGGAGAGATCCTCTGTGTCCACGTTCTAAGGCTACGGGACCTACCCTCAGGGCCGCCCAAGTTCGTGGTTGTAATCTAAATTCCTGACAGTGGTGATTAGTTCAGGCTGTTGGGATCCGCTTCGATCCGGCTTCAGACCCGCTTGAAGCGATCCACCAGTGCTCTGTAGGAAGTTCAAGATCGATGGCGGTAGGTGGCGCCATAGCGCTGACCGTCGCATAACCATCTCGGAGTAGGGCAGAATCGACATTGGGGGGAAGGGAGTCTGTCGTGCTCATCAGGTCGATGTCTATCCCCCCCTCGTCGCGACCAACGATCACGGTCTGAACCCCACCCACGTCTGCCAGTGCTGCCTGTCTCAGACCCCTTATCTCATCGTGACCGGTATTGGGAACGTTGAGGTTCAACAACGTTGGTGAGGGCGCATCTCGCAGCCATGCCAACAATGGCTCAGCCGCTCTCGTAGCCGTTGACCAGAGCTGAGGACCTCCTACAACTTGGCTTACTGCCAGACCAGACCGACCGAAGTAGCCACCCACCAGCACAGCTGCAACGGTTGCTGAATGGAGCGTAGAACGGCCTGTGTTGGGTCCATTGTTGATCCCAGACAACACCAAGTCCGGTGGCTCTCCAAACCCTCCGAGCATTGACAACATGACGATCAGTGCCGTGGGAGCATGCACCGAATGGGCAGTCAGACTGCCTATTGCCACCTGGTCCACGACAACTCTGGAAGGATCAGCCAAAGGTCCTAGGGCCGCTGCAGCACCACTGTGGTCCTGGGCTGGAGCCGCCACGACCGGGTTCATTCCAGCATCGACGACCATTGCAGCCAGAGCGGCCAAGCCCGGTGAGGATATGCCGTCGTCGTTTGTGACGAGCACCTTCATGGACACTCCACCAGCATCAGCCTCGAGTGTCGTCGGCTTCGTCGAAATAGTCGAGTCGATCCACGGGCATGATCACTGCCGAAGCAACGTTCAGTGCATGGGCGGAGACACGCTTCAGGAAGCGGTAGAGCAGAGCTCGGGGCACAGCCATTATGCCGGGATCCGCAGAGTGAATCAGATCGTTGATGTGGTCATCGAACTCGCGTCGCAACTCGTCGCCACGCTGGATGTAGGCGCGGGTACGGTCCTCGTCTCGAACCGAAAGAATCTCGCCTAACAGAGCGATTCGTGTCGATACTTCATCACGATAGGCGAGCACGCTGTCGACATAGTCTGATCCGGCGAAGGACACACCTTCCTCGGCCATATCGAAGATGTTCTTGTTGTAGTCGCCGATCCTCTCCAGGTCCTTGATCATGTTCATGACCACCAGAACCTCAGGTGTGTCGGTACCTCCATGAACCGAAGCGTGGACGACCAGCGCCCTACGTATCTCCATCTCGGTGACGTTGATCTGGCGGTCAGTTTGCCTTACATCTTCGGCGACGGTCTCAACTGCACCACCAGTTATCGCGTTCATTGCCAGGTCGAAGGTATGGCGCGCATCAGTAACCATTCGTTGCACCTGGGCATCGATGGCATCGAAGCCGGACTCGGTAGAGCCACGGAAAAAGCTCATAACCATAGTTGTGTATTCCTTCCCCAAAGGTTTGGTGTGACTTTCATCGGAGGACCATTACTCCTGCTAATGGCAGGATTACGAACACGCCGATCGTATAGAGAAGGGCTGCACTGCGGCGTTCGGCCGCCACGTCAGCTAGGGCAACTGCCAGACGGATCGGAAGGTTGCGCAGTGCCGAGATGGGATAAAAGAGCATGATTCCGCTGATGTTGAACAGCGTGTGCACCACCGCGACGGTAACCGCCGCCGGACTACCGGTGGCCAGGGAAGCCAACATTGCTGTGATCGTCGTGCCGACATTGGCACCCAGGGTCACCGGATAGATATTTGGCAGAGTCAGTACCCCCGATGCGGCCAGAGGCACAAGCACCGACGTTGTGATCGAAGAGGACTGGACGGAAACGGTAATGACCATTCCAATCATGATCGCTACGAATCCCGAACCGGCTTGAAGGGCCCTGTTGATCGCCAGCTCGACGCGATTGGCAACCAACAGGCGCATGTTCTTTGTTATGTATGCAAGAGCTAAGAAGATGAAGGCTAGGCCGGTGACAATCATCAGGGCACCCTTCAAGTCCCCGCTGGCACCCAGGTCCGAGAGCCAACTCTTTACCCAACCTGCCGGCATTTTCACCGCAGTCTTCAGCGGACTCTTGAATGAAGCACCCGAGCTGTCAATGACCATGTCAGTGATCCAACCTGCCGATCGGGACAGGTACCCGGTTAATAATTCAATGGGCAGGAATACGAGCACCGCCAGGATGTTGAAGAAGTCATGGATCGTGGCAGCGGCAAAGGCCCTACGGAACTCGTGGTCACGGCGCAGGTGACCGAGGGAGGCGAGTGTGTTGGTAACCGTCGTACCCAGGTTGGCTCCCATAACCATGGGGACGGCATCGTCAATCCCGACCACACCGCTGGCAACCAGCCCAACGATCACGGAGGTCGACACCGACGAGGACTGGACCAAGACCGTTGCCAAAAGGCCCACAAAGAGGCCACCGACCGGATTGGACACCCCCTCAAAGAGGCCGTCCACGAAGTCCCTGCCAAGGCCCTTGAACCCATCTCCGAGCAGACTCACCCCTGTCAGGAACAGGTAAAGGAGGAGGACCACCAACACAGCTCGCGCCGTCGTCGGAAGCCTTACTGCCCCCCGGTCACTGGTCCCACTACCTGTCAGTGGGACCTCACTCGTCTCAGACATCGTTATGAACCTAGGTGTCCCGTGTTATCTCACGCTGAATGCGAGGTGAACAATATTCAAGTTGGCTGGTTTCACCGATCCTTTACGGCAATTTTCGGTGCCATATGAGATGAATAGCGTACCGAAAGCAGGAAATAACAGATTCGGGGCCCCATGGGAACAATTCAACTTCACGACAACTGGATGACCCGGGCGAGATGTGCCAACACTCATCCGTCACATTTCTTCCCGAGCGACGGCGTGGGGGTGGAGTTAGCGAAACAGGCCTGTGCCGGCTGCCCGGTCTTAGAACAGTGCCTCGAGTACGCGCTCACCCACCGGGTTGAACACGGAGTCTGGGGTGGCTGTTCTGAGCGGCAACGACGACGGATACGCAGGCAACGGCGAGAGGTCGCAGCCACAGCGGCCTGACCGCCAGCCGGGGGCGGCCCCCTCAACGCCCCCTTCTCGGCAGTGGTCCCGACCTAGTCGGGGCTGCTGTCGCGTCTGTAGAGGTGAGGCTCAGGCCTCTTCTTCCTCCTCGTAGCCGAGGTCCCAGAAAACCAACACGTTCTCCCGTTCGGCATCACGGTTGATGCGCTCACGGTTGCGTCGGAACTGTGGGTCGTGGGGCGGCAGCAACATGAGACGTGCGCTGATGCGGTCACGAAACGACTCAATCAACTGGCGGTCACCGAAGGTAGACCTGACCTCCCAATGGGGGGCTACAGGCCCTAGGTAGACGACAGTGACATCGCCCACCGGTGGCTGGGGTTCAACCTCGGTGACTGCATCAGTCATGAGTCTGAGTTGGCCTCAGAGTCTCCATCTGCAGCATCGACTTCCTTGGCCCCCTCTGCCAAGCCCTTCTGGAGTTCCTTCTGGGCGCGGCCCAAGTTCCGTGCCAGCTTCGGGATTTGGCTACCGCCAAACAGCACGACGCCCACTACTAGAACAATAAGCAACTCGTTGGTACTAAGAAATGCGAAAACGTTCATACCATCACTCTAACCGCCACTTACGAAGGTGAGTCAGCCCGTCTGCGCAACAGCCGCCGCGCGTTCAAGAGCACGTTGACGCCTGATGCGACGACGCTCTCGCTCGCTCATACCTCCCCAGATGCCAAACTTCTCACCATTCTGGAGTGCAAACTCGAGACAGTCTGTTCGGACCACGCATGCACGACATACCTCTTTGGCCTCCCTGGTACTCGCGCCACGCTCGGGAAAGAACAGATCTGGATCGACACCGAGGCAGTTCGAATACTCCTGCCAATCGATGTCTAGGTCTGGTTTCGCGAAGATGCCCATCTTGTTCTGCCTTCCGTCGCCCGGTCCCTCGGACGGTTGCCTGAACCCATACTCGTGGGTCTGGTGCCCACAACGGACCCCAGTGGTGTAATTACACCACTGTCATTCCTATAAAAGCAAGGGGTGGAGGAGAAAAACCCGCATTCATGGCCAATTCCGGCTCACCAGGTGTCAGCCTCATGGATCAACACAGCCGCTCGGGCAACTAGTTCGATCACAGTGTCAGCCAAGAATGGTGTCACCTCCCGAGTCGGATCATCTAGTTGGCGGACTCGGACCCCCTCAAGCATGCAGGCCAGCTTGAAAGTACTCATGACCGCATACCAGCCGAGAGCCTCAGGCGTACGTCCCGCGCGGTCTGACCAGCGGCCTACCAGTTCGGCACGCACGGGAAGGCCTGGATCGTCTGGTCGCCAACTACTTAGCAAGTAACCCAGGTCCATCAATGGGTCACCAACGGTGGCATTCTCCCAGTCCAGCACCGCTGCCAAACGGGTCGGACGTTCCCTCGTAAACAACATGTTGTGGCGGTTGAAGTCACCGTGCATAATCCCCGGTCGCATCCCCGTCGGTCGATTCTCCTCTAACCAATCCCCGACCCCGTCGATGCCGGGAAGATCCCGCCTGCTGTAGCCATCAAGTTGGTCGCGCCACCGCCTAACTTGACGTTCTAGAAAACCATCGGGCTTGCCGAGGTCAGAGACTCCTACCTTGTCCACATCAATCACCGCCAGATCAGCGAGGGCGTCAATCATCTGTTCCATCACCAAGCGCCCAGCAGATTCACCACCAACCTCCTCGGCTGGCGGATCAGCGAGGACCACCCCGTCCACGAACTCCATCACGTAAAAGACCGCTCCGGTCACCGAGGTATCACAACACAAGGCCAGTGGCTTCGCATGTGGCACTCCTGAACCAGCCAGTGCACCCTGAAAGCGGTATTCACGGGCCATTATCTTGTTGGCCCCCTCCACTGATAGGGGAACTGCAGATGGCCGTCGCAACACCCAGGTGGAACCACTCCGACGAACCACGAACACCTCGTTGGACTCACCAGCAGCCACTCGCTCAAAACTGATGTCGGATCCCCGACCCAATCCAACTTCATCGAACCACTTCCGGAGTGGCTCGATCCGAAGAAGGCCCGGATACGGATCATGCTGGTCGCTGCTACTCACAGAACCCATCCTCCGTCGGGGCGCAACATGTCAAGACCGTAGTAAGTAGGAGTTGTCGACCCGCTGTTGGCTCCGGCTCACGGGGTCAAATAGCGTCTTGCCCACAACAGCAACCTAGGAGCATGAGATGCCGATCGACCCGGATGCAGCAGGAACCACAGGTGAGCCCTCCGAGTTTTCTTGGACCTCCGCAGACAGCCTGCTCTACTCGCTTGGCGTCGGTGCCGGGATCACCGACCCCACTGGCTTTGAGTTGGAATTCACCACGGAAAACAGCCACGAGGTAACTCAGGCTGCCCTACCTACCCAGGTCGTGGTAATGGGCGGCGGGAACAGGCCCGGCTTTGGTGACTTCAACTTGGCGGCGCTGCTCCATGCCGAACAACACATCACTTTGCACCAACCACTAGCAGCCGAGGGAACCGCCGTTTCAGTTGGCAGGGTTTCCGAGATCTACGACAAGGGAAAGGCAGCGCTCGTATACATCGAAGCCGATGTAGCTGATACTGATGGAAACCCCCTCTGGTCAATCAGATCAGGCCTGTTCATCAGCGGTGAGGGAGGCTGGGGAGGTGACCGCGGCCCGTCAAACACATGGGAGCTGCCTGACCGACCGGCTGACCAGATCATCTCCTATGACACACGAACAGACCAAGCCCTCCTATACCGCCTCAACGGCGACCGGAACCCACTTCACTCAGACCCCACGTTCGCCACAATGGCCGGCTTCGACAAACCCATACTCCATGGCCTCTGCACCTACGGCTTTACCGGCCGCGCCCTCCTGCACGGTGCTTGTGACTCCGACCCGAACCGCTTCCTGAACATGGGAGGTCGCTTCAAATCGCCCGTAATGCCTGGTGAAACCCTGGATATCCATATCTGGACAGATGACAACGATGTCCTCTTCCAGACGAGGGTCGCAGACAGGGTCGTGTTCGATAACGGAACGATGACCCGGGGCTGACCAACAGCTCCTGTGACACCTGACCACCCAAGCCCCGCCCAAAGCGCGCGTACGCCGGATCTCCCCGCTACCTTCTGAGGCAGGCCGGGAACCCACCCGACCGCCCCAGAACCCGGAGAAGGCGATGGTGCAAAGCATCCGCGAGCGTTATCGGGTGCAACCGGTACGCGCCCACAAGCGCAACTGGCCATTTCCACTCAACATTTACCAGAGTGCTGTCGGACGTAAGTGGGTCATGGCCCTAACAGGCATAGGCCTGGTCGGCTTTGTCCTAATCCACATGGTGGGCAACCTGCACGTGTACGAGGGTCCAGCGCGCATGTATGAGTATGCGGAGACCCTCCGCACCCTAGGTGGTGGCCTCGTCCCCAAGGGCCTGATTCTCTGGCTAATGCGCTTCGGCCTCGCAGGGATGTTCGCCCTCCACCTGCACGCAGCAATCACTCTTAAGGACATGAGCCGCCACTCCAGCGAGGATTCCGGAATAATGAGCGGAGCCAAGAAGTACGCCGGTGGCCGGGACCACATAGCCGCCACCTATGCCAGTCGCACGATGCGCTGGACCGGTCCGATTATCGCGCTTTACCTACTATTCCACCTTGCCGACCTGACCTGGGGATGGTGGCTCGGTCCCGACTTTGTCCGAGGTGATCCATACCACAACGTGGCCACCTCGCTGGCAAGCCTCCCAGTGGCAGCCCTCTATGTGGCAGCCAACGTCGCCCTGGCCCTCCACATTTTCCACGGCGCCTGGTCGATCTTCCAGAGCCTCGGTGTCAACAACCCCCGCTACAACCACTTACGGCGAGGCCTAGCAACCGGCATAGCTGGACTCATCCTGGTTGGCAACCTGTCATTTCCAATCCTCACCCAGACGGGCCTTATCAACGAGGACAACCGGCCGTGCCCCGTCAATGACAGCACTGGCCTGGTTTGTCTCGCTGAGCAGGCAGAAGGTCACTAATGGAACCGACCCCCACTCCTCTGCTGGACCCAAAGGTCCCTAACGGACCGATTGCTGACATGTGGGAAAACCACAAGTTCTCCATGAATCTGGTCAACCCCTCAAACAAACGCAAGTTTGAGGTCATAGTTGTCGGCACCGGCCTGGCCGGGGCATCCGCCGCAGCGACCCTTGGCGAACTCGGCTACAGGGTCAAGTCCTTCACCTTCCACGACAGCCCGCGTCGGGCCCACAGCATCGCCGCCCAGGGCGGCATCAACGGTGCCAAGAACTACCCGAACGACGGTGATTCCGTCCATCGCCTCTTCTACGACACCGTTAAGGGCGGCGACTACCGCTCCCGGGAGGCAAACGTCCACCGCCTCGCGGAGGTATCGGTCAATATCATCGATCAGGCAACTGCGCAGGGGGTGCCGTTCGCCCGCGACTATGGCGGTCTCCTAGACAACCGCTCATTTGGAGGAGCACAGGTCTCACGCACCTTCTACGCACGTGGCCAGACTGGTCAGCAACTTCTACTGGGTGCCTATTCGGCGCTAATGCGACAGGTCGCTGCCGGCAGCGTAGAACTCCACAACAGATCCGAACTTCTCGACGTAGTTGTCAAGGACGGTCGAGCCTGTGGAATCGTCACCAGGGACCTGCTCTCAGGCGAGATCACTCCCCACTCCGCGCATGCCGTGGTCCTAGCCACCGGTGGGTACGGCAACGTCTACTTCCTGTCGACAAATGCAATGATGTGCAACGTCACTGCAGCCTGGAGGGCCCACCGGCGGGGGGCCCTTTTCGCCAACCCCTGCTACACACAAATCCACCCGACGTGCATCCCGGCCAGTGACGACTTCCAGTCCAAGTTGACGTTGATGTCTGAGTCCCTGCGCAATGACGGCCGCATCTGGGTTCCCTCAGCATCGGATGAAGGAAGGTTGCCAGGCGACATTCCCGAGGCTGAGCGCGACTACTACCTCGAGCGCAAGTACCCGGCCTTCGGAAACCTCGTCCCTAGAGATGTCGCTTCACGCAATGCAAAGACGGTTGTCGACGCTGGACACGGGGTAGGACCACTCCTCAACGGTGTCTACCTCGACTTCGCAGCAGCAATCGAACGCGATGGCCACGATGCGATTGCCGCCCGTTATGGAAACCTCTTCGACATGTACCAGCGCATCACCGGAGAAAACCCCTACTCGACACCGATGCGTATCTACCCCGCCAGCCACTACACAATGGGTGGACTCTGGGTCGACTACCACCTGATGACCAATGTGCCGGGTCTGTACGCCATCGGTGAGGCGAACTTCAGCGACCACGGAGCCAACCGCCTGGGTGCCAGTGCTCTCATGCAAGGTCTGGCCGACGGCTACTTCGTCCTCCCATACACGATCGGAGACGACCTAGCCGACCTGTTGGGAGATCCCGTCGTACCAACCAATGATCCGGTTTTCACATCAGCGGTCGCGGGAATCGAAGATGAAACCGGTAGGTGGCTATCGACTGACGGAACCAGGTCAGTCGACCACTTCCATCGCGAGTTGGGGCGCATGGTGTGGGACAACATCGGAATGGCCAGAAACGAAAGGGGGCTCAGACAAGTCCTGTCAGACATCCCAGCCCTCCGCGAAGAGTTCTGTAGAGATGTGCGGGTCCTCGGAAGCGCGAACACACTTAACCAGTCTCTCGAGAAGGTGGGAAGAGTTGCCGACTTCTTCGACCTGGCCGAGCTAATGGCCCGCGATGCGCTCGAGCGCGAGGAGTCATGTGGAGGCCACTTCAGGGAGGAACACCAGACCACTGAAGGAGAGGCCCGACGTGATGATGAAAACTTCTCCCACGTTGCTGCTTGGGAGTGGAACGGTCCCGACATAGCGCAGACACGCCACATCGAGGAGCTCACATTCGACAACGTCGCGCTCTCACAGCGCTCTTACAAGTAGGAGCTGGACGTGAACGACACAATTTCCGTCACCATCAAGGTGTGGCGACAGGAAAACCCTGATGCCCCGGGCCGGTTCGAAACCCACCCTCAAGAGATAACTACCGACGCGTCGTTTCTCGAAATGCTCGACCTCCTCAATGAACAGCTCAACGACCGCGGCGAGGAACCGATTGTCTTCGAATCCGACTGCCGTGAAGGCATCTGCGGTACCTGTGGCTTGATGATCAACGGCCGCGCTCATGGCCCTCAGAAAGCCACGGCCACATGTCAGCTCCACATGCGTGAATTTGAAGACGGAGACGAGATCGTCATCGAGCCTTTCCGCGCAGCGGGTTTCCCCGTCATACGTGACCTTGCCGTTGACCGATCGCCGCTAGACCACATCATCGAGAGTGGCGGCTTCATATCGGTGGGGTCCGGCGCCGCTCCTGACGCCAACCTCACACCTGTCGCCAGGGAGGCGGCTGAGAAGGCTTTCGATGCAGCTGCCTGCATCGGCTGTGGCGCATGCGTCGCTGCCTGTCCGAACTCAGCCGCTCAACTATTCACCTCTGCCAAGGTTGGCCATATGGCGCTCTTGCCACAGGGCCAACCTGAACGCTGGAGTCGTACCGAAGCGATGGTCGAGGTGATGGAGTCCTACTTCGGTTCCTGCACTAACCATGGTGAGTGTCACGAGGCATGCCCGAAGGAGATAAGTCTCGACTTCATCGCCTACCTGAACCGTGACTACGTGAAAGCCAAGGTAAAGAACCGGGCCCTGTCTGGCCAGCGCTGACCTCACCCAACTTCACCAACCGACTCCAATCTGGCTTAGACGGAAGAAATTTTGCGTAGTGTTTCAAGCGGCTAGGTGTTGCAAGAGCATTGGCATGAGGTCCGGGATGCATGCATCAGGAACCTCGTGTCCCAGGCCTTCAACCAACCAGAGCTGTGCTCCGGGGATTCTGTCAGCCAGTGCCAACGCATGTTCGACTGGAAAGATCGGATCCGCTGTACCGTGGACCACGAGTGTTGGCGCAGTGATCTCGCTGAGCCTGTCGAGGCGTGATGGTGAGGCCCCAACAGCTGGACCGTGACCCGATTCCGGGTACCAGCAGCGATCAACCTCTAGTTCAGCTATGGACCTAGATGCCTCCTCGTCGAACAGATAGCGAGGGCCTACAAAGAGGCGGTCCTGTTCGACGATCCAGGCAACCCGCTCGGCCTCTTCCACGGGGAGCGGAGCAAAGAGCCTTTCGGCCATCTTGTCGACTAACCATTCATCTGCTGATGGGAGCCGTTCATCACCAAGCCCCGGTGATGAACAAAAAAGGGCCAGCGACCGAACCCTCTCAGGATTTGTGAGGGCCAACACCTGGCCAACCATGCCACCCATAGACCGTCCAATCACGTGGGCTGACTCAATTGAGAGACCGTCTAGTACCGATAGGGCATCGGCCGCCATGTCATCAAGGGTGTAACCAATATTGGTGGGAACCTTGGTTGAGAGCCCACTGTCCCGGTTGTCAAAACGAACCACGCGGTAACCGGCGTCAACAAGAGGTTCAACAAGTGCTGGTGTCCAACGGATGCAATGGGCGTCTGCACCTGAGATGAGCAATACCGGTTCGGCGTCATCGCCACCGAAGACCTCAACGAACAGGTCGACTTTGATCTCCTCGGCCATGGGAGCAGAGGCTAACCACGCAATTTCTGTCTTGACCCGGTCATGGCGACGGGCAACGGGCAACAACGCACTAGCGTCACGCGGGTGCCAGTCCATCTACATCCAGTGAAAGTCCGCTTCTACGAGTTGGACCCTTACGGGCACCTCAACCATTCGGTCTACGTTCAACTCTTCGAGACTGGTCGAATCGAGTTGTTAGAGGCGGTTGGCCTAGGCCTCAGCGATCTTGACGAACGGGGCTACAGATTCGTGGTCACCAACATTGAAACCGCTTTTCTAAAGTCGGTCGAGGCCGGCGACTCGCTCATGGTGGAGACCAAAGTGGTCGAGACCCGCCGGGCATCTTCGATCTGGCACCAACGAATTCTCCGGGATGCCGAGGTGATGGCCACCCAACAAGTCCGGGCGGCGATAACCAACTCGAACGGTAGGCCGACCAGGGCCCCGACCGAGTTGGCTGAAGCACTCGCACCATTCGCGGCGGACAGCGGCACGTGACCAGATGCCGCCGCATGGCGGTACACCTGTTCCGCGGTATGTGCATGGGCGCAGCAGATGTGGTCCCGGGAGTGTCGGGTGGGACGATTGCCCTCCTGCTCGGTATCTACGAACGCCTCATCAGTTCGGTCAGCAACGGAGCAAAGTCACTGGGCCTTCTTCTCCGGTACGACCTTCGCGGCTCGTTGACCTATGCAAGGGCCATCGAATGGACTTTTCTTTTCTCCTTGCTGGCCGGTGTGGTCATAGCGGTGATGGCACTTGCAGGACCAATCGAAGCCAGCCTCATCGACCATCCGGAGCCCATGGCCGGACTTTTCCTTGGACTTGTTCTGGCCTCGATCTTGATCACTGCGCGGCTACCCAAATCCTGGACTCGTGGTCAGGTGGGCCTGACTTCCCTAGTCGCTGTCGTCCTTTTCATGGCCCTGGGCTGGCAGGCCGGCCCGGTAGCGAATCCGTCGGCTCTTGTCCTGTTCGCGTCCGGAGCGATCGCCATTTGCGCAATGATCCTTCCCGGAATTTCGGGTGCCTTCATCATGTTGATGCTCGGAATGTACAACCACGCTCTAGAAGCAGTCGATGAAAGAGTGCTGAGCGACCTAGCCCTATTTGGCCTCGGTGCCGTCGTCGGCCTTGCTCTGTTCTCAACCCTGCTTAAACGCCTCCTGGAGCACCACCACGACCTCGTTCTAGCTGCCCTGATCGGACTGATGCTTGGCTCTCTAAGGGTTCTCTGGCCATGGCCCAATGGTGTCGGTGTGATAGGCAGGAATGGGTCTAAGACAGCCCCGGGTGCAGTCCTTGACTGGCCGACCATTTCGGAGTCACTTGTGCCCCTGCTGCTCGCAATCGCAGCGATGATTGTAGTACTCGGCCTTGACGCCCTAACCCGTCGCCGATCCTGAGTCAGCCAACCTGTGGCTGGTTGTACTCCACCCAGGCATGGCCCCTGCGACCATCATCGGTCGTAACCGCCATGAGGCCACGCGGAAGCCTCGACTCACAACCGTCATCGGGGTTGACAAGCAGTACTGGCGCCCAACCCACAGGTCTCAACTCAAATGTCACCTCACCAAGGGTCACCTTCCCGCTAGTAGGGATGCCGTCCGGTCCCGACTCCGGTCTCGATGTCACCTTGTAAGTTCCCATTAGCCCTGCAGGAGTCGACCAGTAACCGATACCCCCTTCCCGACCCACAGCAGCGACTGCGTGGAAGCGCTCACCATCGTCCAGTCGTCCGGAAAACCAGATCCAACCATCGGTCCACCAGTCACGAACGGCCCAAGAGTGATCCCGTTGACCCCATCCATCAATCCTTGAATGCCGATCACCAACCATCACCTCACCGGTTACTCGGCACGGCACCTCGTAACGGGTGGACAACCCGTAGTAGAACGCCCACGGATCAGCTCCCTCAGGTGGGTCTACTGGACCGTCAGTTCGCCAGATGAGGTCAACACCCACCGCAACCTTGTTTCCATGGATACCGGTGGAACCACCGTCGTAAGCATCAGCCGGATTGTCTACAGCAATGCCATCTGCGTCAACACCGACGCTGAAGCGTGCCAGGGGCTTTTCCACGACCATCTCGGCCCTTAGGCCCGGAGACCGAACCTTCAACCCCGATTCTTCTGGCAGGGGTACCTGATGGTTGATAACGCGGACAACTGGTTGGCCTTCTCCCACTAAGCAGCACCAGAACCATGAAACACCCAGGTTCGGATAGAGGCCCAAGCGAACATACCCACCACTCTTACCCTCGGCATTAAACCAGTCGAGATAATACGACTCGTTCCACAACAGGTCAGGGGTGGGATCGTGGCGATACTCGTCTACTCCGTCCGGGACTCTCATCTGGTCCTACACATTCACTGGTAGAGGGGGTAAGGAACGTCGTCAGGACTCCGTTCCGGCGGATCCGCATCGACGGTAACCATCTGATAGATGTCATCAGGGGTGTCGCGCGGGCAACTCCAGTCAATAGTGTCGGCCACCCCAGCAATCTCGGCAAACGGTCTCAGGAATGTGAAGTACACGTATGCACCACAGGCGATCTTGTCGTCACGGTCCATTGCGACAATATCCCTGTAGTGCTGCCGCTGTGCGAGCCTCGCCGCATCGGCCAATACGGGGAATTCTTCTTCCAACACAGGAACGAGGGATCCGCTGTCAGTAGTGAACAGTCCGAATCCAATCAAGTTCTCAAGGTAGTTCTCGGGATTGGTGATCGCGGTACCAAAGTCATTGATGGCAACATCGACCTGTGGGTCCAGAACGAGGGCTGCCGTGAGGCTCGAATACGGCATGTCTGCCGCGACTCCAGACCACCAGAAGTCGCTGGGTCCAAGCCTGTGGTAGTCCCTGACGAGCATCGTCCTACCGTCGGGCAAGTGATAGGGCCCCGTGTCACCGTGACCCACTCTAGTATCGAAATAGAGGAGGAAAAGGTGGTTGATGAGTGTGGCATTTAGGCGTCTCACACTCTCCCTTCGCTGGCTGTCAAGGCCAATAGTTCCTTCCGCCAGAGCCTCGAGGTCCGGATGTTCCAGGACCATTATCTGGTTCCCCGCGTCTGCTGCATGGAGTTGTCCCCCTCCCCTGTATGCCTGAGACACCCTGGCCCAGAAGTCCAACACGGTGTGGGCTAGGTCCACTGAGTCCAAGGACGGATCGACCATGTTCATTACATTGCGCCCGAGTAGCCAGAAGTTCGCAACTCCCCACAGAAACACGGAGTTGGCCTGACAGCCCGGCTTCCGCGCGGCCTCCCCGATCTCCTCCGGAGACATGGCCGCTGTGATGGCTTTGACCGCATCCGGATATCTGTGGAAGGCCTCAACTACAGACACCGCGACGTACGGGGTCACGGGAACAAGTTGTGACGAGTAGCCGGTTCGCTCCGCAACCAGCCGGGCTGATACAGGGTTTATCGCCTCCAAGAGACTGTTAACCCGCTCAAGTGGACTACCAGCCATCAGCCCCCACCAACCACCCGGACGATTCCAACTTCACCCGTGCCGTCCAGTTCAACATGGGTGTCGTCGGCGGGTTCGTTGAGGATCTCGGCACCCACGATGCCAGGTACCCGGAACTCCCTGCTGACAATCCCGATGTGGCTTCGGATGGTCCCTCCTGTGCAGACCACACCGGCTAGTTCGTCAAAGATCGGTGAGAGGAATGTTGCCCCTGCATCCCGCACGACGGCTACAACCCCGTCGGCACCAGAATCCATGAGCTCTAGGACCTCCTCGGGACCCTCCAACCTTCGCCAAATGCCACTTACCGGCTCGAAGCCATAGGTCTTTTCTCCACTTGCAACTAGAACCACAGACCGGACCGTAGCCCCGAGTCTGCATCTAGGCTGCTTTGGTGACCGCTGCCGCCTACCTCTCACCAGAGTGGATAGCGACACTCGATGAGATCGCTGCTCAACACCCTGGGGTACCCGAAGGCACCGGGGACTTGCCCATCACCATTCAGTACCGGGTCACCGACGGTCCGTCCTGGTACATGGTGATTGGTAGCGACCAGATCCGTGTGCTCACCGGCAACGTGTCATCCCCAGATGTGTGGTTCAGTACGGATGCGGCGACCGCCGAAGAGCTGCATGCGGGACGTGTAGATCCACTCAGGGCAGCTGTAGACGGGAAGCTGAATATAGGTGGTGACCCGCGGTTGCTCACAGCAAACCAGAGCGTGTTGGCAACCCTAGGCAGCCTGTTCGCCAGCACTCGAGAAGATCTCAACAAGGGCCGGTGAACCATCGCTGTCAGATCAGACCGAGGCTCCTGACCATGTCGCGCTCCTCAACTAATTCGGTTACCGAGGCGTCAATGCGAGACCTCGAAAAGTCGTCGATCTCAAGGCCATCGACCACCGACCAGGCCCCTCTAGAACAGGTCACCGGGAACGAGGAGACCAGTCCCGCAGGGACGTCGTAGCTACCGTCTGATGGCACACCCATCGACACCCAGTCACTGTCCGGCGTCCCGAGTACCCAGTCGTGTACGTGACCAATAGCAGCATTTGCGGCTGAAGCCGCACTGGAGGCCCCACGCGCCTCGATGATCGCCGCACCACGCTTTTGGACGGTCGGGATGAACTCGTCCTCCAGCCACACCTGATCATCGATCACCGAGGCAACCGACGATCCGCCCACCTCGCAGCGGAACAGATCCGGGTACTGGGTTGCTGAGTGATTCCCCCAGATAGTCATTCTGGAGACATCGCTCACCGGCACACCCAGTTTTCTTGCCGCCTGGCTCAAGGCCCGGTTGTGGTCAAGCCTGGTCATCGCCGTAAACCGCTCGTCTGGAACATCGGGGGCGTTGTTCATAGCAATCAGGCAGTTGGTGTTTGCTGGGTTGCCGACTACGAGCACCCGAAGGTCGGCGGCGGCATTCCTGTTGAGGGCCTGTCCTTGGACCGTGAAAATGGCCCCGTTGGCCTCGAGCAGGTCCTGGCGCTCCATCCCCTTCGTGCGCGGTCTGGATCCAACCAATATGGCGATCTCAGTGCCATCGAATGCGATATCCGCCTCATCGTTCAGGTCCATGTCAGACAGCAGTGGAAAGGCACAATCATCCAGTTCCATAGCCACACCTTCGAGTGCTCCCATGGCAGGTGTTACTTCGAGCAGGCTCAGGCAGATCGGCTGATCTGCACCCAGCAAATGACCGCTGGCTATGCGAAAAACGAGGCTGTAGCCGATCTGACCGGCTGCACCGGTTACCGATACACGAACAGGTGAGGTTGACACGGATACTCCTGGGTGGCCTGTGGCTTACCTCCGAGGGTACCGAGACACTGGAGCGGTACCGCCGCCTGTGCCTGTGACCAAGGGCTCACGATGGCCAGGTCACACTTGGTGTCAGGAGTCCAATACGCGCGTGTTTCCCAGCCAGGATTCGTAAAGATTGGCATAGATTCCACCAGCTGTAGCCAGGTCGACGTGAGGGCCGCTCTCCACGATCCGGCCGTCGTCGAACACGAGAACCAGGTCGGACCGCTCTGCCGTTGAGAGCCTGTGAGCAACACTGACGGTGGTGCGGCCCTCAGCCAAACGCTCAAGAGCACGCTCGAGGGTCTGCTCTGTATCAGGGTCGACTGCAGAGGTCGCCTCGTCCAGAATCAACAGACCCGGGTCTGCCAACTGGGCCCTGAGCAATGCGACCAACTGTCTCTCCCCGACCGACAGCGACGAGCCCTTCTCTCCTACTCTGGTATCAAGCCCTCCTGTAAGACCTGCTACCCATGTTCCGAGTCCGAGCTCGACCACAGCGGCATGAACATCGGCTTCCGTTGACCCCTGAAGGCCGAACCTGATGTTCTCACCGATCGTGGTATCGAAGAGGAATCCGTCTTGGGGAACCATCCGGACCGATCGCCTACGGTCATTGGCTGAAACTGATCTCAGATCGATGCCGCCGAGCATTACCTGCCCAACCGTCGGATCAGCCAAACGGGCAAGCAGCATCGCGAATGTGGTCTTCCCTGAGCCCGTCTCACCGACCACCGCAACCGAGGAGCCAGCCTCCAAGTCCACGTCGATCCCGTGTAGAACCCTGTCGGCACCCCTGTAGGAGAACTCTACGCCCCTAACCGCCACTGGAAGTGCCCCCGGAGGGAGCGGCCTGATGTCAGCTGCAGGTGGTTCGCCGACCTCCACTTTGGTGTCCAATACGTCCAGGATCTTCCACCACCCTGCCAGGGCGGTCTGGGTCTGGTCGAGGGTTTCTCCAAGAGAATTGATCGGTTGTATGAGCATGTTGACGAGGAACACGAATGCCACCAACTCACCCGAAGTGACACCCCAGCCTGATCCCCAATGGACACCGGTGCCGATCACAACGGCAACTGCAGCAACCCCAAAGATGTCAGTACAGGGAAGCACCAGCGAGAAGTACCTGGCGGCACGCATCTGCTGCCTGTACTGCACATCGATAACCCTGTGGAGGCGACGGCGGACCGTCTCGCGCTGACCGTACGTCCTGATCAACTCGATTCCGTGAACTACCTCTGCTAGCACACCCATTGTTTCACCCACCCGTGTGCGGAGCAGGTCATAGGCACGCAATTGACGCTTTTGCATATCGCGTAGGACCGGCAAGAGTGGAAGGTGCACGAGAACTGTGACAATCGTCAGTTGCCAGGAGTAGGCGGCCATGACGACGACGACAGCGACAATCTGCACAGAGTTCACGATCCAGGAAATAGCCCCCCACTGTGCGAACTTGGCAAGGGCCTCGACGTCACTCGTGACCCGAGCTGTGAGGACGCCGGTTTTCGTGGAGGTGTGGTCGGCAAGGCTAAGCCGATGAAGATGCGCGAATGTCCGAACACGAAGGCCCAACAACACGGCTTCGGCGACCCCAACGAGACGCTTGTAAACAACCTGACCCAGAAAGATTGAACCTGTAGTCAGAGCTAGTGCTCCCCCAGTTGCCGATAGGACCAGGCCAAGGCGTACGGTCCCGCCGATGAAGCCCCGGTCCAGCACAAACTGGATGACAAGGGGAACAATGAGCCTGCCTCCCGCAACCGAGAGGGTCATGAGAACAGACAGGGTAAGACCTGCACGGAGCTCGGGCGATGCTGCCAAACCTCGTCTTAGAACAGACAGGGCTCCTGCATCGGCAATGTCGTCAAGAGCTCTTGGCTCCGGTTTCTCAGCAGGCCCGAGAACATCGTGACCGTCGAAACTACTCACCCCATGGCCTCTTCATAAGCACGCGCCAGTGCCAAGTACCCCGGCACGGAGAGCAGTTCCTCGTGGCTTCCCTCTGCGGCAATGCGACCCCCGTGCATGAAGAGGACACGGTCAGCCAGGCGTATGGTGGCAAGGCGGTGTGCCACCACAACGAGGGTCCTCCCCCGATGGGCACGCAGGTTCTCTAGAATGGCTGCCTCCACGACCGGATCCACAGCTGAGGTGGCATCGTCGAGCATTAGCAGGCGGGGATGACGCAACAGGGCCCTTGCAATCGCCAGTCGCTGGCGCTGGCCTCCAGAGAGTGTCACACCTCTCTCTCCTAGGACGGTGTCGGGCCCATCTGGCAGCTCGGCAACAAAGCGATCGGCTGCAACAAGTTTCAACACTCTGTCAACCTCGTCACTAGATACCTCGGCATCGAGGATCAGGTTCGATCGGAGCGTGTCGGCAAACATGAAGGTCTCCTGCAACACCGGTGCGGTCAGCCGGGCCACCCCGTCGGGACCCAGGCCAGAGACATCAACTCCTCCTATAGCTATGCGACCACAATCAGGCGGCATCATTCCGGACATGAGGCTGACAAGGGTGCTCTTGCCGCATCCCGTGGCACCTACGAGGGCTACTACCTCACCCGGAGAAATCTGCAATGAAAGTTTGTCGAGCACAACAGGTCCGTGTGGATAGGCAAACGACACTCCCTCGATTAGTACACCCACCGAAGTGGGCACCGCTACCAACACGCGGTCTGGATCCGGGTGACACTCAGATTCCACACTCAGTACCGAGTCGATTCGGTCCATGGCCACTACTGATCGCGGCATCTCCTGGAACAGAAATCCCAAGATCTGGACTGGTAGCCAGAGGATGCCAAACAGGGTCATAGCCTGTACCACCTCACCGACCGTCACGGCCCCACGGCCCACGAGCCAAACTCCGACTAGGAGAAGCACCAACACTCCGAGTCCAGGCAGAGCGAAAAGAATGGGCTCGAACCGGCCCCTGATCGCGCCCACTTTGAGACGTTCGCTCCGCAACAGCTCGGAGACCTCCATCAGGCGTTTGACCTCATCTGATTCCCGCCCGAGCGTCTTCACAACGAGAACCCCCTCAAGGCTCTCGTGGGCTACCGCTGAGACCTCTCCGACCATGGCCTGAACCCGCGCAGCAGGTGCCTCAACTGCTCTCGTATAGATCTGGTTGATCCGGGCCAAGGTCGGAAACAAGAAAAGGGCGATTAAGGCAAAGAGTGGATGAACGAGAAGGAGGCTCACAACAGCTAGGACAACCAACACCACTACGGTCACTGCGAACGCCAGTGGCATCAGCATCGAAGACGCTGCCTCAATGTCAGCATCAGCATGGGCCAAGAGTTCTCCTGCCGGCCGTGTTCGGAAGAAGTCAAGCGGTACGTCTAGGTAGCGATCAACGATTGAACGACGCCAGGTCCGCTGAGTCAGCATTGCCCCCATAAAGTTGAAGAACCGCCTGACCATCACCGAAAGGCCTCGAATCAACCCGACCACAGCGATCACAGCCATCGCAACCCAGATTCCACGGCCGCTGATACTCCCTGGATTGTCAAGACCCGGAATGATCACCTCGTCTGTGACCCGACCCACAACGATCGTGAACCCCACAACCGTTGTCGCAAACATCGTGCCACCAGCGATGCCCCCGGTGTGGGCCCACGGGTGGGCATGCAGCGACCGCCTCACAAGGCTCCAACCGCGCCGGTAGACACTTGAGGCTGTCGAGGAGACCGGTGGTTGGTGGCCTCCAGTGGTTATGGCGCCGGTAGCCGTCGTTTCAGGCGACAAGGGACACGCCACTATGGAGCAACACGCGCAGTGGGAGGCATCCAGATCAAAGTCGATCGATGATCGCCTGGGCGAATTCGGAGCACTTCACCTCAGTGGCTCCTTCCATTTGCCGGGCAAAATCATAGGTAACGACTTTTTCGCCGATGGTGGCTTCGAGGGCAGCCACGATGTCGTCGGCTGCCTCCTGCCATCCGATGTGTTCGAACATGAGGACACCTGAGAGCAGCACCGAGGAGGGGTTCACCTTGTCCTGTCCCGCGTACTTGGGTGCAGTTCCGTGTGTGGCCTCGAAGATCCCGTGCCCGGTCACATAGTTGGCGTTGCCACCGGGGGCAATTCCGATGCCTCCAACCTGGGCGGCCAGGGCATCTGACAGGTAGTCGCCGTTGAGGTTCATGGTTCCGATCACATCGAACTCCCCGGGACGGGTGAGCACCTGCTGGAGGGCGATGTCGGCGATAGCGTCCTGGACGAGGATCTTGTCGCCGGAGTCGCCACCACAGTCAGCCCAACCGACAGCCACGTCGCTGAACTCCTCGCGGACTAGGTCGTAACCCCATTTCTGGAAGGCGCCCTCAGTGAACTTCATGATGTTTCCCTTGTGCACCCAGTGGACGCGTCTTCTGCCCTTGGCTACGGCGTACTCGAGGGCAGCCCGCTGGAGCCGCTGCGACCCTGTTTTGGAGATGGGCTTGATGCCGATGCCGGAGTCCTCTCGGATCTTCCAGCCGAAGGCGTCCTCGAGAAGGCCACGAAGCTTGAGCGCCTCTGGCGACATTGCCTCGACCTCGAGACCCGCGTAGATGTCCTCGGTGTTCTCACGGAAGATGACCATGTCGACTAGTTCGGGTGCCTTCACCGGTGATGGCACACCCTTGAACCAGCGAACCGGGCGGAGACACACGTACAGGTCCAGGATCTGGCGGATCGCCACGTTGAGGCTGCGGAAGCCCCCACCTATTGGTGTGGTCAGCGGACCCTTGATTCCGATCAGGCATTCCTGGAATGCCTCGATCGTCTCCTGTGGAAGCCAGTCGCCAACCTCGTTGTAGGCCTTTTCGCCGGCCAGCACCTCGCGCCAGTCGACACTGCGGCCGTGCCTGGCGGCAGCGGCATCCAGAACTAGCCTGGCTGCCGGCCAGATGTCGACACCGGTGCCATCGCCCTCAATGAAGGGAATAACCGGTTCTTCGGGGACGACAAGCGTGCCGTCCGAACTCATCTTGATGTTTTCACCCATGCTGCGACCCTATCCACAAGCAGGTCGAGTCCCAGCCCCGGGATTTCGCCCTACAGACCGGGTCCGAGCGGTCAGCCGGTAGTGCTGAAGTACCCTTCACCCAGGCGATCAAGGATCCCCTCGACTGCCTCTGGAACATTCAGGGAATACAGGTGTATACCTGGTACGTCCATCTCGACCAGGTCGTCGATCATGGATGCTGCCTGATCGCATGCAATCCTCAGGCGCTCGTCCGCATCGGCCGCCTCCAGACGGTTCCAGAGTTCCTTGGGTGTGCGTGTTCCGTTCATGTTCGCAAACCGCTTTACCGACTCCGGGTTGGTCACAGGCATCACACCTGCCAGGACCGGCGTTGTGCAACCCAAGTCGGAAAGTTCATCGACCATCAGCCGATAGTCCCGGCTGTCGAAGAAGAACTGGGTGATGCCAAAGTCAGCCATTTCCAACTTAGCGGCCAGATGCTGTCTATCGGCAACTCGATCGGGTGAGTCCGGGTGCACCTCGGGGAAGGCAGCGACACCAACGGAGAAGTCGCTCTCGGTCCGGACGAACTCGACCAGATCGGCGGCAAACCGGAAGTCACCCGGTGGTTCCCCCGGACGCGGATCACCGGCCAATGCCAGAAGGTCTCCAACGCCCACCTCCATGTGGTCAGCTAGCAGACCTCTGATCTCCGCCCTGGTATGACCCACGCAGGTCAGATGGGGGACCACCGGACAGCGGTGACGACCAGATACATGACCTAATGCGATGTGGGCGACCATCTCTCGGGTACGTCCCCTGTCGCCGCCGCCGGCACCATAGGTAACGGATACAAAGTCAGGGTGCCTACGAGCGAGTCTGGTTGCCGTCAGTAGCGCACCTCGTCGGGCAGCGGCACCGGCTGGTGGGTAGTACTCGAAGCTAAGCGTCCTACCAGCTGCCAGTCGCTCCGGTACACCCGCCACGTATCCGGAGGATAGAGCTATACCTTTCAACCACCCCACGCTGCTGGACAATCGTCACGCTGCTGTCACAATTGACTCAGTAGACGAAATCTGGACCAGCCAAGATCCCACGTCGTAGTAGCGGAGGCCATCCTCATGGCCACGGTCAGTCAGGCTGTGGCGCGTTCGGCGGCTTCGACAGTATTGCGAAGCAGCATTGCGACGGTCGTAGGGCCCACCCCACCGAGGCGTGGTGTGATCCAGGAGGCAACCTCACCCACCGACTCGTCGACGTCAGCCAGAAGGTGGTTTCCCTCCCAGGAGATACCACCGCTCACCACCACTGCACCAGGACAGACCATGTCTGGTGTCACGAAGGATGGGATTCCTACAGCAGCCACAACGATGTCGGCAGTCCTCGTTAGGTCCACCAGGTTCGGCACTGCTGAGTGGACAACGGTCACCGCTGCATTCGCACCAGGCGCCTTGGTCGTAAGTAACAGCGCCAGAGGCCTGCCGAGTGTTGGCCCCCTGCCGATGACCACGATGTGCTTCCCGGATACCTCGATCCCGTAGTGGACGAACATGGCCCGGATTCCAGCGGGTGTACACGGAACCGGGCCGTCCTCTTGGAGAACTAGCTTCCCGAGGTTGGTCGGATGGAGACCGTCGGCATCCTTGGCCGGGTCCATCACCGAGAGGGCTGCGTTAAAGTCGAATCCATCAGCAACCGGGTGCTGGATGATGTAGGCGTGTATCCCGGGGTCTGAGTTGAACTGTGCAACTGCCTCGTCGAGGGCAGCGGGAGATGCATCTGCAGCGACGTGGACATTCTGGGATGCCATGCCCACGGCCTCACAGGTTTCGTGCTTCTTACGGACATAACCGGCACTGGCACCATCATCTCCAACCAGGATGGTTCCAAGACCGGGCATAGTTCCTGTCGCCTTCAGCCGTTCGACACGGATGCGGACGTCTTCGAGGACGGCATCTGCAACGGGGCCACCGGCCAAGAACTCTGCTGACATGAGGCGAAAGGCTACCGGTACCTCAATGCCTGAAGTGCCTCTCGCCAGTGAAGACCATGGCGATTCCGGCCTCGTCGGCGGCAGCTACCACCTCGCCGTCGCGTACAGACCCACCGGGCTGTATCACCGCGGTCGCTCCGGCCTCAGCGGCCGCTTCCAGGCCATCACGGAACGGGAAGAAGGCGTCGCTGGCACATGCTCCACCGACTGCCCTCCCGTCGGCCTTCTGGGCAGCGATCCGACCCGCGTCACGCCGGTTCTGCTGGCCGGCGCCGATCCCCACTGCGCAGAGGTCTTTAACGAGGACAATCGTGTTTGAGGAGACGCGTGCCGCCACCTGCCACGCGAACTCCAAGTCGAACCACTCTGCTTCTGTAGGCGACCTCCGGGTCGGCACGGTCCACTCCGACCTGTCCAGCGAGACGACATCGTTTGTCTGTACTAGTAGGCCACCGTCGACGGTGCGGACCTCATATTCTGACCAGGTAGGAGTTGGTGCCTCCAGGATCCGCAGGTTCTTCCGTTCCTTGAGGTGGGCGAGGGCAGCAGGTTCGTAGGACGGCGCCACGACCACCTCGGTGAACACCTCTGACATCGACTTGGCCATGGCCGTGGTGACCGTGCGGTTGACCGCCACAATCCCTCCAAACGCGGAGACCGGATCGCACTCGTGGGCAGCCACGTAGGCCTCTGCGATGTCTGCTCGAATCGCTGCCCCGCAAGGGTTAGCGTGCTTGATGACCACAGCGGTCGGTTCCCCTCCAAGGCTGTGTACGAGCTGCCACGCGGCCTCGGTGTCAAAGACGTTCAGGTAGGACATGGCCTTACCACCATGGACCTCAGCCCCATCCCACCATCCGGACCGTCCCGCCTGTAGGTAACGGGCACCGACCTGGTGTGGGTTCTCGCCGTACCTGAGGTCCTGAACCCTCTCGAGGGCAAGATGAATCGACTCCGGAAGCACCTCACCGGTGATCTCGTCGAACCAGGCCACAATCGCCGCGTCGTAGGCGGCTGTATGAGCAAATGCTCCCCGGGCAAGACGGCGACGTGTGTCGTCACTAAGGACGCCGGTGGAGGACAACTCAGCTAGGACCGGGCCGTAGTCGGCTGGATCGACTACTACGCCGACATGAGCGTGGTTCTTGGCTGCCGCCCGCACCATGGTCGGGCCTCCGATGTCGATCAGTTCGATTGATGGATCCGATGTGAATGGATACAGGTTTGCCACAACGAGGTCGATCGGTGCGATGTCCCTGTGCTCCAGGTCACTCACGTGGTCTGGGTTTGAGCGATCGGCCAGTATCCCACCATGGATGACGGGGTGGAGGGTCTTTACCCGGCCACCCAACATCTCGGGTGCCTGTGTGACTTCGGCAACTTCGGTCACCAGAACCCCTTCTGCTGCAAGGAGCCGAGCCGTGCCTCCACTCGAAACTAGTTCCCAACCGAGTTCAACGAGGCCACGGCCGATATCGACTATCCCGGCCTTGTCATAGACGGAGAGCAGGGCACGTGGATTCACGCATACTCTCCCATCAAGAGTGTCCGGTTCTCAAGGACGGCGCGGATCGTTTCTGGGTAGAGCCGTCGTTCCACCATCTTTATACGTTCATGGAGACTCTCCTCGTCGTCATCGGGCAAGACAGACACGGCCTCTTGGGCAAGAATCGGGCCAGAATCGACCTCAAGAGTCGCTACGTGCACTGTGCAGCCAGTGACCTTGACACCGTGAACCATGGCTTCTGCCACGCTGTGCCACCCGGGGAAGGCCGGCAGGAGCGCCGGGTGGGTATTGAGAATGCGATCGGCAAATTTGTCGTAGGCGGGCTTGGCCAGGATCGTCCCGAACCCAGCCATGGCAATTAGGTCTGTTCCCGCCTTGACTAGGACGTCAACCAGGTCGACGGTGTAGGCGTTACGGTCAAAGTCATCTCCAAAGGAGTCGCGCTCCACAATCCTCGTTGATATTCCCAGGGAAGCTGCCAGGTCCAACGCACCACAGGGTCGATCTGTCACCACTAGGTGCACGGGCAGGCCGGCATCCACGATGGCTTCGAGGATAGAACCGGTTCCGGAAGCCAACACAGCCAAGCGCATTCCAGCGACCGTACCAGCGGCTTGTGGTCGTGAAACCTGCTTAGAGCCCTGCCACGATTCCAGCCATCAGTTCACCCGACTCAGTCGGGTTCAACCCGACTTGAACCCCGGCACTTCGGAGTGCATCCATCTTCGCAGCAGCTGTTCCTTTGCCGCCAGAGACTATGGCTCCGGCATGGCCCATCTTCTTGCCAGGAGGCGCAGTTACTCCGGCAACGTAGCTCGCCACCGGCTTGGTCATCTTGTCTCGAATGAAGGTTGCCGCCTCCTCCTCGGCAGACCCACCAATTTCACCAATCATCATCACGGCCTTCGTCTCGGGATCTTCTTCAAAGGCTTCGAGACAGTCGATGAACGACGTACCGGGCACCGGATCGCCACCGATGCCGACGCAGGTGGTACAACCGATCCCCTTCTGCTTCAGCTCGTAGAGGGCCTGGTATGTGAGGGTCCCCGAACGGCTCACGATTCCGACAGGTCCTCCCGGAAGGGCGATATGGCCAGCTGTGATTCCGATGTTGCACTTCCCCGGTGAGATGATTCCGGGACAGTTGGGGCCCAGCAGCCGAACGTCCGGAAAATCACGGCGCAACCGATTGTAGAACCGGGCCTCGTCGTGCGCGGGCACTCCCTCGGTGACGGACACGATGAACTGAATACCACCCTCGGCTGCCTCGATCACAGCGTCGTGTACGCCGGGTGCCGGAATGAAGATGCATGAGGCGGTTGCACCGGTCTCAGCAACAGCCTCGGAAACCGATGCGAAAATGGGTATTCCATCCACGTCCTGGCCGGCCTTGTGGGGGTTCGTACCTGCCACCACCTGTGTGCCGTATTCCTTGTTGAGCAGCCCGTAGTAACGGCCCTGACTACCGGTCAACCCCTGGTACACAACTCTTGTCGTCTCATCAGCGAAGATGCTCACTGTCCAGCTCCTTTCTGCCTGGCCGCTGCAAGTGCCACGGTACGTTCGGCCGCTTCAAGCATGGTTGGTGCCATCTGTAGAGAGTCAGAGAAGTGGGGCTCTAAGAGCCTGCGTCCCTCTTCGGCATTGGTCCCATCCAACCGAATCACTATGGGCGACTTGATGATTACCCGCTCCAGAGCCTCGATAATCCCGCTTGCGACCACCTCACCCCTGGTGATGCCACCAAAGATGTTGATGAATATGGAACACACTGCCGGGTCGTTGTTGATGACCTCAAGTGCTCCAGCCATCGTGTCGACGTCAGCACCACCGCCGATGTCGAGGAAGTTGGCGGCTGCGCCACCTACCTGGCTGATCACGTCGACTGTGGACATGGCGAGTCCGGCACCATTCGCAATAACTCCCACAGAGCCGTCGAGGCCAACGTACTGGAGCCCGATGGCGTGTGCCGCCGTCTCGCGTTCGTCGCGGTTCTGGGTCTCATCAAACACCGCGTAGTCTTGATGACGGAAAATCGAGTTGCCGTCAAGGGTGACCTTTGCGTCAAGGACGTGCATCTGCCCCTCAGGGGTGAGGATCAGTGGGTTGACCTCGACTAGGTCGGCGTCACCGTCGACATACGCTGTGTAGAGCTTCAGCAGAATGCCGATAGTCCCCTCCACGGCGACTTCAGGTAGACCGGCCTGCCCAACCCAGTCGCGACACTCAGATTCCCCAAGCCCGTCGACCGGATCAATCCAGATCTTGGCGATTGCATCCGGGTTCTCCTCGGCCACCGTCTCGATCTCGACCCCGCCCTCGACCGAGAGCATTCCCAGGTACTTCTTCGCCGATCGATCCAATGTGAAGCTGGCGTAGTACTCCTCAGCGATATCGGAGGCCTTCTCTATCCAGACCCGACCTACCACGTGCCCCTTGATATCCAGGCCCAGAATTGCCGCTGCATGCTCCCTTACGTCATCGATGGTGGCTGCGAACTTGACACCACCCGCCTTACCACGACCACCGGTGTGAACCTGAGCCTTCACCATGACCGGTGTGCCTAGCCTCTCAGCTGCGGCCACTGCCTCGTCAGTTGTGAAGGCGATTTCCCCGGGAGACACTGGCAGGCCATAGTCGGCAAAGAACTGCTTGCCTTGATACTCGAATAAATCCACCTCAGCGGCCTCCTGAATCCGTCGTGATACCCACCTGTCGGCGGGCCGACTCCACCGGCTGCCGAGGTCTCAGGCGATACTAGACAGGTCCTCGCGTTGTCCCACCCGTTGGAACAACGCCCACGGCACACACGACGACCGATAGGAGTAAACCATGACCGACCGCCTCTATCTGCGAGACGCAGACCTCAGGTCATTTCAAGCAACGGTCGTGTCAGTTGAGGACCACATGGTGGAACTGGACCGCACAGCCTTCTACGCCACCAGCGGTGGCCAGCCCCACGACACCGGGCACCTCACATGGGAAACGGGAGCGGCCTCGGTGGTCGACGTCCGTTCAGCCGGTGAACGAGTACTGCACCACCTGGCTGGCCCGGCACCCGGCATCGGCACGGTGATCGTCGGTGAGGTAGACGACGAGCGGCGGCACCAGCTAATGCGAACCCACACGGCCATGCACGTCCTGTGCGGGGTGATCTGGCGTGAATGGCGCCGACCAGTCACGGGTGGAAACATGGAGCCACTCCAGGCCCGGATGGACTTCGAGTTGACTGAGTTGCCACCGGACTTCAAGGAACGAGTCGAGGAGCTGTGTAATTCTGAGTTGGTGGCTGACCGCCCCATTGAGATTTCGTTCCTACCTAGGGATGAGGCCATGCTGGACAGCGACCTGATCAGGACAAAGGTGAACCTGATTCCTGAGTCAGTGACAGAGATCCGGGTAGTCGACATTGTCGGCCTGGACCGTCAAGCCGATGGTGGAACCCACGTGTCGTCGACGGGGCAGGTGGGTCGGCTGGAGGTTGTCAAGACCGAGTCCAAGGGCAAGGGCTTCAAGCGGGTCCGCATCCAGTTGCACGACACCTGACCGATCTGAGGACGGGAAGTAACCTCAGGCAACGTCGAAACCGGCGTCGTCTATCGCCGCAGTCACTGCAGTGTCATCACCACCGGTAACCGTGACGGTCTTGGTGTCGAGGTCAATGATCAGGTCCATAACCCCCTCGACAGAAGCCATCTGGCCCTTGATCGCCTGGACGCAGTGGTCGCAGCTCATATCGGGAACCGAGTAGATGCGCTTCGTTGTCATTTGGCCACCGTCTCCTTTGCCGGGATTGCAATTCGATCTTTTCTGGGATCGCGGTAGCCCGCGAAACGTGTGAGGCGAAGACTGTTGGCAACCACGAATAGGGACGAGAAACCCATGGTGCCTGCGGCAATCATTGGGTTCAACACGCCACTGGCAGCAAGTGGAATCGCTGCGGCATTGTAGGCGAACGCCCAGAACAGGTTTCCCTTGATGGTGCTGAGTGTCCGGCGTGAGAGCGCTATGGCATCGGCCACTGCCCGCAGGTCACCGGTGACGATGGTCAGGTCTGAGGCCTCCATAGCCACATCCGTTCCCGTACCGACCGCGATGCCCAGGTCGGCCTGGGCAAGTGCAGGTGCGTCGTTGATTCCGTCACCGACCATCGCCACCCTGTGTCCCTCCGCCTGCAGTCGACAGACCTCTGCTGTCTTGTCATCAGGCATTACTTCGGCGATCACGTGGTCAGCACCAATGACCGCCCCCACAAACTCGGCTGTTCGCAGATTGTCGCCTGTGACCAGGATCACGCCGAGACCCTGGTCGTGGAGCGCCGCAACCGCGGCGACTGATGTGTCCTTGATCCGGTCGGACACCACGAGAATCGCCTCTGCTGTGGAGCCGCGTCCCGTAAACACGACTGTCGCACCGGTCGCCTCTGCCGCAACTGCTAGGCCCTCGACTCCAGCGGGAACGGTGTCAAACAGTTGTCGTCGCCCAACACGCACCTCGGTGCCATCCACCAGGCCGGTTACGCCTATGCCGGGGGTACTCGAAAAACTGTCAACACTGCCATGCTCTGCCACGGCACTGCTCAAGGCCACTGCTATCGGGTGTTCTGAACGAGCTTCCAGAGAAGCCGCCAGCCCGAGTATCACATCGGATTCGCCATCAAGGGTCTGGATCTCGATCAACTCCATTCGTCCCTCGGTGACCGTGCCTGTCTTATCGACGACCACCACGTCGACATCCCTGGTTTCCTCGAGCACCTCGCCACCCTTGATGATCACGCCCATCTGGGCACCACGGCCCGTGCCGACCATGATCCCCATGGGGGTGGCTAGGCCCAATGCGCACGGGCAGGCGATGATCAGCACTGCGACCGCTGCAGTGAAGGCCGCATCGGCGGAGTTCCCCATCAATAACCAGGCAGCGAGCGTTACCACAGCCGCGCCTATAGCGAATGGAACGAAGATCGCAGACACGCGATCCGCCAGGCGCTGCACCTGTGCCCTGCTGCCCTGGGCCTCGTCCACGAGCTTGATGATCCGGGCCAGCACTGTGTCTGCCCCGACCCTCGTGGCCTCCACAACCAACGAGCCGTTGGTGTTGACGGTGGAGCCGATGACCTCGTCACCGACTGTGACATCGACTGGCACCGGCTCACCTGTGACCATCGAGGCATCCACCGCGGACCAACCTTCCACGATCACGCCATCGGTTGCAATTTTCTCACCAGGACGGACTACGAAGCGCTCGCCGACCTCCAGGTCGTCAGGGGCCACCTCGCTGCCATCTTCCAACTTCGCTTTGTGAACACCCAGATCCACCAGGGCCCGGATGGCATCGCCTGAGCGGTGCTTGGCACGAACCTCTAACCACTTTCCCAACAGGATCAGGGTCACGATCACCATTCCGGTTTCGTAGTAGACGTGCCCTCCCTGGATATCGCCCAACAGGACTACCGTCGACCACAGCCACGCCGAGAGGGTGCCCATCGATACGAGGGTGTCCATCGTCGTTGAACCATGTCTCAGGTTCATCCAAGCAGCACGGTGAAAAGTCCACCCGGACCAGAACACGACCAGTGTTGCCAGAACCGCTACAAGCCATTCCCAGTCTCCAAACTGCAGTGGTCGCACCATCGACAGGAGTACCACGGGTACAGACAGTGCGCTAGCGATGACGAGACGACGAAATAGGTTGGCGCCACGACGCTCTTCAGCATCGGCGATACCTCCCAAGTCGATTACGACGTAGCCGAGGCCCTCGATGGTCGACTTGAATGCCATGTCGTCTAACCCGGCTCCATACAGCACGGTCGCACGGCCGTTAGCGAAGTTGACTTGTGCGTCGTCGACTCCTTCCAACTTCCCGAGTGCTCTCTGGATCCTGCTAGCGCATGCCGCACAAGTCATGCCCTCAATGGCTAAGTCGGTGCGCTTTGTGGTAGTGGGGTCCTCTGGTGACTTGTCCAGAACTTCGGTACTCATTCAATCATCCTAAACCTTCCAGTCAACTAGAATGTCAAGGAGTGGAAGGGAATCCCGACAGGGCACTTGGTCAGGTGACCGCCGATGCAATCACCTGGCATCGATTGGGATCAGTGCACGACGAGGGATCAAGGAATGCGGCACGGTCAGCCAGGGCTGACAGGTCCTGTCTGGCCTGCTGAAGGCGGAGAATCTGATCGTCCAAGTCGGCCATATGGCGCTCCAACAAGGCCACCGTGTGGCTACACGAAGTCGACCCTCTGTCTTTCAACTCCAGGATCGACGAGATCTCGGCGAGAGAGAGGCCGGTTGCCTGAGCATCGCGCACGAAACGAAGACGCTCCACATCTTCCGTGCCATAGTTCCTGTAGCCAGAATCAGTTCGCTCTGGTTCGGCAACAAGGCCAATCGACTCGTAGTACCTGACGGTCTTTGTCGTGACACCGGCCAGGTCGGCCAATTCTCCGATCCTCACAACCACCACAGTACCATGCCAAGCTTCCAGTCAACTGGAAGGTGGATGGCCCCTGATGGCTGGCAGGTCCAGGAACAGTGCCTGGAGCAGTAACGACTCGTTTGGGTTGCGTACCAGTTCACCGGCAGCCTCGGTAATTCGTGCTGTTGCCTCAAGACCCACCCCACCTGCACCGTCTGAACTACCGTTGGAAGCCCACTCCAGATAACGACGGCTGAGGGTCGCGAATCCGAACCTGATCTCATCGTCGCGCAGTCTCCTTGCCTCACGACGTTGCCGTTCAACAAGTTGACTCCGGCCCGAACCCCTTGCTCCCAATGTCTTCTCACGCTCGGCCAGATCCTTCATCTCCACCTCGTGGAGGTCTGTCAGCGGAGTCTGCGAATCGTTGATCATTTCTTGCAATTCAGACACAACAACAGCAACAGCAGCGCCAGTTCCGTCGAGACGATCTGGCACCGACCTCCAAGCATTCCGTCTTCCTATAAAGGCCGGGTCGGCAGCCAGAAGACGTGCCCGATCCAACCTCCCCCCTGAAGCCGTGGCTAGGACGGGAGCAAGTTCTTCCGGCACCGAGTCAGCCAACAGAACCTGTGTGACCACCTCGTCTGACAACGGTGGAAAATCCACCCGGACACAACGCGACAAAACCGTAACGTGTTCCTCGAGGACCTCTTCGGCCAGCAAAATGAAGACCGTCGAAGCCGGTGGCTCCTCAATAGTCTTCAGTAGGCTCGCAGCAGCCTCTGGCTCAGCTGTCTCGAAGCGGTCGACGACAATCACCTTTCGTCCAGCTTCTAGCGGCGACCTCGAACCCTCTCTTGTAATTGCGGCCGTCTCGTCAACACGCAACGTCCTACCTCCCGGCTGGATTAGGACCAGATCTGGATGCGAGCCCTTAACTGCTAGGCGCCGGTGCCGATTCGCTCCAGTGCTACTGGGATCGTCCACAACTCCCGCAAACAGAGATCCCGCGAGTGCCCTAGCGGCCTCCATTCGGCCAGTACCTGGAGAACCCACAAACATGTATGCGTGCACTGGAGCCGTGGCAGCCTCCCTGAGTAGGGCAACTGCCTCCGGTTGTCCGACAACTGCGTCCCAAAGCTCGTCCTCGTTCACGTTCCGACAGGAGATTCGGCGACAGCCACCGCCACCCGGTCTGCCACTTCCTCCACCGAGCCGTTCCCGTCGACCACGAGCCATCGCTCTGGTTCAGAGGCGGCCATGGCCCTATAGGCCCCGATCACTCGCCCCCTGAAATCGTCACCTGCCTGCTCAATACGATCCAGCACACCGCCAAGCCGTTCCCTGGCCGTGTCATCGTCGACATCGATCACGACCACCAAGTCTGCAACCAGTCCGTCGGTGGCGAATGATGAAATGGCGGCCACCTCATCAGCCCCAAGACCACGTCCGTAGCCTTGGTAGGCGACAGACGACTCAATGAAGCGATCGGTCACCACGTCACGCCCAGCATCAAGTGCCGGCCTCACTACCTCGGCTACGTGCTGAGCCCTCGCAGCAGCGATGAGCAACGCCTCTGCGCGGTCAACTGGTCCAGTCCCGTCAGGGTCAAGCACAACCGACCGGATGAGTTCACCCAACCGTGTGCCACCGGGTTCCCGTGTGAGAACAGCACCAAGTCTTTCGGCAAGCAAGCGGGCCTGGGTGGATTTACCGGATCCGTCAGCGCCCTCGACCGCAATGAGACGACCGGTCATCTGCCGGCCTCCCGGTCCAATGTGATCTGATCCGAAGAGATAATCTTAGAGATGCTGGATCTGAGAGATGCAACTGAGACTGCCCCAGAGGCCAGAATGATCAGAGCGGCCAGCCACAGGGTCAGGCGAACCCCGGGAACGTCGATTCCCACCCCGAAGAAGTCAACGTGTCGATTCCAGAGAACACTGGACAACCGATCCAGACTGTCTTCGATCAGGGGTCCTATTACAAGTGCCAACAACACGCATGCGCGTACCAGGAGATAGAGCGTTGAGAAGATGCGTCCGCGCAAGTGGTCTTCGACGTTTTCGTGTAACAGCGTGAAGCCCAGCACGTACACAGCTCCTGCACACACACCGATACCAAACACCATCGAAATCGAGATGTGGGCCTGGCTGATTGACGACGCTGCTGCAAGGAATCCACCGGCACCAAACAGCGCCCATGTGAAGAGGCTCGCCTTGTCAACCCTCTGCTGTGCCCACGAGAGAAGTAGCACTCCAAGGGCCACACCGATTCCTAGAGCCGAAATCAACATACCGAGACCGGACTTCCCCGCTCCGAGAACCTCTTCGGCATAGATAGCACCCAATGGGACCAGCATGCCCCCACCGATCAGTCCGGTGGCAAGCCCCATGTTCACAGTCCGAACCACCGGGTTGACAAAGATGAACTCCCAACCCTCGCGCAACTCTGCGATCGGGTCTGACAACTTCGCTTTCCGCAACTTCGCTGCATCCCTCTCCGACTTTGAACGCCGTGGCAGGGCCAGTGTCCAAATCAGAAATGCAGCCACAGCGAACGAGAGGGCATTGAAATAAAACGCCAGGCCCATGTCGTCGAGCCTTAGGTCATCGGCCCATGACGAACTGAAAAGGGCTGTTGAGAGCCGGCCAAACAGCGCCATCAAAGCCGCCCCCACCGGGAAGGTTCCGTAGGCAGCTATCAAAGAAAGTGAGTTGGCCCGTGCAAGGTACGCGGCTGGAACCAAATTCGGCACTGACGCCTCTTTAGCTGGTGACCAGAGCATCGTGAGGGCCTCGAGAATGAGGGATGCCAGGAACAGCCCCCACAATTCCTCAACAAAGGGAAGACCTACCATTACGAGGGCTCGACCGATATCGCAGGTCACCATGACACGCTTCCGATCCCAACGGTCGACTAACACCCCTGCAATGGGACCAAAAAAGAAGCCAGGGACTATCCGGGCAGCCAAGACCAGGCTCAGTGCAGCACCCTCGGAACCAGAGCCCAAACGAATTGCAAGAATGCTGATCGCAAGGAGTCCGAGCCAGTCGCCGGTTGCCGAAATGACCTGGGCAACCCAGAGTCGCAAGAACTCGGGAGAACCGAACATGCGGACATGCAGGTCCGACCTCTCGCCGCCAGGACCCGACTTTTCATCGTCGAGGTGCAGGAGGCTCACAAACTCATCACCAGGGCGCAAGCTGCCTCCTACGCGTGGTGATTCGCCACTCGTCGCTTCGGTCACCCTCTCACTCTAGAAGAGGTAGTAGTGACCGGGTTGGCCATCACGACGTCTCGACATATCACCTCACATGTCGATCACTTCTTCCGGGAAGACCGCTTCTTCTTCCCGGGAGGGCCCTTGGCGCGACGCTCGGCAAGGAGTTCAGCTGCCCGCTCATCGGTCAGCTCCTCAATCGAATCCCCACGCCCGAGTGAGGCGTTGTACTCGCCATCGGTCACATAAGGACCCCAAGAGCCGTCCTTGAGGATCATCGTTTTCCCACTCTCGGGGTCTTCGCCCAACTCACGAAGAGGTTGTCTAACGGCGGACCTGCCTCGACGCTTCGGCTGTGCGAGCAGGGCCAAACACTCCTCAAGGGTGACCGTTAGCAACTGCTCCTCGTTAGCAAGACTCCGGCTGTCGCTTCCCTTCTTTAGGTAGGGTCCGAAACGACCGTTTTGGACAGTTATCTCCAGCCCATCTGTCGGATCAACTCCTACCGTCCTCGGCAGGCTCAAGAGCTCGAGTGCATCCTGCAGAGTGATCCTTTCGAGGGTCATTGTCTCGAACAGCGAAGCTGTCTTCGGCCTAGGTCGATCTTCAACCGAGTCCAGCTCGTCGATCTGTTCCAGCAACCCAGCTACATCGTCAAACCCGGCGACAGCCGACTCCAGGTCTTCAAGGTTCTTGAGGCGTTCAGAATCATCGTCACTACCGGTGCGCAACTCGGCGAGGTACCCAGAGCCATCTAGAACAGCCTGGAGTACCGCTACTGATTTTTCCGTGTTTTGGGACACAAGGGCCTCGCGCAGCAATAGAAAGGACCCGATCCCAGCCAATGGCTTACCGACCACCCCCGCCTCATCGGCACGACTGAGGGCTTCAAGGAATCCAATACCCTCCCGCCCAGCAAATTCACCAACCCGTTCAAGGGCACCCTTTCCGACGCCCCTACGAGGGGTGTTGATTATTCGCCGAATCACTGAATCTTCACCCGAACCTGCTGCCAGACGCAGATACGACATGGCAACCATCATTTCCTTTCTACGCAACGGCAGTGCCACCAGCCTTGACATCTCGGGGCTCAGCTTTATCCGCTCTGGGGGCCGGCCGAGGGAGACATAGGGTCCAAAGCGGCCAGACCTAGCGATGACTGGAAGGCCTGTCTCCGGATCATTGCCCAACACCCTCTCATCCGGGGTGTTGATGAACTCAAAAGCCCTCTCTACCGTCAGTTCGTCGGGTGCCAAGTCGTCGGGGATTGAGGCGGTCTTCTCTCCAACCTGGACGTAGGGGCCAAACTTGCCGAACCTTGCAACCACTTCCTCACCGTCACGAGTCACTCCTAAAGGCACTGTGCTAACAGCCTTGGCATCAATGTCGCCGAGACGTTCCGTTACCTTCTCAAGCAGGCCTACGTCGTCAGCGGAACCAAAGTAGAAACTGCGTAGCCAGGGGACCTTTTCGGCTGTACCTTCGGCTATTCCATCAAGGTCAGATTCCATCGAAGCAGTAAAGTCGTAGTCGACCAACCGTGGGAAATGGGACTCCAGCAGGTTTGTCACGGCAAAGGCGCTGAGTGTGGGAACCAGTGCCGAACCCTTCTTCCAGACGTAGTCACGTCCTTGGATCGTCTCCATGATCGAGGCATAGGTCGACGGCCTACCAACCCCCAACTCCTCAAGTCGTTTGACCAGCGACGCCTCGGTGAAACGAGAAGGCGGTTGGGTGGTATGGCCCTCGGGTGTCGCCTCTACGACTAGAACCGTGTCATCGACGGCTACCGCTGGGAGGATCTCACCAACACCCTCGCCCTCCGAATTCTGCTCGTCGACCCCCTCAACGTAGACGCGACGGAATCCCTGGTGGCTAATAACTGTCCCACTGGTCGTCAGCGCAACCGTCCTGGAGGAATCTGGCTCACCGGACGATCCGAGAACGCGAATCTGGACGGTCTCACCAAGGGCATCGGTCATCTGCGAAGCAAGGGTGCGTTGCCAAATCATCTCGTAGGCCCTGGCCTCAGAACGCGGCAACTCACCGGCCACCTCGTCGGGATGTCTGAACCTGTCTCCCGCGGGCCTGATCGCCTCATGTGCCTCCTGGGCGTTCCGGACCTTCTTCTCAAAGACACGAGGGTAATCTGGTAGGTAATCTTCACCGAACCGCTCGCTGATCTGGGAACGGGCAGCCCTAATGGCAGTATCCGACAGGGTTGTGCTGTCGGTTCGCATGTAGGTGATGTACCCCTTCTGGTAGAGGCCCTGCGCTGCATGCATCGCCATTGAAGCCGACATCTTCAGGTGACGTCCGGCCTCCTGTTGGTAGGTGGATGTGATGAATGGTGCTGCAGGCCGACGTCTGTAGGGCTTCGCCTCAACCGACCCCACCTTCAAGGACCGACCTAGGAGACCAACAGCCAAGCTGTTGGCGTCGACCTCGTCGAGGACAATCGCACCATCCCGGCTGAGAGCTCCGTCATCGTCGAAGTCACGTCCTGTGGCCACACGGGCTCCGTCAACCTCAACCAGCGACGAGGTGAATGTGTCGGGCGCATCGGTGGACATCTGGACCTTCAAATCCCAGTAGTCAGCAGCCAGAAATGTCATCCGTTCACGCTCACGCTCCACGACGATCCGGGTAGCCACACTCTGGACCCGGCCCGCTGACAGGCCCTTTGAGATCATCTTCCAGAGGACCGGTGAGAGCTCGTATCCGTAGAGGCGGTCCAATATCCGCCGGGTCTCCTGAGCATCGACTAGCCCCTCGTCTATGTCACGGGTCTGATCTAAGGCATCAGTGATCGCCTTACTAGTGATCTCGTGGAAGACCATGCGATGCACCGGGACCTTGGGCTTCAAGACCTCCAACAGGTGCCAAGCAATCGCCTCACCCTCCCGATCCTCATCTGTCGCCAGGTAGAGTTGGTCCGCTCCCTTAAGGAGTGACCTGATCCTCTTGATCTGTTCCTTCTTGTCACGAGACACGATGTAGAGCGGCTCAAAGTTGTTCTCGACGTCGATACCGAGTTTCGCCCACTTCTTGTCACGGTCACCGGCGGGAATGTCAGCCGCCCGCATGGGAAGATCCCGTACATGGCCGATCGATGATTCCACCTTGAAACTGTCACCTAGGTAACCCGCGATCGTCTTGGCTTTCGCGGGTGACTCAACGATGACCAGTGAATAGGACATCAATGATCCCTGTTGTCGCTGAGGGGTTCCGCCTCCGTGGTGGCGGGTGGCTCACCGGGACCTTGGGCGGCCGCTGGCAACACAGTCGGCTTGGCACCGTAGAGAATCGCCGAACCGAGCAGGGCGGCGACCGCAGAAGCCACAAGGATGCCGATCTTGGCCTCGTCCTGTAGGCCCGGAGAATCAAAGGCTAGACCTGTGATGAAGAGCGAAACAGTGAAACCGATTCCAGCCATCGCAGAGACGCCAACCACGTGCCTCGTGGTCGCCCCAGCTGGCAACGAACAAAGACCGAGTTTTACCGCCGCGAGCGTGAATACGGACACTCCCACAAGCTTTCCAAACACAAGGCCGACGGCGACACCGATACTGATTCCCGATGAGATGGCTGCTGTAAGGGAGTCACCACTAATAACGATTCCGGCATTGGCTAGGGCGAAGATGGGGAGGATAATGAACCCGGTTATCGGATGGAGCAGGTTTTCCAGCCGCTCTGTGACTGGCACCGTTTCGCTGAGGTGAAACTTCGCCGCGCGTACTGTCACCACATCACCCTCACCGGCTATCACTGGTCCTACCGCCTCAGAAGCATGGTCGGCTCCCAACAAGGGCGTAGCCGGCGCCAAGAGCCCCATGATTACGCCAGCGATCGTGGTGTGAACGCCGGACCTAAACACCGAGTACCACAGGACGATTCCTAACACAGCGTAAAGCGGCGAATAGCGAACTCTGGCTCTGGCCATTGCAACCACAACGGCTATGGCCAGTCCACCAAGTGCTAGCCAACCTGGTTCGAGGTTGGACGTGTAAAAGAGTGCAATAACGAGGATGGCACCGATGTCATCGACGATGGCGAGAGTCAGGAGGAAAACCTTCAGCGGCGTAGATACACGGCTTCCAAGCAACGACACGACACCAACGGCAAACGCTATATCGGTAGCCATCGGAATTCCCCAACCAGCGGATGCATCTCCATCACTGGCAAACGCCAAATAGATGAGTGCCGGAACGACCATTCCGCCTAGGGCAGCCAGGGCCGGAAGTAGGGCCGCTCGGAATCGACGCAACTCACCTGTGACAAGTTCACGCTTGATCTCGAGGCCAACCACGAAAAAGAAGAGAACCATCAGGACGTCATTCACGAACTGTCCCAAGTCGAGTGGATGCCCATGGTGTTCGAGTACCACCAGATCACCAATCCCGAATCTGATCTCAGCATTCCACAGGTCGTGGTAAGACGCAGACCATGGAGAATTGGCCCAGATGAGCGCCACCGCGGTAGCAACAATCAACAGAATGCCACCAGCTGCTTCGATCCCCAGGAAACGCATCATCGGACGTCCGACGGCTCGCGCCAGCGGCCTGTCGCTCCCCAACCAGGTATGTGAGGTGTGCGGCGTGTTACTTGTCATGGTAAAGACCTATTCAAGGTTGGAGCGGCAGAAACCGTAGTGGTCCCGGGAAGAGTTCACACTCATCCACGAGGGAAGGCTCCTTTGGCTAAAGCCAGTCCGGCTGTAGTCAGTCACCAAAATGGACGATCAGGCGGACAGCTGTTCCGTCATCATGGGATTCCACGATGGTCTCGTCGGTCAGATGGTGCATCAGCGAGACGCCTAAGCCAGACTCGTGCCGAAGCCGGTCCGGTGAATTGACATCGGGCAGTGATGGGAGCGAATTCGGGTCGAATCCGGGACCACAGTCTGCGACCTCAACCTCGATTCGACTGGCAGAGAGATCGCAGCGAACGGTCACACGATCCTCAAGGCCCGATAGGCCGTGGGCCTCCATGGCGTTAGTGGTCGCCTCCGACACCGCAAGGCGTAGATCGGCGACCCTCTCGGGCTTCAGATTCGCCCCAGTCGACGCAGCCGCTCCCACAACCGATCGGACCATCTGCAGGTACTCGGGGAGTGCGGGCACATGGAGTTCAACGATTCCCGCCATGATCAAACCCGAACCGGAGTGCCAACAGCGGAGTCGACATCAACATGGAATACAAATATGCGATCCAAATCACACATCTCAAAGACGCGCAACACCCGCTGTTCGGTACATACCAACAGTAGGTCCCCGCCATGGGACCTCACCCTGCGCAGGGCTCCAATTATTGATCCGAGGCCGGTGGAGTCCATGAAGTCCACACCCGACAGGTCGATGACCAAATGGTGGTGACCACTAGCAACCTCACCCACCACGGTCTGGTGGAGTCGCGGAGCACTCCCGAGGTCGAGTTCGCCCGTCAACGCCAACACAACCCACTGGTTCCTCACAGAACGGCGGAAATCAGAGAGCACGGAACTCCAGTCGGCTAGGTGACCGAAGTCCACGCTAGACGAAGACCGTGCACATCCACCGACTAACGTTCCAAGCTCACCTGGCTTACGGAGGTGCTAAACCACGATGCGAAAAGCCAAGATCAAGAAATGGGACCAGAGGGGGAACATCCGGTCAGTTCTTTCTCCCACGCCGATATCGGTCAGAGCCGTTAGGAGGGCCTAGAATCAGTTTCGTGGAGGCGGCATTCTTCGACCTCGACAAGACGATCATCGCCCGGGCCTCGATGGCCGCCTATGTCCCAGCGCTGCGGCGAGCCGGATACCTCAATGCCCCCATGGCGGCACGAGCCGCATGGGGGCAGCTTCTGTTTCGCTTTTTCGGTGCCGACGAGGACAGGATGGACAAAGCTAGGCGGACCGCGCTGAAACTTGCTGCTGGCTGGGAACAAGACGGCCTGCGCCGCCTAGCCCGCGACCACCTGACCGAGTTGATCGAACCCATCGTCTACGACGAGGCACTAGACCTTCTAGAACACCATAGGTCCGAAGGTCGCATTCTTGTGCTGGTCTCAGCTGCACCGATCGAGATCGTGGAACCCATGGCCAATCACCTGCAGATGCAGAAGGCTATTGCCACAACCCCCCTTACCGATGTCAACGGTTGCTACACCGGGGAGGTCGACTATTACGCCCACGGACCCGACAAGGCAGAGGCGATCAGGAAGCTTGCAGAAGAGGAGGGCATAGATCTCGATTCTTCTTGGGCCTATTCGGACTCGGCCACCGACCTGCCAATGCTGGAATCGGTAGGCCATCCGGTAACAGTCAATCCCGACAGGGAATTGAGGCTTCAGGCGGCCAGACGGGAATGGCCCATACTCGAGTTTGAGAACCCCGTGGCACTCGGAGACCGCATCCCTATAGACCGGAACTGGATAGTTGCAACGGTCATTACCTTTGCCGTCTTCTTCGGGGCGGTTTCGATGATCAGGCGGGTTCGAAGCCGCGCCTAACCAGAGAGTTGACGGGTCAGATCGAACGGACCTTGCGCACAGCCACGGCAACGAGTGCCGCCAGTACTGCGAGCATCACAAACTTCTTCATACCGTTGATGATAGAGCCAGACTGCCCTATATGGGAACAGACGGCCGTCTGTTCTCATCCGAGCAGTGTGCAAATCGCTCCACAGCCCATACTGTCATCACCGGAGGTGTCTGAGTACCTGGTGGGCTCCCCCGCCTTCAAAGCGGGTGGGACGGGCGATCCCCGTCCGGCGGGTTCGATTCCCGTCCACCTCCGCCACACCCTCCCCTGCGGGGGTGTGTCACTTTGGCCAGGGCCTACCGGTCAAACAGCCAGCAGATCGCGGGCCCCAGTATCGCTACTCGGGTGCCGTAACTTAGACATCGCCCGAGCCTCAATTTGACGAATACGTTCCCTGGTCAACTCGAAGTGATCTCCGACCTCCTCAAGGGTGCGAGGTTCACCTCGGTCGAGGCCAAAGCGCAGTTTCAGGATCTCGCGCTCACGGCTATCGAGGGGTGCTAATAGACGGCTGATCTCCTCGGGTAGCAACGTCGTAGCGGCGACCTCAAACGGTGATTCAGCTGATCTGTCCTCGACCACATCGCCCAATTCGGCATCACCGTCCTCGCGGAGCGGTTCACTCAAGGAGAGGGGTTCGGCTGCGAATCGGAGGGCCTCAGTGACCTTGTCTTCAGTCATCTCAACTTCGACGGCCAGCTCTGCAAGCGTGGCCGGACGCCCATAGCGAAGTTCCAGACGGGAACGAGCCTTCTGGAGACGGGCCAGAGTGTCGCCAGCATGCACAGGGAGCCTGATCGTGCGACCAGTATTGGCGATACCTCGTGTTATGGCCTGACGGATCCACCACGTCGCGTAGGTTGAGAACTTGAAACCCTTACGCCAATCAAACTTCTCGACGGCGTGCATGAGGCCAAGGTTGCCCTCTTGGATAAGGTCCAGAAGCGGGAGTCCCGAGGCTTGGTATTTCTTGGCAATTGATACCACCAGACGCAGGTTCGACTGCACGAACGTGCGGACCGCCTCGTCGCCACGACGAAGGTTGCGACGCATCTCACGTCTCCGTGCCGGTGTGAGAGATTCGCCCCCCTCTTCGAGTTCTTGGCGCGCAACCGCACCCTTTTCGATCTGCTGGGCGAGTCTGACCTCGCCCTCCTTTGTTAGAAGGGGGTACTGACCTATGTCGGTGAGATAAAGCCTGACGAGGTCTTCCTCGTCCCGTTCGACCCGCTCCTTGGCCACCCTTGAGTCTCCTCCTGCCGGGGGACCACCACCAGCGGCTAACTATTGCGCCACCTCGGGTGCTCACCGAGTTCCAATCGTCTTCAGTTATATCGGGGAAGTTGTACAGCAGTAGTCCTGCCCGCCCCGATAGCGGGTCACCCTATCGACCAGTTCATCACGCCCCACGCGAAAATGTGACAACGGTCACGAAGTCCTGCAGGGTCGTCGTGAATAGCCCGGAGAGGGTCACCCGCTGTACTTGTTGACGATAGGGAGGCGTCGATCCCTACCGAACCCCTTGCGGCTGACCCGGGTTCCGGGGGGTGTCTGGCGCCTCTTGAACTCGGCAAGGTCGACGAGTCGGGCGACCCTGTCGACCATCTCCCCTTCAAAACCGTCAGATACCAACTCAGCCCTCGTGCGATCACCCTCTATATAGGCCTCGAGGAGGGGGTCAAGCACCTCGTAGGGGGGAAGACTTTGGTCGTCGCGCTGGTCAGGTCGCAGTTCAGCCGATGGCGGCTTGGAGATGATCTCCTCGGGGATGACCGGACCATCGGGTTGCGAATTTCGCCACCTTGCGATGTCGTAGACGGTGAGCTTGTAAACGTCCTTGATCACAGCGAAGGCTCCGGCGGTGTCTCCATAGAGGGTTGAGTAGCCGACCGCCGACTCGCTCTTGTTCCCGGTGGTCAGTACCAGCCAGCCAAAGGCGTTGGCGTGTGCCATGAGCAGGACTCCCCTAATACGGGCCTGAAGGTTCTCATCGGTCAGCCCCGCAGGGATTTCACCAAAGGACTCCCGTAGGAGGACCCGAAATGATGCGTGGGTGTTCTCAATGTGGACTATCCGATGGTCGATTCCGAGTGTCGTCGCCAGGTTTGTTGCGTCAGATACCGAATGGCCACTTGAGTATTGGGATGGCATGAGTACTGCATGTACGTGGTCCGGCCCGAGAGCGTCGGTGGCGATAGTTGCTACCAGAGCAGAGTCAATGCCTCCTGAGAGGCCCAGACAGACATCGCTGAAACCATTCTTTGACACATAGTCGCGGGTGGCGTTTACCAACGCCCAGTACAGCTCGGCCAACGGGTCAAGCAGATCGATGGGACGTGGCACGACGTGGTCGGTACGATCCACTGGTCCCGAGACCTTTACGGTGGGCAGGTCGGTTTCTGACTCTAGAACTCCGTCGACATCAATGTCGACAATGACAACGGCCTCTTCGAATCTGGGAGCTCTTGCAACAATCCGACCAGACGGGTCAGCAATCATCGACCCACCGTCGAACACCAGCTCATCCTGACCACCAACCAGATTCACGTACACAACGGGCGCCCCGGAAGAGGCCGCTGTGGCGACAACCACCGCTTCCCGTTCGGCCAACTTGCCGCGGTGGAATGGTGAACCGTTGATGGCAACCAGCAACTCAGCCCCACCTTCCACAAATTCACCAACAGGGCCGTCGGCAACCCAAAGGTCCTCACAGACCACGAAACCAATCCGGACGCCTCCGATCTCATAGAGCTGCAAGGGTTCGACACCGGGCACGAAGTGGCGTGCCTCATCGAAGACGTCGTAGTTCGGAAGCGCACGTTTGTGATAAATGCCGACCACCCCACCGTCGTGACAAACCGCCGCCGCGTTCTGTACCCCGTCTGCAGTAGATCCCTGTGGTGCACCGTCAGGAAAACCGATGACGAGGGTGCAATCCCTACTCAAGGCGGCCACTGTCTCGACGGCAGCACGGCAGTCGGAGACAAAGCCGGGCTTGAGAACAAGATCCTCAAGGGGATAGCCGGCTACGGTCATCTCGGGGAAGACGGCCAAGTCGCAGCCAGACACCTGATCGAGGACACTGCGAATACGTTCTACATTTCCATTCAGGTCGCCAACAACCGAGTTGGACTGGACCATGGCGACACGCACCCGGCTCATGAATGCAGCGTACCGAAGGAGTCACAAAACGGCCGAGGTCCCTGACGGGAAAACTGGGACCCTGCCAGGTATCAGTTTCCAAAAGAGTCTGTCGCCGCCCCCATTCCACCGGGACGCAGCCGACCATGGCCCATTCCACCGGGACGCAGCCCGCCAGGACGCATCCCACCCCTGCCATCATTCATCCTTACCGCGATCCGCTCACCAGCAAGTTCCAACTGGTGGGCGATCAGGCCGTCAAGATCATCACCGGCAAGTTCGGCAATAGTCGAACCGTCCTTGAGTTGAGCCTTCAAGCCTTCAAGTTCAAGCCCCAGAAAGTCGGCCACAGCAGCCAGAGGCTCACCATGACCAACCGTACCGGTGACAATGTGTGGCACGCCAAAAGTTGGCGAATCGACTGGTTGCGCCTTGTCGCCGGGACGAGTACCAACAATCGCAACCAGAGAAATGACAATCGACGCAACCGCGATGACTGTTGAACCGATTACCAGACCGGCAACCGTGGCTCCACTCAAATTGATCTTCATTTCAGTAGACGTCTCGGCTTCGTCGTGTTCTTTCATCTACGGGCTCTCCTGTAGTCGCTTACAGGTGAACACTCGTCGCGCGAGATGATCCCCATGGGATAGATCTGTTAGGAGAATGTAATGAATGACCCTGATACCCGAGAACACTGCGAGACCCGGGCATGGGTTTTCTGCTTCTAGCCGGCGAGGGCTTCGCAACAGGTATTGGTGATCAGGCGCGTGACCACGTAGGGGTCCATGTTGGCATTGGGCCTACGGTCCTCGATGTAGCCCCTCTGGTCGAGGGCCACCTGCCACGGAATCCTGACCGAAGCACCACGATCTGAGACGCCGTAGTTGTACTGGTCGTAGCGCTGGGTCTCATGCAAACCGGTCAAACGCTCTTCAGAGCCGTGTCCGTAGCCTGCCATGTGTTCTGCCACCTTGCCATCAGCGCCCAGAGATTCGCATGCCGTAACGATCGGGGCATAGCCCTCACGCATCGCTTTCGTGGAAAAGTTGGTGTGTGCACCAGCACCATTCCAGTCACCCTTAATGGGCTTAGCATCGATCGAGGCGTCAACTCCGAACTCCTCGGCAATCCGGTAGAGCAGATAACGGGCCATCCAAAGTTGATCACTAACCATCACGGTGTCGCTGGGTCCGATCTGAAACTCCCACTGGCCGAGCATCACCTCGGCGTTGGTTCCTGAGATTGAGAGGCCTGCATCGATACAGGCCTGAGTATGGGCCTCGACGATCTCGCGCCCAGCTATCTCAATTGCACCTACACCGCAATAGTAAGGGCCTTGGGGGGCTGGATAGCCCTCCACCGGCCATCCCAAAGGACGCCCCTCTTGGAAGAAGGTGTACTCCTGCTCAATGCCGAAAATGGGCTCCTGATCGGCATACTTCTCCAACGACTCAACGCAGGCAGCGCGCGTGTTGGAGGGATGGGGTGTCATCTCACCGTCAGGCAGGCAGACCTCGCACAGGACCAGTACGTCATCCCCACCGCGAATGGGGTCGGGGCACGAGAACACTGGCCGTAGGACGCAGTCAGAGTTGTCCCCGGGAGCCTGGTTGGTGCTAGAGCCATCGAATCCCCAGATTGGGTAGTCGACAGTTCCATCCTCAAGGATCTTGGTCTTGGAACGAACGTATGGCAGCGGTGTTGTGCCGTCAATCCAGATGTACTCAGCCCTTATGGCCATTGGTTGCACTCTCCAGGTAGGCCGCCCGGGTGGGACGGTAGGGGTTGATGGAATAGTTCGTCCGGCAGGATACGCCGGGTCGCTACCAAGATGCCGTTATGGGGTTTCAGTGCTGTTGCCCGACTGTGAACGCCGTATGAACGACCAGAATCTCGCTGGCAGTATCCGCGCGTTTCCTCCATGCTTATGGGGTGGATGAGACAAATAGCAACAGACAGTCGAGTCAACAAGACTATGTGCTACGCACAATTAAGGAACGTGGGGTCCGACTGGTACGCCTCTGGTTCACCGACGTTCTGGGCCGACACAAGTCAGTAGCAATCTCGCCAGCCGAATTAGCAGCGGTTTTCGACGAGGGTCTGCAATTCGATGGATCAGCGATTGACGGGTTCAGCCGGATCCAAGAGAGCGATGTGCTGGCACGCCCGGATGCGAGCACGTTTGAACTTCTCCCCTGGGCAGCACCGGACGAACCATCAGGTACCGTTTTCTGTGACATCACCAACTTGGATGGCTCACCCTTCGAAGGTGACCCGAGACAAGTCCTGCGTCGAAACCTGCACAGCGCCCACGACGCCGGCTTCGAAATGTTCTGTGCTCCAGAGATCGAGTTCTTCTACCTCGCCCAGAACAGCGGCCAGCCGGAACTCCTGGACCGAGCCTCCTATTTCGATCTCACTACCACCGATGTCTCATCGGACCTACGCAAACGCACTCTCCACATGCTTGAAGCACTCTCCATCCCGGTCGAGTACTCCTTCCACGAAGATGCTCCAAGCCAACACGAAATAGACCTGCAGTACACCGACGCCCTGACTATGGCCGACTCAGTGATGACCCTTCGCCTTGCTGTGAAAAGGATTGCTATGGAAGATGGCGTCTACGCCACATTTATGCCAAAACCCCTGAACCAGATCCAGGGATCCGGGATGCACACCCACCTGTCACTATTTCGAGATGGCACCAACGCCTTCTACGACAACAGCGACGAGTACAGCCTCTCGACAACCGCCCGCTCCTTCATAGCGGGCCTGCTCCACCACTCCCGGGAAATAACGGCGGTGACTAATCAGTTGGTCAACTCATACAAGCGGATCAACGAGGGATATGAAGCTCCCCGATACGTGTCATGGGCACGCAACAACCGGTCGGCACTGGTCCGGGTACCGGTCACCAAGACCGGCAAACCAGACTCAACACGAGTCGAGTACCGAGCCCTAGACCCGGCGTGTAACCCGTATCTGGCGTTCTCAGTGCTGCTGGCAGCTGGTCTCCGCGGTATCGAAGAGAGGTACGATCTTCCCAAAGAGGCTGCGATGAACCTCGGTGAGTTGAGCCGCACTGAACAACGGGATCTCGGAGTGGCGAATCTACCTACCAACCTCGCTGAGGCTCTTGACGAGATGGAGGACTCCAAATTGGTACGAGATGCCCTCGGAGACCACATCTTTGAATGGTTCCTCCGTAACAAGCGTGCCGAATGGTCCGACTACCAGCGCCAGGTAACTCCCTTTGAGTTGGAGCAATACCTGCCCAACTGGTGACAATTGGAGTGACAGATCCATGAACTCTCTTCTGGTCTTTCCCGACCCTCCTCCACCCGAATTAGCCCAGTGCCTTGACCTCGGGAACTGGACCTGGAAGGCAGTAAACGATCCCGACCGTGCTGTAGCCGACGAACCCAACGAAGGTTGGGCCGGTGCAATCGTGGTTGCTGACTCAGACCCTGACGGAGCAATCCAGATGTGTCGACGACTGAGGGCTGACGAGATACCCCTTGAGCCGCTGCTATTGATGATTAGTGGTACCCAGCTCGGCGACCTGGAGACACGCTATGACTTATTTGACGATTTCTGCTTGACGCCTTTCAGGCCCACTGAGTTTGAGGCACGCCTGCAGCGCCTCTTTTGGAATGTAGGTCGTGGTACCCGCCCTGAATTGGTTGAGTATGGACCACTAGCACTCAACCTTGAGACCTACCAGGCGGCAGTTGACGGTGAACCCCTGGACCTCACATACATGGAGTACGAACTGCTCAAGTTCCTGGCCTCCAGCCCTGGAAAAGTATTCACACGTGAAGCATTGCTGAGCAGGGTCTGGGGCTACGACTACTACGGGGGAGCACGCACCGTCGATGTCCACATCCGTCGACTAAGAGCCAAGTTGGGTGAGGAACACGCAGGCCTAATCCACACCGTTAGGTCGGTCGGCTACCGGTTCGGCCAGTCTCGGTGGGGAATCTGAATCTGTAGTCGGTTATCGACAAGTCAATTCGACGGCCCTGTCCAGGGATCGGCTTCACTCACCTCGAGTAACTCTGATCCCTCATAGTCAGCATCGACCCCGTACTTGAGCACCCGGCCCAGCATGGCGGCCCCGACTGCACCACTGATGAGGACGGCCACCGGAATGATGATGACCAACACGATGATCATGAACACTGCTCCTGCCATGACAGCATTCTGTCACCCGGGTCGACCGGTCGCACCTACCGAGATGGCTGCCACACCAAATGGCGAACGAGCACACCTGTGATCACCAACAGCCTCGTAGTAGAGCTCGTCCATCTGGACACAGTCGATCAGGGACCCGTCGGCCAGTTGGCGGGGGTCCCCCGGTAGATCCAAGTAGCGGCGGCAACGGCTGCGAAGACGGCATCGGATCCGTTACAAGGCCTTCTATCGTCATCGTGCACAATTGTGACTTCTATCTCAGGTGTCTCACCCGCCCTGACTATTCCAAAAGACCTGATGGACAGGTCTCCCACCACACCTGAATCATCTACCGCCAAAGACTCCGAGGTAACCCAACTCCAGGCCATGTGGGCAGCACCGATGCAGTAAGAACGCAGCGTTGTCGTGTCAAGTGGGTCTCCACAACGGACCAAGACACTGATCCGTCCCTTCTCAACATCTGCTTCTGCCACCGCACCATCAGGGGAAACCACTGCACCTACTGAACCGCGCGCGCCCGCCAACAGTACGACCGCTTCGGCCCAACCAGCCGCACGGAGTGCCACAGAGGTTGGTGGTCCGGCCACGTCAAGTTCCTCAACCTCAAGACCCGGTGCCACGGCTCTGATCGCTTCAACGATGCCGGGGGTTCTCACGACCCTCATAACCCCCGTGCCGTCAGCCATGGCACCTCCCGCTACGGGTGGCCTCTTTGGCCCCAAGCGAACAGTGTCTTCACGTGACATTACGGCGATTACCGCACGACCGTGCTGAGAAGCCAGCTGCCGTGCCGCTTCAACAACCGGTGAGGCTGACTTACCTCCAAAAGCACCACCATTTGCCAGTGGACTAGACGGTTCACCGCCGGGTTCACACCATGCCGCATCGGTTTCCAGGTAGGCCGGCTCAACCCAAGTAGTGCGGAGAACCGCATCCCACCTACCGGTTGGAACTCCCAGGGGTGGTGCCGAGTTAACAGTGGTCCGCCTCCCTTGGACCTTGCCAACGATCTGACGGGCCTCTTGGAGCGTCTCTGCAACCACCCATTCACCCAACTTGTCAGGCACCGCCACCAAGGCGCCACTGGGCACCGTGTCAGCAGCAAAGCCACTCCTGCCGAGAGCGACCCCGCTGCCTACGGCTTGGTCGGCCCACCCCTCGATGGTCGCCCTCTCTGCAGCACGATCCGTGAGACACGGGCCCTTGTCGTCACCAAAAGCCTCCCATGCCTCAAGCACCGTCTGCCATCCGGTACAGCGGCAAAGATGGGCACTAAGTGACCTGGCGGCCCGGTCTGTGTGGGTAGTCCCTGTAGCACGGAGTCCAGCGAACCTCATGATGATCCCCGGTGTACAAAAACCGCACTGGCTGCCACCGGTTCGGACAAACGCATCAGACCACTTCGACCTTTCACCGGCATCCAAGCCTTCGAGGGTCGTTACGTTTCTACCCGCAACGCGTCTAGCTGGCGTGACGCACGAAACCCGCGCCTGCCCATCGACCAGGACTGTGCAACACCCGCACTGGCCCTGTGGACTACAACCATCCTTTGCTGAGGTGACCCCCAAGTGGCCACGGAGAACGTCAAGGAGGGTCTGTCGATCATTTTGAATCATGACTTCATGACCATCGACGGTGATCACAAACCCACCAGCACCATCACTGGTTATCGGTCCATCTTGATGTTCCATGCCGTGAGTGTGCCCCAGAGCCCAGCCTTAGACGAATCGGTACCCTCTCTCACATGACTGACCCGCCACGGCTACTGAGTCGTCGCCAAGCACTTGTTGGCATGCTCGGCGCATCAGGAGGTCTAGTGCTCTTCGCTTGTGGAAACGACGAGACTGCTGCAACTGTACCTGTTGAACCTACCGGTGGTCTGTCGTTGGGGGCCCGCTTCGCCGATGGATTTCAGGCACCCAGCGTAATCACGGCCGGTACTCCTCAGAGGGCTCCGTACGTACTCATCGGGAGCGACGGCTGGCCCGCCGTGAATGTGCCTGACCAAATAGAACTCACTGTGACGAGCGGTGACCAGGTTGTCTTCACCGGCACCGTGAATCGCCACGGCGAACCAAATGCCATCCCCTACTTTCCACTGGTCTTCACACCTCCTGTCACCGGTGACTACTCAGTCCGGGGTGCCGGATTGCCCGGTCGACACCGTCTCCGAGTCACCAATACGGAAAGGCTGGACCTCATCCAAGTCGGTGACCAGATGCGACCCGTCGAGTCGCCCACTCTCAAGGATCCCAACGGCGTGAACCCGATCTGTACCCGACCAGACGGCCCATGTCCCCTCCATGAGGTGACCGTGTCCGAGGCCATCAACCGTCCCGGACCAACTGCCCTGCTGATCTCCACGCCCCGTTTTTGCCAGACCGATGTCTGTGGACCTGCACTGGAGGTCGTCATCGAAGCGGCGGGTGCCCTTGACTCCTCGTGGTCGGTAATCCATGCCGAGGTCTACAAGGGGCCAGAAGACAATGACTTTGGCCTTACCCAAACCGTTACGGCCTACGACCTCTCGTTTGAACCCAGTCTGGTCGTGGCCGATGCCAACGGAATCGTCACAGCAATTCTGCATTTCACAATGGATACATCCGAGGTGGACGCGGCACTTGCGTCTGCAACCTGACCTGATCCACCCCAAATGGGCTAACTGGATCTAGGAGGAGTTCTTTCCGCAGCCACAGGTGCCGTGGTTGTTGGGGTTGTTGGGGTTGTCAATGGAGAAGCCGACGTTGGCAGCATCGTCGCTGTAGTCGAGGGTCGCACCCACAAGCATCTCGGCACTGGACGGGTCGACCACGACCTTCACTTCACCAAAGACCACTTCTACGTCGTCTGTAGCAGTTTCAGAGTCGAAGTACATCTCGTAACTGTTTCCGGAACAGCCTCCGGGCCGCACCGTGACACGCAGGGCCATACCGGCTTCATCCTCGGCGGCAATCAGTTCGCCAACCTTTGCTGTAGCTGTCTCCGTGAGAGTGATCATCAGGTCCCCGTTCGCAATCAGTTGGACTCAAGTGGGACCAGCCTACCAATGATCTCTAGTCAGATAAACAGCCCCGGTCGGGAGCAAACTCTCCCGGCATAGGCTTGGAACATGCGTGACACCCGCGCCGGCGAACACCTTTCGGGCGAGCGTAGGGACGCGGTCGTGCCTTCCCGAAACCAGATCTTCGAGCTTCTCCGAGGCGTAGTTGACCCGGAACTGGGTTCCAACATCGTTGAACTGGGAATGTTGAAGGCCATAGTGATCGAACCAGGTGGCCTAGTTGACGTGACCATTGCCCTTACGACATCAGGCTGCCCCTTACGTGCTCAAATCCAGCGTGACGTCAAAGCCCGCATCGAAGGGCTGCCCAACGTGACGAAGGTCCACCTCACCTGGACCGAGCTCACGCCTGAGGAGAGAGCCACGACCATGGCAAAGGCCCGCTGGAACGTTAGGAGCGACGCGCCCGAGACTGAGATTCCGGCCACCACAAGGGTCCTAATGATCGCGTCAGGGAAAGGTGGGGTCGGCAAGTCATCAGTCACCGTGAATCTGGCAACCGCAATGGCACAACGGGGTTTGACTGTCGGTGTGATGGACGCCGATATCTGGGGCTTCTCTATCCCGCGGATGCTCGGCATCGAGGGCCGCCTGGGTGGCTCACCCGAAGTCGGCAAGATCGACCCGATCCAGATGCCGGTCGGCGACGGCCTCTTGAAAATCGTGTCCATGGGCTTCCTGGTTGAACATGAGGAGACGGCCCTCATGTGGAGGGGCCTGATGCTGAACCGGGCCGTGCAGCACTTCTGCGAGGATGTGGCTTGGGGCCCGATGGACTACCTGCTCATCGACATGCCGCCGGGGACCGGTGACGTGCAGATGGGCTTGGCCAGAATGCTGCCCCGAGCTGAGATGATCATCGTCACTACGCCTGCCTTGGCCGCTCAGAAGGTGGCTGTGCGGGTGGCAGGCATGGGCAGAAACAACTACTTGCGGATTGTCGGTGTGATCGAGAACATGGGTGCATTCGTCGCTCCCGACGGGCAAGAACACCTGCTCTTCGGTGCGGGTGGTGGCCAGGCACTGGCCAATGACATCGGCGCTACCCTTCTCGGCAGCATTCCGTTGGACTTGGCAGTTGCAAGTGGCGGTGACACAGGACGGCCAGTTGCACTGGGTGACTGTCCCGCAGCCGAGGCCTATACGGCAGTGGTTGACCTGATCCTCACCGAGGCGGCACCACCGATCGAGATGACTGGCTGCAGTGCTCGGCTTCTGGCGACTGCAGAGCAGGCTCTCGACGACAAGAATGTCTGACCAGCAAGGATCACCGATCCAGCAATGGGCCTACCCCTCATTAGGTGGTCCGAGTTCATCAACGCCTGGATTGATCTCCGTTGACTGTGCTTCAACAACATTGCCAACACCCCTGTAGCCAAAATGCCAAGAGACGGGATGCCCGGTGGAAACCCGGTCACTTAGGTTCCGAGATACCACCCCACGGATTGCGGCCCTGGTGGGTGGGAACAGCAGCGATAATCCAAGAGCGTCGGTCGCGAATCCGGGTGTGAGCATCAGAATCCCAGCAAACAGCACCAGAAGGCCATCGACCAGTTCACGACTCGGAACCCGGCCAAGGGCTAACTCCGATTGTGCTCTGGCGAGGATGCCTATCCCCTCGCGCCTAACCATCGCTGCACCCACCAAGCTCACGAAGATGAGCAAGGCAACCGTGTTTAGGCCACCTACGACATCAACCACCTGCACGATCAGGTAGATCTCAGCGATCGGAGTCACAATGAACACAAGGAACAGGATTAGGAACACGGCTGCAATGCTACGAGGCCCACCTCTCGGTGGACACGCGGCACCCGTGGTGACGTAGTCACCCTAACGGTCCTATCCTCGCCACATCATGGCCTCCCCAGACGAGATCCACCTCGACGATCCACCAGCATCAGAACCGAGGCACCCCTCGGTTGACAGTTTGGCGCGCTCTATCGCAGATGTGGAACTGCCTCATCCACTCTTGGTCGATGCAGCACGCTCTGCTATCGCCTCTAGTGATCCTGAAACAGCGGAACAAAGGGCCCGGGAGATTGCCATCGAACAGTCTCGAAGCCTCTTGGCAGGGGTAGTCAACGCCACTGGCGTTTTGTTACACACCAACATGGGTCGTTCACCTTGGATGGGTCTGTCGATGGGATCCTCGGACCGCTACTCCAGCCTGGAACTGGACCTGGACTCGGGCGAACGCGGTTCCCGCCAAGATCGCGCGCCCCGCCTTTTAGCCCGCGCCTGTGGTGCAGAGTCAGCAATGGTCGTGAACAACTGCGCTGCTGCTGTTCTACTAGTGCTGGCTGCACTCGCCGAGGGAAAGGGAGTGGTCGTTTCGCGCGGCGAACTGGTGGAAATCGGAGGCGGATTCCGAATCCCCGAGGTGATGGCACAGTCCGGAGCCAACTTGGTTGAAGTCGGCACCACCAACCGCACACGGCTGGCCGACTTTGAAGAGGCTGTCAATGGCGAAAACATTGCCCTTGCAATGAGTGTGCACCGATCCAACTACCGGATCACCGGTTTCACCGAAAGCGTCACTGCAACCGAAATGACCGGTCTTGGCGTACCGGTCCTGGCCGACCTCGGGTCGGGGCTAATCGACTCAGCCTGCCAATGGCTCAAGAACGGTCCACCGCCGTGGTTGGATGGGGAGCCGGCGGTACGACAGACCCTAGAGGCCGGTGTCGACTTGGTGACATTTTCTGGCGACAAACTCCTGGGTGGCCCCCAGGCGGGCATCATCGCCGGAAGGACTGAGCTGGTGGCCCGATGTGCGAAGCATCCGCTAGCCCGGGCACTGCGACCGGGAAGCCTCATCCTGGGTTCCCTCCAAGAACTGGCCGTCACCTACCTGGCCCGCGATGGTCAGTCCATTCCCTTCTGGCGAATGGCAACGACTCCCTTGGACGAACTACGGCACAGGGCATCGGCAATTTCCACTAACCTGGCCACGGACACGACTGCCGTGCCTGGTGGTGGCACGCTACCTGGAGTTGAGATCCCCTCAGCGGGCCTGGTCATCTCGGGTGACCGGGTCACCGAGTTGCGGGCTGGTACTCCTCCCGTCATCGCCCGCGTGCATGACGGCTCTACTGTGATCGATCTGCGAACCGTGCACCCACACGATGATGACGTGGTACGGGCAGCAATCGACAGCCTGACCTGAGCAGAAAATGCACGTTGTTGCCACCGCTGGACACGTAGACCACGGCAAGTCGGCTCTGGTCCAAGCACTGACGGGCACAGATCCTGATCGGTTCATTGAGGAAAAGGCCCGAGGCCTCACGATTGACCTTGGCTTCGCTATGACCACTCTGCCATCGGGAACAGTGCTCTCTCTGGTCGATGTGCCAGGGCATGTCAGGTTCATCAAAAACATGCTGGCCGGGGTCGGAGCAGTCGATGCATGCCTTTTCGTGGTTGCCGCCACCGAGGGCTGGAAACCCCAGTCTGAGGAACACCTGCACATCCTTGAACTACTTGGAGTACGCCACGGACTCGTCGCCCTGACAAAAGTTGGGATCGCTGAGCCAGATTTGAGAGACCTAGCTCGTTTAGAAATTGAAGAACGGGTGGAAGGCACCTTCCTCGAAGGGGCACCTGTGATCGGAGTTGATTCGCTGACTGGAGAGAACCTGGAGGAGATCAGGTCGGCCATCGATGAAATGCTGGCTTCTACGCCAACCTCTGCTGACCTTGACCGACCACGCCTGTGGGTGGACAGAGCCTTCGCCGCCCGGGGTTCGGGAACCGTCGTGACCGGAACTCTCACTGGAGGACAGTTGCGGGTGGGTGACGAGCTGGAGTTGAACCCCGGTCGTCAGGCGGTAAGGGTTCGGACACTCCAGAACCACCATGCCGAACACGGGGAACTCCCACCTGGGACCAGATGTGCGATCAATCTCGTGGGGGCCTCCCACGATGAGGTGGCCCGGGGTGATGTTCTAACCCGACCGAGCCAGTGGCACCTGACCACGGTGGTAGATGCTTCGCTCCATGTACTTGATCGCCTTGAGCACCCTGTCTCACGCCGAGGTGCCCACGTCATCTATCTGGGTGCTGGGGAGCATCCCTGCAGACTCAGAGTTCTCGGCCCCAGCGCGCTTGAACCCGGATCCCACGGGTCGGTCCGCCTGTTTCTACCGGAGGCCCTCCCACTTCTTCCTGGCGACAGGTTCATACTCAGGGAAAGTGGCAGATCGGAAACGGTCGGTGGTGGTGAGGTACTGGATGTCGACCCGCGGGAACGGGCCTCAAGGGCCCAACCGGACCGATCGGTCGACCGGGTGGTCCGTGAACGTGGGTGGGTATCCGCTGACGAGTTGCTCCGCCTCACAGGTACATGGCGAGACCCAAACGTGGCCAACTGGGTGGTCGACCCCACCGCACTCCACAACACGCTGGAGTGGCTGCGTTGCGAGATCGAGGAAGCTGGACCGCTGGGGCTTGATCTGGCAACCCTTGATGACCATCAACGGGCAGCCATCGACCTGCTTGCAGGTGTCGTGGTGGATGGTGGCCGACTGATCGCCGAGGGGGCCACCGACCCCCTGATAGACCATCCCTTCCTCCACCTGCTGGCTGCCACACCGTTTACGCCGCCTCCACCTGACAATGTTGACAGGACCGAGTTGCGCTTGATGGTTCGCCGCGGCCTAGTGGTTGAACAGGAAGGAGTGTTCTTTGCTGAATCGGCTATCGCTGCAGCCGCAATGCTGGCTGCAAGCCTTCTAACCGATTTACCCGAAGGTTTCACCGTGTCCGCCTTCAGGGAGGCCGCAGGCAACACCCGAAAGCACGCAATGCCACTGCTGGCACGACTGGATGAAACCGGGGTGACTAGACGTCGAGGTGATGTAAGGATCGCCGGACCGCGACTACCACAAGTTGGAGGATGACCCAGCGCAGACAGCCCTCAGACTGACAAGCCCAACAACGCTCTTCTTTCGCGCTCGTTGGTACCACCCCAGATGCCATGGACCTCTCGGATCCGGACGGCGTAGTCAAGACAACTGCTGAGCACCAGACACTGGGAACAAACAGCTTTGGCCCGAACCTCACGTCGCTGCTTCTCGTCGCGCCCTTCACCACATTCTGGCGGGAAGAACTCTCCGGCCTGGGGACCACGGCAAGCCGCACTTGCCTCCCACTGACGGCAACTCAACTCCCCAGCCATGCATCACCTCCTTGGTCCGTGCAACCGAACCTAGGGTGCTCTGCTTGTCCCCACAAGAGGGCAGATGCAACAAGAGTCGATCGGAAATCGACCAATCACATCTGTGTGGTGGATCAGTCCCTGGCTGAGCGTTCTCTGTGATCGCGTGCCGCTCCAACCTCAGGCTCCACT